>Ga0209318_1000180_pt1 | contig 68042 bp, 61 predicted proteins | sample RifGroE1_FD_183999 | JGI IMG/M metagenome (GOLD analysis project Ga0209318, IMG submission 183999) | Groundwater microbial communities from Rifle, Colorado, USA - Groundwater E1 (SPAdes) (version 2) | ecosystem: Environmental > Aquatic > Deep subsurface > Groundwater | place: Rifle, Colorado... | reverse complement strand
GGAGCAGCAGGAGTAAGCTTTGAGGGTAAAGCCGCGACCGGAGTACTGGCAGTCTTTTTACTTGTTCCGCCAGTGCTGTCCCGATTCGTGTCGTCACTCACGTCGTCACTCGTGTCGTCACCACCAGAATTAACGCTATTCACATTAACCGTCACACTTCCAGTTGATTCCACATCCCCTTGGCAAATTAGTGTATAAGTTTTAGCAGTAGTAATCACGGCTGTGGTCTCTTCGCCAATCAGACCCTTTGCGCCCTGCCAGTCGCCCCCCGCATTGCATGAACTCGCATTTGTGACAGTCCAGCCAAGCTTCACAGTCAAGCCACTATCAATGGTAACTGAACCACTCATATTGTTTGCCTTTAGATCTATTTGAGGGATTTTTTTATCTGGCGTCTTAACGTTTACAGTAACTGCATCACTTACAGAACCTCCATCGCCAGTGCAAGTTAAAATGTAACTCTGAGATACTGTTAAAGCGCCAGTAGAATCGCTGCCCGATAATTCTTTCGAACCTGACCAACCCTCTGAAGCACTACAACTTGTAGCATTTGCGGAAATCCATGAGAGAGTAGCCGCTTCACCTGAGTTAATAGTAATAGGGCCATCTGAATTATTAGCTTTTAAATCAACTGTCGGAGCCGGATTTTGCGTTGTGATACTGAAAGCGGCAGAACCCACGCCTGCCAAAATATTGCTTCCCTGGACATCTGTCATCATTGTAGTCGAAGCCGTACCGTCGAAATCAAATTTTATTTCAGTACTAGACGATTCCGCGATTGTTTTGAAGTTTATAACAGCCAATATATCACTACCAGTAAAATTATTAGTAAACGAACTTACACTATATGATACAGTACCCGCAGAGTTGTCGACCAAATTGGCCAATGGAATTTCAAAATTTGAAATATTACCCTTAGCTATTTGGACACCATCAGTTTGAGAGTCTGCATCAATAACCTGTAAAACCGTCGGGTCAAAATGGATTTTTTCTATCTGAGCTCCCGAAGCTGCTTGGCCAAAGGTATCCATCCTTACACTGACCTCGAGATTGGCGTCAAGATAAATTGAGCCACTATTTGGTTCTAAAGTAAAAGAAGGACCGTTTACGTCGGCTTTTGTTGAAAGCTTTCCAGTTTTCCTGAGCACGAAATATCCACCTATCATAAAAACAATCAACGTTACCGATAAAGCAACAACTAAGTCTTTTTTCATCCCTTTAAAATCAATTTTACTCATCAATCTCCTGTCCAATTTATTAATCACCACTTTGCAAATAATTACTTCTGAAAATAACAAAGTCAGATAAAGTTACCTTGCCGTCTTGATCAAAATCAGGAACAATTTTTGCTATAGCTTGACCAAATTTTGATCTAAATGAAATAAAATCAGCTAACGAAACAGTGTTATCACCATCGAGATCACCCGCTTTCAACGTGCCAAAAGCAAGTGACATTGTATTTGAAATGGCCGTGTTTTTAACAGCTTTGACCAAGTAACCATTAACTTTTATTTTATAATCATAATTTCCAGCCACCGGAGAAGCAAAAGATATCGTTGCTTTACCAGTATTATCTGTTGCTACTGCATTATTTTGATAAACCAATGTCGATGAATTTACTTGGTAAATGGAAAAAACCGTTCCTGAAGTATTAAAATTATTGCCTGCTTGTAGGCCAAGAGTAATATTAGCCGCCGTATTGTTGGTTATTGAATAAGAACCATTGCCAACGGTCAATAATACGTTGTTTCCAGATGAATCACTAACACTAGTCAGGACCTTTGAACCCTGTGTGTAATCAAAAGTAACCGCAGAATTAGCGGCAACTTTATTTAGAGCTTTAAAGTTTATTATCGCCAGTATGTCATTGCCGGTATAGTCATTACTAATTGTTGCCACAGCATAGGTGATTGTTCCGCTAGCATTGTCAACACTATTTGTAAGCGACATCTCAAAGTTATTGATGTTTCCTTTAGCGATTTGGATACCAGTTGTAGCAGTGTCTGCGTCAACTACTTGCAAGACGGTCGGATCAAAATGTATCTTCTCAATCTGAACACCCGAAACAGCTTGTCCTGCAGTATTTAAAGCAATGTTCACATTGAAGGCTGAACCTGCATTAATTGAGCTTGTAGCAGGAGACAGAGTAAGCGATGAAGTAATAGTAGCAGCATTGGAAAATATTTTTGTTCTATAAACATAAGCTAAGACAAAAACAATAATTAAGATTGCAACTACCCCAGCTATGATTGTAATGTTTTTCTTGTTTTTCATTTGATTAATCTCCTGTTAATCCAAAATTAGTTCTAAAAGTGATAAAATCCGATAATGTTACTTTTCCGTCGTGATCGAAATCAGCAACTGGGTCACTGCCACCAAATTTGGTTCTAAAAGATATAAAATCCGAAAGCGTCACATGATTATCGCTATCAAGATCACCAGCTTTTAAACTACCAAAATTCAAAGTCAAAGGATTAGTATAAACAGTATTCTTTATGGCTTTAACCAAATAACCATTCACTTTTATTATGTAATCATAGTTTCCAGCTGCAGGTGAAGTAATTGTGAAAGAAGCCTTGCCAGAACTATCGGTAGTCACATCTGATTTAAACACTTCTGTAGTCGTACCTACTCGATAAATTGTGAAAACTGTATTAGTAGTTGAAAAGTTAGTTCCAGATTGCAGAGCTAAAGAAATATTAATGGTATTGCTTGTCGCGCCAGTTATAGTATAGTCTCCCCCACTTGCTAATGATAAAATATCTGATCCATTCGTTATTAATACATTTGAATCATTGGTTTGACCATTAGTAAAGGCAAATTGTACCTTGCTCGGCGCAGCTGCTTTAAGAGCTTTAAAATTAATAGAGGCTAAAGTTCCGGTACCAGCATACGATCCGGTTGCTTTATAAGTAATTGTTCCCATTGATGAATTGACAGTGTTTGCCGATACCGTGGCAAATACATTTGGCGTATTCGGTGTTATTTGTGTTGCAGCACTGCCATTTGAATCAACCACCTGTAACTCTTGGTTATTGTATGACAATACAGCATCGGTTTCTGTGCTTACTTGACCGTTTGTATTTAAAATAATATCGACTTTAAAAGTACTACCAACAACGGTGCTCGAAGTAGCTGGCGACAAAGCAAGAGTCGCGTTAACAGTCGGAACAATATCAACAAGCACAGTATTGCTCTGTGCGCTGTAAGAGTTTCCTGCTGCGTCTTGATAAGTCACGGTAGCTGTATTTGAGATCTGAACACTGGCAGCCTTAGGCTTGATTTGACCAGTGGCTGCTGCCCAAATCAAAACTCCAATTGTCGCCAATACAACAAAAGAAGATAGTCCAAGTATTATTTTTTGCCTTTGAGGTAATCGCTTGATCCTAGTAAGTAGTTTCACTATGAACCCCTCTTTTTTAACCTAAAATACCCTCTAAAACATTAGTCTCTACTAATTATATACATAAGTTAGAAAAAAACAAATAGCTTAAAAAAGTTTATCGAAATCAACACCTTCGATAGTTTCTTCTTTGATCAGTTTCAAAGCAATTTTTTTGAGAAGAGATTTCTTTCCGCTTAAGACACGTGTCGCTTTTTTTTGCGCATCGGAGATAATTCTTGAAACTTCTGCGTCAATTTGAGTTGCTTTAGATTCTGAATAATTCTTTTGTTCACCGAGTTCTCTTAAATAACCCACGTCTTCTTTGTCTTTGAGAACAACCGGACCCAAAAGATCTGACATGCCGTAAACAGTAACCATGTCTTTGGCAATTTTTGTTGCTCGTTTAAGATCGTTCTGCGCACCTGTTGTCACCTCATTGAAAATAATCTTTTCGGAAACAAAACCACCCAACAGTTGCGCGATTTCATCTTCAAATTTAGCTTTGGAATACAACTTACGATCCTCGGTTGGTAATGACCAAGTGTATCCTAAGGCAGAGCCGCGTGAAACAATTGAAATTTTATGAATTTCATCAGTATTTGGTAATAATTTACCGATAATTGCGTGTCCGGCTTCATGATAAGCGGAAATTTCTTTTTCTTTAACCGACATTAAATGAGATTTTCTTTCAGGTCCTAAAATAACTTTTTCAATCGCCATGTTTAGCTGATTTTGATTAATACTTTTTGCATTAGCTCTAGCCGTCAATATAGCTGCTTCGTTCATCACGTTTCTTAGGTCTGCCCCAGATAGACCAGCAGTAGAGCGTGCAATCCTTTCCAAATCAACATCCTTGGCTAAAGGCTTATTGCGACCATGAATTTTTAGTATCTCTTCTCTTTCTTTTAAGTCAGGAATATCTATTACAACCCTTCGGTCAAATCTACCTGGGCGTAGCAATGCAGGATCTAAAACATCAGGACGGTTTGTTGCGGCCATAACAATTACACGAGTATCGGTCTCAAATCCATCCATCTCCACCAAAATTTGATTGAGGGTCTGTTCCCTCTCATCATGAGAACCACTACCCATACCGCCTCCACGCTGACGACCAATAGCATCTAATTCGTCGATAAATAATATAGCCGGAGCGTTCCGTTTGGCTTTCTGAAATAAATCTCTTACTCTTGCCGCACCAACACCGACAAACATTTCCACAAATTCTGATGCGGAAATCGAAAAGAACGGTACACCAGCTTCACCAGCAACTGCTCTTGCCAATAAAGTTTTACCGGTTCCAGGAGGACCTACCAATAAAACACCCTTAGGAATTTCTGCGCCTAAATTTTGAAATTTACCTGGACTTTTTAAAAATTCTACTATTTCATACAATTCTTGTTTAGGTTCTTCCAATCCTGCAACATCCGCAAAAGTGGTTTTTTTAGCCCCTGGCTGGAAAAGCCTGGCTCGGGATTGGCCGAAATTCATTGCTTTCATATTCCCACCCTGGGCCTGGCGCAACATAAAGAAAATAAAACCACCGATTAATAAAAATGGAAGCAAATAACCAATAATTGTTGGCCAGATACTATTAGAGCTGGAATTTTGGATATCAATAGCAACTTTATCCGGCGTAATACCGTACTGATTTATACCTACGCCTGATTCCTTATAGGTTTGCCAAGTTTTACCGCTCTTTAAATCAACAGTCAATTTATCGTTAGAAACAACGATTTTTGAGACTTCGTTGTTTTTAACTGCATCGGTTACTTGAGAAATATTAACCTGATCAGGTTTAGTTCCTGTTTGGGCAAAAAGAGACCAAACTATTAGCGCAATGATGACCGCTACTATAATGTAAAAAATGTTTCGTGTACAACTGGCGCGCATTAAGAAATTCCTTATTATATAAAAGTTAATTTTACAATTTTTTTCTGAGTAAATCTCAGTTTTAACAGATGGTGGCTGAGGGTGGATTTGAACCACCGACCAACAGCTTATGAGTCTGCTGCTCTACCACTGAGCTACTCAGCCATTTAAAAATAAAAATGGTAGCGGGGGGCGGACTCGAACCGCCGATCCCCAGGTTATGAGCCTGGTGAGATGCCACTTCTCCACCCCGCGACAAAAATAAGAATACTAAAATTACTTATCATAGTTATTCTATCAGCATTAGAGCAATAAATCAAGATTTAATTATATAAATTTTCCATATCGTTGACGAACAAAGAGAAAATACAAAGCGATCATCAATATCAGGAAAAAGGTTCCAGACAGGTAGAGGCTAAGATGATCGATTATATTATTAAAAGTGGCAGCAGTAATCGAACGGTTTGTGCCAGCATTTGCGACAACAACTGAATTTACCTCTAAAATGCCAAGATCCTTTACCTCTTGTTCATTATTATGATCAGTTACAGTTAACGCAACATTTAGTTTACCAGCGTTTTCTATTTTTACAGTCTTAGATAAATTTTTAACTGAACCATCGGCTAGTAATAAAATGTTTTTTAAATCAATTTTTTGATCACCTACCATTATATAAACATCCTTAGCGTCACCCTTAATTGCAACTTTAAAATCAACACTGTCATTTTGAAAAATTTTCGTTGGGGTAAAAGAAGTACCATCGTTCAAGATTTCAAAAGAGTTTACTGCCCCAGATTCTTTATTTATTTCTGAAGCAGAAACAGTTTTTAGTTGACTGGCCGGCTGGATTGCGGACATAGAACCAAACGTTTGAACAACAATTGTGGTATTTTCCCCATTATACTCACCTGACAAAAACGCGATCCCAATTTCACGATAATTTGGATTCATTATATTTTCTCGATGAGTTGGCGAATTCATCCACGCGTCGTGAAGCTCATTAGAATCGGTATATCCTATGGCTAAGTTTTCACCAGCATAAACATAATCATAATCGGAAACTTTAAAAAAATCCCAAGGAGTTTTACCTTCTGGAGAGTTATGGGAAAAATATTGATTGTCAAACATGTCTTGCGCTTTTTTTAAAGCAGCATCGGCAAGTTTGGCGTTATTACTTAAAGGAGATAAACCTTCTTGAGATCTTGAAGCATTTACTAAATTGGTTAATGAATTTGAAGAAACAGCAGCGTTTGCGAATTTTATCGGACCGACAAAAAGAATAATGAGAATTGCCCCAATCAATAACTTTTTAAAATTTTTTCCCATTACCCTTCCTTTTGTTTTTAATATCAATTTTTTGATATTAAAATAGTTTACCACAAAAACGGCCGTAAGTCAAGCAGAGAGTTCTGATTTATTTAGTTAAGTATTGCCACCACATGGAAGGATTGGATGATTTAGTATCAATTATCTTTGGCGCTAAATTATTTTTTTGTGCTTCAATTTCTGCATTAAAATTATCAAATTTTTGAACTGGAACATTCATAACTTTTTCATCCGGTCTTTTTAGACCTAATTTCCGTCTTGCTTCCACTTCCCTGAAGCTATCTGATTTATAATAAAGTATTAAATTCCCTAAATTATTATTTTGAGTTTTTACTTCTTCAATTTTAGCCTTAATCAGGTCGGTTTGTTTTTGTAGCTGAAAATTAGCCCAAACAGATTTTCCAAGCATAATAAAAGTGTAAAAAACTAAAACAATCAAAAGATATCTCCCTCCGTTTTGATTGAAATAACTCTTTATATTGTCTGCTGTTTTTATTCTCATGGTTTTAGTATATTACAAAAATTGCCCCATTTAAACTTAGGAGCAATTTTTGTTTACCATCTACTCTTGGACTTTTTTTCATCTACTACTGTTTTCGTTTTTTTTGAAGACAAAAACCATCCATAGCCGTAATAAATTCCAATACCAAGCCCTGAAAGAATAATCAAAACAGAGATAAGTAATAAGATTCTATTCCAATTTATTTCTTTAGTTCCTTGATTATTAGCTTTATTTGAATCACTTTCTTTTACTGATTCCTTCTCTGGTTGCTCTTCGACAATTTTGGTTTCATCACCACTTACTTTTTCTGTAACTTCAGTGCTGACACCCTTAGCGATCGATTTTCTGACTTTAGGTAAAGGTTTTGCAATGGTTTGCGTCCCTTTTACTTCCTTAATCACTTCTTTCACTGCAAACTGAACAGTCGACTTTCCAGAAACCGACTGATTACCCGCCCGATCAATGGCAATAATATAGTATTCATAAGACTGATTAACAACTAGTCCCTCGTCAGCAAAGCTTTTTTTTTCGCCAGATAAAGTTTCGATCAATACCCCATTTCGCCAAATTTGATAAAACTGCGAGTCTTCATCTGTTTGCCAAGCAAGGTTAGCTTGCATTGTTTCGCCTTGGCTTTCCAATTTTACTATTAAACTTGGTATGCTAGGCTTTACAGTATCAACCTTCAAAGTAGTAGTTTTAATTGACTCAATGTTTCCATAACTATCAAATGCATAATAATCAATCAAATTTATACCTTCCAAAACCGTAACCGGTCCAGCATAAACAACCCAATCTTGTCTGTTGATTCTGTAATAAACATCTGCTATCTTATCAGTACTTATCTCAAACTCTGGTTTAGTTATAAACCAACCATTTTGACCATCTGCTACTTGAGGCACGGTCGTCAAAGTACTAACCGGGGCCGAATCATCATCTAAAATCGTAAAGTTAAACTCTGCGTTTTCACCTAATTGTGCGTTAATCGGTCCTGATAAACCTAATGTTAGATTTCTTGTTTTGTCAACCAAGTGATTATCTAACAACATTAAATTAATGTCCGCATAGGATCCACCTTCTCTAATTTTCAGGGAATAATATTCTAACAAATAATCTTCCCCTGCTACTGCCGTTCCACCGATGACCGAATAATCGACTATTACATCATGAGTTGCAACTTCCGAAAGGTATACTCTGATCGGATGGCTTGGACTGTTTTCCAAACCGGTTGTTGATACATCGGAAAATTGCACTATCGGCAAAGCATCTACTTGTGGTTCACTTTCTTCAGCGGCTTTAGATTTATCTAAACCAAAAGCAAAGAAAGTCATTAACGCAAAAATTGTAACACTAAAAATTAAAAAACAGCGTTTTAATTTTTGACTCATCTTTTCCTTTCAGTTTTTAAATTACTTTCGGTATACAACTGTTACTCTTATTGACCCTAGCTCAAAATGACCTAAGATCCCGGCCCGAAATTCGGCTTACTTAATAAAGATATCAGATATTATTCTAGAGTACAAAGGATGTCAAGCGAAAAGCTTGATATTTAGATGATTACAGGTTAAAATAATAGTGAAGGCGCGCGTAGCTCAACGGCAGAGCAATTGTCTTATACACAATCGGTTCTTGGTTCGAATCCAAGCGCGCGCACCAATACTCTATTTATATACACAATCGGTTCTTGCTAGATGCCTACCTTTAGGCACGCAGGCGAATCCAAGCGCGCGCACCACTAAAATACCAATGCTTGACAAACGGTATTTTTTTTGATATACTTATATAATTTGAAAAATGAAATTTCAAAAATTAAAAAAACAAAAAATAGGCCGGAGGGGCAAATGCAACAGTTTATTCATCCATCAATCGCGTTACCAAAAATCAAGACTAATAAATCAGAAAAAATTAAACACTCTACTTACAAAGCAGTGATGGCTAAAGTATCAGCTGTTCTTTTAATTTTGGCACTCTTATTTGCTTCCGGCTGGAAGATTAAAAATGATACCGACGGAAAAATTTTACCCAAGGTAACCGTTGCCGGAATAAATATCGGGGGTAAAACTCCAGACGAAGCTAAAAGAATTATTTTATCCTATATAGATAGTATTAATAAAAAAGGTCCTTCTATCAATCATGAAACTCAAACCCTAAACTCTACCCTGCCAGAACTAGGAGTTTCTTTTGATGCAGATAAGATTGTAGCAGATGCTTATAATTTTGGACGAGATGGCTCATTTAAGCAAAAAGTAATCTCCAACTCTCAAATAATTTTTACCGGTCACGATATCGCTTTAAGCCCGAAGGTTGACGAATCAAAATTAGATGACTTTTTATCTAAAATCAATCAGGAAATCGAAAAACCGGCTCAAAATGCCAGCCTTTCAATTGATAATGGTAATATCTCAATAATTGCTGAAAAGCCAGGGTTTGGTTTTGATAAGGATGTACTTAAAAATGATTTAATACACGCAATTAAAAATAAAATTGACGAGAAAATCACTTTAAAAACTTCTATTCTTCAACCGAAAATATTTGCTGATGATACTCTTGATGCACAAAAACAAGCCGAGAGTTTAATGGCTACAGCGCCAATCAATCTTATTTATCAAGATGATAATTATATTATTTCTAGAAGTGAAATCGGCTCTTGGATTGAGTTTAAGGAAGTTAACGATAAGTTAGTTGCCGATCTTTCAAAACAAAAAGTAAACTCTTATACCGATAAGGTTGCTTCAAAAATTAAAGTTAAAAAAATCGATCGTGAAATTATGGAAGGAACTGGCGAAGTATTGGTTGAAGGACAAGACGGTATTGGTGTCGATACAGAAAAATTACTTAATAATGTGTTAAACCAAGTTAAATCAAATAATAATAATTCCATCAGTATTGGTACGTATCCAATTACTAAAATTGAAATCATTAGAAACCCTCATGCTCAGCCAGGACGTTTTGCCGGTAGATATATTGACGTTAATTTATCAGAGCAAACCTTGTACGCTTTCGACGGATATACAATGGTTAACCATTTCTTAATTTCGTCAGGAAAAACTGGTCCAACCCCAACGGGTACTTACTCCGTTTATGGTAAGACACGTTCCCAAACTATGGATGGGCCTGGTTATAGCGTGCCAAATGTCGAATGGATCAGCTGGTGGAGCGGAGACTATTCAATTCATGGAACTTATTGGCACAATAACTTTGGTCATCCAATGAGCCATGGTTGTATCAATGCTTCCAATGGTGATGCTGAATGGATATATAACTGGGATGAAATCGGTACACCTGTATTCATCCACTGGTAAATTAAATAGCAACAAAAAAGACTTTCTGGATTCTGACTTCGGCCCGAGATGGAGATGCCCCTCCCCGTCTCGATCCGGTGTCAGAAAAAACTAGAGAGTCTTTTTTTATTACTGACGATCCATCTTTTTAAGTTTGATATTGGTCGTAACCATCGTTCGTTCGCGTTCTAGATACATGATATGACTCTTAAAGTCGATGTAGCCTGGCTTGGCTGCAGTCATATAATAAATACCAGGCACAACCAAAAATTTGAAACGACCCTGATTATCTGTAACATCTGTTGCGATTAAGCGATCAGTCTTCTTACTATAAATTCTAACGATTGAAATTGCTAACGGATGACCAAATACATCGCTCACCACACCATACGGTCTTGATCTCTTGGACTGTAGATATTCAATTACGAATAGGATGCCGTAAAGAGCCAAAGATAAGGCGTAAATTATATTGTAGTTAGTGATAATCATGATTACGGCAAAAATTACACCAATAGCCATTAAAGGGATGCGAATTTTTTGCAAGAATCTATTAATCTTGATTAGATTGGCCCATAAAGTAAATATGACTGATGCTTTTGCCTGGGGATCTAATGGAATATTCAAATCGATAGCACCCTCATCTTTGGTGGCAATATTAATATTGCCACCAGTATAAACGTTTTCAAAGAAGCCGGAAACTTTATATTGCGATGGGAAGATAAAGCCACCTTTTGCCAAAACTAAGTAGAAAGTGCCAGGTCTGACTAGGAAACCAAAACGACCATCTCTGTCTGTTACAGAAGATTCTAATAAACGATTATATTCTTTATCATAAATTTTGACTGTAGCAAGGCTGACCGGCTGGCCGGTTTGAGAGTTGAAGACTATACCCCATGGCTTGCGTTTCTTTCTAATACCGATCATTTGCAATAATTGGGTAAACCAGTAAATAAGCTGAGGTAAAATGTTGCCTAAACCGATAGCCGCATTCACTGCCGCCGGCGTAACTAATAATGCCGTTGTGGCAGTAACCACGGCAGTGTTAACTTTAGTTGCATTTTTGTTTACAAAATCTGAAACGACACCTTGAGCTTTAGAGAAAACAACATCAGATGATCTATTAGAAATGACTTTGATTTCAGCCTTACCAGAGACAGTACCATCTGTTACTGTAATTATTTGATTGCCTAATGTTCTTAAGGTGAAACCTTTGCCATCAAACTCGTGTAAACCGGCATCGAAGCTAGTGAAGGTGTAACTATTTGTTTTATCCCATCTCAAATCAGCCTTTTCATCAGTTGAAGTAAAGTAAATCGTACCCTGATAACCATCGCAGAGCTGTCCCCCGCCATCAGCTACGATCACCTTGACACTGACACTATCTGGCAAACTATTACCGGAAATGACCTCGGAAGGCATGTTGCCTAGGACTAAATAGCTAACTCTGCCACCGCCATTGTGGCAAATTGGACCTGGAGGGGTTGGACCGGTAATTGCTTTTGTAACAATGGTAACAGCATTTGAAGCGCCTGAATTACCGGCGTCGTTGTAAGCAATTACGAAAAACCGGTAAGTAGTTTCTGGTGACAGCCCATCTGCGTGGTAAGCTTCATCAACTGTCGAATCAATCTGAATATTGGTATCCGCATTGTAAACATGATATCCTGTGACTCTTAAATTACCAACTGGGGCATCCCAAGCTAAATTTACTTCGTTTGCATTGATTAATGTTGCGCGTAAGTTGGTTGGTGCTGGTAATTTCGGCTCTACTTCCGCATTTGGTGTAAGCGCTAGTTGATAGGTCCCAGAGGAAATATTACCGTAGACATCTACTGATTTTAAAGTGTAAAAGTAAGTCGTACCATTAGTTAAGCTAGAATCAACGTAATTATCCGAATTGTCCACTGTTGAGTCAGCAATCTTTGACCCTAATTGCCCAGCGTATTGAGAACGATATATTTCCGTGTGATCAAAGTATACTGAAGTTGGGTTTGTCCATCCTATAGAAGCGATTGAGTTACCAGCAGTGCCGATAAAATTACTTGGATTTTCGATGGATGTTGGCTTTACATTATTGAAAGTAATTTGCGGATGGGTTGACAACGTCAATCCATTTTCATCGATGATAGTTAATGTCGATGTATGAGCAAAACCTGATCCAATATAAGCTGTGATCTGTCCGTTTGAGTTTGTCTTAGTCGAAGAGAAAGAAATTATATCGCCGATTTGATTTGTGGAAACAGTCACACCGCGATTAGAAATAAGGTTTCCATAGATATCAACCAAAGTGATTGTTTCGACCGCTGTCTGGCCGACATTTAAGCTTGCCGATGACGGGGAAACAGTAGAATCTGTTGTTGAAGTAACAGCCGGATTAACTTGGAAAGGCGAACTTGAACCCGTACTACCGGTCATGTTAATAATATTTTGGCCGGCTTGGTAGAAAGTAAAACTGACTGTTTTTTGTCCAGATGATAAAGTTTGTGAAGCTGACGGTGCAGAACTTCCATTATTGAATTTCGAAATTAAACTGTCCGTTATAGTCGAGAAAGTAACCATTTCAACACTTGTGGAGGCAAGAATTTTATTATCGTTAACAGAGTAAACAGTACCGTTAAATGACTGACCTGCTATTTGTGGATTAGGATCGCCAACTATACCAGTTCCAGCAACATAGCTTTGCCCTGGTAAACCGATTAACAATAACGAGCCAGCGATCGGAGTTGTAAAGTTAGCAATACCGCTCCAGGCGCCAGTGCCATTAGTGTTAACCGTCCTAACTTTGAAATAGTATGTTGTTTCAGAATTTAAACCAGATTTAACCAATTGCGATGTTGCCGTTCCTTCTGTCTCTCCAAGATTGGTCGCCTGTGTGTCGGTGCCAAAACTAACATCGTAAACCGTTGTCAATACAGTTTCCCCTGACCAATCAAGTAAAGTTGAGGTGGCAGTTGTGTTTGTATTCTGCAAACCAATTGGAGCACAAGGCGGAGTTGTGTCAAAACTTACAGGGCTATAGTTCGAATTGTCATGGTCGCTGTTTTGGGCTTGGACCTTGTAATAATATGTACTATTACACAACAGATCTGAAGCATGTGTAATTGTGTCACCGTTCTTATGGGCTGTCCAATCTTCTAAGACAGAATCAAAGGGTCCTACCGGATCAGTATCATAAACAATCTTATATAAGGTGTTATCCGGGTTTGAATTGGCATTAATAGAAATAGTTTCGTAGTATCCATTTGCTTCGTCATAATTTGCAGAAACAGAAGGAGCAGTCGGCGTATTAGATAAGGTATAGACAGAAACAGGATCAGATATTGCAGTTTCATATCCGTCACCATTTCTTGCCTTAACCGTATAAGTGTAAGGACTATTTGGCGTTAAATTATCGTTCAAGCATAGATTATCTTGAATCCAGTTATTGAAGCAAGTATTTGAACCAGGCTGGCTAGAAGTGAAGTAGAATCCTGTTTGGCCAGCTCCTAAATTAGAGAGTGCCCCAGTTGCCGAAGTTGAAATTGTCGTCGCGTTAACACTATTAGTCATTCCTGTTGGATTTTCAATATAAGTGTATTTTGCAACAGCGTCGGCCGAATGAATCGAGTCACCTCCGTCATTGTACGCAACCGCATAACGACCGGAATATTGAGTATTCGGTGAAAGTGCTACCTCGTCACAATAAGTTAAGTTTGCCGTAGCACAAGTAGCTTTCAAAGTATTTGTGCCATCATAAATTTTGAAACCTGTTTCATTAGAAGCATTATCTGTGAATGTCCAACGAATCGAAGTTGTAGAAAGCACTTGAGGTGTTCCGATTGTTGGGGCTGTTGGGGCATTTACAAAAACCCAGTTGGTATTATTGAGCGAATCAACTCCGCCGTCAGTGTCATTGATAGTATGGTTGGCATTTGAATAGGCGGCATCTATGTAATGGACAACCGAATCGGCATCAACATTTAGATTCCAGGCGCTAGATGCAGAACTTCTCAATAAAATCGTATGACCATCAGTGCCAGCGAGATCAATTATCGGGAAAGTATAAGTCGAACCGGCATTGAAAGTAAGTTTAGAATCGATGGTCGTATTGGTGAAAGAACCGTTGATTGTTAAACTGTCGGCAAAAGTGACACCAATACCATTGCCAGAAGAATTGGCCGCAACTAAATTGTAAAGCTGTTTTGTAGAATCAGTGCCACCAGCAGTGAAAGTCTGGGCGCCAGTGCCATTAAGATTAACGGTCGAAGTGCCGTAGGTGAAAGTGCCAGAATTAGTGTAATTTCCGGCGATATAAATGGTGGAATTATTGGCTGTTAAGATACCGGAGTTGGCAATATTACCGCCAATTGTAACCGCATTGCCACCAGTTCCGAATGTTTGATTAGCATCGGTAGTAAGAGCGCCGGAAAGAATCAGATCGTCAGATGCGATAACTGAAGAGTTAACTGGAGGATTTTCGAACGCAACCATAAACCCAATGGCACTAAAGGCCGATGATTCATTGGCAATACTAGATCTGGTACCAGTGGCGCCTGAGACAGAAAGTGTCTCGTCGCTTAGACTATTGACAAAATAGCGAGTAGGAGTTGGTACGCTCATAGTGAAATTAGCTCTACTTACCCCTCCTACAGGGGTAGAAAGTGTCGCAGTAGACGAGTCAGCCATCCTAGATACAAACAAGCTTACCAGTACGGTGTTTGTGGAGACAGTAGTGATTTGCGGTATCGTAAGAGTAATAGGATCATGGGATCCGGTCATACTGTAAAATGAACTTGAATACGAATCAATAGAAACTGTCCCGCCTTGATAAGCATAGATGTCACAAGCATAGCCACCGGTACCAGTAAAACCGAATGTGTAAGTGGAAGGTTCGCTGCCAGTCGCTTGTTTCGAATAAGCATAAGCGTAATTACCGTTAGTCGCATCAGATAAAGACCTAATCAGGTTCCATCCAGATGCTACTGAAATTGTAGATAAATTCGACGAACCAGATGAAAAAACCGCAATCATCATATCACCAGATACTACACCGCTAGGCTTATTCACGGTCAAATCAATGCTGCCGGCCGTGTTTAGCGCAACAGCATTATGTGCTTCGCTTCTGAATGATGTAGAGGTTGACCTAATTGCCGAGATCTGCAGATTATTTAATGCCTGTCCGCCTGTTGTCACAGAGCCAGTACCCTTCATCACCAAAGTGGAGGTATCCTTATTGAAAGTTCCACCTGCAAGGGTAAAGTTACCCATTGCGGTAATAGTATGAGAACCAGCGTTGTATGTGCCGCCGGCAAAATAGAAGAGTCCAGACTTAGTATTAGTATTATCAGTAGTTAAATTGGCACTTTCAGTGATAGTACCGGTGTACGCAGTGTCGCCACCAGTTGGCAGATTGGTTCCTTTAATAGTAAGGGAACCGGTAGTGGCTGATATATCAATTGTCATATTATCATTAGAGATAGCACCATCGAGAATAGCATCATCGGCGTTGGTCGGGACATGAGCGCAAGACCAGTTGAGCTCATTGCTCCAGAGATTATTAGTACCATCATTTGTCCAATTACAAGCGGTGGTAGCAGTAAGAGTTGTTTGTTGTGCCGTCGGACCAAATTGAGGCGATGGACTTTCGACATCGTCACCATTTTTCACTCTAACTTTAAAAGTGTATTGAGTATCAACAGTAAGTCCTGTTATATTAACGCCGGTAATGTTCCCCCATTGAGCTACATTTTGCCACACGGCAGAAGTGTTCAAAGATCCGTCTGCTTGAACATATTTACCGCCAGAAACTTGAGTTTCTTGAATGGCAAAGACAGTATTGACTGGGTTAGAGTTTGTATTAACGACAACTATCAATTCACCCGGATGATTGTCAACCGTATTAACCGTCGGAGCTAAAGGAGTATTAGCTAAAGTATAAACAGCTGAAGCATTAGTTGAAGAACTTGAATTACCAGCTTCATTGTAAGCAACAACGTAACGACCGGAATATTGAGTGTTAGGAGAAAGACCAGTTTCGGTACAAACAGAGATATTCGACGTGGCACAAGTTGCCACTAAATTATTTGAACCATCGTAAATTTTAAACCCAGTCTCGTCCGTTGAATTATCTACAAAATGCCAATCAATCGCCGTAGCAGAAGCAACGACTGGAGTACCAATGGTTGGTGCTTCAGGCGGAGAACTTGCAGCCGAAGTTATTTGTGAGGCGTCAGGCGAAGAAAAAACCGTCTCTGTGCCATCACCGTTTTTAGCTTTAGCTTTGTATGAATAAGTTGTTGACGATACCAAGCTAGCATCAATAATTGAGTTTGTCGTTTTCCAAGCGCCAAAACCGTCAGGATTAACAAGATTACCGCCACCAGTATTGCCTGAAGTTTCTTCAAACCAGACTCCAGATGACCCCACATTAATGTTCGATAAAGTGCCGCCAGTCAGAGCTATAGATGCAGAAGCAATATCGCCGAAGCTGATTACCGGTATTTCAATCAGTGTATATTTAGATGATCCAACCGAAAACACACTAGCTACTTTATCACCGTTGCGAGATTTTACTTTATAAGTATGATTGGTGTTGGCTAATAAATCCGTTTTACCGAATGCGCCCCAGCCTTCAGCCGTTCGCCAGTGATCAGAATCATCGGCGATGGTCTCGCAAGCGTTGGTCGTGTAATTTAAGAAAGCCTCGTCAGAGTCACAAGAAATAGCAAACTCAGTTGATGCCGGATTAGTATCGGCGGCGATAGCGATTTCCAAAGAAGTGGTTAAAGTCGTATTTGTTACATCTGGTGAAGCAGGGGTATCAGACAAGGTAAATTTTGAAGTAGATGCAGAAAGGTTTGTGTTGTTTTTGTCGGCATTTCGCGCCATCACTTTATAAACGTGCGAACTATTTACATTCAAGCCCGTCTGAGTAAAACCAGAAGCATCACCCCAATTAGTAAAGGTTCGCCAATGGTCTGAATCATCGACAATTGATTCGCATGCATTGGTTGTGTAATTTAAGAACATTTCATCCGAATCACAGGAAATGGCAAATTCAGTTGTAGCCGGATTGGAATTAATATTAATAATAGTGGTTAAAGATGTTGAAGATGTTGCGTCAATTGTTGGCGCTGTTGGCACGTTGGCCAACGTGTAGTTTGGAATGGCCAAATATGCCGGTGCAGAATCTCCAGCAACATTCGTAGAAGTTACTTTGACACAGTATTGAGTATTTCCAGTGAGGCCCGAGATTGCTTTGGTTGCAACATCAGCCCCGCCAGCTAAAGAAGCCGTACCCCAAGTCGTGCCCGCATCTTGGCAATCATTATTAGCTACAACTGTGGAAATATAAACTTTGAAGTCAGACTCATTAGTTGAATTGTCTGTCCAAGTAGCATTAAAGCCGGCATTGGTTAAGGAATTAATTCCAATGTTGGTCGGTGCAGTTGGCGCATCGATTGCGGTGGTGAATTTATTGGCCGTACTCCATTCAGAATCACCAATACTATTAGTATGTCTGACATGAATCCAATAATCAGTACCAGAAGCTAAAGTAGTTTGACCAGCTAAAGAATTGGAAAAAGTGCCATTAGTACTGTTTACGACTATCGATGTTAAATTTGTGGTATCAGCATATTTTGACCAAACTAAGTTTTCTGCTGCCAACCCGGCATCATCATAGATCTCCCATGAGGCAGATAATTGGCTCGGATTCCCAGAATAATCAGAAGAAGTGCCAGTAGGATTAGTAATGACACCCGTCCCATTGTTTGCCGGAGCAATAACAGAAGGAGTCGCGGGCACATCCTCTGCTGGCGCTAAAACTAAACCAAAAACATCATCGGAATGATCGTAAGGGCCAAAGAGATTATCTGTTGTGTTGTAGGCGCGGTTACGAACAAGATAGTTTGTGCCATCTGCCCAACCGGTTGAATCCCACGAAGCCGAAGTGGCATCAGCGGCAGTAAGTCCACTGATGTTTTTAAATTCATTGTATATTTGAATACTATCAAACCATATACTTCTTGAGCCAGATGTTAGATTCCCTGTGTTATGTATTTGGGCTCGACTAATTGTTTTTTGATTTGTCGTATTAACAACCTGTAAATTGGAAACTTTTAAAACACCATTAATATAGACGTCGTACTTTTCTCTCTGGCAATCGGTTTTAATTAGAACATTATACCATGTATTTGCACTATATGTACCTAGATCAACCGCTGCCCAATCCGTAGATTGGGCGTAAATATGGCCATCTGGCGCAAAATTCATATGCACTTTTTCGTTACCACTGGCGTTTCTTAACTGAAACAATTTATCTGTCATCGTAGTACCATCGGCACGAAAATTAAATGAGGTGTAAACGATTCCGTCTAAAGCTGTGAAATTCTTATTAGCATTGATATTTGAATTGTTTATGACATTGCGGAGAAGTAGAAGTGAATTTGAGGTCGAAAATGATTGGGCCGAGTCAACTTCAATAGAACCATTGGTGGGTTCACCAGCCACCACCCAGCCAGTAGGATTTTCCCCGTCCGATTGAGTATCAAAATCATCAGAAACGGTAGAACTAACTGGATAAAACATAAAGTCATCGAAACGACCATCAACAGCCACGCCCGGGCCAACAGCACCTTTTAGATATACGCCAATATTATCACCAAGAGTAATACCCTTGATGGCAAAATTACCGAGATAATGTTCAGTGCCATTGGCATCATAAACATAACCATAGGCATAGCCAGTATTAACCGGAGCAGGCGATTGGCTAGCAGGATGATTTATATTATATACAATCTTTAAGGTTTTAAACTCAGTTGATTCATTACCAATAACCGAATATGCTGTGTAGGCCCATTGTGTTATAGGATCGTAAAACGCTAGCCGCCAGCCGGATGTGGTATATTGAATTTCTATTGGAAAAGCTCCACCATCGCCGGCTAATCCAAATTCATAGAAAGTGCCAACAGAAGCAGGAGCCGTTGGCGTTTTAAGCTTAACTTGAGCAACTTGAGTTACTACGCTGGGAGTATATCCACTATTTAAAGTTGGGTAAATATTTCCTGCAGAGCTATTGGTACCTGAAATTTTTATTTCTCCACCAGTTTCTGCCAGAGTAACACCATTTGAAGTACCGCCGCCAGTCCATTTAGCGCCATCAATACTATTGTCATTAAAATTATCATATTGAGTCATGTTTTGAGCTTCAACTTGGTACTTTAAGCCTGATCCGGCAGTATCCCAAATAACATTATTGATACTACCAGGTTCCCATGATTCGCCACCATTTGGAGCAGTAATAGTTGGCGCGGAAGGTGGAACAATTGTAGTAACGTCAAGCTTCACATAGTCAGTATTAAGAGTAGAGGCAACAGCAGGCGTAGCAACAATACCCTTTACCATAAAATAAACATAATTCGAACTATCAACGTAGTTACTTATATTGAGAGAGGTTGTATCGAAAGATAAGGCTAAATTAGTATCGGTAACATTAGTTGTTTCATTCACGGTCGCTACGCCGCCAAAGACAGTAATAGTGCGGCTATGATATGTGGCTCTGGTACTATAACCCTCATGAGTGAATACGAACCTGGTAATAGCAGTTTTATTGATCACAGCGGGATCTATGTAAAAGCGAAAGATTTGATATGGAGCTTTCCCGAGGATCGGGGCAATAGTTGTCGTATATCTAACATCATTGGAAGAAGCAATATTAGAATAATCAGCGGTGGCAATTTCTGTACCAGACGTTTTAGGACCCTCAAAATCTGTAGCCGCCGAAAGATAAGTTGCTTTATCACTTGTTGCACCAGCCGGATTAGTAACTGTACTGCCTGAGCCATTCCCTGTAGCATAAGATAAAGTGGTGATAGTCGCCGCTTTAGCCATTTTTGAATTCATAAAAAAATGAGCACCAAACCAAGAGGCGCCAATTAAATATATAAATAATACTAATAGGTTAATTGTCTTACTGGCTGGCCATGCCGTCCATTTGTAGTACCAACGAAATTTCTGTCTTAGGATATCGTGTAAAGGAATTATAGCGGGAACAAGGGCTCGTGTCCCTTTTTGGATACCAGCAATTTGCGCATCGAGATCTTCGATCCGCTTTCGTGTAGGCGCTGGATATAAACCCTCTCCTTTAGACATTATTTATAACCTCATAAATTTCTGTAATACTTTTCTGCAACTGAAAAAGAACACAAGTTTGTTTTAAGCTGCCGCTATAAAATAAACCCTCTCCTTTTGATATATAACCTTATAGAAATGAATACATCTACCGCCAAAATTGGCGATTTACTAACCCATCTAAACCTTAATTTAAGTATATATTATGCGCAAAAAAGCCGCAAGAGCACGTTGTCATTTGTGCAAAAACGGCTTTTCATATTACACATTTAAGATAATTTAAGGCCTGAGTGTCCCGCCAAAAACTTGCCAAGCAAGGAGTGATTTGGCCACCAAACTTAAAATAATGTAATCTCGTTCGCCGTAAAGATAATTAGCCCACTTACCCACCTTTTTGTATTGCAAGATTTGGTTAATTGCAAAACAATTGAAAAATAAAAAGATGGAAAAGTAGAGCCAATAAACAAAATTAGGGGCTTTATCGTGAGCGCCAAAAAGATATATGGCGATAACAATCCACGGAACGATTCCGGCAATGCATCCAAAATAAAATGATGTCCAGTTTGTTTTTGAAGTAGTCTGATTGTGCAGTTCCATCATCCAGCCAAACAAAATCATCATAGCGTTAAGTGTGAAAATCAATATCAAAGCGGCAATGTCATAAACTCCCACCAGCATCGCAATAATCACAATCATAATAGAGGAAGAGAAAGAATATTCAATCCACCTGGCATAATTAATTCCTTTGGCCAGATTTTCGTTATACCATTTATTAAGAACAGTCGAAACCAAAAGATGTGCTAATGCGGAAATAAATAAAAAAACGGCGATTGCTGGGCCAATCCTGAGATCATACAAAACAGAGTTTTCTGGAACCAACTTTTGTGTTAAAAAATCGAAACTTAAAAACGATGCATTCACCGGCAGTGAAAAATTACTCGACAAGAACAACATGGCCACACCCTGACCGAAATGCAGAAAAGCCATCAAAAGGTTAAACTTCTTCAGGCCTTGTAATTTTTTTCCCATAAAACCTCCTTTTTTTTTATATACTAACATATTTAAATGGGCTTATTAAATGACGAGTAAGCCATTAAATAAGTTACAATCGATTCAGCTCCTTGGTTTTTATTCACACCGTTTTTGGAAAGTCCGTCACAAACACCTTTTGTGATCGGATCAAAGATCAATACATTATTCATATTATTGCCAAAATACCAACCAAACCAAAAGAAGGCTTTATCTTTGTATTTTTTTTCACCCGTAATATAAAAGAGCTCATTATAAAGCATCACCATATCTGCTACTTCGATCGGCTGTTGGTCAAACAAACTTCGACACTTGTTTCTCTTGTACCATTTTTTTTGACCAATCGGTGCAGGATATCCCGATACAATAGAATGCTTTTCTAAAAACTTTAAAGATTTTAATGCCGTGCTCAGATAGATGCTGTTTTTTGTCAATTTATAAGCCTTGCAAAGAGATAAAATAACTATTGCATTTGCCCAAGTAAGCTCATCTTCGAACCATTGCCAGGATTTATTGCTGGTTTGACTAAATCTTTCGATTAATTTGTCTGCTAGCAATATAGTCATCTCTTTATTCTTTAGGTTAGTATAACCGAGCAAAGAGTACGAAATAGGTTTTACATGATCAAAATTTAATTTATTCTGATAAATACTAAGTATTTTATTTGTTTTAATTTTATATCTGCTATCTTCCTTGCAACAACTTAATGCCCAAAAACTTCGCGCTATTGAATCTGCAGAGGCATTTTTATCAATATATTTTTGCGCATCACTAAAAAAATTGTGAATTCGACCTTTGTTATCAATAGCGTTATCTAAAAAACTCAAGTAAACTTTTTTATATTTTTCTACTTTTAAATCGGTAAAATTATAGGACAATTCATGGCATGCAATTAAGGCTCTTGCTTGATCGTCTAAGCTGTAACCAAACTCGATGTTTGGAGTGCTTCCTATCATATGCTGATATAATCCAAAGTCAGTAGTATTGTTTAATAAGTGATTTAAAGGAGGGGGCGATTTAAAATTTGGCAGTCGCTGTGCCCAACCATCATTGTTTATAAAAAGATTTTTCTCTATTACATCTAAATATTTCAAACCAACCTGGTGCCAAGTCATAGAACGAGCATATCGATAACTTTTAAGAGCAGTTTTTTTAATCGAATCCTCTGACGTGAATATTTTTTTGAGCTCGTTACTGATTTTTTCGCTTTTTGGTTCAACTATAACTCCCCGTCCATCAGAAAGCACTTCCTTTGCATACGATGTGGGTGACGAAACAACAACGCATCCACAACCTAGCGCATAAGAAATTGTTCCTGAAAAAGCTTGATTTAAATCTAACTGCGGAGCAAGGTAAACATCAGTCGCTTTTAAATAACAAACTAAATCATAATAATCTAAATAGCTATCGATAAAACGAACATTATTTGTTAACTTCATTTCCTTAACTTGTCGCATTAATGATCTGCGATATTGCTCACCTTCTTTTTCTAATATTTTAGGGTGTGTTACTCCGATAATTAAATACAAAATATCTGGATATGTTGAAACTAATTCCGACACAGAAGAAATTGCCAATTCAATCCCCTTGCCTCTATTCAATAATCCAAAAGTGCTCACAACTTTCTTATTATCTAAGCCTAAAAAATCCTTGATTTTATCTTTCTCATCAAAGCGAACATTTGGTACTCCGTGAGGCACGACAAAAATTTTTTCTGCCTGAATATCCATAGTTTCCAATAGAATTTTTTTTGCTGCCTTCGTCATGACGACTACCGAATTGGAAAGATTTAAGATCTTTTGAGTTAGTAATTTTCGATGAGTACTATGTACATGTAGTACCGAGTGTAAGCTTGTCACAATTGGCTTATTAATATTTTCTAAAAAATTTAAAATATATTCGCCATCTTCTCCACCAAAAATACCATATTCGTGCTGGAGAATTACGACTTCAATACTGCTAGTATTTATCATCTTAGCAGCCTCAAAATATGACTGTTTTTGATTTTGATTAATTTCAAAGATAACCTGAGGTGGATATGCTTGTTTAAGATCACTCACCGCTATAATTTTTATCTGACTATTTAAATAATGCTCTAAATTTTCTATTAGTGAAGAAGCAAACGTTGCAATCCCACAACGGCTTGGCGGATAAGTAGAAAGAAAAGCTAATTTAAGATCTATTTTTTCCATTAACTTAATAATAATAAACTGAACTCATCATTTCATTGGAAAACAAAACAAATCAAAATCGACCAAAAATTTCTTCGAAAATGATCTCGATCCAAGATTTTGGTTTTTTATTAGTTGACGACCGTTGTTTTAGCAATTCTTTGGCAGCTAACTCTGTTTGGGCTTTCAAAAGATCCTCTGTAGTTTTTCCTTCACCTTGATCTTTTTTATCTATTTTTTCTAATCCACTAATGGCAACCATTTCATCCTCCTTTGTAGAAAACTCTGTAACATTATTACCGGGCTTTAAACCCAATTCTTTCTTCATTTTATTGATCTCCGCAATTGCCTTCGATATCCTGACAGGATTTGGAACAAAAAAGAATGTGATTGTTTCATGCTCTAGCTCGATTACTGTATTTCCGAATTTAAATAAAGCGTGAATGAACGTTGGATAGACAGAGCTAACGTTTAAAACTTTTTTCGATTCTATTTCAAAAATTAATCTTGATATCAGATTCTTTTGATCCACTTTAATAATTTTTTCTTTTGTTAGAACTAAGACATCATAATAATATTTAACAATATCATTGAAGATGTATAATAAAGTAACAAGCAAATATATCGTTAAAATCACGATTGTTAATCTCCAAGCAAAGATTCCCACTTGGATCAGAGCCAGATATCTTAACAAGAAAATAAATACAACTAAACTAAATAAACCATAGACAATACTTAAAACGGCAGTAATCCAATGCTTACGTACCATCAGTATAATTTCTTTTTCATCGACACCGGGAATATTAAATAGACTTTTCATATTAGTAAAAAGAAACTAAGACAGATTAAGATTGCACTTGTTGCTATAAAAAAATTTATAATTTTTTCAATTTTATCATTTGTTAATTTTAATTCATAAACTCTTTTGATGACATAGTAAAAGAAAGTAATATAAGCAAATAAAGAAACGAGGTAAATAACCAGCAAAGTGATCATAGTTCAATCATAGTAGCTGTAAATATTAATTCATCGTTTTAAATCACAAAAACGGCCTTTGATGCAATCTCCGACCGTTTTTATATAGTTTAGATAACGACCGTCAATCTACTGAGCGGCACCAATAAAAAAGCTGAAATACTGACCGTTTTGGGCATATCCAATTTCTAATCCCTTGGCACCTAGAATATTAGCCTTATGCCCCGGACTATTCATCCAAGCGTCAAAAACTCCTTGCGCACTAGAATAACTTCCCTTGGCAATGTTTGAGCCGATCCAAGAATATTTATAACCTGCAGAGGTTGCAAAGTAAAAATCATTTTGCCCTTGAGGGTTGGTATGAGAGAAATAGTTTTGACTCGACATATCATCGGCTTTTGCTTGCGCTGCCTGACTAAGTTTTGAATTGTAACTGACACTACTAAGGCTATTCGCTCGCCTGGCTTCATTTACCAGGCTTAGTATAGTACTAGCACTTGAACTTACACTTGCAACAGGTGGAGATACAACTGAATTAATCGGTGTTGTAGTTTTCTTTATGCTTTTTACTGTCGGAGCTGGAACAACTTTTATTTTTTTAGCCGTCGTCTGTTTAGGCTCTTCTTTTGCTACCTTTTCATCTAATCCGACCACATTCTGATCACTTGGTAAAACAGGTTTTATTATTTCTGACTTTACCGTGTCTTCTCGGCTTGGGGCTGCATTTAATTTGGGTAAAACGTTTGGCTTAACTAAAAACATACCTGCTACTAGAATCGCAATCGTCACCGGCACTAATAAAAAAAATTTAGATCTTCTTGAGAAGATCTTTTTGAGGCTTTCCAAGCCTCTTTTGGGGTTAATTTTATACATTTGTCCTTTCTTACGATAAATAGCTTACCGTTAAAAAGACACAATGTCAACCCTGTAATCGATGAGTTTAAAAAAAATTCTCAGGAAATCTGAGAATTTTTTTAACTAAATAATTAGTATTAAAATCAAAATTTTATTAAGCTGAAAATTCCGTTCAAATAAGACGTGTCTGCACCGGTAAGAGGTAGAGCACTTTCTTCAATCCCTAACACCTCTTCTTCTTCATCTTCTTCTTCGGGCTGTTCAGTAACATAAGTCACAGTATTAGCAACAGTATTACTGGTTATTACTTTTTCTGTTGGACCGACACAGGTATCGCAATTACATGATTCGCAACTGGCGCAAATATCACAGCTACCGCAAATATCACAACTGCCGCAGATATCACAGCTACCACTACCAAAATCAAATGAATTGCCATCATCCATAAAGTCTGCTGAGGAAGAAACTTCCACGGTAAAAGTTCCATCTATTGGATTGTCGCTATTCATCATTAATTGGAAAGAAAGAACTTGTGGTTCATCCACCATATTGATCAAATTCCAAGTAATTTTATGGTTAGCCAAATCAACTTCTGAACCTTCGGATGCAGAGCCATCAACGTAAGTTGATACATTGTCAGGATCATTCCAAGTTGCAGTCAAGACACCGGAGTTACTTAAGCCTAAACTATTTGCATCAATAGTATAAGTTATAACATCACCAGGCGTTACTTCTCCCGTCGGTGAATTAACTATTGTGACTGACGGACTAGTGTCGGTATGAGCAAAAGTGTTGTCCACACCACCGATAAAAACTGCTGAAATTAAAAGAGCCAAACCGATTAAGCTAAGTGAATAATTAAATACTTTTTTCATTGATTTTCTCCCGTTAATTTTTAGAAAGTTTATATCGACCAACCATTGAGAAAATTCGGTCACAAACTTCTTTTCTCTTACTAATAACAAATTATCATAATAAAGAAGTGATTAAATTGTTCGATTTAACCATTTCAGCAATAAAAAATGTAAAATATTGGCTAATTAAACAAGAACACGAGGACACAACGGATGTATTATTACCCTATGAAAAAAATTAATAAAAAAATTTTAATTAAAACGCTTTTAATCATCATTTTTCTTGTTTTGGTTGGCATCGTTGGCATAAATAGTAGAAAAAATGTAAACACAACGGATAACTCAAGTCAATTAGAGACAAATAACCCAACACCACAAGCAAAATTCAAGGATTTCCATTTAGAGATTACAAAACTAAATATTTCAGCTCCCGTTATTGCTAATGTTGACGGAAAAAATAAAGAGATATATGATTCAGCGCTAGAAAATGGCGTCGCTCAGTTTGCCGGCACGGCAAATCCGGGCGAAAAGAGTAATATTTTTATTTTTGGACATTCTTCCTATTATTTGTGGGACCCTGGCGAATATAAGACAATATTTGCCAAATTGAATGATTTAGACGATGACGACCTAATTTCAGTTTGGTGGCAACAAAAAGAGTACATCTACAAAGTGACCGATAAAAAAATAGTAAGTCCTAATGATGTAAGTGTTTTAAAACCAACAGAATCTGAACAATTAACCCTAATGACTTGCTGGCCAATTGGAACAATTGACAAAAGGCTAATCGTTATCGCAAAGCCTAATTAATTATTTTCTTAGACATTAATAGTAAGATATTGCCAATCACCTATTTATCCATCTGCTTAAAAAAGCCGGGTACCCGGCTTAGGTGAAATGGATTGTTGGACTAGAATCCGATTTAGCCTCCGATCTTAAAGTAGCCCGGTTTTTCAGAAACAGCTAGCACGATATTACTTCCAGTATCTTTTCCCGGTCTAGTATTGCGGAAGCGTTTTTCAAGCTAGCAAGGGCAACCGATTTGCATGCTGGACACATAAGGCTGCTGACATGGAATATCAACCGTATTTCTTCTGTCCCTTCGCCGAGCATTATGATCACCTTCAAACCCTTCAGAGTTTTGAGGAACATGGTCAAATAGTTGTTCACACCTTTGGCATTTCAGCATACAATTTTCGACAGTGTCTTCTCCACCATAACAGCGAAATCTCTTATGGTGGCCGACAATATCTCGTCTTGTTAACTGAAGACCGCAAACCTCACAAAGATATCCACCAATCTGGATCGCGCGCTTGTCTTTGGCTTTTCTCCACCTAGACACATCTCTCGCCTCCTTTGAAACTGCAATATGTGCTTTAAGCTTCGCAACGTAGACAAGCTATAACTCGACGGTTGATTTAAATATACGCTCAGCAAAAATAAAAGACAATTTAAAGACCGACTTTGTCGGTTGGCGCCGATTGCATCCGCCATCCGCGCTGTGGATTGGCTCCGTCTGATTGAAGATGCTCGAATATTTGCTATTAATAATTTTTGCTTTGTCAGTGCTATAGATAAAAAACCATATAAATGTTTCTTGAGATGTTTTATACTTTTAAGTAAAAATATTTTGATTGGGGTATACCTGATGGTTAAAAAAATTTACACAGTTGGGCATTCTACTCATCCCATAACAGAATTTATCCAACTTTTGAAATTTTATGATATTGAAATCGTTGTCGATGTGCGGACAATTACGAGATCCCTGCACAATCCACAATTCAATGAGAATATTTTAGAAAAAAATTTAACTGATTATGGAATTCACTATATTCATATGGCTGGTCTCGGCGGTTTTCGTCATGTCGCCAGAAACTCAGTTAACACAGCCTGGAGAAATGCCTCGTTTCGCGGTTTTGCCGATTATATGCAAACAACCGAGCTTGAGGAAAACTTAAAAGGATTGCTTAAGATTGCAGAAAAAAACGATACTGCGATCATGTGTGCCGAAGCTGTTCCATGGCGCTGCCACAGATCACTGATTGGGGATGCTTTGTTAGTTCATAATTTCGAGGTGATTGATATTTTTACTGAAAAATCGGCTAAGCCTCATTTGATGACACCCTTTGCACAAATCAAGAACGAGAAAGTGGAATATCCGCTCAAATAAAAATTTATCAGGCAGTAATAAAAAACAAACACAAAATAATCTTGATATACCAGTATTTTTATGCTATATTGGCAGCAGCAACAAACTTGACAAATTATCTTTGAGGGGGTTCTTGAATGAATACTGATATGGATAGTCTTGGACGATTTGCCTCGCTCGTTACCGACATCTGCCTTTGGTTTGGCCAAAATGGGAACATTATTGACCGAAAGAGAGCCAATGAAGTGATGTCGAAATGGGTTTCGGATGAATTGTTCTTTTCGCCCGAGGCATCAGATCGGCCATCAAGAGATTCAATCATGCAAGCTGGTCATGAATTGTTTCGTATGATCCGTGCAGGTAAGACTGATATGCCAATCGAAACAGTACTACGTCGTGCAGAGCACTATCGATCCCAGCTTTACAATCACACTTTTTTCGAGAGAGAGCATGTACAGCTAGCGACTGTATCGTCGGAATATGGTTCGACACAGGATTTGCATAGTAGAATATTGCCAGGAAAATATCTGCAAGTATTCAAGGTTGAAACTGTTGACCCCGATTTATTTGGCCCGGTACCAATATTACACCACCAAAGAATCGTTGTTGAAAGATACAGTCACCACCCCGCGGTTTATTCAGATCTTGGCTGGGTCCTACTTTCCGACTACGATGTTAATGTTGAACCTTGCTGGTGGAGCGGATTCTGGTTTGAGCCAGCAAGATAAACCCGTAACCTTTTTTAAGCAGGACACTTGTATTTCGAGTGTCCTTTTTCATTTTCATTAATCATAAAGTATAAAAACAAAAAGGACGGCAACCGTTTGCGTCTTTTTTATAACTTGGCTCCGCCTGATTGAAGATGCTCGAATTTTTTTAAAAATAACTCTTAGAAATTTATAAGTTATTTGAGCGATTATAATAACTGGGGATAGGTTGAAATAAAAGTGGCGGTACTACCAGTAATATAATAAACGGTAATCAATAATTTGATCACAACTAAATATGGTCCAAGAAATAACCTATTTATTCCTTATCAGCAAACATCACTAGACGCTTGCTATAGCTTTGAGAAATTGGATTCCAAATTCCTTCACAGGTAACAAGATTAAGATGAGATTTCCCGTCATTTGAGTTAAATACACCTGAAGCGTCTGCACTCGGATCATAACTTTGGCTATTTTTTAAAACGAAAGTAGTTGTTTTTCCCATATCATCTTCTATATATATTTTATCGCCTGGGTTTAATTTTGATAAATCATCAAACACCGACTTCTCACCATTTTTCCATGTCCCGTAATGTCCAGCGATAACAGCACTGCCAATTTCCCCGGGCCGTGCCCCAAGTTTATACCATACCACGCCACTTGGACTTTTCGGCGACTCCATGGTTCCATCGGGAGTAAGACCCGCATTATCAATAGTAGCATCAACATTAATTTCTGGAATTTTAAGGCGCATTGGCAATCCGTAATTCACTTTTTCTTGATCGGGATTGATAATGGTTTTTACAGGTTTATTTTCATTAATAAATGGTGTCGAACTACTTTGAATTGTATTTTTAGGAACAAAACAGAAAAGAATTGTCAAAGAAAGTACAAACCCTATAATAACGGCTATTAATGGTGTTTGTCCTAATGAAATTTTCGGTTGCATAAACACCTCAAAAGTTTATAACCACAAAAGCCAAACCAACTCTTGTCTGGCTTTTGTTTAGCAATTATTCTTTGTGATTATATTAAGCTGTTTCTTTTCTGCGGATAATACAGAGCAAGATCGCGACTGCAAAAATACCAACTGGTATAACGATAATCCAAGGCATACTATTTTGAGTTTGACCAACTCCGGTATTCGGCAATTTAGCGGCAGCGGCGGCATTTGCGGCATTTTCGGCGGCTAGTGTAGCTGCGGCAGCGGCATCTGCGGCGGCTAGTGTAGCTACTGCAGATGTTTCTGTAGCCGCACAATCAGGTACGGTGATAGTGTCTGCAGCAGTCGAAACTGTTCCACCAAAAGCCAATGCTCTTCCCGTCCATGTTACAGTGCTACCAATAGTAATTCCCGAGGCGTCAATATCAGTTCCTACAAATGTAGAGTTAGCACCAAGCGTGGTGGCTTGGGTCGGCGTCCAGAAAATATCGCAAGGTGATGCGCCATTAATATATATAACCTTAGAGTCAGCTGATGTGTTAAGTGCGCCATCCATTCTAAAGATATATGTCCCCGCGCCATTTAAAGTAATTGTTCCCCCTCCGCCAATGTTTGCCGCGCCAGTTATCGAATACACTCCAGGTGTATAGACGCCAATTGCACCATGTGTAGTATCACTGGCAAGATCAATTGCCCCTGGTGCAAAGGTAAATGTAGCCGATTGACTATTAAGTTCAGCCAAAGCAGTGGCCTGATCTAACCCTGCTTGATTGTAAGTTGATTCGGCTACATATTTCGTGCCATTTATCGTAGGTAGTACTGCGGGTCCGGTAGTATATCCAAGATCTCCGTTAATAGTAGTTCCGACAGCAGTATTGGTGTAGGTGCTAGAAAGAATACCAAACGTAAGAGTCTTTCCCAAAACTGGTGTTGTTGCCGTTGCTGCAAACGCGGTAGTTGGTCCTGCCAAAACAAGAAAAGATGATATAGCCAATATGGCTATCACCGAAACTTTAACAAATTTTCTCACAGATTCCCTCCTTTTTTAAATTCAAGTCCCCAAAATTATTCTTTTGATGGTTCGGTGGCAATTTTCACGATTTCGTCATAGTTCTTTTCTAACTTATCCTTAATGTCGGCTGCATCTTCACTGGAAATCTTTTTTTCCGTTTCATAAATTTTTACTACTTTGTTAACAATTTCATCGTACTTCTCTTTAGTAATTTCTCCGACTTTTGACAATTCCTCGGCAATTTTTTCTTTCATCTCATGAAGATATTTTTTAATATCCTCTCGTGTTTCTTTACCAGATTGCGGTGCAAACAAAATACCCGCGATTGCCCCTGCTAGTACACCGACAGATGCTCCAACGATGACCCCTTTTGTTGTCTTGTCCATTACTACTCCTTTTTATTACTTTTTATTAATGTTATTACTTCAGAAGTTATCTTGCGAATAAATTCGAACGTTAAAATACTGTCTTTAAATTTTTCCAAATGTTCAATTGTTCTTCCAACAAAATCTTTAATTTCCCCTGTTGCAGTCTTAGTTGTAACAGCAATTTCTTCAAACTTTATAATTAAACCATTGATCTGTTTACGAATAATCACCGCCCATACAAAAAGAACGATCATGAAAATTGTAGCCACAACACAAAAAACGCTAACTGTGAGCTGGTAAAAAATAGTTAAATTCATTTTTGGTTACCTGTGATAAATGAGCGCATTCACGCGAAACACACTTATCATCCTTTATTAAGATCCGTTTCGATTGCGGGTTTCTTGATAATAGTTTCTTCTGGCAAATATTTAATTAATGCTTTTTCAAAAAGAGCCGTCAAGGTGATTTCCTCGATGACCGCTTGAGCTCTAGCGTGTTTCGCGAGTGCGGGATCAATAAAAATTGTTACTCTTTGTTTGTTATTTATAATAATACAAGTATTACAAATAGTTGTATTACTTGTCAAGTAGTATATTGATTACTTTACTAAAAAACGGCGATAATTTACCACTGTATTTAACATAGATCAAACTTGAAAATATTTTTACCCTTATTGAAAATTTTTCCTATTAATTTTTACTAAATTACTTGAAACAGGTTAAGCTATGTGTTAGTCAAAAATTTAAGGCCGCTGGGCGTCAAGCTTCGCTTATAACGAGCAACGGCGAGTTGCAAGCTTCGCTTATAACGAGCGACGGCGAGTTGCAAGCTTCGCTTATAACGAGCGACGGCGAGTTGCAAGCTTCGCTTATATTTTTCCTTCAGAAAAATTCCGAAATTTTCTTAACAAAGAAAATTATAACAATACTGGACGATTATGAGTACTGGGGTAAGGTTAAGAGAAAATTGGCAGTGCTAAGCGTTTCTTAATGATGATTTTGAATAAATCAAAAATATAATTGAGACGATAATAAGAATTACTCCAACCATCATCAGCGCAGTTTGTAAACTATAAAGATTAGAGAAATATCCAACCAACGGAGAAAATACCATAAAAATTAGTCTAGAAATCATATTCTTAACTGATAAAACTGTTGCTCTACTTTCTGACGAAACACGATGATTCACATAGTCATCAGTGATCGGACCAAAATAGCCACTTGCCACGGCTTGGATTGCGATAAATAGAAAACTGAAAACAAGAACAATTCTTGATTCTAAAATGAGGGCTATCGCTAGAAAAATTGGGATTAGAAATAATGACAACCGAACACCAATTTTCTTTTCGATAAGATGTGCTTGTTTGGAAACAAATCCACTAATCAAACTAACTCCCGCGTAAAAGAATCCGAAATAAACCACCGGTAAATTAGTAAGTTTTAAGTATGGCTGCCAAAGTGACCAACCCAGCCAAAAGAAAAACCAAATTATTGCAGCGTAAAGAATGAAAAAACTAGCCTCACCCCTGAAAGCAACTTTCAAACTTTGCCCAATATTTTTTAGATATGTATTTGTTTTCTTAGCATAAGCCTTGGCTGGTTCCGTTAACGAAAGTTGGATAAAAAGCATAATTACCAATACGCCAGCCCACGCCCACCAAGCATAAGCCAAATTATATTTAGCTAAAAATGCACCGATAATTCCGCCGATTGCACCACCCCAAGCACCATACCATTTTAGTTTACCGTTAATCTTTTTGAAATCATCTTCTTTGCCGATACCTTTCAAAGTATCGTACAACATTGCTGTGTCTGTGCCGGAAGTAAATGAAGCGGCAATTCCAAAAATAAAATACATTATTCCAATTAGAACAAACGAATGAGATAAAATCACGATTATAAATGCCGGAAGTTCTATTAGAGTAGAAAGAATCAAGCTGGTTTTTCGTCCATACTTGTCGCTAATTGAGCCGGTTGGAATTTCACTTACCAAGGCCCCAGCCGCATAAATAGAGCCAAAGAGTAAAACTTGTCCGAGATTAAATCCTTTTGCTAACAAAAATAATACCGCCACAACGGATTGAAATTGAGTACTTGAAAAAATATCAAGCAGATACAGTTTGGTTATATTTTTATTTAATTTATCCATTATTTTTTAACAATCGCCGTTACTTCAATTTCAATCTTTGCACCATCTCTGGTCATTCTGTTTACCTCTATCAGCGTGCTTACCGGTACAGCGTTTCGAAAATATTCACCTCTAACTTTTGAGATTTTGTCAAAGTCATCCATATCAGTGATATAGATGACAGCCTTCACAACATCGTCTATTGTTGCGTCTGCTTGCTGTAAAATTTTAATAATGTCTTCGAATACTAATTTTGTTTGTTCTTCTACATCTTCAGTTACTACTCTGTGGTTATCGTCTTTCGGTGCTTGCACCCCTGACACAAATATAAGGTAAAAACCACCTAAATCTATCTTTTTTGCCGGTGAATAACTACCCCTTGTTTTATAGTCTTCGGGGACGATGTCTTCGATAAAGTCTTTATTACTCATCGTATTACTCCTTTATTAAATTTCTCCTAACTCCACTAATTTTACAATTAGTGGAAATTCTTTATATGGTTGATTAAATTTATTAGATCCCATATGACCCTCATGAAGGATAATTTGCATACCACCCAAATGGTCGAACATTATTCTACCTTGTTTATCATCACATCCCCATGGATCATTATCAGAATTTACAAAAGCAAACTTACCAGCATGCGGTCGGATTGACTCCCAATTAAATTCGTATTTATTCATTTCACTATTAACATCTTTGGGAAGTTCTTTACTATAACCGGAAACCAGAATCGCTTGCTTGATTTTAATATTTAGATTTTCTAATACAGACAAGATTATTTGAGCACCGGCAGAATGACCAATTAAAACTGTCTCTTCGGTAATTTTGCCACTTTCTAGAACAAATGAGAGCCAATCTTTGATATTAGGTTTTTCCGCGCAAGGTAAGTTCGGCAGCCAAACATCGTATCCGCGCGATTCCAATTCTTTTTTCACATATGGAAACCAAAAATTATCAGCTGAATCTCCTGTGCCATGTAAAATAATTGCGTTTTTCATATAAACTCCTGAATCTATTTTATCAGTTAGAAAATATAAAAACAAAAAAAACGGCTGCCATCAACCGCTTTTTTATATTTACTTCGTAAATTCGGAAATTTGTAAGCAAATTATAACTTGGCTCCGCGTGCATCCACCACTAAAAAAGACCAACGTATTGGCTACTTTTTAGTGGCTCCATGTTAGTCAAAATATTATAACGAGCGACGGCGAGTTGCAAGCTCCGCTTATATTTTTCTCTCAGAAAAATCCCGAAATTTTCTTAACAAAGAAAATTATAACATTATTGAATGATTAGAATACTGGGGTCAGGTTAAAATAAAATTGGCCATACTAAATGTTTGTAACTAAATGATATTATCTCTCTGATTACTCCAATGTCTTATCCCAAGTTGCATAAGGTGCTCTATATCCCATTGATTCTAAAAACTTATGCATTCCTGTGTTAAACGTGTAGACTCTCGCTTGTATTCTTTTAATTCCTTTTTCTTTTGCTATATTTTCTGCTTGCAGTATTAGCGATTGAGCAACACCTTGTCGCCGATAATCAGGCAAGACGAAAATCTCATCAAGATATAGAATTGTTGGGTGTTCAAAAAAAGCAGGAATCTCGTCAATATAAGATGCCAAAAACCCAACAATTTTGCCGCTGTCTTCTGCGACAAAAACAAAATTTTTATCAGGATTTTCAAGGCATTTATTGTAATGGCTTTCTGCATCTGTATTTCTCATTTTTTCTTCATCCAATAAATCTGGTTCATGTTTAGAATGTTCAACCCAAAGCTCAATCAAATGGTTTTTAGTTTGACTAATATCTTCTGGTTTTCCTTGTCTAATTATAATAGACATATTTGTCCTCTCCTTTCACACTTGCCCCCAATCGATAAGTTCTGTAAATCTCAAATAAAACCCAAAGGGATCAACCATTCGGAAATCTTTCCAAACATTTCCGTGATCTTCAATTTCTTTTAATTCTCTTACAATCGATTCTTTTAGATTAGCTTGAACTGATTGATATAGCTTGTCGATACTGTTCGTTGCAATCGTTATTGATACTTCGTATCCTCTTTTTGTTTCTTTTGGAAATTGTTTAAAAAAGGCTTGATCGTATACTCTCTCGTCACCGCCATAAAAATTAAGTAAAGTTTGACCTAAATCATCTTTGCGAATCATAGTAAAATAACCAGGCAATTTATCATTCGGTTTATCATCCATTGCCACCTCAAAGCCAAGTTTTGAATAAAAATCTTTCGCAACATCAAAATCAGGGATATGTAGTTGTATGACTAAATTATTATTTATTGGTTTTTTCATTTCATTTCCTCTCTGCTGCCTTCCGGTATTTGATCCATTATCTTTTCCGCAAATTTATCAGCTCGAATTACCAAATATGGTCGACCGTAGTAAGATTCGACTTCTTCGGACATTTTTTCCGTAATATTAAGATTGTTATGCATATGAGCGATTATTTTGTAAGCTTGCGATAAATTCGATTCCCGCTCTTTCCAGTCTGGAGAAGTCATTATATTCATAAGAACTGGCAGCAAAACTTCTGAACTTTTTAATCTTTTGAAACCACTACCAAACCATTTCGAATAAGGGATATAGCTTCTCTCCATTAGAAAACAGAGATTCATAATAGATTTAATAATATCACTCGCAACAAGACGAGAACCAAGATCGTCATCCACATCTCCGCACCGTCCGACAAAAGCTTCAATGTCACTGATCTTTTGCCACTCGCTTGCTAATCGATATAGCCATACATCCTTCGGGTAGTAATGAAGTGCCTCTCTCATTTCTTCTAATTTGCCAAGACCGTCAATAAATACTTTACCGGAAATAGTCTCTAGTAATCTTTGTTCGGGAAATTTTATCCAATCGACGTTCGTAAGAGATTCTACTGAACTTATATTTAAGCGTTTTTCTAAATAGGATTTTATCGTGTAAAATTCCACAAAGTGCCTAATTGGACCACTCGTTATTGGCTCAGGATGACGAACTCCTATTTTATCGCCTTCGGTATAATTAGTACTGAATCCCAGAAAATTATGTGGCAATTTTTCGCTTAGGATTTTGTCGATTTCAACTTTCTGGGCATCAAAATTTTCTTCTTCCAAAAACATCAAGAATCGCGGTCCCCAATGGTGATCTGTTGATTCTTCAGTATCAAAACCTAATACTTCTGAGCCATAGCCGATGAGACCAGCTGAATATTTTAGGTTAGGTAGTTCTTTGTCAAGAATTGGTTTTACTGCTTCAAAAAAGAAACGTTCGCTTAGCTCTAATCCTGGAATAAATTTGGACATCAGTCTCCTTAAAAGTTTTTGCGCTCTTTACTCTAATTTATCAGTTACACCAAGAAAAAACAATGAAAGTTTAAAAACAAAAAAGACGGCAACCGTTTGCGTCTATTTTATATTTACTTCGTAAATTCGGAAATTTGCAAAGCAAATTATAACTTGGCTCCGATGCATCGGCCACTAAAAAAGACCATCTGACGATGATCATTTTTAGTGGCTCCCCGGGTCCGATTCGAACGGACGACCTTATCCTTACACGTGTCTCCTAATTACTTAAGAGGGTGGACTATCTCATAACCGACGGCTTTACGTTTCGGCCTAAGGCGTATAGTCTCTGAACCTTCAACGACTTTCATCGAAGCTTGGCTGCGGATTACCCTGAACAAAACTCAGGGCTTCCCGATCCCACTTCGCGTAAAGCTACGCGGGACCCCTTGTGGGGCAATTAACCTTATTTTTCAACCCGTGTTTCCACGGGAAGCTGCACTAATCCAGCGTGTATTTCTCTGTGGCAATTGGCACAAACCAATATGCACTTATCTATCTCGGTTTTAGTCCTTTCCCATGATCTAGTAAGACCCTTGGTAGATAAATCAAACTTTTTGGTTGATTCGTCTATATGGTGAAAATCTAAAGCGCCGGCATATTTATTATAACCACAGATACTACACTTTCCGCCTTTGTATTCAATTGCCATCGCTTTGATCTTTCTTCTTCGCTTCGCGACTGCTTGAATGTTATATTGTGCACGATCTTTATATGTTCTCTTATCCATATAATTATTATACGCTAGTATGGCACAATGACGGAGGATTTTTAGGGTACAGGGATTTGCTCTACCGCTGAGCTACCGGGGAATATGTTGTAAGTCGCATATTACCTACACAGCTATTTTAACATTTTTCCTTACTCTTGTAAATATTATTTTTTATTCGTTTTCACAAACCCTTAATCTCTAGACAAGCATATTATAAGGTAGTAATTAATCAGTTGAAAGGAAAAAATGGAAAACGATCTCGATCTACAACCATTATCACAAGCGGAAATTTATGAACGCTTAATAAATCTTCCTGGCTGGAAATACTCTGGCAATAAAATCACTAAAACATTTGAGTTTAAGTCTTTCAGTGATGGGCTTGAATTAGTTAACAGCTTGGCGCCTTTCTGTAATGAAATTGATCATCACCCCGATATAATTATCAAGTACAAAAAAATCACATTTGAACTTTCTCGCTTCAGTATTGGCAGTAAAGTGACAGAAAGAGATTTTACTGTCGCCAAAAAAATCGAAAAATTATATTCGGACATAAAAGTTAGGTACTTATTTTAAATAATCTTTAAGCTTTTGAGACTGCTCGTGCTTTTTCATTTTCTGCAAAGCCTTGGCTTCGATCTGTCTGATACGTTCACGCGTCACACCAAATTCCTTGCCAACTTCTTCGAGTGTATGAGTGCGACCGGTTTCATCTAAACCGAAACGCATTTTAAGAATTTTTTGTTCTCTTGGGGCAAGAAAGTTCAATGATTCGCCAACATGGCCTTTCATCAATTGATAAATGGCATTCTCTTCAGGAGATAAAGAAATTTTATCTTCAATGAAATCACCCAACTTCGAATCTTCTTCTTCGCCAACAGGTGCTTCCAGTGAAACAGTTTCTTGAGAGATTTTAATGATATGCTCAACTTTATCAACCGGAATACCCATTTCAGAAGCAATTTCTTCAGGTAATGGTTCACGACCAAGGTCTTGGACCAATTGACGTTGAACACGAATCAATTTATTAATTGTTTCAACCATGTGAACTGGGATACGAATGGTTCTGGCCTGGTCAGCAATAGCGCGAGTAATAGCCTGACGAATCCACCAAGTCGCATACGTCGAAAATTTATATCCTTTATGGTAATCGAATTTTTCCACAGCACGAAGCAAGCCAGTATTTCCTTCTTGGATTAAATCCAACAAGGTTAATCCCCGACCAATATATTTTTTAGCAATTGAAACGACTAGACGAAGGTTGGCTTCAGCTAATTTTCGTTTAGCGTTTTCATCACCGGCCTCAATTCTTTTGGCGAGCTTAATTTCTTCTTCCGTAGTAAGTAATGGAATCCGGCCGATTTCACGCAAATACATACGAACCGAATCGTCAGAAATATCTTTAAGTTCGGAAACGGCTTTTGCTGCAGCGCCCTCTTCACCCGGAACATCAAGTAATTTTTTACCTTGGGTGACATCTATACCCTGTTCTAAAAATTCTTCATAGAGAGCGTCAAGCAAAGCCAGATTTTTTTCTGGTTCGTTAAAAGCCTGCATTATTTCTTGAAAGGTGACGAAGCCATGTTCATGACCCTTGGCAATCAAGTTTTGAATGCCTTCAGGAAAGTTAACTTTGACTTCCTCTTTTTTCTTAATTCTACCTTTTTTCTTAGCTGCTTTTAGTTCAACTTTTTCATCATGAGCGATTTTATTACGATCACGACTAGCTCTAGCAACGTCAATATCATTTTTTTTATTTGATGGCATCTTGAAACTCCTTGATTAGTTCTTTTAATTTCTCTTTATCGCCTTTTTCTTCGGCTTGACCAATTTCTTTAGCAAATTTATCTTTTAATTTTTCACGCCGGTTTTCTTTAATTCTTGAAGCGATATCTTTCGCTGCCGGCAGAGACTCTTCAGCATAGTCTTTTTCTACTTCCATCAAAATCAACTCAAGCTTTTTATATTCTTGAGGTTTGAGATGCGAAGTTAGAAATTTTCCTAAATCGTCAGTTTTTCTACTATTATTATACCAGTTTAAAAGGGTACTGTAAACTGTTTTACACCAAATATTATCAAAATCATCAATCGACACAATTGGCAATATTTCTTCCAAAATTTCTTTTTTCGAAGCCAAAATGCCAATCAAAACTTCTTCCATTGTTGTCTTATAATATTCGCTTTCTTGGGGTTTTTTGGAGGTTTTTTCAGTTTTACCGGCAACTCGGTTCAAAGCTTCGAATATGATTTTGTCTGGCAGCATTAATTTTTTTGCTAAAATTTCTACAAAATGAGCCTGCTCTATCGAATCAGGAATCTTTTTAATAATTGGTAGCAGTTCTTTAGCTATTTCTTTTTTGTCGACCGAAGTGAGTTCGTCTTTTTTAGAAAAAGCTAAGTCAAAAAACCAATTTATGACTGGCTTAGCCTTTTCAACAGTTTGTATCCAAAGGTCAGGATCCTTTTCGATCATTTCTCCAGGATCCTTAAAATCCTTTATTTCCACCATTTTAACATTAAAACCTTGAACGATGGCCATTTCATAGGCCTTTTTGGCCGTCGATAAACCTGCGCTATCAGCGTCAAAAGCAAAAGAAATATTTGGCGTATAACGGTAAAGAATTTGTAGGTGATCTTCAGTTAGGGCAGTACCGGAAGTTGCCACCACATTCTGAACTCCGGCTTGATAAGACGAAATCACATCCATCTGGCCTTCAACCACAACAGTTTCTTTCTTCATTTTGATTTCGCCGCGAGCACGAACCAAGTTGTATAGAATTCGACCCTTATGAAAAATGACTGTTTCCGGAGTATTCAGGTATTTTGGCTGGATATCGGCTTCCAAGACCCGACCAGTAAAGCCTAGAACATTACCCATCACATCGGTAATTGGAAACATAATTCTTTTATAAAATCGATCCGGACTTCCCGCTTCTTGAATTTCAGCTTCCGTGAAGCCTCTTTTTAACAAAAAAGATTTTAAAGCTCGAGACGAAGGTGCATAACCAATCAAAAAATCTTTTTGTGTTTGTTCGGTTAATTTTCGCTTTTTTAAATAAGCTCTGGCTTGTTCGGCTGATGAGTGGGTCATTAAAATTTTGTGAAAGACCTGTGCCGACAAAGCGTTAATTTGAAAAAGCCGCGTTTTTTTATTTGAGTTGTTCGCTTCCTGTTCGGAATTCTTTGGCTTATAGCGCTCGAGCTTCACACCGGCTCGTTGAGCTAACATTTCCAGTGCTTCACGAAAACTTAAATTTTCCATTTTCATCACAAACTCAAAAATATCGCCGCCTTCGTTACAGCCAAAACACTTGAAAGTTTGTCGTTCTGGCGAGATCATCATTGATGGGGTTTTTTCATTATGAAAAGGACATAAGCTACGATAGCTCGTACCTGCTTTTTTGACTGTCAAATAACTTGAAATAAGTTCGACAATATCAATTCGCTGTTTAATTTGCTCAATTTCGTCCAAATGTTCTCCTGACTTAACTATATCATTTTTAGACTAGTTCATGCTCCACTAAACTTTCGCCTTTAATCGTTATTTTGATATCTGACATAGATTTAGTGTCAATCCAACCTTTCTTACTTGAAGTGTCTGCCAGGCTCTGCTTGAGCGCCTGGGGTAGTTTTTCGCCAACTTCTTTATAGCAAGTATAGATATGATTTAAGTTAATATTTTTGATTGATGCGATTTTATCCAAGTAATAAATAAAAATTGCATTTTTCTCAAGGGCAGATTGTGGTTTTTTCGAGCTATAAAAAGATTTCAATGATTTCGGCTCGTTGAAATCTATATTCTTGATAATTGTGTATGACTCTTTTAGTACTCCGTTTTTGTGCTGTCTCTTAGTAACAATGCTAGACTTATCCACAGCTAGAGCCTCAAGATCATTCATGAACAACTTCTGGGTTTCGCTAAAAATATCAGCGATAAAAGCCTCTTCACCTTCAATCTCTAAGCATTTATTTTGTAGATCAATTTTTACTTTAGCCACAATTTCCCCAACCATTTATCTCTTACACCAAGTCTATTTTATCGATAGATAAATAGCAAGGCAAATGTTAAATAGACAAGTGATAGATACGGTATTAGATAGACAAAAATAGATTGTAAACTTATCCTCATCTTATCCACAATTAGACATATCCACAGTTTTGCCAAAGTTATCCACAGAGTAACTAAGTATTAAAAAAGAGGCGGTTAAGCCTCATTTTTAAAAATCTATTTCTTAAGCTAAGTTATTCAAAAATTCTTCAATCTGCAAGGAAGCATCGCCTTTATAATCGGATTCGCTTAATAACAAAGAGGCAGATGGAGATTGATGGACAGTTTTCTCTATATCCTCGATCGCTTTCGAATTATCTTTACCTGAGCCAGAAACAGAAATAAAGGCATACTTTTTCAAGTTTTCATTATTTTTGGCGATATATGTTCTCGTCGGAGAAGGCAGAATCCCCGCCCAGAGCGGCGAAACTATTACCACTAAATCAAAATCTTTCGGATTATTTATCTGAGTCTGTATCTGAGTTAACTTTTTACTGAATTGGCCCAAAATAGAAATGAAGATTCCCCAACCGCCTTCACGATTTTTGAGATCAACGATTTCTTCAATCTCTGAATTATTCAGCTTCTTGGCGATATTTCTCGCCAAACTTTCATTGTGACCAGAACGTGAATAGTAAACAACCAATGTTTTCATTTATCCTTCTTTTCTTTAACAAAAATTTTGATAAACTCGACCAAAATCCCAACCGTTGTAAGCGCTAAACTTATTATAATTAATATTTTAACCGTGTTTTCCAACCAAGGAAGGTGTGAATAAACTGAAAAGTTAAACGGAAATACATAATAAATAGTCAGCATGAAAAGAAAACTGACAATGTTTAAGATTGTTTTTGTAAGCGCTTTAAACCAAGAGGGGTCAAAGATCAAATAAATTAAGGTCGCAGTAATAGTCCCTAAAATTTGAATATTTATGATTCCAAGCGGGGCGTTCCAGCTTTGGAGTAAAAAAGGTATATGCCACAAGAGCAAATGGTTAAAAATATAAAAAAGAATAATATTAACAATAATTACTACAACGTAGCCAAATTTTGTCTCAACTCTTTTTTTCATAATTTAATCCTTAAATTTCCGAAATTGGCTTTTGCCAATTATAATTTAATCCTTAAATTTCCGCGACAAGTGGTAGCTTGGCTATTTGCTCTCCAAATTTTAATTATCGTTTTTGCCGTCTCTGAGTCTAATTGTCTTTTTGCAAGCTTCAGCTACTTCATTGTTATGTGTCACAATTATAAATGTTCTGTTTTCCTCTTTATTCAATTTTTTTAGCATTTCGATAATTTCCAAGGATGTTTTGCTGTCTAACTCTCCTGTCGGCTCATCGGCTAAAATTAAAGACGGATCATTGACTAGCGCTCTCGCTAACGCAATGCGTTGTTGTTGACCACCAGAAAGTTCATTTGGTTTATGATTAGCTCGGTCTTTCAATCCCATTTTTTCCAGTAACGCCAACGCTTTTTCTTTACGGGCTTTTGGCTTTAAACCGCCATATTGGCCGGCGAGCATAATATTTTCCAATGCGGTCAAAGTGGGAATGAGATTGAAACCCTGAAAGACAAAACCAATTTTTTTAGCCCGAAGTTTATAGGCTTGTCGCTCCTTCATCTTTGAAACATCAATCTCGTCGATAGAAAGTTCACCAGAATCAGGACGATCCAGTAAGCCTAAAATATGCAGCAAAGTCGATTTACCACAACCAGACGGACCGACAATAGCAGTAAAATCCCCCTCTTGGATTTCAACATCGACACCATTAAGAGCATTAACCGTATTGGTTTTACTCATCTTATAACATTTTTTTAAATTTTTACCAATTATTATATTTTTCATATTTTTTATATTTTCTTTCTAGAAAATTCCGGCTATAGCTCCCTTATCGCTTCTACAACTTTCATCTTTGCCGCCCGCATTGCTGGAATAATTCCCGCGAAAATACCAATAGCAAAGGAGAAAATAATCACGCCGGCAAGAAAGTTGTTTTGTATTAAAAAGATTTCCGCTCCCTTTTCCGCTAATTTGTGATTGAGTAGAACCGCAGTTAAAACGCCTAGACCCATGCCAATAGCGCCACCAAGTAAGCCGATGATTCCAGCTTCTAATGTATATTCTCGAGCGATTGACCAACCAGAAGCACCTAAAGCTTTTTTAATCCCAATCTCTTTAGTGCGCTCAGAAATACTCATCACCATCGTGTTAATAATTGAAAAGCTACCTACGATCAATGCTAGTAATGCCATGCCTAAGATTATTGCATTAAACATAACTGATGCCTTGTCAATTTGTTCACCCATTTTAACAGGAGATAAAACTAAGACCTGATCCTTAAATTGTTCTTTAATCCGATTCGAGACAACTTCCGAATCTGCGCCATCTTTCCAAGAAACACCGGCCATCGTCGTCACATCGTCGACTTTAAATGATTTGGCACTGATTATTTGTTCGCGTGTGGCCGTTGGCATTGCCGCCAACGCAGCATCTGAGATTTTTGCAGCATTATCCGACTGCTCTTTTAGCGATTTCAAAAACGGATTAGACGCAATCAGCAGTTCTCGCGCCGGCGTAATCGGCATAAAAACATATGAGTCTGGTCCTGTCATAGTCTTATCCAATACCCCTGCCACTTCAAATTCGCGCCCACGAATTTTGAATTTGTCGCCAGTTTTTAAATTTTTGTCCAGTGCAATCGTGTAGCCCACGGTGATTTTATCATCACTATCTCCTTTAGCGATCATTTTCCCCTCTTTCATATCCATTGTTTTCCAATTCCTATTTTCGTAATTTGAGTTTAAATCCATACCCTCAATCGTTGGCGGTGTCCCAAAAGACATACTTGCCCCCATCGGATCATCGGGATTCGGCTCCTCGAGAGATAACTCAACTCCCACGCCGACAGCTTGAACGCCTTCAACCTTGGAAATTTCAGTTAAAGTGTCTATCGGTAACATCGAATTACTGCCTCCGCCAGTAAAGCTAGTCCCTTTTGGCATAATTGTAATTTGGCCCGTAATGTATTTTTTGCCACCCTCAATCATTTTATTAAATTTTAAAGCCATCGAGCCCATGACCGTGAATGCGAACATTCCGATTACAATGCCAAAAATAGTTAAAAACGTGCGAAACTTTCTTCGCCACATATTGCGTAGAATTTCTCTCATTTTATTGTCCTTCTTCTTTTTTATTTTCTGCTAAATCTTCCGGCAACTCTTCTTCAATTCCAGGTTTCTTTTCTTCAACAGAAGGCAGTTCCTTTTTAATAACTTTGCTTTGCGGATTCATTAATTCATCGGGGGTTGGTAAATTTTCGTTTTCTGACATTTTTCTCCTTACGCAGCTTGCGCTAATTGCTCTTCTGAGCCTATTTGGTTAGCAAGTGATTGCTTAATATTTTCGATTAGTTGAGACTTTAATTTCTTATCAACCATTTCACCAGTTCCTAAATCATATTGACTTTCGATTAAACCATCTACCGTGACAAACAAAGGTTTCATTCTGATACCATATTTACCGCTCCATATACGGTCAAATTTTCCAACACTTTTTTCTAGACTCTCTTTCTCCTTCAGCGCTTTTCCTTGAAGATCACTCTGATCGTTACTACCCTCGATTCTTACGCCCAAATTACCGGCTTTTTTTGACTTCATCTGTGTGGCATAAACCATATCCTGAGAACTTTTATCCTTAATTAAAAAATCAATTTTTTCATCACGATCCCAAACCACATCTGGCAAAAAGACGTCGTAGCCGGCCTCATCGCATAATTTTGAAAATAAAAGCGGGCCGGTTATTCCTCGCACAATTGATTCAGCCCCTTCAGCACCAAGCCTTTTTCCGGCAAATTGGCGCCAACGCTCATAAAATTGATTGATTAAGACATCTCCACCTTCAAGCATTGAAAGCCATTGTGTCATTTTCATAGCTTCTTGCTGCCATTTAACCATGTCGTGAAGCATTTCTTTTTGGCTATTATTATCGAACCATTCTAAAATTTTTTCTTCTTTTTCTGAGACAAAACCGCCGGAAGCTCTTTCTTCGTCAAGTGAAAAGGCCAAATCCTCTTCAAGAACTTCGCCCATTTTTCCAAATGAGAATTTAACGCTTTCGCTTACTTCATTTTTCTGAGAGGCAAATATTTCTTCTGCTCTAGTACTTAATTCATCGGCAAAATCTAAGCCGTCAGTTGAATCGTAGCTCATATCTTCATATTTTTTTGCTAATTCATCAAATAGGTTTGTAAGTTTACTTACAATTTCGCTATTTAGATACTTTTCCAAAGGAGCTTTTTTCTCTTCTTCAGCAGAATGTTCCACAAGGTCTGCGGTTAAAGGCATACTAGCTAAAACTTCAGGATCTTGGCTAAAGGGTGAAAATTCACTCAAGATTACTCCTTGAAAATATTAACTTTGGCAAGGCAATCTGATCTACAACCCGGCTGTTTGTTTAATATATTTTACGGTTTCTTTTACTGAATACTGTTCCGGGATAATCTGCTCTAACTCATGATTGGATTTATGTGCTCTAGGATACCATTTGCGCATCTCCTCTTCGCCAAACATTAAAGTCTTGTCTGGCCGTGTGGTATGACGCCTTATCGTTTCCTCCAAACTTATATCAAAATAAAAGATGTAATTATCCTGCGGATGTTGGCGAAAGATTTCTTCCAGAATCCCATTATATGATTTTACGCTCAAAATTCCTTCCAGGATAACGTCGTAACCATCCTTGAGCGCTTCCAATGTATTGTGTAGTATTAACCGATGGATTGTGCCTGTATTTGGTTTCATGTCACCGCCTGGTGGATTAAAGATAAAACGATAATAGTCTTGCTCAATCAATACAGTCTTATGCTGGGCTTCCTTGAAAATGATTTTTGCTACGGTACTTTTACCTGATCCCGATGGCCCGCGGAGCACGATTAATTTTGGTCCTCTAACCATAATATTATGTCTCCATGCTATTCTTGGCGGAGAGGGAGAGATTCGAACTCTCGAAGCCCTTGCGGACTTACGCGCTTTCCAAGCGCGCGCACTAGGCCACTATGCGACCTCTCCAATACTTTTTTATTCTACCAAATTTCCTCCTGAAAGAAAAGAAAAAACCGCCCGGGTGGGCGGTTACAAAAACAACGAATGCAAGATCAGCATCTTGCGCGCGAAACGCGATGAGTTTCAGAACGTGAATTGTTATTACGGCGGCGGCCAGTAGACCCGCTACCGATTGCTTTGGAGGTGACTATCTCACTGGCTTTTTCTCGTAATCCAGGGCGAGCAGAAGGATCATCGGCCTTACGAATCACCTTACGATCATGCGCACTAAGTGCTCCCATTTTCTCTCCTTCGTCTTCTTGATGTTCTGTTAAGCCATGGTTACCATCTTTGAAAACGAAAAAACCTTCACGAACTGTTAAACAGCACCAGGCTATCACCACCTTCCATTAAAAGGTATTGTCAGCATACGACAAATTGCAGCGTTTGTCAAGAGTAAATACTCTTAACCGGCTAGTTGTCGTCGACAATCTTGTTTAGCAATATTTTGGTTTCAACAGAGGCAATTAAACGGCGAGTAGCAACGACCGAATCTGGTGAAACTGAAACAGAAGTTGCACCCTCTCTTACCATCAATTCAGCGATTTCCGGATAAGTCGTGGCCGCTTGGCCGCAAATCGAACAAGTTACGTGATGTTTACGGCAAGTCTTAATAATATGAGCAATTGAAAGTTCGACAGCATGATCTCTTTCGTCAAATTCTTCAGCCATGTGCTCGTTATCTCGATCAATACCTAAAGTGAGCTGAGTTAAGTCATTTGATCCGATTGAAACTCCATCAACACCAACATTTAGGAATCGATCCATCAAGATGACATTTGATGGAATTTCGGCCATCATCCAGATTTTGAAATCATTGCTGCGTTCTAAGCCCGCTTCTTCGATCATCGCCTTAACTTTTTCAAGTTCTTCGACTGTTCGAACAAACGGAATCATGATCCAAAGATTTTTCAGGTCATATTTATTTCGCACCCTCTTCATCGCTTCTAATTCAAGCTTGAATAGGTCTGGTTCTTTAATATAGCGAGAAGCCCCACGATAACCAATCATTGGATTATTTTCTTGCGGCTCAATATTTTCGCCACCTTTAAGATTTCTATATTCATTAGTTTTGAAGTCTGTCGCGCGATAAATCACCGGTCGAGGATGAAAAGCCTGGCTAATTGTGCGCATGCCTTCGGCCAGTTTATCGACATAAAAATCAGCTTTGCCGGCATTTACCAAGGCTCTTGGGTGTTCGCCAATTTCAGCGATCATAAATTCGGCGCGAAGTAGTCCCACTCCATCGCAAGGTAGCTGAGCCACTCTTTCCGCCGCTGATGGTTCGCCCAAGTTAACATAGACTTTTGTTGCCGTCACCGGCACTTCCGTCACCATTGAGCCAGAAACTGGATGTGTTCCAGCGACAGCATTTTCAGTTCCAGGTGCCTCGGTTCTCGTTATTTTACCTTTATAAACCACACCTTTGGCACCATCGACAGAAATTATCTGGCCATCTTTTAAGACATGGGTTGCCGTACCAGTCCCAACAACACAAGGAATACCGAGTTCGCGGCTAACAATGGCAGCATGAGAGGTTTGACCCCCAGTATCAGTGACAATTGCAGAAGCTTTTTTCATGGCCGGCACATAGTCGGGCGTAGTCATCTCTGTCACTAACACGTCGCCTTTTTTAACTCGATCGGTTTCAGACGGATTTTGCAATTTTATCACCGGACCAGATGCCAAGCCAAGAGAAGCGGCGGCACCTTTCAAAATCACTTCGGCTTTTGAGACATCATTGGCGTCTCCTTTTCCATCTGTAGGCTTATCGTTGTCAGGTTTTTTAATATCAATCGTTGTAATCGGTCTTGATTGGACAAAATAAATTTTGCCATTTTCAACGGCCCATTCTGTATCTTGAGGAAACTTATAGTGTTCTTCTATTTCTTTTCCCATCTTTGCCACTTCGACAATTTCTTCATCTGTTAGTTTCTGTATTTCTTGTTCCTTCTTATCAATCGTCACATGCTTATCCCCATTTCCAACTTTGGCGATCTTCCAAGTCTGCTTTTCAACTTTCTTTTCTAATATCTTCATATCGCTTTTCGAAACAACATAATGGTCAGGCGTCACCGAGCCACTAACGATGGCCTCGCCTAGCCCCCAGCCAGCCTCGATCACAATACGAGATTCATCGTTAGTCATCGGATCCAATGTAAACATAATGCCTGATTTCTCAGATTGAATCATCTTTTGTACTGGCACGGCAATTCCAACCTTCATATGATCAAATTTGTTAATTGCGCGATAATAAATTGCTCTGGCTTCAAAAAGTGAAGCCCAACATTTTCTAACAGCTTTAACCACTTCGTCAGAACCTGAAGTATTTAAAAAGGTGGCTTGCTGACCAGCAAATGACGCTCCAGGTAGATCTTCCGCGGTAGCAGAAGAACGGACGGCTACAAAAATACTTGAAGCGCCCTTAGTGTAGAGTTCTTGGTAACTGTGAATAATTTCTTTACTTAAATCAGTCGGCATTGGCTTGCTGATAATATCTTTTTGTAACTTTGTGGCAATTTCGTGCAAGACTTTGCTATTTTCCGGATCGATTCCAGTTAATAGTTTTTTGATATCTTGATCGAGTCCAGTGGCTTTCACAAAATCAAAATAAGCCTGCGCCGTTACGATAAATCCAGGAGGCACTGGCAGCCCAGCACGTGTGAGTTCGCCCAAGTTCGCACCTTTACCACCGACAAGACCGATATCGTCCTTAGTAACTTCCTTGAACCAAAGTATATTTTTACTCAAAGCCCCTCCTGCTTTTTTAATTTTTTTTCAAAATTTTAAAGATAATGCCGGGATTAAAACCTCTGCGCTGAAGAAACTGTGCCTGTTTATTAAATTCCGCATTACGATATCGGGATTTAGATTCCAAAGCCTTTCTTGCCAGTGCTTCTTCATCTTGGTTTTCTAAAGCCGTCTCAATATCTTCATCTGATACACCCAGCTTTCTGAGTTCCAACTTCAAAACAAAGGACCCTGATGGCTTAAACAGATTTCTATCCCTTACCCACATCTTAGCAAATTCTGCGTCTCCTAACAATTTATTTCTTGTTAAGACTTCAAGTGTTTTATCGATTTCTTCCTGTGAAATGTTTTTGCTCTTTAACTTTTCAGTTAACTCAAAAACCGTCCGTGGCCGGAACTTTAAAAAAGTTAGAGCGATCTTCAGCGTGCTGCCAGGATCGTGCATAATTATTTCCGAATTAGTTAAAAAGCATTATTCTTCGACTTTTTCTGCCTTAACAGGTTTCTCGGCTTTTTCAACTTTTTCTTGCTTTTCGGATTTATCCGACTTATTCTCCTCTTTGTCCTGTTTCTCTCTTTTTTCTTGCTTGTCCTGTTTTTCCTGCTTATCGTCCGATTCTTCTTTTTCGATCTTTTCAAAAATTAATTCTTCAATTTCTTTGGCAATTTTATGGTGATCAGCTAAATATTCCTTCGCGCCTTCTCTGCCTTGGCCAAGTTTTTCTGTGCCAAATTGATACCAAGAACCGGCTTTACTGACAATGCCTTCTTTAACACCGATATCCAGCAATTCACCAGTTTTGGAAATACCTTCACCATACATAATATCAAATTCAGCGATACGGAATGGTGGAGCCACTTTATTCTTCACAATTTTTACTTTCGTGTGGTTTCCAACAATTTCTTCACCATTTTTCAGTTGCTCGGTGCGGCGAATATCTAATCTAATTGATGAATAAAACTTCAAAGCCATACCACCAGCAGTGGTTTCAGGGTTACCAAACATTACGCCGATTTTCATACGAATCTGGTTAATAAAAATAACAATGGTTTTACTTTTGGAAATGGCACCAGTAAGCTTGCGAAGAGCTTGGCTCATCAATCTTGCCTGGACACCCATCATTGAATCGCCCATTTCGCCTTCGATTTCTGCGCGTGGCACCAAAGCGGCAACAGAGTCAACGACAATTATGTCCAAAGCATTTGAGCGAACTAAGGTTTCGGTAATTTCTAATGCTTGCTCCCCTGTGTCCGGCTGAGAAATTAATAATTCTTCGGTATTAATGCCAATTCTGGCGGCATATTCAGGATCAAAAGCATGTTCAGCGTCGACAAAAGCGGCGATGCCACCTTTTTTCTGAGCTTCGGCGATCGCATGCAAAGCCAAAGTAGTTTTACCCGAAGCTTCAGGACCATAAATTTCAATGATACGGCCGCGAGGAAAACCGCCAACCCCTAAAGCTAAATCCAAAGAAACCGAACCAGTCGAAATCGCATCGATTTTTAACTTCTCTTTTTGACCGAATCGCATAATGGCACCAGTGCCAAACTGACGCTCAATCTGCGAAAAAGCCATTTCTAATGCTTCTTTTTTTGCCTTGTCTTCACCATTTGCCATATTTTCTCCTTTTGGAGAAAATTCCGCGACAAGCTTTTGGCTTGGCCATATTTTCTCCGTTGCCCCTTAATTATTTAAAATTGTGCTAAAATTTTGACTTGAACCACTTTCTCTTTTTTCAACCGACTAATCGCCTTTACCTCAAAAGTATTAAGGCCAGGATTTAATTTTACTTGTTGCGTAAAATTTCCTCGATCATCAAGCAAAACTGTTTGATCGTTAATTAATAATGTCACGCCTTCGTCTGTTTTACCAATAATATCCACTGTGCTTCTGGTTAAAACCTGCTCTGAGGATGGCGACGAAACCAGTAGGTTCGGCGGAGTTGTAAACGCTCTAACACTATAAATAATATACCCCAAAAGTCCGGCTAAAACCAAAATAACTGACACCACAACCACCACTTTTGGCGTCAAATATAGTAAAGGTTCTTTAATTCGCCGCTCTGGCATTAATTTAGAATGAAAGTCGTCGTATTGAGATTCGCCTCGCTCCAAGCGGAAACGGCGCATTAAATCTTCTTTGTTTAGCTCTAAAAAATCAACATATTTAGAGAGAAATCCCAAGGCATAAACATTCCCAGGCAGCGCTTCATAGCGGCCCTCTTCCAGTGCCTTCAAATATTTAACTCGAACTTTTGTTTCTTCCTCAGCTTGGTCTAAAGTAATTTCTTTTTTCTTACGAGCAGATTTTAAAATTTCGCCAAGGTTTTTTTCAAAACTAATTTTTCTTCTCTTAAAGTCTGACAAATTTCGCTCCAGGTTTAGTTCGTTATCAAAAAATAGTGACAAGCCCATTGTAAGGTGCTTTCCCTCTAAGAGTCAAATCTTATTGGACTTTTATTAGTATCTGTTCGAGCGTTTTTTGATCGACACTGTTTGCATTAGCGCTAATTACTTCATTACTAGGATTATTTGCTACTTTCCCAGCATTACTTAAGTACCTGGTCGTAAAAAATAGACATCCGGCAAAGGTGATAAACAAAAAGATATAGATTAAACGGATAATGCTTTCTTTGATATACAAAACAACCTCTTTTTAGTTACCAAACGTGTAAACCTTAGCGCCAATAGTAGCAGAACCAATTGATGTTTTACTCGTCGAATCCGGACCGATGTAATTTACAGCCGTAATTTGAGTGTAGAAAGGCGCATTCTCCAGCCGCGACAAGTAATCATCGAACTGGTTGAAATCACCTTTTAATTCAATAGTATATTCCACACTCGCGCCTTTAGGTACAACCGAACCTACTACCACACCATTGGTAGGTACCGATTGAATTTTGACATTCTGACTCACGCCGACTTCAGATGCAATCTTCTCTAATTCACCCATATAATCCAATAAGTTACTGGCTGCCGGTAAGGAATTGTTGATTTTTTCCATATTCGGCGCAATCTCTAACCATTGGCGCATCAATTCGGCACTGGCATTGGCTTTTTGATTTGTCGAATAAATCAAATTTTGCTTAGTCTGTATGGCTAAAGTTTTCTTATTAATTTCTTTGACAAGAAAAAAAATAGCGGCAATCGTTATAATGATGACCGATAGAGAAATTACAGTAGTCTTACGAACTGCCTTTCGAATCGTTACCTTAGGGTCTTCGATAATTTGTAATTTTTTTTCTTGCATTTTATTTCTTTATGGCTATGTTAATGGTGAAATCAACCGAGGTATCAGTCACGCTCGTCGAGATAAGATCGACTTTAGAAAAAAGCTTGTTCTCTATTAACCCATCTTTAAAGACACCCAAAGTATCACGATCCTGAGCAGTACCTACCGCTTGGATAGTCGAAGTGTCCTTGGCCATCGTTACACTTTTTAAATTTATTCCATCGGGAGCAGCAGAAGTGACTCCTTGAATTTTATCGCCAATGGGCGAAACTCCCTTGGAAATAGTTTTAATATAGGAAACTTTTGGCTCCAAAGCCGCCAACTTTTTTTGGGCTTCAGTAGTTTGCGGATCAATCTTTTGACTACTTAAAGTCGAAAGTTGCTGATCAGACGAATAACTCAAATAATTTAAAAGGACAATAAAGCCAATAAAAATAGCAATAAAGAGAATACTGACAACGGTAGTAAGGTTGGCGATGGCACCAACAGAATACAGAGCCTTCTTTTCCTCATATCCTTCGGCTGTCCCAAGGGGTAATAAGGAAAGATTTTCATCGTCTTTCTGCTCTAACAAGCCTCTCATTGCTAAGCCTAGGACGACTGGCGAACTAACCTCTCCGTTTTTAAAAATTAATTTTTCTTTGGCAGCTAAAACATTTTCACCGGTATATTTATTGAGCTTGGAAATTTCGTCTGCCGACACACGTCCGGAAATTATAATGTCTACCGATTCAAGTTCTCTCTTTGATTTATAAAAACCTATTATCTTTTTGATTGTCAAAGCCAGATTCTCACCATCAAATGGAAAACCGTTACTATAACGAACAATCTTATCGCTAAAAGCTGCAACCAATACATTTTTTTTATCGATATCAACTAATAACGATGGGCTGATTTCTTTAAAAGCGCGGGCCGAAGCCAGGGACGATGGCTCAACCGCCACTGGTGTGAGTTTGGCATTTGCAAACACGCTGAGATATGCGGTTAAGGCTTCATGATTAACCGAGGCCAAGAGAACTTCAGCATTTTCTTTGGTTTTGATACTCTGAAAACCCCAAAAGATTTTTTCTGAATCGCCGGGCATGAACTCCCTTAAGTTAAGTTCTAAAGCATCTCTGATATCGTCTTCTTCAATTGAAGGAAAAGGCTTAACGGTTAAGTAAACTAATTCCTCCGGTAAACCCACAACCACATAGTTGCTGCCAATTTTTTTAGGCTTACCCATCTTTTTTAAAGCAATTAAAGCCGTGGTTAGTTCTCTCGGATTTTTTAAAATACCGTTTTCAATAATACCGTCTTTTAATTCGAGCGTAGCAAAAGAAAGGACATGCAAAGCATCGCCCTGTTTTTTCAAGGTAAGCAAAGAAACTCGAGTTCCGCTAATTTGAAGTCCCGAAATCTGCACTGCCCCTCCACACTTCGCCCTCGTCTTCGCTTCGGGCTACGCTGGCAAGCCTCACTCTAACTATGAGCGAAGTGTGTCCTGCGTAGCTTTAGCGGAGTAGGACTTAATATATTTCCTGCAAAGATGTGACTCTTGTTAAACCACCAACGGTTGTAACTGTCGCCTCTATTTTTCTGGTAACTTTTTTATTGAATATCGCTAAATTAAACTCAGCGGTGGATGTCACTTGGTATATTGGACTACTACCGCTTATATTTATTGTACAAGTTCCACCATTACTATTCAATTGAGCCGGCGCAGTAAAATTGCCACGGCTGAAATTCATTAAACCGTTATCTAGACAGGTATGAGCCAAGTTCGAAGCCTGGGCTGACAGTTTCTGATTTTGGCTCACTGAAACCTGGTTTGAAGCAATTACGCCGGAGGCCACTGCCAAAGAAATCGCAGCAGTAAAAATAATTAAAATACCGATTAATAAAGCTTGGCCTTTTTGTCTTGGATTTATTTTCATTTTGCCCTCATCAAAATCGTCGTCTGCACAGTATTTCCTATGCCAGAACCGGTTAACAAAGTAAAATTCATTTTATAGCTAACGGAATTTGCCGAACCATTCTCTGCTTTATTAAAAATCATTGTGCTAGGAACGACTGGCTGAATTTTGATGCGACTCGAATTTAATTTAACCGCTTCACCGCTATCTGTTTTAAGACTTAAATTATTGTCGGATAAATCATACTGAAGTTGATGACCGTCGACAGTTAAAATTAAAGTGTTGGAAGGAAATATGCCATTCACTGCAGTTGCATTGGCAATATCGCTGTTTAGTTTACCTGAAATAAGGTTTGATGTCTCATTTATTTCAGTAGAAGCGTTATTTTTCTTTTGCGCAAAAACCAGGCGACCAGCCAAATCCGTAATGGCCACAATCACAATTGACATCACACCGATGTAAATAATCAGCTCCATTAGTGTTACGCCCCGTCTTTTTGTAAAAAATTTGTTTTTCATGTTTTTTTCCAGGAATAATTTGCGGCAAATCAAAGAGAATAACCTAATGTCACATCGGCCAATACCGGCGTAACTTTATCATTAGTTGTCGCTAAATATGCTTTGTATCTAATATAACGATTATTTGAAAGCACAGAACTGATGTTTTCACCAGAATTAATAGTGTAATAAGTCCCAGCCGTGCCGTCAGGACCACTAAAGTTCCAGGTGGATTGATCATTGTTGGCAGCCAATTGAAGCTTGACACTCGTATTTGCTGGTAAAGTAAGATTGGTCCAAGAAATACGGTTGAAGCCAGCCTTCTTAGTTGCATCAAAGGTCTGAGAAACAAGATAACCGCTTAAACTATAGGTTGACGCCGCACTTAGACTAAAATAATAACCCGATAAATCAATGTAGTCTGTTTCAGTCCAGTTTGCTCCTGATTTAGTTGAACGAGAAACTAACGATTTAGTTCCATCCCAATTTATATCTTTAAAACCAGCAGTACCAGGGTTAGAAACATTAATAATCCGATAAAAATTGATTCTATTTGCGAACGGCGACGAAAAGTACAATCGATATTGATGCGTGTCTGTCAAAGTAATAGGTGAAGAAAAAGTATAAGTCTTCATGGAGTAACCGGTTGTTAAGGCCGCACCATTAGTAAAGACTAAATTATCAACTAATTTAGTGCTGGTGGTTAAATCCTCTATGGTAAAGTGCAGATCATCGGCTGGATTAACTGCAGTGCTTTTGGAAACCATTAAACTCAAACTATTGGCCACTTTATCACCGGCAATCGTCATTGTTTCACCTTCCCAGTTAGCGCCGAAAATAGAACGGGCTTCGAAGGTATCATAAGGATTACCTTCGAATGAGCCATCGATAAAACCAAGACGGTAAATCGGCTCCCTATTTTGAATGCCCCAAACAGTGCCGCTATAAAATAGTGTATTTTGATTTAAATCAGTTTTTTGAATTTTGGGTATTATATTATTTTGCGGCGAAGAATCTCGAATATCAATATAATTAGCTGCGGTTGGTGCTCTGCCGGAAGCGTACTGCACCACAAGATGATAAACAGTTCCAGCAGTAACACTAACTGAAGGAATTGTTATTGTTTTCCACCCAGTTTTATTGAAAAATGATGATGCAGAGCTTAGATATGTACCGCTTGGCAAGCCGCTATTATCCGCTTGAAGTCCATAATTATATTTAGTTCCTGCCAAACTAGATGCCGTGGTTAAATAAACACTGACATTATTAACGGTGCCGTCTTGCTGTGCCGTAAAACGCATATCGGCCTGTTTGGTTGTGTTATTTAATGCGCCAATCGTGGCAGTAGCCGTCATTAAAAACTTATTTCCATAGGTATCATTCCCACCACCTCTTGAAGTAAGAAGCAAGGCACCTGGCGTAGAGGCAAAATCAACGTTAGTTTGGGTTGGGTTTTGCCCTGTAGACCAAGAAGTGTCAGAAAAAAGTTGATTACTCCAGCGGCTGACAAATTCTACCAAAACAATTGGGGAGCCGCCAAAACCGCCAACAGTCACTGTGATCTTTTGAGTCGAAGGATCGTCGCGCAAACTATTATAATTAGGCTCAATTTCACCGCTGCCATTTGAACCAGTTCTGGAAACATTTTCAATGATTAAACTGCGCTGAAAATTGTTGCCATCAAGAGTAACTGATTCTTCTCCAGTAACCAACTGCCATTTATCGGAAATTAACTCAGTGTGATATAAATTTACAGAACCTTTACTAGACGTGCCTAAAGGTAAATAGATACTGTTCCAATCTTCCTCTTTGATTGCTCGCACAGTGTCCAGTGTCTCCTTACCCAAGAGCGAAGCCTGAGAAACTTTTTCTTGGTCTCTCATCGCTTTGGTGCTTGATAAAACCAGTGGCACCACAGCCGCCACTAGCAGTGCAATAAGGCCAACTGATAAAACTACCTCGACCAAGAGTTGTCCAGGGCTTTTCAAGTGAAAAAATAAATTACATTTTTTATTCAATTGTGCCCTCACCATTCAATGTAAGTTGCTTGCTATTGCCACTACCCGAAAGAGTAAGCGTACCAGTATTAATAGTGGAGGTTTTGCCTTTGTTGAACAAAATGTCTTGACCACCGTCAGCGAGGCTCCAACTTAATACAACGCCGTTAGAAAATGTTCTTACTTTATTATTGGCAATATCAGAAGCATTATAAGTCGATCCGCTAAAAAGCGTGAACCGATTACTTTCTAGGTGAATTCCCCATTGGCTGTCACCTAAGTTGGCTTGTGAATTACTTTCGGCCAGTCTTAAAGACGATTCTAGCGTCATGTAATCGCCATCAATATTACTACTTCGGCCGAAGGAGGTTAAGCTCGCAACAGAAAAACCGGCCATTACAACTAAAATCGCCATCACTACCAAAATCTCGATTAGGGTAAAACCCTTCGATGATTTAATATTTCTTCGGAAATTCTGCGTCCCAAGGGCTATATTTCGATTGAAATTCCGCGCCCGAAAGGCCATATTTTTCGCCATATTTAAAAACTTCCGATTAGCTGATAGATTGGCAAGATTATAGAAATCGCCATCCCACCAATCGCTACTCCGACAACAACCAGTAACACTGGCTCGACCAAACTTGTTAAAACACTTAAAGTGTTATCAACTTGTTCTTCAAAATAATCACCGATACTTAATAAAAGCTTATCTAAATTTCCCGTTTTTTCTCCAACCTGCATGACGGAAACCAGCATTTGTGGGAAAATTTTTTCGTTCTTTTTAAAAGCATTGGTTAAAGATACGCCTTTGGCGATGTCTTCTTTGGCGTCTAGTACCATTTTTTTATACTGAGGCAGACTAAGTGCTTCCGCAGTAATCTCCAATGCCTGGACAATTGGCACACCACTTTGCATCAGGCTCGATAAAGTTCTGGAAAATCGAGCCAATTCCATTTGAGCAATTAGCTGTGATGCAACCGGTAAATGATAAACCGTTCGCAAAGAAAAGGCTTTGATTTTTTGGTTACGCGCTAAAAACAGAATTATTATTGTTAATAAAATTACTCCGATAAGCGTAAAAATCGGTCTAGCCGACAGCGCTTGAGATATATCAAAAACAATACGAGTACCTAATGGCAATTTTAAATTTGAATCAGAAAACAATGTGACAAGCTTTGGTAAGACAAAAGTCATTAAAAGAATCACCACTGCGATTAAGCCGCAAACCAGCACTACAGGATAGGCAAAGGCGCTTCGAATTTTTGTCACCAAGCTATGTTCTTTTTTTAACTGTTGGCTTAATTGAGCTAAAACCTGTTCCAATTTTCCTGAAGCTTCGCCGGCTTTAATCAGACTAATAAATACGTTACTAAAATCTTTGGGATAATGCTTTAAACCAACTGATAGTGGCCGGCCATTTTCCAAATTGGATTTTAAAGATGAGCAGACTTTTTCAAAATAGGGATTTTTCGAGTCTTTGGAGATAATTTCCAAGGCTTCAGGCATCCCAACACCGGCTTTTAACATAATCGACAAGTTACCAGTTAAATCAATCTTTTCTAACGCCGTCACTTTGCCGGCAAAGACCTGACCAATATCTTCAGCTTTTTCTGCCACACGGATAACTAAAAAATCTTTTCTTTTTAAATATGAAATAACCGCGTCTTTATCGGTCGCTTCCATCTGACTTTTCCTGATTGTGCCGTCTTGTCCGGCTGCTGTGTATTCGAAAAGCAAAAAACCTCCAGTTTTAAAGGCCAATTTGGTCTTTCTATTCGCTCGTCACTCTGAGCACTTCTTCTAAAGTCGTTATCCCCGATTCCACTTTCATAAAACCGTCTTCCATCATTGTCACCATTCCGTCAGCCAAAGCTTGCACTCTAATTTTTTCCTCAGACAATTCAGAAACTTTAGTGGCCATAATTTCTTGCATTTCCGGCGTGATGGCCATGACTTCAAAAATACCGATTCTACCCTTAAATCCAGATCCGCCGCATTCTTGGCAACCTTTACCTTTATAAATTTTACCTGGTAATTTGATCTTGCCGCCTAAAGCTTTAATGGTTTGTTCTAATTGTTTTTTTTGATCATCTGTCATCTTTACTGTCGTGACACAATTAGTACAAATTTTTCTCACCAATCTTTGAGCGACGACTAAATTCAAAGTCGAAGAAAGCAGGAACGGCTCCACTCCCATATCAATCATCCTAGGGATGGCTCCAGGCGCATCGTTAGTGTGAAGTGTGGAAAGTACCAAGTGACCGGTCAAAGCCGAATGGATGGCCATGTCGGCCGTTTCTTTATCACGAATTTCCCCCACCATTAAAATATCTGGATCTTGGCGAAGCAGACTTCTGAGTCCATCGGCGAAGGTTAAATTAATTTTAGGATTTACCTGAATTTGATTGACCCGCTTTACATCGTATTCAATTGGATCTTCAATCGTTGAAATATTAACTTCAGGTCGATTTAATATATGCAAAATTGTATACAAGGAGGTAGTTTTACCGGAACCAGTTGGCCCGGTCGAGAGGATCATGCCGTGGGGCTGCAAAATGGCTTTATTAACTAAAGTGAAATTGCGGCTTGAAAGACCCAATTCTTCTAAAGTTAAAAATCTTTCAGACTCTTCGAGCAAACGCATAACAACCTTCTCGCCGTAAAATGCCGGAATCACCGAAACACGGACAGCTGTGCTATGCGAATCGTCGGCGCTGTTTTCACTTTCATAACGGAATCGTCCATCTTGAGGTAAACGGTGTTCATCTATTTTGATATCAGCTAGAATTTTGACTCTGGCTACTATGGCCGGATGCACTACAGGAGAAAGACTTACAATATCGCGTAAGATGCCGTCGATTCTAAATCTCACCAAAAATTCTTTCGGTAACATTTCCATATGCACATCAGAAGCCCGCTGAGAAATAGCATATTCCATAATGGTGTTTAAAATATTGATCACCGGTAAATCTTTCGCCATCTGTTCCGCATCTTTTCCTTCTGCTTTGCTCCTAGCGACATTTTCTTCGATAATCTTGGTAAAATCTTTAGCAATTGATTTTTTATAAACACCTAGCGCCTCACGAAAACTGCCAGCGGTCGTAATGAAAGGCAGAATTTTTCTTCCCGTGGATTTTTCTAAAAAATTGATCGCATCTAAGTCGCCCGGGTCCTCCATGGCTACTTTCAAGGTTTGATCATCGGGCGCTTCAAATGGAATAACTTTTTTACTCTTGGCTAGGTTCTCGGGAATAATCTGAACCACCTCTTCTGGAATTTTAATTTTTCCCAAGGAAACAAATTTTACATCAAAATAATCGGCCAAAATCTCGGCCAAATATTCTTCAGAAATATCACCATGTTCGACAATGATATTAGTGATATCACGATCGGTCTTGCTAGCTTCTTCAAAAGCTTGGTTAAATTGACTTTCATCAATAAAACCAGAGCCAACAAGTGTCTTTTTTAGTTCCCCCAATGGGATATGGAGCATGCCCCTCCTTTCTTCGCCAAACTACTAGATAATGTGCAACCACCCCAAAAACTTATCGTAAAACGGAAAAATCTGTAATACCTGGATAATCAGCGCCGCTAAAATCAAAAACGGGACAATTGACACTCGACTATCGCTAACTTTTTTTACCACCAAATATATTAACTGGTATACAATGGCAAAAATAAAAGCGGCGACGAAGAGTGGAATAATCTGAACTGAACCGACTAATAATGCAGTAACAAAAGCGATTGTCGGAGCATATTCGTCCAGCACCTGCCTCTTTTGCTTTTCAAAAACTAACTGGGCAATGAAAAAGATTGAAATGGCAAAAAGAAATGAAAGAAAATAAGATTTGGATAATCCAATAGTCTTCTGCCAAAAGAAGCCGTTCATTCCCTCTAATAAATACTGTCCAAACGATGACCCTTTTACTGCAAAATACAAATTCAAAATCTGATTGGCTAACGAAACAAGGAAAATCGCAATCGAGATATAAACTGCCGGCTTTAAAAATTGCTTAAATTTTTTGCTGACGAGAAAACAGAAAAGCAAAACCACAAAAAGTATACTCGTCCCGAAATACAGAAAGTAAAAGATTATCGGCGTAACATTGTGCAATTCTTCTCCTTAAAACCTTAAGGTAAAATAGTCAAATCTGTGCCAACTTCATAAGCATCTGAATTATTACCACCGTCTGCTGAATGTTTTGGCGTGTTGTCTGAATGTTCGAAAGCACAATCGATCTCATAAGTCTTATTGATCGTACTCACACCAAAAGTATAGTGATACGTAGCAGTATTGGTCGGATCAAGAGGTAATGCAGCCAAAGGGGCTCCAGATGAAATAGCGGTGAAGTTAATTGGGATCCAGCCAGTTGCATCATTCTTTTTACGTGCGTTATCTGTTGAACCAACAGTTGAAAGATACGGACCCACGAGGCCAGTAAAATCATTGTTGTCGGCTAGATAAAGATTTACAGCTGTCGCAATACTGGTAGTATCGGAAAATCTCTGTGAATCTCGAGCCTTTGATAACATTTTTGCCGGGTTAATTGCCACCACAACAATAATCGCCAAGATGGCAATAATTGCTACCACAATAAGTAGCTCGATGAGTGTAAAACCCTTCTTTCTCAAGTTACCTCCTTAATATCTATATTTTATTTACTCTGTTATCGGGCCTTCGATACCTTTAAGCAAGTTACCGACTTTTTCTACTACCTGCTTTGGAGTGACTGAAGATTTTAACAAATAATCAACTGCCCCGAGTTTGAAACATTCAAAAACAGTATCTTCTTGATCAAAGTTGGTCAGTAGTAATACTGGAGTTTTAAAAGTGTCCGGAGTACTACGCATTTTTTTAAATACTGATAAACCATCCATTTTTGGCAGCATGATGTCCAAAACCACTAAATCCGGTTTCCCCTTAACTGCTTTATCTAAACCATCTAAACCATCATAGGCTACTTCAACATCATACCCTTCGGTCTTAAATTTCTTTTCATACATTTTAGATAAAGTTACGTCGTCTTCAACTAAAAGCAATTTGGCTTTTGCCATATTTTCTCCTTGAAAATTCCGCGGTAATCGACAGCTTAACTATATTTTTCCTTCCAGGGAAAAATTCCGCGGTAAGCGAAGCTTACCTATTGATGCTCTTTTTATTCATCTTTATTATATGTAATCACTATAACTCTTGCAACTCAGACGCTATTTTGCGGCAAGGTAAACGAGAATGTTGAACCTTTACCCTCAACAGATTCAACCCAAATCTTTCCGCTCATCATCTCTACAATCTGTTTAGTAATCCATAGCCCCAAACCAGTACCTGTGATCATTCGCGTTTGATCAGTTTTAACGCGTGAGAACTTCTGGAAAAGCTGCTTTTGCCCTTCTTTGGAAATACCTAAACCATGATCTTTAACGTGGCAAACGATATCTTTACCCTTTTTATCCAAGGTAATTTCAATTTCATTCCAGTCCTCAACCTTGCTCTTCTTGCCTTCTGGTGTGTATTTAATAGCATTACCGATAAGGTTCACTAATATTTGTTTTGTTCTGTCTGGATCAGCTAAAATTTGAGGAATATCGGTTGGCGGATTAAAAATCAACTCTAAATTTTTCTCTTTAGCCTGAACTGATAATTCTTTGATACAGTTATAGATCAGAACAATTAGGTTAGTTGGCTTTGGTTTGATCTCAATTCTTCCCTGTTCAATCCGGCCAATATTTAACAAATCATCAACCAAGTCTGCAATACGTCCATTGATGGCCGACATTTCATCTAGCACTTCTTTTGTTTCCTTATTGACGCCACCCGTATCCCCGTCCAAAATCATTTCCAGATAACCTTTAATACCAGTAATCGGCGTCCTTAATTCATGAGTAGCTATCGAAATAAGTTCTTGCTTCATCCGTTCGACTTCCAAATCATGCGTTATATCATTAAAGACCACAATGGCGCCAATAATTTTATCCATGGCATCATGAGTGGCGGCGACGTTAAAGCGGGCAGGAAATAATACGCCGTCATGTCTTTTTAAAAAGACGTTGTTCATGAAAATTGGCTTGCCGTCGGTTAAAACTTTGGCTATAGGAGATTCCTCCCGAGAAATCATCACTTTTTTGTCGTTAAGAATTTGCAGGGTACTTTCCACAGATTTTCCTAATAATTCTTCTTGTAAAAAGCCCGTAATTCTTTCTCCGGCAGCGTTTAGCAAGATAATGTCTCGGTTATCGTTTACCGCCAAAACTCCTTCACCTATCGAAGAAAGTAAAGCGTCGTCTTTCTTTTTTTCCTCTTCGATTTTTTGATAAATATATGACGAATTGACCACCACCGCCGCTGACGAAGTTAGAATATTAAATAGTTTGAGGTCATCAGCAGTAAAGTTTTTTTCTTTCGACGAAAAGACATGAATAACGCCCAAGGTTTGAGACTTAACTTTCAGCGGGGCGACCAACATACTTTTAACACCAGTAATTTTTGCTCGTTCTAAAGTTTCTTTGGTTTCTTGATCTATCGTCTCGATATTAATCGGGATACCTTTGCAAAATGCCTGGCCGGTCGCACCTTCATCTGTTCGAGTACGAAAATCCCTAACCTGAGAAGGGGTCAAATTAAAGGCAGGCAGAGCAGCTTTAAGTAACTTTTCCTTGTGATCAAATAGAACAATCACACCCTGATCGCCTCTTAGTTGTTTAGTTATTAAACCTATAATCGAAAACAAAGTTTCTTCAAAATCAAATAAGGTCGCCACTGATCTGGAAATTTGATTTAAAGCCGAAAGTTCGGCTAGTCTCTTCTTATTTTCTTTTAAAAATTCGGCCGAGGTTAAACTGATAATCGCTAAAGCGGCTTGGTTAGCAATGGCTCTAAACATGGAAACGTCAGAATCGGAAAAGTTTCGACCCTTACGGGCAAAAATACTGATTACACCGATAACTTGTTCTCGGACCATCATCGGTACAGTCATCAATGAATGAAACTCACCTTCCTTAAGCGCCTGTGAAGCGATGTCTGAAGCCGAAAGGTCATTTATTACCACTTCATCACGAGTCGTGACGGCTTTCCAAGAAACGCCACCTTTTGATCTTGGAATTGGCGGCTCTTTCATGATATTATCGCCCAGTCCTTTAGCCGTTTTTCTTACCAACTCGTCATCTTCCAGTATCATTAAAGTACCGGCATCAACCTGCATGATTTTTGAAATTTCATCAAAAAGCGGCTGCCACAAAGCATCAAGATTTTTAGCTTTGGCCGCGATTTGCGAGATCTGATAAAGAGACTGAACTTCTGTTTGTATTTCAGTCTGGACTGCTTTTTTCTCTTCTATTTTGCCCCTCCACACTTCGCCCTCAGCTCCGCATCGGGCTATGCGTGACAAGCCTCACTCTATTTGGAGCGAAGTGTGTCCCGCAAAGCTTTAGCGAAGTGGGGCGTTTAATTAATTTCTAATTCTTCCTTTATTTTCTCAACTAACTCTGTCCCAGAAGTCTTATACTTCACTAGGTATTGCTGTACACCTAGCATTTTAGCTTCATCAATAAAAACTTCTGATGTCCCAAGGTTAGTCAAAATAATAATCGGGATACTCGCTGTTTTCTTATTGGCTTTCAATTGTTTCACCACTTCGAAGCCATCAATTCCTGGTAACATTATATCAAGTAAGACCAAATCTGGCATTTCTTCAGCGGTTTTTACAACTGCATCTTTACCATTAAAAGATGCTTCGACAGCATACCCGGCCAGCATTAACTTCTTCTGGTACATTTTGGAAAGTGTTACATCGTCTTCGACAATCAAAATTTTAGCCATAACCGCTCCCTTTGGTCGCTTTAGTCGAAAGTCTATAAGCGTAGCTTGCAAAGCAAAATGCTTTATAAAGATTTCGCTTGATGAATTTTATGGAATTTCAACTAAATTTTATTTCAGATATTTCTGAATTTTATCGATTATTTGACCAGGCGTAAAATCAGATTTAATTAAGTAATCGACAGCTCCTAACTTTTTACTTTCTTCTCTGTCGCTGTCTTGAGTTAAAGCCGTTAATACAATTACAGGAATTTCCTTCAAGATAATATTTTCTTTCAGACGCTTTAAAACATCAAAGCCATTCATCTTCGGCATCATGATGTCGAGTAAAATTAGATCAGGCTTTTCCATTTGCGCTTCCGCTAAGCCTTCCGTACCAGAATAAGCGAGCTTTACCGATAAGCCGTTCTCCTCTAATTTACGTTGATACATCTGAGCCAACATTATATCGTCTTCAATCATCAATATCTTGGACATTGTTCTCCTTTAAGCCGAGGGATTATTCGATGCTCACTTTATATGCGCTTTTACTTTTTCAACAATTTCACTTGGCGTAAAATCCGATTTGACTAAGTAGTCAACAGCGCCCATTTGCTCACCTTTAGTCTTATCTTGCTCTCCGCCACCAAGATTGGTCGATAAAATGACAGGTAAATCTTTAAATTTAGAGTTTTCTTTGATATTTTTTAAAACAGCAAAGCCATCGAGTTTTGGAAGCATTATATCAAGCAAAACGACGTCAAACTTATTTCCATTAATTTTATCAACCGCTTCTTGCCCATCATAAGCCGAAGTTACATCAAAGCCATCTTTTTCAAACTTTTTAGCGTACATTTTACTGAGGACCGGATCATCTTCAACGATTAAAATTTTAGACATATTACTCCTAGTTTCATGTTAATCCACTTTTTCAAAAGCGGCGGAAAAAGTACTGCCAACACCCACTTCGGAACTATCTAGCCAAATCTTTCCATCTTGTGCTTCAGCAAACTTATTGGCTAAGAAAAGCCCAAGCCCGGTACCTTTTTCTTGACCTGATAAACTTAAATTAGCTTTTGAAAAAATTTCAAATATCCTTGATTGTTGTTGGCGGTCAATTCCAATGCCGGTATCTTTAATATCTACTACCTCTAAATGGTGGTTGATGTTGCGATGGCTAATCGTAATTGAGCCTTCTTGCGTAAACTTTATCGCATTCGAGATTAAATTCATTAAAAGTTCTCTTAATCTGTCAGGGTCAGCTGAAACGAAAATTTGATGATCAGGCTTCTCATAAACAATTGTTAAGTTCTTCTCTTTGGCTGGTTCGGCAAAATCATGAGTTAACATCTCTACCGTTTGAACTAGATCAACTTTTTTAATATCGAATCGTAAGTTTCCTTCTTGGATAGCGACAACTTTCATCATGTGATCAACCAAGCGAATCAACCGATCATTGGCAACATATGCCTCTGAAACATATTCTTTGACGTCGTCAGAAATAGGACCTGCGTCGCCATCTAAAACCATCGACAAGTAACCCTTGACTCCAGTCATGGGAGTACGGAGTTCATGACTCATAACCGCTAAAAATTCTTGCTTTTCAGATTCTAACAGTTCTTTTAGTTGTTCGTTTCGTTGATCCATTTTACCTTCCAAAATTATCTACATCGTTTTCAGTGCCGCCATTAATTGTAAATTCATCAGGACCATCTGCAGGATATTGAGGCGCTTGAGGTAATGCCGGTTCTTGAGTATATTGCGGTTCAGGTGAAGTCGGACGGCTAAATCCAGATGGCGTCGGCGCAAAATGAGCCTGAGGTGCTTGGTTCATCGGCATTGAGGCTTGATTTCTTTCGTGCTCTAAAGCGACGGGGTCTATCATCACGTCACGTGGCTTGGCGCCATCAGCCGGACCAATTATTCCCTCTGATTCCAACATATCTAAAAGTCTGGCAGCTCGAGCATAACCGACCCGCAGACGTCTTTGCAAGAGCGAGGCCGATGCTTTGCCAGCCATCACTACGACTTCCTTGGCTTCATTATAAAGATCGTCAGAAGAACTCATATCGCCTCCGCCGCCCACTCCGCCTTGCGACGGCGTATGATAGGATAAAATTGTTTCGTCATATTGCGGCGCACTTTCATTCTTTAAGAAATTAGTAATTTTATCAACTTCTTTATCTGTAATTAAAACACCTTGGATACGTTTTGGCTTACCGAGATCGTTACCCAACCAGAGCATATCACCTTTGCCCAAAAGTTTTTCAGCGCCAGAAGCGTCCAGAATAGTACGGGAATCAATTTGAGAGGCGACCGCAAAAGCAATACGGTTAGTAATATTAGCCTTAATCAAACCAGTGATAACGTCGACAGAAGGACGCTGAGTTGCCACAACCAAGTGAATACCAACGGCTCTGGCCATCTGGGCCAGACGCACAATTGCCGATTCCACTTCATTCCCAGCTTGAGCCATAAGATCAGCCAACTCATCGATAAAAATAACAATGTAAGGTAGTTTTCCGTTTGGCGGATTTTGATTATAAGCTTCAATATTGCGTCTTCCGGTTTCCTGCAAAACTCTGAAACGTCGATCCATTTCCGCCACCGCCCAGCGGAGCGCCGAAACGGTTTTATCGACATCGAAAACAACCGGGCAAAGAAGATGCGGTACGTCATTATAATGAGTAAATTCAACACGTTTAGGGTCAACTAAAATCAATCTTAGGTCATTTGGCGAGTTCTGATAAAGCAAAGATAAAATCATGGCGTTGATACCAACCGATTTTCCTGAACCAGTCGCACCAGCGATCAGAAGGTGAGGCATTTGTTTTAGATCGGCGGCCACAGCTTGACCGGCAACATCGCGGCCAATGGCTAAAGTAAGGTTGGATTTTGAAGCTTTGCATTCTTCACTTTCCAAAACTTCGCGGAGTGAAACAGTGGCAAAAGTTTTGTTTGGAATTTCTATACCAACGGCAGATTTTCCCGGAATTGGCGCTTCGATACGAAT
>Ga0209318_1000179_pt1 | contig 68326 bp, 151 predicted proteins | sample RifGroE1_FD_183999 | JGI IMG/M metagenome (GOLD analysis project Ga0209318, IMG submission 183999) | Groundwater microbial communities from Rifle, Colorado, USA - Groundwater E1 (SPAdes) (version 2) | ecosystem: Environmental > Aquatic > Deep subsurface > Groundwater | place: Rifle, Colorado... | reverse complement strand
GAAGAAGTTACCAATGATTGGGTAAAAGAAAATGTATTGCCAGAACTTAGCGGTCTAAAAATATTCTCAACACGTAAACAAATGCGTGATGCGTTTTGGGAATTCTGGATAAAACACAAAGAATCATGCATTTGTATTTCTGACATTGGAGCACCTGTTGAATCAGGATTCTTTAAACAATGTGTTCTGGATGATTTGGATAATCGTCAATGGAATGCACCTTACCCACTTCATGAAGTTGCCACCTTGTTATTTGCCAAAGGTATCGATCCTGATATTAACCGTATTGAATATTCAGGGATTAATACGGAAACTATAAAACAACATAACCCTGTTGATGATGCTTATGTATCTGGATTATGCTGGATTAAAGCATTGGAGGTGAAATAATATGTCATTTTTATCATCTAATATGGGAAGAGGTATGCAAAAGGCATATTATTCCCAACAAAAAGAAATAAAACATAATCCTATACCAGAAATAGTTTATAGTATTAAGATAACAGGTAAACCAATTCTTTATAAAGAAGATAGTTTTGTTAATGAATGGTTAATACCTGTTAAAATGATTAAAATGATTAATGGGGTTGAAAATATCAAATATGGATACATTTTTAAAAGTGGAAATAAATCTAAATATATTATTAAAGATATTATGCAAGATATTAAAAGGTGCTTTTTGTTTGCAGATAATATCTTTTACGAAGGTGAAGAATTATCAGAAATATATAAAGCAATTAAAAAGCGAATGAATGGAAAAAAGAAGCAAAGAAAAGATATTAAAACTTAATCATGATCAAAGAACGCTTTGGTGTTAATATTTGGTAAAATAAATTATAAAGGAGATATTAAACATGGCAAAAGGAATTTATGAAATTAAAAATATTGATGATTATAAAAATAGATTGTCTGAATATCAAAAGAAAATACTAATTAGACATTGCAATAGGTATGAAATTAAACCAGTTATTGTTGCGTGGTATGATGATTGGGAAGATTTCTGTTCTGATTGGTGTGAGCAAATTGGATATACTAGAACAGAAGCAAGGAAAAGATTAAATTCTGGTAATGGTGAATTTTGCAAGTTTTCAAATGGTGAAATCGTAAGATTATCAATGTAAATAGTAAATTCAAAATATATCCATTTATTATCAAGTAAAAATATTTTTACAAAACAATTGACTTTCTTTACTTCATAGTGTATACTATATTTAGTAGTAAATGCAGTAAAGAAAGTCAGGAAAGGAACAGCAGATGACAAAATTAACCATAGCACAATATATTTTAAACATCCTAGAATTACAGGAACGTCAAAAAAGTTGGCTTGCTGAGAAAGTTGGTATAACCAAGCAAGCCATAGGTTATAAATTCAAAAACGATAGTTTTACTGCCGAGGAATTGATTAGAATTGCAAAGTTTTTGAATTTTAACCTTGAAGAATTAAAAGATAAAATATAAAGATAAAATTAAGGAGTGATATAAATGAAAAACTTATTGCCACAAGAATTAAATTCATTCCCGGCATTTTATGGAGGTGCAGAACTTAAAAACTTAACTTGCTCATGTGGTAAACCTGCCACAATTCCAGTTGCAATTCATAGAATGTGGATGCATGAAGATAGAATTCAATCAGGATTTTATTACAAATCTCCAATTAAGAAAATTCTCAATGATGCTAAATTTGATTTTGCAACTGCACATAATTACCATATTGGAGTACCTCAAGCACCTAAAATTAGTGGTTATTTTGTTAATCTTGCATCATGCCTTGATTGCTGCAAGAAAGCACAGGAAATGGGACTTGCGTACCCTATAGATGATATTTTTACTGATGATTTACAACGTGCAGGAATGTATGCCAGTGTAGAATGGTCAAAGAATAGGAGGTAATGTAAAATGTTAGAAATTGGAATATATAAAGATAATCAATTTGAATTTAATCCTGAATTAGACCATGATTTTCTTGATAATCCTGATTTTGTTGAATCACTAGATAAAAGATTTGTGCATAATGAATTAGGATTGTATTTTGATGGTGCTGAGGAAGAATACCGTAAAGTTATAGAGAAATCCATTATTGAGTGGGAAAATTATTTAAGGCTATTTAAAATAATTTAATTAATAGAAGGAGGAATATATTAATGAAAAACTTTCAAATATGGCAAAATGATTATCGTGAAGAATCAAAAGGTATGCTTATTCCTGGTAACGATATTTACAAAGCAATTGATTTATATGGATTATCTTGCATGTCCATTAATGGTGTTGATGTTAATTCAGCAGATACTTTAAATGAAAAACTTAAAAACTACCCGCATCATATTGACGAAGTATCTGAAATGGAAGAATTCTTAACTGAGCAAGGTATTGAATTTTCTAACATTGAATGGTTGCCTGATTTACCTGTACATCAAGAATTACTTTATTTTGACACTCAGAATCAACAATTTGATGATTTGGTATTGTGTGATTATATAGATGCATATGACTGGTGGAATGGTAGTAACCATAAAACAGAAACTGCACATCAAAGTATTACTGTTACCAAAGTTGATACCGAAGATGATGTTCATTTGGATTTGGATGAATATAATCATAAGTATAGTGGTTACTGCACAGGTGGTCAACAATGGTATCATGAAGTTGTTTATAAAGTTATTAATCTTGATGGTGAAACAGTTAATGATATGTACCTTTTGAGAGGATATTCAAATTGGCAGGAATCACATCCAACAGGTGTTGTATTGAGTAAAGATGAATTAGATAAACACCTTGAAGAAATCAATTATAAGCAAGATTAATTCTGTCTGTTATTTCTGCACATTTCATTTTATATAAGTGTGTAGAAGTAATAAGATTGGATTTAGTAAAACTAACTTGAACGGAGGCAAATAGATGTTTAAATTATTCATAATTATATCTATTGTTGTATTATTATCATGTTCAATTGTGTATTATAGATTGAAATGTAAGTAAAATAAAATATCGTTACGAAAGAAATGTTTGGTCGTAATATGTAAAATGAAAGGAGATAATACATAAAATGTTTAAATTAACAGAGGAAGAAAAGACAAGATTAAAAACTAGAGGTCTTAATGAATCAGATGTAGAAAATATTGAAAATACAGGATTAAGAAAATCTATGTATCATTGTATGGGATGGGCAGTAATAGGATTAATAATTGGATATGTGATAGGTAAGATATTTTAAATAAAACGATAAAAGGATGTGTAGCCATGAAAGTAGATTGTTTTACTTGTGAGTATGCAGAAAGAGATAAACACAATAGATTCATTAAACAATGTTCAGGTTCAGGTAATTGTTCATATTCTGAATTTAGAGGTGAAATTAAGCCAACACTTGAAGAATTTATTAATATACTAGATGAAAATGTAACTAATAAAAGTGAAGAGTATATGAATGGATTTAGGGATGCACTAAGATTTATTAAAAATTGGGATGATAATGAGTAAATATTGCTTGTAATTATATTTGTTTTGTGTTATAATAGTAAAAATTAAATTAAAGGAGGAATATTGTATGATTAATGTACTAAAAACTATTAAAGATAATCAGGGTACGATATCAACTGGAATTCATAATAATTGGGCAAAATTTGATAGAAGCGAAAATGCTTATGGAGCGAAACAAAAAATTGATAATAGTAAATGTTATATAACTGGCAATATTGAAAATAAAAATAATCGATACAGTTTTGAGTATGTTTTAAAACAAAAAAGTTTATAAAGTTAAGTATATCATAATACCACACTTTTATTTGTTGGTGTGGTATTGACTCTAGTTAAGAAGTGTAATGTAATAGTAAAAATACAACAAGTGAAGGGAGACTGATTAAATGAATAGTAAAATTAATTATGAATTATTTCAAGAAGAGGCAAAAGATATGATAGATTATTTAAAAGATATTTTAGAAATGTACTATGGATTAGACAAAAAAATTTATCAAGACATAAAGTTGTTAAGAGAAAAACTTCAAGCACAGTATAATGAACAGATAAATAGCAATTAATAATTTAACTCGATCTTGGCGAGTATAAATAGACTTTAAGCCAGATGCGTTCCTGTCAGAGATGGCAGGAGGTAGTTAAAATTAGAAAGGAGATTGATTAGATATGCATAGTGCGATACCTGATATTGATTACATAAAAGTTTCTCGTTTAAGAGAATATTATGATTTTGATTTTTGTTGGAATAGTATATATGTTTCTTTGAAAGATATTAAAAAGTATATGAAAAGAAAAAATAAAAATTATAATTTGGATTATTGTGATAAATATATGGAAGAATGGAATAAAATAGATCATATTGAAAGGATAGTTTTCTTTGTAGATCATCCACAAGAGATAACTCCAATATTTTTAGATAATAAATGTGAAGGAATGAATATATTGCCTATCCCAATTATTGAAGATGGACACCATAGATTTATGGCCTCGATGTATAGAAATGATGATGTAATACCTGCTCATTATAGTGGTTTAGTTAGTTTGTTGGAGTATTTAAAGGGTGAAAGTGATATTAAACCAGAATATTGACACAAAAATCAGTTTTGTCATAATTTGGTAAATTAAAATATAGGAGGTAATACAATGTTAATAGAAAAAATTGAAAGAGAAAATTTTGATACTACTACTACTACTACTAATAATACTCTTGTGCAAGGTATTTTCTATATTGATGAGAGAAAATTTAAAATTTCTATTGGAGAAACTAAATACTATGGTTCTCACTGGATCGATGTTGAAGATATTATTGGCGGCCAGGAAATGGGTTCTGTAGGCTCATGGGATCATAGTATTTATGAAGAAGTAAAATGTGTTCCACAAGAAGTTGCTCATGCAATGAAAGATACTATAATTGGAACAATGTCGATAAATCAATTAGGTGAATTACTATATAAAATATTGCCGGATTGGTTTGAACCAAAACAATTTTATCTTTAATCAACCAATAAACTCTTGATAAAATTCAAGAGTTTATTTTTTATAAATTTAAAATTAGGTATTGCAATTATATTGATGTTCTGTTATAATGTTATTGTAAGTTAAATTAATTTAAGGAGGAATACATAAATGAAATATAAATTAAATAAACAAAATGCATCTTGTATTATGGGACACATTAATAACTTTTTTGGATCGCCGACAGTGATTGATTATGGTATGCAGGATAGAATTGTTAGAAATATTGATGCTGATACTTTTAAAACATCTTACATCAAAGAAATTTATCACAATGTTGTCCCTCAATTAAAAATGGATTGCAAGTGGCATCCAATGTTGAAAGATAAATGTGAAAGTTTTAGAAAGGATGCACCTTTATTATTCATCTATTCCACATATACAGGAAGTGGAATTTGTATTCATATAGGTGATATTATAGAATTAAAAGGTTCAAAGTTAATTATCAAAAATATTTATGATATGAAAGCATTAAATTATGAAAAACCAACAATTCACGAATTTACTCATTACAAATACACAGATGAAATAAAACAAAAAACAATTATCCAGTTATTGCATTTGCATATTTCAGAGCATAATTGGTTTGATTATGATTATTATGAAGAAGGATTTAAGGATATATTGAAGTATTTAGAAAGAGAATTAGATGAAATGTGGTATAATGATAGTATTAAAATAGACCACTGGATTGCACAGAATAATAAGTATATTTTAAAATTAAATAAAAACATAGATAAATTCATTGAGTATGGAACTAATATTAATACTATTGAAGATGTCTTTAATTTTGAATTAATTGATAAGGAAAGTGAGGCAGTATTAACCAATTCATCATCTCTAATGGATATTGCTGAATATATTTATAATAAATATAGAAGTGAACATCCTGAGAATTTTACTGGTGAATGTACTGATGATGGTTATGATCATTATGATCATTATGAATGGGATTAGTGGATTTTAAAAACAACACAAAAACTCAATTTTATACAGTATTTAGGAGAATTAATGTGCAGAAAACACTTGATTTATAGGGATTTAATTTTTCAAATATCTTGACAGTTAAATAGAAATGTAATATAATTAGTAAAATCTAAAATTAATAAAAAGGAGATTGATAATATGGGAACTAATTATTATTTTGAGTTTAAAAACACAGAAGAAATCATTGAGAAAGTAAAAGCTGTTAGTCCGTTAATTCCAGAAAGTGTTATAGGTAAATTGAAATACAAACTATCAGAGATTCATATTGGTAAAAGTTCAGCAGGTTGGATGGGATTATTTCACAAGACAGAATACTTCTCAAATATGAATGAATTAGAAGATTTCTATTGTAGTAATAAAGATAATCTTTTTATTAAATCAGAATATGGAAATTATGTTACATGGGAAGAATTATTAAAAATATTAACATACAAAGAAGTAGGATTAAAAAGTAGTGTGCATGAAGCCAATATAAATAATTGGAATAGCAATAGTAGTTATTATATTGATGATTATGGGTATGAATGGTTGACGAGTGAATTTAGTTAAAAAGGCACACCATATAAACCATTGATTTACAATGGTTTATAATTTACAAATTCTGTATAAAACAGATATTTTATGTTAATATTTGTAAATATGATTAATAAAGAAAAATATCATAAATAATGTAAAAACAAAAACTCTGGAAAAAGGATTAATATCCAAATTTCCAGAGTTTTTGTTTGAGACAAAGCACACAAATGAATTAGCTTTATACAGCAAACTTATTATACGTTATGATGTGTGGTATGTCAAGATATTAAAATAAAAAATTAGAGTATATATGTTTAATTTAAATTAAACCTTGCATTATCAGTTAATATATGTTAAACTATAATAGATAGCAAATATAATAGAAGGAGTAGATGAAATGACAATGAAAAGAGTGTTTAACTACAATGAGATTCACAAGAAATGTGAAAAACTATACTCAAATATATTTACGTCAGATATCTATAACTTATGTTCTAAGGAAGTAAAATGGAAGATGTTCAATGAGGAAATGAGAAAAGTAATAAATAGTGTCCAAGGTGAATATGATAGTTTGATTGTAAATGGTGAAATATTTTCGATTGGAGATAAGATTCAGATACATTTCATGACTGGCAGAATAGCGATCATCAAATCAATAATTGTAAGATTGGATTATTGCACCTGGAAACCTGAGTATACTATTATATCAGAAGATATACATACTGATGAAGTTTATAAGAATTCTTATGATGTATGTGTGCATTTGGTTTAATAGGATAGAATAGTGTTAGGAATTGATTGTAGGTTTATTTGAAGGTATTTATTTAAGTTATATTATATTCTATCTATCAAGGCTTAAATCAATTTCAATTAAGAAAAAACATTAAAAAATTAATGGTTATTTTGAAAAATAGGTATTGCAATTAGGTTAAAAGTGTGGTAATATAGTATTAATAGAAAACAAATATAATTTAAAAAGGAGTTGTTGATAAATGACTAAAGCTATTTCTTTCACACCAGGAAACAAAGAGGTAAAATCAATTGTAGAGCAGATTCGAAAGCAGCAGATCACAGTAGGAGGTTATTTGCAGAATATTATCCTTACTGAGAAAGAAGTAGAAGGGACTAAAGTTAAGAATATTAGAGAATTCATGGAGAGTCAAAGAAATTATGTCTGGGAAACATGGAGAGCATCCAACCTAATACAAAGTATGTTGCTTAACATCTTTATCCCTGAAGTTATTCTTTACAGAGCAGACGATAAAAGCCAGTTTAGGAAGGTTTTGGACGGAAATCAAAGATTAACTACCACATACCTTTTTGTAAATGATTTATTCAAACTTGATTTATCAAAGTCAATCTTCCCTACATTTGAGATTGAAGGAGAACAATATACATATGAATCTATCCAAGGCAAAAAGTTCTCTGAGTTACCTGAATTGTTTAGGGATGCTATTTTAAACTATGATTTAAGAATGACAACTTGTAACAACTGTGATGAAGAACAGGCTGAGAAATTCTTTGTTAGTATGAATGCAGGAGTTAAAGTTTTAAAACCTGCCGAAGTAAGAAATGCAGCAATGGGAATGAGCACAAGAAGATTTTTCACAGAAGTATTAAAATCGGATTGGATGTTACATTGCTTAACACCTAAAGCTATTACAACGAATACTGGGAATGAAATTGTTGCACAGGTAATCACATTGATGCATAACAGTTCACCAATTGAATTATCTAAGGAAAACATTGATAATGTTATTTACTCATACCGTGATGGCGGTGTACCTGAGAATATGAAGAATGACATTATCAATGTTGGTGAATTCCTTAATGATGTAACAAATATCTGGATTGAGGATAAAAAGAAACAAGATGAATTAAAAGTTAAAGGTAAGAAAGTTTCTAACTATGCAACGTATAGATTCTCATTTTTCAATAAGACTAATACCGTGATGCTGATGATGGCAGCCGACCAAGCAATTAAAGCCAATGTATCAATTGAAGAATTCGCAAAATGGTCATACAAATTCTTTGACAATCCTTCTGAGGATTATAAGAAAGGTATGACAGGTAAAGTTAACGAGTTGCAAATGGTTGATTTTAGAATGTTGGCTATTCAGGAGGAAGTAGGTAAGTTAAAAAAGGGTGAAACTAAGCAGGAAGTAGTTAAGCAAGAAGCAGCAGTAGTAAAAACAGAACAGGGAGCAACATATAAAGATATTAAATCAGTTTTAGACGAATTCAAGGAAGTTGCTGTGACACTTGATAATTCTCCTAATATTGCCGAAAACACTAATGAAGAAACCATTGATTTACAAGGATTTACAGGATCGGAAATCGTGACAAAAGAAGAATTTCATAACGATGTTGCCAATAATGCAGAAACATTGCCGGAAACAGATGACAATGTAAATGAAGACACTCAGAAAGACGATGGGATTGAAATTGGAGAATTAACAATTGAAGAAATTCCTGGTGATGATGAAGAACCACTGGAAGACCAAGAGCAAGCAAGTTAGTCAATCTATAAAGGGAGTATTGAGAAATAACATACTCCCTTTATAATGTAACAATAGATAATAAATATAAAATATTAGGAGGAATAAAAATGAATAACATGATTAACATTGAAATTAGTAAAGAAAGTGCTATGGAAATCAAGAAACTACTATTAGAAAAAATTAGGTTTATTAATTCTGAGGTTAGTAAATATGGCAATATTATTTCTAAATATGTTGCTAATCTTGATTATAAGAGTGATGTCGTTACATATCAGCAAGCATGGAATTGTGCTGAAAGATATGGCGAAGAATTTAAAAAATACAATGATATTCTTTGTGAAATTCAAAAATACACTCAAGAGTAAATTAATAAGGGGGAGGGTTAAATCCTTCCCTTTATTTTAAGAAAAATGTTAATATGATTGGAGATGCCTACATTGAATAAATATGTCGTTACTTATAATAGCAACAAGGCTTTACTAGACGATTATCAGGTCATAGAAGGTAAAAATGCTAAAGATGCACTAAAGAAAGCATTTAACAAGGACTATAAGAGACTTACAGGTGATGCAGGAAGGCATGTAAGTATAATATTAATCAAAGGTGATTTTAGAGATAATACAATATATTATCAAGGCAAATACCAACTATTATGTTATGGTGAATGTTAATACATATTAAAGGAGGATATAATAATGAGATATAAAGATATGACAATTAGAGAAGTAATTAAAGGATTACAAAAAGTTGGTAGTCATGTTATACATTGCAACAATAGAGCAAAAATCTATTTAACATCTATGGATGATGATGAACAAACTATGTCTTACTTCAAAACTATTAACGGTAAAAGAATATGCAGACATATTTACTGCTACATCTCAGAAAAAGAAGGAGTAAAAATAATACCAGAAATAGATAAATATGAATTGAAAGATTGGAGCAAAGAAAATTATATTGTTCCTGAAAGAGTTATGAATTTGCTTATTAGTTGCAATGGTGGTATTAATGAATATAAAACATTATCTGAACCACAATATATGATAGCAAATGCAATGAGTATATTAAATGATATGGAAAGCATGTGGGGAGAATAGGGATTATTTTAACCCTATTTCTCTAATCAATACATATAAGGAGTGAACACAATGCCAACACAACCTATCACAATCAACATACAACACACCTATTTAGGCTTTACAGATAACCTCACACCTCTTCAAAAGTCTAAATTCCAATCAACTTTAGACACTCAAATCAAGCACAATAACGTCATTATGCCTAAGAAACAATTCATCCTACTCAAACTACAAGAAGGTTATGTCCCACACATAGAAGAAGATATATCATATTACAGTAGAAAAATAGGTGACTATACTAAGCCTAAATCAGAGTTTAGAATTGAAAACTCAGAAGGTAGTTACTATACTATCACTAAGACTGAGTATAATTTTGCTTTACATATTATCAACAATGATTTCCTAAACAAACAGAAAGCACTTGACTTCATAGAAACAGAATATAACAATCAAGCTAAACAAGCACATGATGAATTTAATCGTAAGCAGCAAGAAAAACTAGACAAAGAATTACTAGAGCAACAAAGTAAAGAATTTGATTTATGGTTAGCTGAACAAGTAGAAAACTACTCAGACAATACTAAACTTGATCTTGCTAAAAGTATCTTCTTAGATAAGCAAGGTGATTATAACGAATTATATCTATGTAAATTGCTTGTTCTGATTGACAATATAGACAATCCTATGTGCAGAGATAAACTTGAAAACTGGTTACATGCAGACAATACAACTAGTAAGAAATTGTTTTACCACATAACAGGTGTTAAATTACCTTCAACGAATAAAGGCACAGTAGAAATAATAGATGGATTAACCTTGTCAGATTATCAAGGTATTATTCCATACAAAAAGAAAAAACAGAAGGTAAATAAAGAAGTAATAACAGATACATTCTATAGACTAGTAACTAAATATCATGATTATCATTTTGAAACAGTAATAGGTGAATCAATTACTAAGTATGGATTAGATATGTTTATAGTTAATGTTAATAATCAGTATCAATTATTAGAATCTAAAGGTGGAAATTTACTTGTTTCTAAAGTTAATACTAAAACAGAATTGATGAACAAATTAAAATCACTTGTAGAACAATACGGTATTGACCATATAAATAAACTTATTCAAAATTCAATTGATAAGTTTGGTGTTAGTCCGAAGTATCAGGATGTTGTATAACAAAATAACAGGAGTAAAAATAAAATTACATAAAAGGAGAGTGCTATAAAATGAAAACTTATAAAAACGTATATTTTAGAATCAATACACCTTCATATTACAATCCTAACGGTGTAGGATTTAAAAATCCAGAAGACAGCAATAAATTTCACACTGAAACATTAAACATTTTCCTTAACGATAATTGGACAGTAAAAGAATCAAAATATAAAAGTTGTGGTGGCTGTGTCAGAGTGACTAAAGATAAACAAGAATTATATCTACATCCTCAAAGTTTTAGTGGTGTTGTGCTTGAAGATAACATTATCTATATTGAACAATTATTAAGTAATAATGATTTGTTCAAATTTGAAAGAACAGATATTTATGATGATGTTTTTGATATAACAGATGAAGAATATTTGGATATGCTTGAATCAAAAATGAATGAAATAGAATTAGATATTTTAGAAGTATATAAAACTAAACGTAGCAATTTGTATATAACAGGCGATATAAACCAAAACAACAAGGTTTTAGATAAGTATAGAATTAAAAGACTATCACATTATACAGGTGTTTATTCCTCAAGCAATGTTGATTGGCAGTATATAGTAGATATATTTGAATCACTTGTTAAAGAGAAAAGGATTGTTACAGCACTGACTAGAAGTGGAATAGGTTACAGAACGGATAAGAAGTTATTAAGCAAGATAACAGCAAGTAGTATACAGCATAACATTATAGTAACATAATATTTAAAAATATTTATACAAAACACAAAAATAATAGTTGCATTGTGTTAAGCAATGTGATATGCTGTATAGCAGATAGTAAGTAATAACAGTCGATATTAATTATACCATGTTAAAATTAATAATTGCAAACCATACATAGCAAAGGATGGTATTTATACGATGAAGTTTATCAAAAATATTGTTAAAAGTATCACCAATACTAAATACACCAAAGAAGAGATATTGATTTTATTATTTATCATTAGTATTGGTGTAGTTTGGGATATCGTATTGATAATTTATTTTAAGTGTTAATTAATTGAATAAAGGAGTGTTTTTAAAATGTGCAAAGCAAAAAAATATTCAGAACAACTTTTGGAAATATATAATAATATAGACAAAGATTATGAATATTATTATTCAGAAGTTGGGAGATTTGATGCAATAACTCAAGATTTATTACATGCTATAGAAAATGGAGATTTTAATGTAGCAGAAGGATATAAACTTGCTAAACGAATTAAAGATATAAGAGTGGAACGTAGAATTGCAAAAGTTGAAGTAAAAACATTAAGTAATCTTAAGAAAACTTTCTGTGATAAAAATATCCATCAGTTAAAATGTGCTCATGGTCAAATTAAGAAAGAAGATGAAATATTAATGAAGCAAATAGAAGAAAAAGTTTACAAACCAAAGATATTAGAAAGTATAGATTTAAAATTACTTGTACCTTTAAATAGAAAGATTATATAATTAAATAGTAAGTAGAAATACATAATGTATGAATTTAACACCTGCTCTAAACCATTATAAATCAATGGTTTAGAAATACCAATATTGTAATAAACTGGTTATTTTATTTTGAAATTTGAGGAGGAATTAACTATGATAGAGGTAAAAGATTTAAAACCTGTAACAGTTCGTAAAATAATTGTTTGCAATAGTGATAAAAATGATTACTATGAAGAAATTAAAGATGGTTATGAATGGAATGGTATTTTTATACCTCAAGATTGGGGAGTAATAACAAGATGGTTTATTAATGATTTAAGAAAGTACAGTCAAATTGAAAATTATACTGAAGTATTACCACGAAAAGCAGATAATTTACGTGTAGAATTAAAAGAACATGACATTATATTAGATGATGATTGGTTTTCTATTATAGAAGATAAAAATCCTGATAACACGGCAATAAAACTTCATGTTTATAGGGTATCAATTGCTTTTGAACATGATGATGAAGGATATAGTTTTCCAGTTGTTACTCATAATAATAAAGCAAAATCGTATGAAAATAATGATAAAGCAGTAGATGATATTGAAAGATGGATTAAAATAAGATTGGGTAAATATACACCAAAAGCAACATATTTTATTAGTAGAAAAGATATTGGATTTGAAAAAAGAGGTATATTAACTGCTTAAAATTACGCAAAGGAGATAAAAACATGACTATAAGAAGGAAAATAGTCAATCTGATAGAAGAAAATTATCCTACAGAATTGATTCTTATGACATTATACGATGAAGAAAAATGTACAGATGTAGAAATATTTGATGTATTAAGAGATAATGAACAAAAATTATCACATTCTTCTGAAGATACAGTAGTTTTACATGGGGAATATGTAATTCCAATTGATTTATGGTTAATACAATCCATAAATTCACTCAGAGAAAGAATAAAATTCAACAATAAAGTATTCAAAGATGTATCTATTCATGATATTATAATTAGTAGGGAACATACAATGCAACAAAATGTAGAATTATCTAATGAATTATATCAACTTAAACAATATGTATCAGGATTAGAGCAGGAAAAGAAAGAATTACAGATTAAATTAGATAAGGCAAGATATTGTGCAAAGTGTTTTGAATGTGAGAAATGTAAGAATGAAGGTTGTATTAATAGTATTTTGTATAATAGAAAGGTGTAAGAATAACATGAGAAGTGCTAGAGCATTGCAGAAATACTATGTCCGTTTAGTACCTGATGCTTTTTATTTAAGATATGGTAAGATAGATGTTTGCTGTAATAAAAATTGTGAACATTATAATGAAAAAGTAAGCAATCCTGATAACAATTGTAGTCAATATAATTTTATGAATAACTGTAGTAAATCTATTATCAATATGGTACAATAGTATGAGTAGTTAATAAATATAATAGTAGGAGGTTGTAGTAATGAATGAAGCTATTAAAACATTAACACAATATAGTCAATCAGAATTAGAAGTAAAATTATCAAATACATCTAAAGATGATATAATTAAAATACTAGAACATTTCAATATTCCTTATAGGAAATATGAAAGCAGAAAGAAATTAATTAAACACGCAGCAAATGAAATATCAAGTTTAGGTATCTATCAAAGAATTGCTAATACAACAGGAAGGCGTGATTAAAAATGTATGAAGATGTTTATTGTTATGTATGTGGTGAATTAGTATGCCAGTCATGTGGATGTTGTTGCAATCCAAATTGTGAAAATTGCAATTGTCCAGTATAATAAAGGAGGATGATATTATGGAGAACACTAATAACATTAATAACACAAATCCCATAACAGCATTAGTATCATTTGTTTGTGGTAATAAAGTATATCTTTTAATAGGTGATGACAACACAATCCAAGCATTTGAAACAGTAAGAAAAGGATTAGATTATTTTGAAAGAAGTTACTCAGATGCACATAGTAGAGGTTATGAAAGTAGTATGTCTGCTTGTTTGAATTCTATTCAATTTAGACCTGCTGTGCATGAATGGAGATATGAAGATGCGAGTAAATTAATTGAAATGGGAGTTATTGATTTGCATACATTTAAATCTTATAATCTAAGAAATATTAGTGGAAGTATGAAAGGTGCTTTATGTACTGGTGTAAATGCTATGGAATGGCATGAAAGTGGGATTGTACCTAAATTGATAGATAATTGAAAAAATAGACACCTCATAAAGTACTGTAAAATAAGGGTTTATAAAAACCAAAAACATGATAAAATGTGATTTTTATACAGAAATAAAATATATAAATTTAAAAGGAGAGATTAAATTATGGAATTAGATGTTAAAACGATGAGTATGTTATCTTTAATGATTGGCTCAGATGCGATTGAATTACAAGAAAAATTAGGACAAAATTCACTTAGAAACAATGAAAAATTACCTATTAAATGTCACGATTATGGATATTTTAAGAAGCTACATGATATAGGTATAGTAATACTTGACACAGAAGAAGAAATTAATAATAAATTTTCAAAGAATGAATTATTTATGTCTGTAAAATTACCTGAAGGTTGGAGTATTAAACCTACAGATCATAGTATGTGGTCAAATTTAGTAGATGACAAAGGTAGAGCAAGGGCATCTATATTTTATAAAGCAGCATTTTATGATAGAGATGCACATTTAAATTTTAATAGAAGATTCCGCATCAGTGGTAAACAGGCAGATTATGATGAGAAACAATTTGAATATAAGCAGGAATATATTATTGATGGATATAAAACAGAATGGGTAGAAGAAGAAATTAAAGATGGTTACAGTTGGTATGGTAGTAACTGTAAACAAATGAAACAAGTTGATAAACCAATTTATAAAAAGAATCCTGAATATGTAGAATTAACAGGTTATGAAAAATACTCTCAACCATTTCATTATGAAGTGTATGATTTTGATGAAACAATATTGTTTAAATCAGATATAGTTAAAACAGACTTTGAATATTCAAATAATAAACATTGGGAATTTTTTGACCATCTTAAGGAAATAGAAGATAAATCAATAGGACAATGTAAAGAATGGTTTAATATTAATTATCCTGATTGGGAAAATGATTTAGCATATTGGGATTAAACAGAAAGGAACAATGTAAAAATGAAATTAATATCTACAAATGAAAACAATGAAAAAACAATTCAATTCACAGTAGAAGAATATGAGAATTTACTTATTATATTAGATCAATCACAATTACCAGAACATCGTGAATATTTATATAAAGTAAAAAATAAATTATGGCAAGATTTATATGATTTAGATTTGGTTGAAGCCAATACTATTAAATATTAAAGGAGAGATGATTAAATGTTAGAAATTAAAAAATTAAATTCAATATCATCTTCATTTTTCGGAGGTATTTGTGTAAGTCTAGAATTAGACAATTATGCAGATACAAGTACTGTTAAATGTAAAATAGCAAATTTAAACGAGGAAATTATACCTGATAAATATGATTTTGATGGTTCACCATACTTTTCATATGATAAATTTGAAAAATATTCTAATGGAAATCACTATGCTAGAGTATATGTAGAAGTAGAATATAAATCTAAAGAATTAGAATTAGATGAAAGTGTATTCAATACTTCTAAAGGTATTAATAATTACATTGTAGATTTAAATACATTGCATCATATTATGAATATTAGAAGTGCAGCAAAACATAAAAAAGGTATAAAATTAAATGAATTTGTTTGGAAAGGTGTTTTATATTTTGATCAATTTGGACAGACAATGTTTTTATATAATCAAGAATTCACTTCAGATGTACCTTACGACGTTAAATATGGCACAGTCAATATAAATATATTTAAAGCATATTGTAATAATTGGTGTGGTACATTTAAGTCAATACCTTCGCAAGATGAAGTATGTCCTCAATGTGGTGAAGTATGGACAATAAATAATATTTCAGATTATGAAACAGTAGAACAAAGTGATTATAAAAGAATTGGTTATCATAAAGAATGTCTCAAAGAATATAAAAGTGAATATCAATTAAATAAATTTAAGGAATTGTTCTCAAATGTTTACAATTTAAAGGAATTAAAATTTACAAGTATTCCTAATGAGTATTCATCATATATTCATTATTCACCTTGGTTTATAATCAATACACCAGATGGGGATATTAAAATTGGTTGGAGAAAAAGAGTTATGAATATTGAATGGTTGAATAACTATAAACAGTTTACAGAGGTATTTGAATCTGAAAATGTAACAAAAGGATTCGGTATGTATGGTTGCAATGATAGATATATTCATGCCGATAGTGTAGATAAAGCAATTGAATATCTTAATGTAGCAAAGAATTCTATAATTTAATCAATACATTAATTAATTTTACCTTAAGCCTAAAAAGTTTAAGGTAATATTTTATCCAAATTTAAAATTAACTCTTGTATTGTTGATTTATAGATGTTATAATATATTAAGAAAGTAAATATAATAGTCAAATGATAAAGGAGTGTTATTATGGCAAGTACAAGTAAATGGTTTAGAAGTATTTGTGGTTTAAAGAAAGAACAGTATTGTCATAATTGTAAAAATAAAATATCTATAAATGAAACAAAAACTGAAATTATAGTAAATTGTTCACTTTATGGTGGAAGAGTATTGAAATTTAGTAGACATAATAGATCAGTTTGTGGCGCATGGAAAGAAAATAAGTTAAATTAAAAGATGTATTTTATGTTATAATATGGGAGGAATATTAATATGATTATAAAAAAGATAACTGTAGATAATGAAAATTATTTAATTGGTTTAAGAATGTTTGATTCATCAAGTGGTGATGCTGTAGAATGTTGCATATTTAAAAAATTTTTATTATGGAAAAATACTATTTATAAATCTATTTCTTTAAAAGGTTCAAATCCTGATTATAAACAAATAGCAATAAATACAATATTAGATTATAAGAAAGAATGTGAAGAAAGAAATAGATTAATAAGTGATAATTGGAATTAATAAAATATAACTTAAAGGAGGACTTTTATCATAACTTATAAGGAGGAATAAATTATGCATTTTTACTGTATATCAAAAAACACAGGAAATGGTAATTATGAATTTGCACTTATGCATGAAAAGAAATTTACTAACAAAGAATTTATATCTATGTACAATTCTGTCATATCTGATTTAAACGAAAAAGAAAGAGAATCAGTTGTTATCATAGGTAAAATTATTTGTGATAAATATGGATTTAAAGAAATTGAAGCAGAATTAATTATTGGAATAGGGTACAATGAAATAGCAAGAGAAATTCCAGAAGAATTTATAAATGAAGACAAATTCTATTTTGAATACGATGGATATAGATGTTTTTATAATTCACCGTTTTATTTTTAAATTTAGAAGGAGGAATAATAATATCAATGAAAGAATTATTCATAAGATACAAAAAAGCACTAGAAGGATTAACTGTAGGTGGATCTGAGTACTACAATAATCCTGAGAAGTGTGCTAAAGATATAAGACATAGATTAGATAACCAAGTTAGATTAATTAAGAAATTGATTAAGGAAAGAAATGAATTGAGAAAGCTACTAAATACAGAAAGGAAGGAGGAATAATATGTTACGCTGTAATTGTGGATACATGGGAGTAAATTTGATTCCTAATTATGAAGATAATACTGCAAGGTGTCCTGAGTGTAATAGAGTATTTGTTGGGATACCTGCTGAAAATGCAATTTATGATGAAAATATTGTTTATAGAAATGGAAAATTAGAAAGAAAGGATGATGGATGTGACAATGAAAAATAAATTAATTAAAATGGCAGAGAAAGCAAAAGTTTATACTTTGAAATTTGATGGCGATAGTGATGCAGTAAGAGTTAAAATCAGAGAAAAATACGATGCAGTACCTATCAATGGATTGAATTTATTGAAATGGTGTGCTTCTGTAGGTGCAATGATTCAAAATGTAGATGAAATAGATTTAAATAAAAAATATACACTTGAATTTATAGGTTGTGCAACACATATTATAACAGAAGTAAAGGAAGATGATTATAAATATTGTGCTATATTACCATTAAGAACAGGTAAAGCAAAAGATATATTAGGAAATAGAGTATTTAACTGTGAGATTAATAATGATAAAGTAGTTAATATTTTAGATGATAATGGTAAAAATAAGATACATGAGATAGGATTAGATAAGGTACAATTTGTAAAACCAGAAGAATTTTATCGTCAAGAAGATACTACTATGTGGATGAGATAGGAGGAATACTTTTGAACAAAGAATTAATCAACAAAGCAATAGATGTAATGGAAAGAGTTGAAGTAGGATCTTTAATTAGATTACATGGTATACATGATTTTAGAGTAGTACATCAAGAACCAAGTTATGAAGAGATATATGGATGTTGTAAAGTTCCTGCAAATCATGTAATTAGAATGATAAATGAGACTATTCCTAATGCTTTAGATTGGACTAAAACTGATTCAATATATAGACTTAGAATACAGATGGTACAAAGTGCTGTAGCAGGTTTGTATTCTGATATTGAATTAATTGAGTAAATACTTCTTGACAAAAGATAAATATAATTATATAATGTAGATAGTTAAAAAGGAGGTGATAATTATGACATAGCAAAACATTAATAAAAAATAAGTATAATAATGATTAGATATTGATTGGAGGAAAATGATATATGAATACTAATAATATCATTGATAATGTAACAAATAGTGTAGATTTTAAAAGAAAACCATACTACATATATAATTTTATGCAAATAAATTGGCTACTTAAACAAAAATGTCAAGCAGTTGAAATTGGAAGAGGGAAAAATGGAGACATTTATTTAAAGTTTCCTAGAACACCTGAAAATGAAGCAAAGGTAAATAAATGGAAGTTAAGTCAACTAATGTTGAAAGATGATTATACTAATGAAGGGTTTAAATAATTTAAACTCTTTTTTGTATTTAATTTTTTAAATGATAATTTGATAAAAAGTAAGCAATTGATAAATTAATGATAAATGATGATAGATAAAAAATAAATTAATAGGAGAAATGATTGTTTTTATGGGTAGAAAAAAGAAAGGATTAGAAATAGGGCATACATATAAAAGTTTAAAAGATATGTGTAGTATATTAAAACTAGAATATAAAGATGGTACTAATAGTAAAATAGCATTATCAAAGAAAATAGAATCAGAATATAAATTAGAAAAACAGGGTAAAGAATATTTAGTATTAGAAAGATATAATACACCAAAAGAAATAAAAGATAAACGGAAAGAAACAAAAGGTAATTTTACAGGTAAAGGAAAATATGGAACATTAATGGATAGTTTATTAATTGATTGGCTATATGAAAATGATGAACCAGAAATTAATATATCATTTACAGAATTATTTTTACAAAATGATGAAATAATTAATATACCATTATTTTTAACAGGATATAAAAATTTATTAAATTCAGGTTATGAAAATTATGCTAAACAATTTAATATTAATAAAAAAGATTTAGTTAATATTTATGGTGAAAAAATGTATTTAATTACATCTAAATGTTTAGAAATAGCATTAAACAGACTACAAAAACAAGAAATAATATCTTGGACAAAAGAAATAATGGTTAAATATTATGTAGAAAATAATGAAATTGCAGATGAACATTTAATTGCTGAAATTAAACAAGCAGAAAAAGAAGTGTATGAGGAAACAGAATTAACACCATTTCATAGAAGAAACCCAAAAGTCAATAAAAAATTTAAAAATAAAGTATATAAGAAGTTAGCAAAACATCAAATTTCAAGCTATTGGAATGTATATTCTATTGTAAAATTAGATATTGATAAAATATATGAAATAGAAAATGTAGATGAAATTAGAATTGAATTAACTAATAAATTTACAGAATCTATTTTAGTATCATTATTGAAAAAGAAATATAAATTTAAAAAAGAAATGGCATTAGGTAAAGCAAGAATTGAGGAAAGACTTGCATTTAAAAATCAAGAAGAAGATATTTCTAGATTATCTGGATTACTTTTTATCGATTATAAAAAAGATTATTATGATTTTTGGGGCGAAATAGCAGATAACCAAAATGAAGAAGTAGAAGATGAAGAAATAGATTTTTCATTACTTTTTTAATACAATTTGTTCATTCCGCTATCGCTACATTCAATCGGAATTTTATTTATTTACATCAAATTACTTACAAAGTATTAATATATATAGGTTTATTGACAATTTAAAGTCGCCATTTCTACTAGGTATAATTTAAAACCATCTAAAACATATAAGTAGTGTAGAAATGGCGAATCTAAAATAGCTATAAACTATTATTATTCTTATGTTTATAGCTATTTTTATAATATTTTATTTTTAATTATATTTACTATTTAATAAGAAAAAGTAAATATTCTATTCTGAAGTTTGAGCGTAAGCGAAAACGAGGCAAATTGTATTAATGAAAATAAATATTATCTTGCAATCAACATCTATCCATGATATAATTTTTTAAGAAAATAAATATAATTAAAAGGAGAAAAACTATGAGTAAATACTTAAACATTTCAGTTGATACTACATGTTTTGAAGGATACAAATCTATATTAGAACTTGTTACTATTAATATGTTTACAATTGTTAATGAGAATTGTATTAAGAAACAAATTGTTAGTATAAATCAAGAAGATAAAAACAATATATTAAATAAATTTCAAATTGTAATGGATGATTGTTGGAATATATTAGAAGATAACAATGAAAATAATGGTTATGATTATGAAGGGACACTAGAAAAATTAACACGTTTATCGTCCGCTAGTCAAATTAGAAAACATTTTTACGAATTAGTAGAATGTTATATAAAAATATTTACTAATGATTCAGAAGAAAGATTAACAGTTATTATTAATAATAAAAATTCTAGTAAATATAGAGAAAAATTAATTTGTCAAATTCATAAATACTTAAATAATGATATAATTAATTTAATAAACTAAACAAAAATGAGGTGACAATATGTTCGCAACAGATCAAAAAGGATGGGACACATTTGATTTAACCAATGACATATCAAATTTATCATCTGCATCTAAACAAATCATAACAGAATTAATCCGTTCTGCAATGACAAAATACACCATTATTAAAAGAAACTAAAGATACAATATGTTATTCTGTTTTTCATAGCACGTTACCAATAGATGATGAAGAAGTATTGAAGTGGCGAGATGGTAAGTAAATTATAAAAATTAATTTAAAATTTAAGTATATTTTAAGTAAAATTATCTTGACATTAAAACAGAAATATAATATAATTGTTATTGTAAGGTAGTTAAAATAAATTAAACAGTAAGTAGTAAGTAGAAGTAAATTGTTTTAATTTTAAGAAGGATATTTTGAATTAACAGAGAATAGTATAATGAAGGGAGATTGATTTATGGATAAAATTACTGAATGGTTGCATACCGGAGAAACAGAAGATGGCAAATTGCAAATTCATTGTAAGATTGATACATTGGATGATACAAAATATTTGAAATTTAAGTATACAGATCAAGAAGGAAATAGAATGGGTGAGGTTCAATCATACCCTGTAAATCACATTAAACTGTTAAATAGTCTTATTGATACTTATAGGATGAATTATGGATATGATGTATAGTATAATTTAAAAAATCAAATTTTGACATCTAATTATGTCGGGCAACATAGTAAAGTGTCAATTGTATAAATATCATTAGCATGAGTGCTTGGTAGATTTCCACATTATCCATTCCTCTGAGGACTAATAATCTTCAGAGGAAAACTCCTCCATACATATTTAAATTAATTAAATTGATTAAAAAGGATAATGAATATGAACATAATTATCAATACCATTAATATTATTAACATTAATACATATAAATACGCATATAGAATATTAAACTTAATAATCGAAGCATTATTCACATATTGTTTTTCATTGACAGAATTTGAGGATATGGTATTAATAAAATATAATGGAGGTGAGGAAGTATATTTTAACAGAAGTAACAAAAAGATTTATAATAAATATAAGTTATTACATTTATAGAGAGGAGAATAACAATGATTTTATTTGAACAATTAACAGAAAGGTTAACACCTGAAGAATTAGAATCAGCATACAGAGATTTAATTGAATGGAATAATACTGGTGTATTGAAATTAGATAGTATTATTAGAAAAATTCGTGAACAATATAATAAAGAAAATGGTGTTGATTATCTTGTTCATGGTATGCCAAATGTTATTCTGAATGAAATTGCAAAAAGACATTATGGATTTTAAAGTATAACAGAGAGGAGAAATTAATATGAAAGTAAAACCAGGACATCATACATGTATTGTCTTTAAAAATATTCACAATCTTAATATTGGCGATGAATGTGTAGTTAAAATAAATGACAATATATTTGGAAAATCATATGTTGAAGAAAAATTAGAAGAAGATAATCTTATAGTGGTAAATTTACCTGATGATGCAGAAGAATATTTGGAAAATTATTTAAAACAATACAAAACAACGGAAAATTTAAAAACTGAATTATATAACGATATTTTTTAGAAAATCAAAAATAGACACCCTCTAAAGTACTGTAAAATAAGGGTTTATAAAACCCAATTTCATGACAAAATCGTTATTTTATCATGACTGGAAAAGGAGGTAAAATAATGAAAAATATCATAACAGATGAAATATTTATGCAATTAAATGAACATTTTAAATCTAAAGGCTCAATAATTTCATTTGTCAAAAATGATATAAACAGTGTATATATTACAATTAAAGATGTGTACCTAGATTCTATAAATGTATATCCCAATAAACAGTTTTATATAGAATTAGAAAAATATCTTGAATCTAAGGGAATATGGAACATAAGTTATAATAATGCTAAAAGTTGTTTTTGGAAAATAGATTAAATTATATATAGGAGGAATAACCATGAAATTATTTACAAAACATGAGGCAAGGACTTATACTGACAAAGAAGAAAACATAGCGATGATTCGAGAAATCATCAAGGAGATAGATGAATATTAGTTATGTTTATAATGGTAAATTTGATGATATTGATATGGATGAAGTAATGTGTAAATGTTGGGATAAAGGTATTCATGCTTTTTATGTAATAGCACCTAAGAAACAAATATGGGTATAATATAAAGGAGAAATATATTATGGATAAAGAACATTCGATGCAAGCAAAGATTATTTTAGAAAGTATGGTTGACCAGGAAATTGTTAAAGTAATTAAAAATATAACTGTTTCCGAATCAGTGTTTGAAGAAATTGTAGATTTTTGTTTAAATAATAAAAATGTTATTATGGAAGTTATTTCAGATAATGAAATTCATATTGGGATAAATAATCAACAAGATACTAACGAAGAATATTTTATTTATCTTGATGATCTTAGAGAAAGTGGAGTAACTAATATGTTTGGTGCAACACCATATCTTATAAGAACATTTCCTGAATTATCAGAAGTTGATGCAAGTAATGTATTAAAGAGTTGGATGAAAACATTTTCTGAAAGACATAAGGATTGAATAAATTTAAATTAAATAGTAAAAATTTATAATATGTGGTAAGATTGATTTGTTGTTTAAAATTTATTTTTACCACATATTATTATAGAAAGGAGTAGTTAAAATGAAAGTAGATGAATATAAGATAGAAATAATCATGAATCCTCATATTTGGGATAATGCAGAAGAACCTTATTTTTGGTGTATTCTTGGTTGGTATACTAATGCATGGTGTAATAGTGGATGCGGATGGTCTGTTTCACCAGAGCAAGCATGGATAGATGCTAATAAGTATTATAATAAATATGTTGCGAAGGAGAATAAATAATAATGAATATTACAAGAGAATCAATAGAACAAATTGCAAAAGAAAATGATATAACAACAATACAAAAATTATTAATACACCTTGACCATAGAGAATTCTTTGAATTAATTAATGATAAATCTAATGAATTAAAAAATGGTATTTTTAGATTTAGATACGAAGATAGAAAAGAAAGTTTAAATATATACAGGAAAGAATTGTATGATAAAATGATTGCAGAAGGTAAATATTTAGATAGAAATAGATGTGGAATAATTGATAAAAAAGAAAATAATAAAAAATATATCTGTCATTATTATAGTGAATGTGAACATCAAAATCATAATCTTAATTTATATACTATAATTTGTATGTGGGAACATGCAGAAGATTGTAAATATTGCAAAGTAAAGGAATGATAAAAATGAATAAAATTAAATCATGTGAAAACTGTAAGTGGTGTAGTTGTAAACATTTTGGTTATCCAAGACCAATATGCGGATGTTATATGCCAAATAAAAGTTTAAAGGAGTGAATAATAAATGACAATACTAGAATCTATATCAATATTACTTAAATTAAAAAAAGAATATTCAGCATATATTAATACAGAAGAATTATTAACAGCAATTGATATGGCAATATCAGCATTAGAGAAACAAATACCTGCTAAATTAACAATTAAAGATTATACTCCTGTATTATGTCCATCTTGTAACAATGAGTTAAGTGAACATTTGAGAGATGGATATTATAAACATCATTATTACAAAAGTATTTGTAACTGTGGTCAGAAATTAAGATGGGATTAAGGAGAAATTATTATGCTAAAAGATTATTATTTTTCAGCAACATATGATAGAACAGAAAGGAATCAAAAAGGAAGTTTATATTTATTAAAACAAATATTCATAAATGGTAAATATCAAAAGTATTCTTTTTACGTCAATGCAGGAAGTAGATTTGATGTAATATGGGAAGATACAATTTATGTAGGTACTACTGATGATGTTTGTTGTAAGAATAGTTTTTAATTGAGTACGAAAATATAAAAGGAGGAATAAATTATGCAAATATTAAAAGAAAGTATAAAAATAGAAATTGTAAAAATTACAAAGCAAGAGTATGAAAATGAATTAAGAAAATGTTATAATAAAGGAAGAAAGTCATTAGCAAATGATATTATGGATATAATTAAAAATTTTGAATATAATTTAAATTGGAAAGGTTTAGATATTTTATGTTCTAGAATAATTAATAAAGTAATAAATGAATTAAAATAGGAAGAGGATTAATTATGGATCAAGATGAATATGGAGTACATAGAACTCATTGTTGTGTAAAACATGGTTGTAAATATAATAATGAAGATTGTCCTGTAGTAAGTGGAGAGATTGAACAAGATTGCCTTTGCCAAGATTGTAGAATAGATGGAATTAATTCTATAGATGATTTATTAGATTCATTAATAGATTATAAACAAAGAATTATCGAAACATTAAAAAATGAAAGAATTCATTATGATGAATTGCAAAGAAGTGTTTGGACTGAGGCATATGAAGATTGGGAAAGACATATTAAATACAGTGAGATTAAAATTGAGTTATTAGAAAGTTTGTTGAAGTAACAGAAAAATTTATAAAGGAGTTGATTAAATGACAATAGAAATCAACGTATATTTGCTTTTATTAATAATATTTGTAAGTATGTCAGTTGGTTATGGTATTTGTTTTCTGTATGGAAAGATGAATGTTTATATTAAAAATTATTCTGAGATAAATACGGAAAACAGTATTGACAGAAAACAAATATAATGTTAGAATTGCTATAATATTTAAATAAAATAAAATTAATAATAAGGAGTAGATATATCATGAATATAAACACCAATACCATAAATGAATTTATGAATATGAAAAATGGCAATATGGAACACATAGAAAAAATGAAGCGATATACTAATACAAACAATAGTGCAGTTAATGAGATTGCTAATATGTTTATAGAAAAATGTAAAATAATAGATAGTTTATATGATTTATGTATTAATTTTACTTTAAATGAAAAAGAAAGCAAAGAAATTACGAATATTACAGTAAAGAAAAGATTTAGTGATTATCATGCTTGTTTGGAAGGTTATCCTGGTATTTGGGGATGTGGAAGAAATATTTGTGAGGCAGTAGGCAGTGCCATAATGAATCATCCTAAGAAATTTAATTTGAATATTATTGAGGAGTGAATATTATGATTGAAATTAAACCATACACAAATTATTTAGTAGACCATGATGTTATTATGCCATATGGAAAACCTTTGTATAGAGGTGATAAAATTACAGTAATTAGTGTAGATGTAGAAAATAATAAAGTTAAGATTATGAAAATTGGTGATTATGATAGAGGGTGGTTTGCATATCTATCAAGTTTTAATAGACATTTTAGTAAGATAGATTATGAAAATGATTATTTAAAAAGAAAGAAGGAGAGGTATTAATGGATAAGAAAGAAGCACTAGATATATTAAAAGCATTTGTAATTTGTCATGTTAGAAGTAGAAAATTAACATGTGCCGATTGTCCTTTTGTCGGAGAGTTTATTAAAGAAAATGGCAGGCATATTTTACCTTGCACATATTATAATAAATTTTCTAGTGAGAGAGTAGAAATGGCAATTAAAGTTTTGTTTGAATAAGATAATAAATTAAAATATTATATAATAAGGAGTAGATATTATGCAATTTGATTTAATCGAAATTATAAAAATTATTGACAAGGAGATAGAATTTGCAAGAGAAATTAATCCTCAAATGGCATTAGGTATGTTGAGGATTAAAGAATTAATAATAAAAGCAAATGATGAAAAAGAAGCAGAAGCAAATAAAAATTATTAATAAATTGGAGGATTGATTTATATGTTGAAAAATTTAAGTAAGTTTATTAAAAAAATAAAGCAATATCTTAAATATAATTCAATGTTTTCCATTTACCCTAATACAAATTATCAAAAACATTATGAAAATGCTAAAAAATTATTTGAAGATAAATGGTATTCATTTGGAAAATAGATAAGGAGTAGATTAACATAGAAATAAAATTAATTATATATCTAATTGTCAGTGAATCAATTATTTTTAGTTTATATTTTATGGCAATGTATTTTATATTAAAAACAAGAGACGAACATGAAGGGTGCTTAAATTTTAAATCATATATGGTTATGATATTAATAATTATTGCTGTTAATATCATAGGTGTTTATTATTTATTAGGTTAAAATAAAAATTGACAGAAAATAAATATAATGATAAAATAATTTAAGTAAGTAGAATAAAATTAATAATAAGGAGTGTATTAATATGTTACATATCAATCCTAATCCAAATAAGCAAATTAAAAACTTTAAAATGTTAATTAAACATTGTGAAAAACAAATATCTCAATTAAAAGAGGAAAATTATATCAGCAAGAAAAATATAGTTGAAGAATGTATTAATAAATACTGTGAAAAAGCTGGTTCTCAGTATATAATAGATGAAGATATGAATTTGTTTAAAATAAAATATGGAATCATATTAAGTGAAAAATCTATTTATAGAAATGAAAAAACAGGATTAGATATTAATTTTGTTTTTAGAGATAATCTATTAATTATATCAACAGGAACAAATTTACACTATAAACATTGGGAGAAGAAATTTGAAGTATATAAAATAATAGATATAACCACTGTAGATGATGAGTATGTTAGAAATAAAACAAATAAAATACTTAGAAAAATAGAAAGTCATATGCTTAGTAGAATTCAGAGAAAAGAATATAAAGAATGTGAATGGAGAATAAATAATGATTAAAGAATGTCCAGAAGAGGGAAGAGATAAAATTAGGTGTATTGATTGTATTTGTAATTTATGTGATAATGATTGTATGGATTGTGATAGGGAAGATTGTGAACCAAGAGAAATTAATTAAAGGAGAAGGAGAATAAATAATTATAAAAACTAAATAAAAAGGAGGTGAGAATTTTATACTAATATATAAAACAATAATAGTTCCAGTTAATAGTAATAAATCTGATTACAATTACCTAATGCAATGTAATAAATACTCAGCGATAATATGGAATAACTGTGTCAGAGCAGATCAAGAAAACAGAAAAGATAATGGTAAATCACTAACACGTTCAGAATTACAATTTATGATGAAAAAGTTAGTACCACATATTTTAGCAAACAGTATTAATTTTACTATTTTAAAATACGTTACTGCAAGAGATGCAATGTGGAAGTCTATTAAAGCAAAGCACAAATATAGTAATAAAGTAAAACTACCATATAAAGAGAAGAAATTCTATAATACAGGTTGGACGTATCAAAATATAAAGATTTGTAAAGATAAAGGATATTTAACTTTAGCAAAACCAGTATTAGCAGATGAACAAGACATCCTAAGAAAGCAAAAACCTATAAAATGTCATATGAAAAATATTCCTGAAAATATAGTAGAGATTGAATTGATTTATCGCAATGGTTTAAAACTTGCTATTAAAACAAAGTATGAAAACGATAATATTTTAATTCAATCCGAAAATGAGGCTTCAATTGATTTAGGAGAAATTCATAGTATCACAAGTATTGATAATAATTTAAATGCAATAATTATTACTGGTAGAAAAATTAGAGAAGTTAAACAATTAAGAAATAAACATTTAAGTAAATTAAGGAGTAGGAGGAGTAAATGCACTAAATATAGCAGACAGTATAAAAAGTATAGTAAAGCAATACAAAAATTGAAATACATTACAGATAAAAAGATATTGGACATCGTACATAAAACAACTAAATATTATTTAGATTACTGCATTAGAAATAATATAAGAAAAGTGTACTATGGTGATCTAGATAGTTGTATTAGAGATACCAAGAAAGAAAAACGTGGTGGAAAGAAAACAAGACAAAAACTATCTCAATGGAATTATGGTCAAATAGTATTACAATTAATTAATAAATTAAGTAGATATGGAATTGAGTTAGTTAAAGTTAAAGAGTATTATACTTCAAAGAAATGTCCTATATGTAAAACATTAAATTCACCTAAAGGAAGAAATTATATATGTGATAATTGCAATTATTCTATACATAGAGATATTAATGGTGCAATTAATATACTTAATGATAATTCAAAATACAATATTAGTAAATATAAAACTTTAAAGTATCTACAAATTGCTTAGTTTAAGGTAATTTAAATTTTACTAAGTATGAGTAGTAGATGTTCAGGGACAGAACCTAGTTAATACATAGACTGGTAGCTTATAGATTCTATATAAGAAAATTTAAATAGTGTATGATGTATTTAAATGTGTTCCAAATAAACTTTTTGTCATGATATTAGAATGGAGTGATTAAATAATGACATCAAGAAATTATCAATTTGCAAAAGTTAAACCTAAGAATGATAAATTAATATTGATTGCTTATAAGGATTATAATTGGAATGATGGATATTATATAAAAACAGAAGTTGCAAAAATGATTAATGGTGAGTGTATTTTTACTTCAACAATATTTAACATTAAATTAGATTTAGATAGAATTATTACATGGTGTTATATATAAATGTAAGTAATAAATAAAGTAAAGGAGATCAACACAAATGAAAAAACGATTTATTAAGAAAAGAAACAAACAAAGATTAGAAAATATTCTTAATCAAATTGCAAATGATAATCTAACCATAACTAATAAAATATTCGGCAATGGATATTTTATATTCACATTTGGAGATAATACAGTGTGCCATTTCAATCTAAAAGAAACTCCATTATGGAAATATGGAATATGGTTAGATGGGAAATATGGATTTCAGATATTCGGAGAACATGAATGGCTAATTGATAAATTTAAACCTAGTAGAACATATTTAAGTTTTAAAAATAATATTGATATATTCTTACATGGAGTAAAATTAATTAGTAAAAATCCTAAATTTTATTTTGTTGATTCTCTGACAAATGGTGATGCGATTGTTGATTATGAGAGAATAGATTGGGGAAATGGTGAATTTAGTTTTAAAGGTTATCAAGCAATAAGAGAATATAACGAAGAAACTAAATTATGGGATAAATTTAGAAGAGATGAAACAATAACTCAAGAAGAATATGTAAATATGGAATATGATGAATTTATGGAAAGAAAATTGCAAGAAGAATCAAATAATGAATTTGATAGGAAATTTGCATTTGAATTCTTTAAAGAATTACCTAATATGTTTACTAATATTGAGGTAATAGGTATACGTGATTGTGATAAAAATGGATGGAAATGTAGTCCTAGATACGATATTAAAGTATTAGTAAGCAAGGATATACTAAATGGAGAAGTAGATAAATTATATGATGAATTAGAAGATTTAATAATTAAAAAAAATGATTCAAAAGAAAGAAAATCACATGAACATCAATTTTCATTTATGGGATGTTATGATGATATTAGAGATATAAAAGATTGTAACTATAAATATTATAAGAATTAGTAAAGGGAGAAATTGATATGAATTATGAATAAGTTATATGGTATATTTATCAATGGTGGAGATGGTTACACTTATAGTTTCTCAGATGTATTATGTAGAAACAAAGATGAAGAATTGTTTGTATTTCAAGATGAAACAGAAGCAGAATTGTTTCTATTAGAAAATGAAGATGATATAAGAGAATGGAATAGTCTTTATAAAGAAGATAATTTGTTTGTTAAAGAAATTGTTATTCAGGAATATAATTAAAGGAGAATTGATACTATGGAAAACTTTAAACAAAAACTTATGAAATTATTAGATGAATTTAATATTGAAAACTGCAATGAAAACTGTAACAATTGTATATTAGGTAAAATAATTTTAGAATTTGAATGTGGAGATTATTTTAACCAGTATAATACTTGTGATTTATTGGATATAATAAAAGATAGATTAGAGTAAGTAAACTTTAAATAATACAAAAATAATTGTTGACATTATAGATCGATTGTTATATTATATTGTTAGCGAAGTAAAAGGAGGTTGATAATATTGCGTTTATGGCATGAAAAGTTAATTCCATATCTTGATAATCAAAGATTATTAGGGCAGCACAGAGAATGTTCTGCACTCAGGGGATTAGGATGGGGAAAGAAACATGCAACAGTTAATTATGTTTTTACATATAAACCAGCAAGACTATTTGAGTATCATTATAAAGTTATGATGGAAATGAAAAATCGTGGTTTTAATATATCCCCTGAATGGTTAAATGCTTTTTATAGAGGTAAAAGAAGTGAATCTTGGAGTTATAATGATTTTGGATTATATAAAGGCACTAGTCCTATATATCCAGAACATGATGAAGATTATATGCAAGAATGTTTATTAAATTTAGAAGGTAAAGGTATTCAAATAATATTTTACAATTAAGAAAGGATTGATAATAATGTTTACTTGTTATGATAAAATATCTCATACCTGTGATGGTAGGTGTCAAGGTGCATCTGATTGTCCTATGGCACAAGATATAGTTATAAGAAAAGAAGAAATGAAATTATATATTGAAAATGCAATTAATAGAAAAGAAGAATGGGATAAGATTATTGAAGAATTGCACCAAAATGAAGAATTTTTAAAGTATATTAAAGAATTAAAATCAAAATCAGATATAACTGGAATGGTTTATTTTATCAATAAAATACTATTAAATGATAATAAATATTAAAATAAAAAGGAGATGTTAATATGATATTTTTAGATAAATATGATCAATGTATGAATTGTGAATTAATTAATATGTGTCAATACAGTAGAGATTATTACATGAATAAAGGTGGAAATTATAGAGAAATGTTAAATACAGATAATGAAGGTAACTGCTCACATGCTCCATTCACAAGGAAACAAAGTAAAGATTATGAAAAAGTGGATCATTAGGAAGGAGATTATAAAAATGAAATCTGTAGCATTTTGCAATAAACCAGTCAATCTACCAATTGAATTTAGAAAAAAATTAAATAATATAAACATAAATATAATTTATAATATATGTGCTTGGTGTTTGACATTTGGAATGTTTGTTGGATTGGCAATATTGATGATTAGGTGTTTTTAAGAAATATTAATAATACATATATAAAGGAGTAAATTAAAATGATACCTAATAATATTGTAATAGGTACTCCATTAGTAGATTTAAAATTATTAGGAATAGAAGATGATGAAATTACCGTATTTGAAACAGAAAGATTTTTGCCAAAATTATTAAAGGAGTATGGATTATTTAAGTCTACATCTCAAATAAGAAAGAATAGACCAGATTTATTTATAGAATTAGATAAGATAGATTTTATTGAATTAAAAATTGGTCATAAGAGATTATGGATAATTGTTGGAGAATAAAAATAACTATTGACAATACATTAAGAACTATAATATAATAGTAAAAATGAACTAAGGAGTTGATACATAATGTGTTTTTACAGTATTCATAATAAACATAATCCATTAATAAAAGAAAGTAAAATTATAGGATATTGTAAGAAATATGATAAATACATAACTCGTAAAATTGGTAACAATCATTGTTTTAATGGCAATGAATATACTTGCAAACATTATGATAAAACTGTTAAAACCAATGTCAAACTTTTATCAATAAGAGAAATAGAAAAGAAAAATGCAGGAATAAAAGAAAATAATAATATCAGAAATATTAATAAACTATTCTTTTTGCAATATGAAAGAAATAAGAAGATAGATATTTATGTTGATGCATCATTTTCTAACGCATTACTTCAAGGAAAATGTGGTATTTATATTAAATTAAACGACAATATAATTTATAGTAATAGATTAATTGTCGAAGCAAGAAACAGTCATGAAGCAGAGTGTAAAGCAATATATGAGGCATTGATTAGGATATATGATTTTATCATACCACAAAGAAAAGATATTAATATTATAAATATTTACTCAGATAGTCAATCATTAATATTACAATGTAATGCAATATCGAGAATTAGAGATATTAATTTACATATAATAATTAACAGGATAATAGAGATTAAAGATCGTCTGTGTGTTAATTTAAACTGGATACCTAGACAATTAAATTATGTTGCAGATGCTTTGACTCATTGTTAATAAAATATAATTTGGAGGAGATTTAAAATGTACATGCATAAGGATTTTGAAAGAAATTTAACTAGAAGAGAGTATAATAATTTACACGATCATTTATATAATTACTTTAATAACGAAAATAGAACATTGCGTGAAATAAAAACATTGTTAAAAACATCTTGCTGTGAAGGACAGATGGGGCAAGAATTTTATTCTTTGGAATATGATACTGTTGCTAATATTATAATAAATCCATATGGTAGAAAAAATACACGTATTTATGATAGTGAATTTTGTAATAATATACGTAATAGAATAAATAAAAATCATGGTACAGAGAAATATTATTTCCTTTATAATATAGGAGGAGAACGTATGGAAAGATTAGTAGATGGTCATATGATGTATAGGATACATTATCTTGAAAAAAGATATTACTCATTAGAAAATATATATCTTAGAACATTAAATGAATTAGAAGAATTAAATAATAAAGGAATAAATATAAAAAATAATACTTCTAGTTCACAAATACAATGTTTAAATAATCCAGAAACTAATAAAGAAAGTGCTAAAATTAAGATTGAAGACAGTTTATATATTAAAGAAAGGCAAGAAGAATGCGAAGAATGTATGCGTAATTCTCCGTATTTAAACAGAGAGGAATTACACCAAAGAGATTTATGTATGGAATATGATAATAAAAAAAGAAGAATGGAAGCCAGATATGAAGCTGGTGGTGTTAATTATAATTATTATAAAACAGAAAGAAAAGAATTATATGAATCGTATAAAGCAACAGGTTGTTTTGACTATTATAAAAAATAAAAGGAGAGATAAATATTATGTCTAAAAACAAAGATTTGGCTATGGTCAGTTTCATAAAATAGTATTTATAAAAAGATAAATCATCATAGGAATAGAAAATAGGCAGTTTAGGAGGATAGACAATATGCGTTGGAAGCAAGTAGTAATACTAATGTTGATAAGTATTATACTAGGCATTATAAATCAATATTTTGAAATATTCACTATTGATTATAATGTAAAATATATGATTGATGCGTGTGTAATATTTTATGGTATAATGTTTATATTATCGTTGTTTGATTATTGTTTTTGTAATAGGAGGGAATAAGTAATGGATATTAAAAAACATACACAAGAAGTAATAGAGAAATTATGCAACCTATCAGATAAAGAATTTGATGAATTAATAAAAGAATCAAGTAAATTTGATGGTGGTTTAATGGGATTAACATATTGTATATATTATTATAAAGATTGCGAAGTTGATTTTGCTATTAAATCAAGTTATGATGTAATATGTTGTCCATCATGTAAGAGTGAAAATCTTATTCAAGGCGATGTCCAGGATTTTTTGTTAAATTCTAAAATCACCACATACAATAAAACATTGATTTACAACACTTTTCAAAATCCAATAACTGTATAAAATTTTGGTTTTATTATGTTTTTAGAAAGGATGACTAGGATGATTAAAATATGTAAACATTATGGTAAAAATACTTGTCATTACAATAAGAAAGTTCCTAAAACAAAACCAATTTGTATAATAAAAAAAGGTAGCAAAAGTAATTGTGAATATTTTATTGAAAAGGAGAATAAATAATATGGGCTATATGACGACAGTAACATTTCTTAATGATGGATTTGATCAAATTGAAGAATATCCAAAACAATTTGTCAATGCAATTAAATTAGGTATTAATGGAATTGATAAACATTTTAAAAATTCAGGTAGAAAGTTTATTACCACACATGGTATTGGGTATCATGGTAACTTAGTAGAAGTTGCAAAATCACATCATACAGATGATTATAGATTATATTTAGTTGGAAGAAATACAATGACTACATTTGGGTATGCGAATGAAATTGATGATATTAAATATAGAAAAGAATTAGTAGGAATGGCAAAAAGAATTATTGAAGAGGAAGAGGAATTAATTAAAAAATTAAAATATAAACATGCATGTAAAATAGTTTATGGAGAGTAGGCATAATATATGAAAATTTACAAAACAAAAATTGATGAATGTACAACAGAATATCTAGAGAGATGGCATTATGAAGGAGATTATCTTGAAATAATGCGAGATATTAAAAAATCTTTCTTAGATGAAGGTAAAACTGTTACTATTCATAAGAAAAATACCATTAGTGGTAATGTATTTATGGTATGGATTGAGGAAGATGAGTAGGAAGGAGAAATAATTAGTGATAAAAGACATTAAGAAAGTTGCGTATATGGATGTTAGTAAATCAGGAGATTGGTATGTTTGGAATGAATTTTGTGATAAATGCGGAAAACAATTTAGGGATTATAGTATTTTTAGTGGTGATAAATCAGATGAAAATAAGAATGATTATTGTGTAAGTTGTTTAAGAAAAATGTTAGATGATATGATTAAAAATAAAGGAGATAAATAACATGAAAATAACTATAGAAAATTATTATTGTGACGACTGTAAGAAACAGGTAGAAAATTGTCAAGAATTATATCCTATACTATATGAATTGCGTTCAAATTATAGTGGAAGTATTGGTAAAATAAAAAAGGAAGTTTGTAAAAAATGTTATGATGATTATTACTTTGTATTATATCAAACATTAAAAGATATGATGAATAAAGTTAAACTTGAAAATAGTATTAAAGGAGAATAAACCATGATAGATATGACTAGAGAGTATTATCAAATAACTAAAATACTAGAAAATCTAGACAGAAAGAAAGCACTTCAAATATTAGGTGAGATATTACATCAAGAATACGATCTTCGTACAGCAAGTAAAATGGTTAAAAATGATTGCGATTCTACATTAAATAAATTAATGTTTGAGGATATGTTTTTCAGTGAAGGTAACGAAGAATCTGGATTTATTGAATTAAAAACTATTTTAAATGCAGTTGAAGAAATAGTAAACTGCGATGATTATCTAAGTGGAGAAATTAAATTTACTAACTTTGTAAGACCAGAAACAGAAGAAGAAATGAAAGATAATTGTCGTGATAGCAATATTGATTGGTGGGTTAAGGATGATAGTATAGATATTAAGAAGTTATATGTGGGATTTGAGGGATAGAAATAAAAAGGAGATAAATAACTAATGTATAAAAAATTATTAGATAAAGGATTCAAATCTGTTTATTATACAAATAAAGATTTTCTTGAAAATAGAGATTTAAAATCAAGGTTAGTTTATAGATATAATGTAGAATCTAAAGAATTATTAAGTGTAATATTTAATGTACTTAATAATTTTGATAAATATTACTATTTACTTCTTAATGAAGATTTAATAGTTAAAATTGAAATAGAAGAAAATTTAGAATCATTTTGGGTATATCTTTATAATACTAATACAGATAATTTTGAATTATCAATAGATGAGATGAATAGAGTATTAGATATTCTACCTAATTTATTTAAATTTGAACATCATGAAGATTAAAAATAAATAAAATAAAAGGAGATAAATAACTAATGTATAATCAAATAAACAATCAAATAAACAATCAAATTATATCAGCAATGAAAACTAAAGACACAATGAAACTATCTGTATTGCGTATTTTAAAAGCAGATATTATAATGAAAGCAAAGGAATTAAGAGTATTTGAAGACCAACTTGACCAGAATATATTATTTACTGTAATTGAGAAAACATTGAAAAAATACAAAGAAGAATTATCTTTTGTAAAGGATGAAGTAAAAATTGTTGAATTAAATTATGCTATAAAATTACTTGAATCATATTTGCCTGAGAAATTAAGTATTGATGAATTAAAAGGTTTTATAGTTAATGCCGTTAAAGGTATGAGCAATGATGGATATAGTATTGGTGAAGCAATGAAGGTTTTATCCAAGGAATTAAAAGGTAAAGCAGATATGAAGGAAGTAAAGAAATTTGTTGATGAATGTTTTAATAGGTAAAATAAAAGTTGATGCTAAAATAAAAAATAGTTTAAAAATATTATCGAAACACTATTGACAGAAAGAAAATATAATTGTATAATAATAAAAATTAAAACTTAGGAGGATATGAATATGAGTTTCGGACAATTTAAAACTGTATTTCAGAAGAACTTTCAGGAATTAACTAAAGATGCAACACATTTGTTTGAGGTAGAATTAGATAAGGATATAATGTGGAATAAAATTTACCTAGATAGTTTTAGACCTGAAGATAATAAAATATTTAGAGAACGTAGAGAATTCGATTGTACTTGTTGCAGACAATTTATTAGAAATATTGGTAACGTAGTTCTTTTAAAAGATAATCAAGTTAAAACAATTTGGGATTTTGATGCAGAAAGTACTGTATTTCAACCAGTAGTAGATGCTTTAGATAAATTCGTTAAATCTCATGCTGTTTCGGATGTGTTTGTTACAAAGATTAAAAAAATTGGGACTGATAAGAATTATGAACAATTGGCAAACGGACAGATTAATACATGGGAACATTTTTACTTGGATCTAGATAGAAAACTTGTAGATGCAAGCGGTAAAAGTGAAGGTGAAATTAGAGGACAATTTAGAAGCACGAAAGATGTATTTAAAGGTTCATTAGATAAAATTACAGAAGATAGTTTACACAATGTCTTAGATTTAATTTCTTCTAACAGTTTATACAGAGGCAATGAATGGGAATCTGTATTAACAAAATTTTTGAAACATAAAAAAGAGTATGATATTTTAGAAGAAGATGAAAAAGAAAATTACGCATGGGAACAATCTGTTAAAGTAGGTGAGGTTGTTGGAAGAATTAAGAATCATTCGATGGGAACATTATTATTAGATATTTCAGAAGGTGCAGATTTGGATACAGCAGTCAGAAAATTTGAATTTATTGTTGGTGACGGATATAAAAGACCAAATCCTGTTTATACTGAAAAACAACGTATTGATGCTAAAAATAAATTTATAGAATTAGGATATATGGATTCTTTGAATAGAAGATTTGGTAATATAAACGATATTACGGCAAATAATCTTTTATTTTTAAATAGGGATTCTGCAAAATTAATATCTAGCGAAACAGATGTATTTGAAAGTATGTTAAAAGATATTGTTATTAATCCTAAAAAGTTTTCTAAAGTTGCAGAAGTTTCAATTGATGATTTTATTAATAAAGTATTACCTACAGCAAGAAAAATTGAAGTATTCCTAGAAAATAAGCATAGTAGCAATATGGTATCATTAATTGCACCAGAAGTAAAAGATAGCAAGACGATGTTCAAATGGGATAATAATTTCTCATGGTCATACTCAGGCAATATTACTGATAGTTCAATGAAGGAAAGAGTTAAATCAGCAGGAGGTAATATTGAAGGTGTTTTAAGATGTAGTATACAATGGAATGATAATAAGTATGATGGAAATGATTTAGATGTACATTGTAAAGAACCAAATGGCAATGAAATTTATTATGGAAATAAAGTAAATAGATATACTACAGGTGAATTGGATGTTGATATTATTCATCCAGATAAAGGTAAGATTGCTGTAGAAAATATTACTTGGACAGATAGGAATAAAATGCAAGAAGGTGTATACAAATTCTTTGTCCATAACTTTTTTCATAGAGGTGGGAGAGAAGGATTTAGTGCAGAAGTAGAATTTGATGGACAAATATTCTCATTTGAATATAATAAAGAAGTAAAACAAGGAGAAAATGTTCAAGTTGCAGAAGTAACATTTAGTAAAGATAAAGGTTTTAGTATTGTTGAAAAATTACCTTCTAATGTATCAAGTAAGGAAGTATGGAATTTAAAAACTAATCAATTTGTACCTGTAAGTGTTATAATGTATTCGCCAAATTATTGGAATTTACAACAAGGAATTGGAAATAAACATATTTTCTTTATGTTGAATGGTTGTTTAAATTCAGAATCACCAAACGGATTCTACAACGAATTCTTGAATCAAGAATTAAATGTTCATAGAAAAGTAACTGAAGCATTAGGTTCTAAATTAGCAGTTAAAGATGCTGATTCACAACTATCTGGTTTAGGTTTTTCATTAACTAAGACAAATGAATTATTGGTAAAGATTATAGGTAGTACAGAAAGAGTTATTAAAATTAAATTTTAAATTAAATAAAAAGGAGATATGATTATTATGACGATGATTAATGAAATGTTTAAAGTTGCAGTAAAAAACAAATTCAGATTTAATTTCAAGGGTATTATTAACACGGAAGATTTATTTGACTTATCACTTGAAAGTTTGGATTTAATTTTTAAAACTTTAAATTCTCAGTTAAAACAGACAAAGGAAGAATCCCTACTTGAAGTAAAAACATTGCAAGATCAAGAATTAGAAACTAAGATTGCGATTGTCAAATTTATTTTCCAAGAGAAAATGGAAGAAGAGAAATCAAGGTTAGATGCAAAATTAAATAAAGAGAAAAGACAAAGATTAATGGCAGCACTAGCAAATAAACAAGACAAGGATTTATTAAATAAAACATCAGAAGAAATTCAACAAATGATTGATGAATTAGAAGGTTAGATAATATAGTTTTTAGAGAGTGATAAGATATTTTGATTAATATTAATTATCACTCTCTATTCATAAAAATACATAGATAAAATACATAAATAATGATAAATAGTCAACAATCAAAAATAATTCTTGTATTATTAATAGAAATATAATATAATAATAACAATCATATTAAGGAGTGATTAAATTAATATATGAAAACTAATATTGAGAAAGTTGAATATTCAAACATTAATAAATTAAGTAATTATTGAATATGGAATACTTTTTGTGATAACTGTGGTAATCAATTTAGAAGTAGAAATGTATTTAGTTTTAGTAAACCAGATGAAAATGAAAAAGATTATTGTTTAGATTGTATGAGAAAAATGATGGATATGGGGAGAGTTAGTTTTTATGAATAAAACACAAGAAATAAAAATTAATCAAATAAATCATAAAATTAGATTCTATCTTTATGATATAAACGATATCCAACCATTCAAAAAGGATATGTGTACTGCATATTTCTTACCTGAATGTACGGAAAGAGATTATTATAATGGTAAATGTTTTGAAGAAAAGCAAGGAATATGTGCTTATTGTAATCATAAAAGTAAAATAGAAGAATTTTTAGTTGATGGATTTTATGTTGAAAATAATGATTATATCGCATATTTGCAGACAGGTATTAAAGTACCAGTAAGTAAAGAAGTATATGAAGAATGGATTATTTATAAGGAGAGAAATAAATAAGATGCAAATAAATAAACTTTATTCATTAACTAAAAGAATAGATTATAAGAAACTAAGTAAGAAAAAGAAAAGAAAATACATACGAATAATTAATATAATTGAACGTAAGGAAATAGTAATACTATAAAAAGTAAGGAGTAGATTAAAATAGATAACATTAAAATAAATACAATCACAAACGTATGGTATGAAATAGATGATAAGTTTAGAGTATTCATTTGTCAAAAATATGGAACTTATCATAAGAAGAAGGTAAGTAAGAAAATGATTAGTCAAAAAGATAATGTGAAACAAGCAATGAAATTTACTAATCATTTAGTTAGTGCGTTTAATTATGGATTTAGAGAAGGTAGTTATTAGAGAGAGAGGAGATAAATATAATGGAATTAGGTAATATGATGTTTGGACATTCAAGAGGACAATATCCTATTGATAGAGATTCTTGGAGTAATGTATTTTTCAATGAATTTATATATGAAATTAATGCAGATGGTTATGGAATTGTAGATGGTGAAAATGGATATGAGAATGATACATTTAAAATAATGCCTTATGATTGGGATGCTGAATGTAATTGTGGACTAGATGATTTAATTGATGAGTGGTGGATAGGTAAAGTACATAAAGAAGATTGCTATCAAAAATTAGTCGATAAAGAATTAATTAAAAATGGATGGACGGTTAGTAAATTTGGTGATTTAGATAAACCTAAAAATATGAATTATGAAAAATCTGATAAGATAGAAAGAAAAGTTAGAAAAAAATATTGCAATATGTTTAATTTATCTTTTCCAGAAGGGTGTGCTGTTCATTGTACTTGTGGATTAGATAGTAGTTTTGAAGAATGGATTAAAGATAAAGAACATAAAAGTGATTGTAGATTGATTCAACCAAATTTCTTATATAAACCTACTGGATTTCAAATTATGTGGTATAAATATGCTTTAAGAGATAGTTATATGAATCAAGATATTGATTTAGATGAATTTAAAAATATATTAAAAGATTGTGTTAGAAGTTATTATAAAGATAAAAATAAGGAGAAATAAATATGAAAAATGGATTAGTTTTAATGTATGTAAGGGATAATATTCTTTATCCTGTGGCACTAACTCAAGAGCAATTAGATGTTTTTGAAGTTGTACAGTCAATGATGCCACAGCCAATAAGAGTAATAAGTGATAAACCACTTGGAGAAGTAGTAAATTTAGTAAAAGGAGGTAAGTTAGTATGATTTCATTTGATAAAGCAAAAAGATTAAAGGGGTTAAATTTAGAATGGAATCCAAAAGTTGGAGATTTATATAAACCAAAATATAGTCATAATCCTTTTATATTTTCATTAGATACATTAACATTAGATAATACAGAAATTAAAATTATATTACAAACAATTAAAGAAGATGAAAATAATATATGGTTTCCTAGTTTAGATCAATTATTAGACGAAATTGAGAAAAGAAATTTTATGTGGACTACTCATTATGTAAATTTTAATAAGTGTAAATACTTATGTGTTATTTATGAAATATTAAATAATGGTATGTTATCTATGGATGATGAAAGATTTCATGGAGATACAAAAGAAGATTCTGTTGCAGATGCGTTAACATGGATTTTAGAGAATAACAAAATATAAAATAAATGGAGGGAATATCTTATGAAAAAAACATCTTAAATCTACTATTGCATTAGGACTATCTGGTTATGTATTTAAAACAGGTTGGGATATACTTTGTAGTGGAGATTATTTTAAATCATCTATATTATTTATTATTAGTGCTTTACTTATTGTTATTGGATATAAATTAAATCCACCATACACAAAATAATAATATTTTATATATTTATAGGTAACAAATGCTAAATTTTATCACAATATTTAGGAGGTAACAATATGAATTGTGTTATAGAGTATTTTACTCATTTTAGTAAAATTAATAGAAAGAAAGTTAATTTATATGATTATGCAATTGCTATTATTAACCAGAATTATTATAGTGTTTATATTGATGGTGATGTAACTTTAATATCAGAAAAAGGAATTAACATTAGAACAGGGTATGGTGATAAATTCGTTAAATGGAGAAATGTAAAAGAAATTTATAAGGAGAATAAAAGGTAGATTTTATCACAATATTAGAAAGGAATAAAAATACTATGAATATAAATAAAGATTTATTGAAAGTAATAGAAGATAGTATGGATAATAAGGGATTAACTATTGAATTATGTGTTGGTTTTATGAATAACGATCTATTTAGATTAGATGAAGAAGTAGAAGAAGGTAATATAAGAACATATATTAATGCTGACAAATTTGATAGTTATATGTTTTTATATACTTTTGCTAAAATGCTAAGAAATAATGAAATTGATATATTATTTAAAGAAAATGCTTCAGAACATGATATAAAATATCTCAAGAAGTTAAGTGAAAGTATGTAGTTAATTTATATCGTAAAAGGAGAATAATATATGTTAGAATTCGCTTTGCAACATAAAATAATAACAATGATTATAGCAATAGTAATAATATGGACATTCTATGATTTAAATGCAATTTGGGCAAATACATTAAAAGCAAAATATATATCACAATCAAACAGTAAAAAGATTAAAGTTATTAGTAAAGTGAGAATAAGAGAAAAATATCCTAATCATTTTTCATAGGAGATAAGAATATGAATGAATTAGTAAAAGAATTAATGGTTGAAATTTTAGAAGAAGAAAAGCAAAGAGAAATTAAACGTAAAGAGATTATTAAAAATGGTTGCCCTTGTACTAATAAAATAAAACGTATTGCGACAATATCTAAAATTGAATTCTTAGAGTGTGATGTATGTTATAAACAATTTGATTTAAAAGGAGAAGTAATTAATGGATAAAATTAATGAATACAAAATATTAAAAACATTAACAGAGTCAGACGGAAGAAGAAATGCTATTATTGAAACTAAAAATGGGGAACAATTTGCTTGTGATATTAAAATTAATGGCATTAGAAATTGGAATGATAGCAGCAAACAAATAAGAAATGATAGTCCAATAAATATTGAGAGAATTACTTTTCTTATAAATGGGAAAGAATATGAATTTGTTACTTGTCAAGATTGATTAAATATCAATTTATTACACTTAGAAAGGAGATAATAAAAATTATAATATTAGGAATTGTAGGAGGAAGTGGAGTAGGCAAGAGTAAAATATGCGAATATCTATATGATGAATATAATGCATCTATTATTGATGCAGATAAAGTAGGACATGAAGTAACAGAATATAATATTAACTGTATAAATGAAATAATAAATTATTTTGGAAACAGTATTTTATATGATAATTTATCTAAAACTATTAATCGTAAACTATTAGGTAATATTGTTTTTAATGATATAAATGAATTAAGAAAATTAAATGAAATTACTCATAAATATATTGTTAAACAAATATTACATTATATTAATCTTTTCAAATCTTATAAAAGTAAATTATGTGTGTTAGATTGTGCATTGTTATTAGATACAGAATTAAAAGATTTATGCACAGATATATGGATTGTTGATGCAGATATTAATATCAGAATGGAAAGAATTATGGAAAGAGATAATATATCTGAAGAGTATGCATTATCTAGAATAAATAGTTTACAAATAAATATTCCATTGAAATATGCAGAGAAAGTTATATATAATAACAATGATTTTAATGATACAATTTATTATATTGATAAACATATAAAGGAGCTGCTAATAAAAGATGAAATCAGCAATTTATGCAGGTAGTTTTGATCCTTTTACAAATGGACATTATGATATATTTAAACAAGCAAATAAATTATTTGATATGACGTATTTAGTATTGTCAAGAAATTATATAAAAGAAAGAAAATGTGAAATTAATAATATGGCAAAAGCAATATGTGACTATTTATTTGAAGAATTATATGTAGATAGATGTAAAGTAATTATATCAGATAAATTAATAAGTGATTTAGCAAAAGAATTAAATGTAAAATATTTAATTAGAGGACTAAGGAATCCTAATGATTACATTTATGAAGAAAATATTGCAAAAATAAATAAAGAACTTAATCCTGAATTAAATACTATATATTTTAGAACAAGTAATGATATAATTTCATCTACAATGGTTAAGGAATTATTTATATATGGTAAAGATATTTCAAAATATGTTAATCCCTATGTTCTGGAGGTAATGAAATATGGTAAATGTTGAATTTTTAGTAGTATCTTATATTGTAGGATTGTTTATTGATTGGGTATTTCAATGGCAATGTCAAGCAGTTAATAAATCAAAATGGAGCAAACAAGATAATAAATTTATAAGTTTTGTTTCTCTTATAAGTCACTCTTTTATTTATGCATCATTTACTACAATAATATCTTTATACTTGATAAAAGATTATTCAATTTATCATTTTTGGTTAGTATTTGATATATTATTTATTTCTCATGCAATAATTGATACAAGAATTTTAGTGAAGTGGATTATGAGATTTAAGGGACTAACTAATGAGCAAATATATGATTATCAGAATTATGGATTTATGCACATAGGGATAGATCATAGATTACATGAGATAGTTTTATTAATACTTGCTATATTTATATAAAAAGTCAAATAAAACACAAATTCTTAAAAACACAGATTTACAAACCCTTGATTTATAAGGTTTTGTAGCACCTAATTTCTGCATAAAATAGGACTTTTATGCAGAAATTAAAAGGAGATAAGAATATGAAAATTATAAGTAAATTTAAAAATATGTTAAAGAAAAAATTTTGTGAACATGAGTATGTATGGAAAGCAGATTATTTAGTAATGTATGAAAAATGTAAAAAGTGTGGAAAGATAAGACTTTAATTTGCAAAGGAGAATTAAATATGAATATTTATTTATGGTTAGGGTTTATTGTATTATCATTTAGCATTGGATTTATAATGGGTGAAAAAACTGGTTTGAAAGTAGGTTATGATTCTAATAATAATAATAATAAAAATAAAGATATAATAAATAAATTGTGTTTAAAATATCCAAATAGATTTTCTTAAAAGAGGTAAATTAAACATGAAAATAAAATATTATTGTGGTCTTAGTTTAGACTTAAATCAAGAAAAAGAATGTGAAAGTCAAGGTGTGATAGAATTAGATAAATATGATTCAGAGGAATATTATGAAGGATGTTTTAGTATGATTTGTCCTTTGTGTAATAGAGAAATATATCAATCTGAAGATCATTTTGAATTGGTTGAAGAGGGAAATAATAAAAATGTTATTACTATAGGTAATATTGCTAATGAAATTAATTATTTAATTTTTAAACTTAATTGTGCATTTGAAGATGAAAATTGGAGTTTAGTAATAGACGTAAGAGTAGAATTAGAAAAGTTGCTAGATAAAATAAAAGGAGTAAAATAATTATGATAGGTTGGGTTTTAGGAAGTTTAATTATTATTTCCACAGTAATTACATTAGGAATATTTATACACGTCAAATATAAAATAGATGATGAAATCATTATTAAAGTATTTTGGTCATTTATATTATTTTATCTAGTAACATCAATAATATTTGGTGTGAATATAGATTATAAAGAAGATAATATACATTATGAGTATAGAAATAAAACAAATATATATTCTATATCTGATAATATTAATATCAATGGTGAATTTGTTTTAGGAATAGGTGCAATTGAATCAGAATTATATTACTATGTTTTAATTGGTGATGATAAGAATGGTTATATTGTAGATAAATATGAAGCAAATAGTATTTATTTAATACCAGAAGAAAATATTCAACCTTATTACACTGAAAAGTATAAAATGTCTTATAGATTACATGAGAAAAATATTATGTTTGGTGGATTATTTAAACCGTTTAAAGATTGTGAATATGAAGAGTATATAAGAGAAGAATTGCATTTGCCTAAAAATTATATAAAACAAAATTATGATATTGATTTGAAGTAGTTTATAAAATAAAGTTAAATAAAATAAAAAAATAAAAAAGGAGAGATTGTTATGTCATTTGCACAATTTGGTTTAAATTTTGAGGATTTTAAAGGAAGGATTTTAAACAAACCAATTAATCCTAAAATGGGTAATATTAAAGATGTGGTAGAAGAAGATGATACATATTATCCATTGTGTTTTAAGATTGTTTATGAAAGTGGGAAATTTGAGGTATATGTTATAATTAATGAAGGTGGGAAAGTTGAATTTAAGAAAATAATTGTTGGTGAGAATGCAAATATTAATGAGAATATAATGGATGATGAAAAGGAGATTTAATATGATAAGAAAATTTGAATGCACAGTGACAAGAGAAGATAAATATATTATTGAAATAGATGATGAAATAATTAATCAAGAATGGTTAGATGAATTTTCTAAGTGTTTTTATAAATGTGATGATTTAAAAGAACATGCTGAACAATTAGCAAAAATGAGAGTTATGCTTAAAAATAAATATTATGAAGGTTATGGTATTCTTTTAGTTAATGATAAAATACCACCACTTGCAGATGGAAATAGAGTTGAGAAGGGAATTAATATTATTATAATAAGTGAGAACGAAGATTGTGAAGTTGATTGTTATGAAATTTAGTAGGAATGAGGAGAAATAATAATATGAAAAAATATTCATATTCAATTACAAATGATAAACAAATTGCTCCGAAGTTTAAATGTTGTCCTATTTGTTTAGAAGAAATTAATATTATAATTAGATATGAAAGTTTTAATGTTGATTTCTTCTGTAATAAATGTGGATTTGATGGAAGTATTAATTATATAAGAAAAGAAGAATGGACACCAGAAGTAGAAGGTAATGAAGTTAAATTTTAAATAATAGAAAGGAGTTATCTACAACTTAATATGATTGAAACATGGGTAATAGTATTTCTAATCATTTATATTAGAAATACTATTATAAAAAAATTAGAAAGGGACGGAATAATTTTATATCAAAGATACAATATAAGTTTAATATTTAAAGAATGGTCATTTTATCCTATAATTATTGTTTTCATTATTAGTATAATTTTAGAAATACTAATGTTTAATGATATTATATGGTTTTTATCTTATAGTACATTAATTAAACAATTAATACTATTAAGTTTTACAGGATTGATTATTAAATATGAATTATATGATTCGTATTTTGATAAATTTAAAGGTAATGGATTAATAGCATTTTTAACATCTCCTTTTATATTCTGTATGATTAATTTATGTATAGGACTTTTTATGAATTTAGTAGCTGTACAAAGTAATTCAGGACACATGCCTTTATTTCTCTCATTTTCTTATGCAACAGGATATGCAGATATACAAACATTAACTAATGATACCTTTTATATATTGGGTGATCATACAAGTAAAATGATATTTTTCTGTGATACAATAGATTTATTTGGATTATCTAATTTATCAATAGGAGATTTATTTATAATACTATGTATGGTAACAATTATTTATTGTTCAATAAAGAAATTAAATATTCAAAATAAATTAAAAATTCTTAATAAAATAGAAAAATAATTGTTGACAACTCTTTGTGAGTGTAGTATTATAATAGTATAAATGATACCGCATGAATAAGGAGTTGAAATATTAATGAATAGTATTTATAGTATTGGTAAAAAGTTAAGAGGAATCATAATATCTCCATACACATTAGGGATTGTTAGTTTGCTTATAGGATATTGGCTAAATTATATAGATGCAATATTGGATACAATATTAACATCTTTGCCAGAATCATGCATAACAGTTATTACTGTATTAATTTTACTAAAGAAAAGAAGTTTAATTGATATATATTTTTTAAAAGAAAGTATAAAAAACGTATTATTACCAGTAATTCCAACGATTATATTTAATACTATGTTAGAATACTGGTTACACTTTAATCATCTAGAAAAATTTTTCTTAACTGAAATATTAATGTCCATTATGGTTATATATCTAATTAAGATAAACAACATTCTAAATGAAGAAATAAATTATATAAAAATTATCACATATGTTGTTTTAACAGATTTTGTAATGATATTTTTAACAGATGGATTTTACGCATTAATAGTTACTTCAGTATTAGATAAAAATATAAATGAGATAAATCATAACGTATGGCTAAATGCTCTATTATCTCTAGTACCGAGATTGATCCAAATTCTATTGCTTGTATTATATTTTTACAAAAATAGTATTCAAGAAAGAATTAGTTATATTGAAATTATTTTCAAAAACAAAGTATTAAGTCTTTCTACATTAATATTTATTGCGTCAACACTCTTTGGTGGATTTGCAATTGCTGGATTTTTAGCAGAAACAAATATATTAAGAGAATATGAATTTACAAAACAAGTTTTAGCATCAGTATTAGTCTTGTTGCTGCCAAGTATTATAGTTTCATCATATATAATTTCAATCTGCAATTTAATAAACAATAATATCAAACTACAAAAAGAAAAAGAAAATATATATGGTGATAATGATATTATATAAGATTATACTAAATAAAGGAGGTGAAATTTTATTATGAAAAAGAATATGAAATATTATGCTTATTTTGCTGCTACTTTAATCCTTGGTGTTGCATCCACATGTTCACAGTATATTTGTTGCAGAGGATTCTTTCATCAGCCTAAATCACCAAAACAGTAGTCATATAACTACAAAGTAGAAAGTAAGTGGAGATTTATTTCTCCACTTACAAAAATAAAATATAATAATAAGTTCTAAATATTTATGTTTTATCATATACATAAAGTATAATAAAATAAGGAGTGATTATTAATGTTTTTATTAGGTAAAAAAGATAAGCCTAAAGTTGATGAAAGATTATTAAAAGAATTAGCATACAGCGTTTTAAAAGCAAAAGGAACAGACAGAGATGTTACCCAATTTGCCAATGCTATGAGATTGACAGATCCTACTCCAATAGTAGATATATTAAAAAGAAAAATTGTTGAATTGCCTGATAGAAAATTATTAAGAAGGATTGCAGATAATAGTTTTGGACGTATAACTTTTCGTTTATTATATGATATTTGTGGATATCATGAATTTGATAAAGAAGAAGATTGTAGTTATAAAAACTTTATACCTAAACGCAGTCAAATTTATACCGTAGATTTAGGGATGTATAGATGTGGATGTGAGCAACAGGGTAAACGCCCATTTTTGGTGATATCTAACGATAAAGGGAATAAATATGGTAACATAATAGTTGGATTGCCATTAACAACTAAATGTAAAAATACGATGCTTCATATACCTATTGGAAAAGAATTTGGATTAGCAGAAAAAAGCTATGCTATGGTGGAGCAAATTATATCAATAGATAAAAGTCGTTTTTGTTTTAATGGTGGTATTCCTTATAAAATTGCTACATTGCCTGAATTTAAAATGAAAGAAGTACAACAAAAATTAGAATTTGAATTGGGATTTGAATCATTAATGTTTGATGAGGGTAAAGCATTTGAATTAATAAGACACATAAAATTATTACAAAATATGAATAATAAAAAGTCATCTAACTTCATTGAAATAATAAACGAAAAAATGGGTGAATTAATAGATTATTGCGGAAAACATGGTAAGAATCTAAAAATAGTTATGCAAGAGTATGATAAAATCAATGATTATGTATGCAATGCAATGTAAAATAAAAAATAAATATAAAAGGAGATGCTTAAATTATGATCAATGAAAAAGAATTAGAAATACAATGCAATAAATATGGTATTAAATATCAATATTTTGAGACAACTAATATCGCAATACTAGACGATGGTTTAAATGAATGGCAAATAGAGTATTTCAATAATAGAGATAGGCCATATTATCTATCACATAAAAATACTAAGGGTGGGAAGAAGAGAAAAAGAAGATGTCATGAACAAAATTGGCTCAGTAATTTATATCAAGTAATTCATTCAGTTGCTACACATAAGAAGATTTTATATGGTATCCGTAACAAGATACCTTATACATATCAACATAATATAAAAATGAAGAAAGGTAAAATACTTATAAATGTTTAAATGTTTAATTAAATATTATAATAATTATTTTAAGACACTTAGATTTATAAAATTAATTTCTTATATTATAGCTAATAAAGTATACAAAGAAATTCAAGAATCAAATGATGAAATATTATTAAAATTCAAGAAATATAGAAAGTATAAGTATTACTATGGAACAGAAGTAATACTTGGTAAAATATTTAAATTATTGCCTATTATATTAATTAGTTTATTATTTAATATGCTTATGCAAATGATAGTAATGATCTTGTCGTTTATGGCACTAAGAATTTATATAGGGGGACTACATTTTGATAATTACGCCATTTGTTCTTATATATCAATATTAGTATTCACAATAACATCACTCTTTGCAAAGTACCTACTACTTAATCAAACTATATCTATAATAATATTCATGTTAGTATTCATACTAATAATTTTATACGCTCCAGTAGAACATCCAAACAGACCAATAAATGAAAATGAAAAAGTAAAATTTAAGAGAATATCTATGTTTATTTTATGTTTATTATTTATTATTGCTCATTGTGCTCACTATACAATGAATACAAATCCTACAATCAGCAATTCTATAACTTATGGTGTTATGTTGGCAGGATTAATTTCGACACCGATTTTAAATAAAGTAAGATAAATAAAAACATATGTTAATAAATAGTCGATAAATGTCGGTAGATTAATAATGACTTTATATATAAACAAAAGTATAATATATAGAAAGGTAAACTATATAGTGGAAAAAGGAATTAAATTTAGATTGTACCCTAATAAGAAACAACAAATTCTTATAAATAAAACTTTTGGATGTTGTAGATTTGTTTATAATTATTATTTAGCAAAACATATAGAATTATATAAAACAGAACAAAAATTTATGAATTATAATGCTTCTTCTGCTGATTTGACTAAGTTAAAACAAGAAAAAGAATGGTTACAAGAACCTGATAAATACGCATTATCGAACTCTTTAAAAGATTTAGATACATCATATCAAAATTATTTTAGAAGAATTAAACAAAATGCTAATAAAGTTGGATTTCCTAAATTTAAAAATAAACATAATTATAAACAATCTTATAGAACAATATGTAATTATAGAAAAAATTCTGTGCCAAGTATTGAGATTAAAGATAATAAAATTAAATTACCTAAACTTGGTCTAATTAAATACACAAAATCTCAAGAAATACAAGGTAGAATATTAAATTGTACTATAACTAAAACAAAATCTAATAAATATTATATATCTATATGTTGTACAGATATTAAAATAAAAAAATATGAGCAGGTTAATAATATTATAGGTATAGATTTAGGTATAAAAGAATTTGCTACTATATCAGATGGAGAAATAATTGAAAATCCTAAATATTTATCTAAATTAGAGAAAAAATTAAAAAGAGAACACAAAAAATTATCTAAAAAGAAAAAAGGTAGTAAAAATAAAAATAAACAAAGAATTAAACTTGCTAGAATATATGAAAAAATAACCAACCGACGAACTGATTTTTTACATAAATTATCAACAAGACTTATAAAAGAAAACCAAATTATTTGTCTTGAAGATTTGAAAATAAAAGATATGGTTAAGAATCATAAGTTAGCTAAAAGTATTAATGATGTATCTTGGTATGAATTTAAAAGACAATTGCTTTATAAAGGACAATGGTATGAAAGACATATTATTTTGATTGATCAATATTTCCCTTCTTCTCAATTATGTTCTGACTGTGGATTTAAGAATATAGAAGTTAAAAATTTATCTATAAGAGAATGGATTTGTCCAAATTGCGGAGAAGTGCATAATCGTGATATAAATGCAGCGATTAATATTAAAAATGAAGGGTTAAGATTGTTAAGTGTATAGATTTATAACCGTAGGAATTACGGGGTTAGCCTGTGGAGATGAAGGTTACGGAGTCTGTGAAACAGGAATTTTATAAATTATTGTTTATAGAAATTTCAAAGGTCATTGTTGTCTAATATTATAGAATTGTGTAAAATAGTATTAATTAAATATTAAGAAATGTCAGAAAATAAAGAACAAGTTAATAATTTGTTTAAAAAATTTAAGGTAAATATTTTGAACAAAACACTTGTTCTATTTCTGACAATATATTATAATAATACAAACAGGTGTTCTATATAATTTAATAAGTAAGTAAATAAGTTAAATAATTGAATAGGGAGGATATTTATGAGTAAAATATCGTACACAATTACAGATGAGAAAGGTAATTATGTTCACAGGAATAGTATAAGAAAAATAAATGGAAAGTTTCATTATTTATCTTATAAATGTATCAAAGATGGCTGTATTGTATATACTAATAAGGAAAGAGTAAATGAAGCCCTAGATATGCTTGAATTACATAATCAATTAGGAAAGTTAGGACATAAATTTATTATTACTACATTGGCATCTTAATGAAATAATAAAATAAAAATATGTTATAATTTCTTGTTGACAGAGCATATCAATACATATATAATAGTCATAAGTGATATGTTATATATAAATTAAACGAGAGGTGATTCTGATATGCTTAATGTAAATAATGCTATGTTGATAAAAGAGTTAAATCCATTAATATTAAAATATGGTAGCAATTCTAAAATATATAGCATTATACAAGAAAAATTCATAAGCAGAGGTTTAACAGGTAGTAATGCAAAAAACCTTTTAACAGGTAAACTTCCTTTAGAAACATTAGACATAAACAATCCTAAAGAATTATTTTTGCTATTTGCTTTTACTGATAGTATGAAAGAGGCATTGAGTTCATATGATGAAATGTCTAAAAATACTTTCGGTGCATCTATTGAATATAATAAATTAAGATTAGAAAATTATTTTACTCCTATGGAAATTGAAGAATTTAAAGATTTTGTTATTGAAAAAGAAGAAATAAGTAAATATCCTTATAGATTAAAAAATATGTTAAAAGTTGCAGAAGGTCATTATGTGGGCATTATAGATTGTAAAGAATTTGCACGTATTGATGCATCTAATGACATTGTGTATGATTTTACTGTACAAAGAGATCCGAAAATTGATGTTTATGGAATGAAACGTATTAATGTTGATTTAAAAAAGATAAATGAAATATCTGAATGTTTACTTTCTGGTAGATATGATTCAGATGAAATTAAACTAAACGTAGAAAAAGATGGAGAAGATAATTTAGAATTCGTTTCAAAAGATGGTATTTACGGAGAACTTATTATTCATTCTGGAAGAATAACTTGTTTTGATGGGTATAGTAGAAAATCCGCTAATTCTATTGCTAATAATAAAAATAGTGATTTGCATATGAATTGGAAGTTATGTATTACTAATTTTCCAAAATTTAGAGCAAAAAGATTTATGATTCAAGTTAATAAACAGAAACCTATTAATTATGAACATATTAAGAATATGGATGAAACTAAGAATGAAAATGTAATTGTAGGTAATATTATAAATAACCCTAATTCTGAACTTGCCGATAAGATAAAAAATTCCGATGCTGATTTAAAGCATGGTGGATTAACTAAAAAGTCTACTTTGTCTATTGCTATAGAAGATCAATATAAAGAGTTTTTAAATAGTAAAATTCATAATATTGAAATTTCTGATTGGATAGTAGATTTTACAAATTATTTGATGAGTATATATCCCAATGAATTTATTGATAATATTGAAAAAACTAAATTATTGAGTTATATTAATCATAGAAATATGTTTATAGGATATATTGGTCTTTCAAAAAGATTTTATAAGCAAGATAATTGGAAAAACAAAGTTAAAGATATAATGAATAATATTGATTTTAGTGTTGAAAACAACATTTGGAACAATATTCGTATTAATGATAATAATTTGAATAAAACTTCAAGGAAAGAATTATATAATTTATTTTTAGAGGAGGTGTAAAATAATGACTAAACATAAAAATGGTAAAAAACTATTATCGCAAAAGCAATTTAAATATGAGAAAGATAAAGATATTAAAGAAGAGTTTTTGAGTCCTTTTAGACAAAATAATTTAAAACCTTCTACTGCAAAAACCGTAAGAAGTATACTTTTTAAAGTTGATGAATATGAGAATCAGATTGATAAAAGTATCTATGATTTTAGTTTAGAAGAACGTGATGATTTTATTACTTCTATGTTCCCTAATAAATCTAGAGATGTTGTTAATGTTACAAGGTCTTACCTAGTGGGATATGTTAATTATTGCATTGATAATAACCTTGTTAGGCACATGGAAAATAGATTTAGTTTGATTTCTATTGATGATGTAGATAAGTATGTAAACACTGTTGCTGTGAAAATGAAATACTTGTCTAAAGAAGAAATAAGAGAAGCACAAGATAAACTGGTTAATAATTGTGATAAATTAATGTTACGATTAATACCGTTGTCAATCAGAGGACGTACTGAAGAAGGCAATACTAATGAAGAATTAATTAATTTAAGGGTTAAAGATGCAATTGAATCATATGAAACACATAAACTAAAAGTGTGGAATAATGATGCAGATTATAGATATGTTGAAATAAACGATGAAATTGTAGATTTGCTGAAAAAAACCATTGCAGATGATAGATATACTATTAACAATGGTAGTCAGTATAGTAAAAAAGGACATAATAAAATAGCCGGTAGAGGAATAGGAAATAAAAGTTTTCCTTTAAATGATACTGATTATGTGTTTAGAACTTCTGGAAATAAACATGGTAAAGTTAGGGTTAACTTTTTCAATTTAAGAATTAACTCATTTAAAAAATGGATTGGGAATCCTTACATTACTATAACTAACTTGTATAATTCTGGAATTATAGATTATGCAATACAGTTAAAGAATGAAAAAGGTGCAGAATTAGATAATGATGATTATAATAATATAATTGAAAAATTCACTTATGGTAATCCGCAAATATCACAAGATGGAAGTGAAGACTGGAGTGTTCCAATAGCAAAAATTAAATCTATGGTAAAGGATTATATTGAATTAAAATCATAAAGGAGTGAAGATATGACAAAAGATGATTTGATTAATTATAGTGATATAGAACTTTACAACATGGCTAGATTAGGGATCATAGGTAGATTTCCTAATAACTTTTGGGGTGGAGAAGATACACTTAAAACTGCAAAAGTATTAACTAGATATATGTTTGAAAATGTTCTTGAATGGGATTTAGAAAAGATTAAGAGGGAAACTAAAGCAAATACTTTTTATGATAATAAACTTGGTGGAATGCTAGGTATTTTATTTACCAATAATGTTGTAAATGCCTTACTAAATGCATATCCAGAATTAGAAGACTGGGCAAAAGAAAGAAATCCAAATATACAATTAAATTCTTTATTTAAAACACAAAGAGAAACAACAAAATATACAGATGAAGAATTAATAGATAATATAAAAGAAAAGTTTACTGAATTGAGTAGAAATCCAGTCATGAGGGAAATGGATAATCCAGAAGGACATGTTTATACTTCGAGGTTTGGTAGTTGGAATAATGCATTGATTGCTTCTGATTTGCTAGAAGATATTCGTGCTGATATAGATGATTCAGAAGAAGAAATTAATAAAGCACAAAAGATTATTAAAGATTTTGCATATGAAAAAGAAAGAAATCCAACAGAAGAAGAAATAGATAATTTGTTTTCAGACGGAGAAATAAAGGTTTATTTTAAATCTCTATCAGGGATCTATGATTATTTGACAGAAGGATATACAAAAGAAGAGTTAATAGATATTCTGATAGACAAAAGAAATAAATTAGGAAGAACCCCTACAAATAAAGATATTAAATTTCCGAGAGCAATTATATTTATAGATAAATTTGATAGTTGGGAAAACGCATTAAAAGAAGCAGGATTAGATACATAATTAAATCCTGCTTCTTTTTTATTTATATTTCATTTTTATATTTTATTACTTTTAATCCATTTATCAACAGCTAAACAACAATCATCATAATTATTGAATTTAATATCTTCTGTCAAAGACATATAAACAATATTATTATCATGATCAATCTGAAAATGATAATAGCAACAATCAGGGATATAATATATATATGCCTTATAACCTTTTACTCTGGTTATACTAGTCCAGGTTGGATAAACTTTACGTTTTAATATCCTTTTAAATTTCATCATACACATCCTTTATAATTATTATAATAAATACGTTATAAAGTAAGTATGTCATATTATTAACTATAATACGTTACAAATAAAAATATTTAGTCTTAATAAAAAGTTAGTTTTATTCAAAGTTAAAATAATTAGTATATTACAAAAATAACCTGTAATTTATCTTCAATAGTCAACATATAAATAACTAATATAATATTAAAGGAGGAATTCAAAATGGCAGGTATAATATTTACATTGAAAATGGGTAAGGAATCAGCGTATGAATTAGCAGATACTTTAAAGTCTATTAGTGATGAAGTTATGTATAGTATAGGTGCGTGTATTGAGAAAATTGCATTAAATTGTGAACAGACAGATGAGCAAAGTGAGTTTAGGGTTATGGTTAATAAAACAGGTGAGTTTGAAGAAGAAAACACTAAATGTCCTGAGTGCGGAGAAGAAATGGATAAAATATTTAAGTGTTTTGAGTGCGGTTATTCTTATGATGATTAAAATAATAAATGATAAATAAATATTCGTTGAAAATAAAGAGTTGAAAAATACTCTTTATTTTTTTAAATTTATTCAAATTATTTTAAAAATATAGTTGACAATTATATTTGCTTTATGATAGAATATATTCAATTGAAATATAAATTTAATTAAAAGGTGGTAATAAAATGAGTATCGCAGTACATAGTCAGCAAGAAAGATTAGTTCTTCCAGAAGGTGTTTGTGGGATGCCTACTGTGCTAATTAATAATAAATGTAGAACAAAAGATGATTGCAAGTATTTTGAAGGCTGTACCAACAAAAAGAAAGGGAAAAAGTATGAAGTAACAAAGTAATGTGGTATATGTTTTTAATTATTCTATATGTATGATATAATTAATGTAGGTGATAATAAATGAAACCAAAAAACATAAAACTAATCATTGAAGTATGCGAACATATTGTAAAATACAATTTATCGTATAGAAAAACAGCAGATATATTTAATATTGATCACATGACTGTTTCTAACTATGCAAAAGAAATAGAAAATATCAATCAAAAATTATACCAAAAAGTACAAATTGCTTTAGAATACAGAAAGAAAACTTCAAATTATTCACATAAAAATTTAAAATCTATTTATGAAGAAATTGCTAATTATTATTTTTGTGGTAATAATATGAAAGAAACAGCAATAAAATATAGTTCTAGCACACATTCTATCTATTATTTATTTTATAATTATATCAAGTCTAATGATATTGAATTATATGAAATGATAAAAGACATGATTGAAATTAATAATCAAAAATCTATTAATGCACGAACAAACATAAGGAAAATGAAAAGTGTCGAAGAGAGATTGAAAATGTGTAGAATTATTTTAGATAAGAGATTAAGATTAAAGTATGCTAAGGTTAGGTTTAATTTAGACGTTAAGACTATTAAGAATTATATTAAGACTATTGAGGATATTGACAATGAGTTATTTAATGATGTATGTGAGTTTTTAAAAATTAAATTGTAAAGGAGAATATGTAACATGAATAATAATTTTAAATATTTGTTATTTGGATTTAATAAATATGGTAGAGCAGGAGGATTTAATGATTTTATTTTTGAATTTACTACATTCCATGAATTTAAAAATAAATTAGAAAATATAGAAGATGATAAAATTGAATTTCAGATATTTGAAATTGTTGATTTAACTAAATTAAATAATTTTCAAGTATTATTTATCAATGAAGATAAAGATGTAAATATTAAGAGCAAACTTAAAAGAGCAGTAAGAGGATATTTTGCTTATGATAAAACAAGATAAATTCTTTATTTTGTGATAAGAGAAAAGGAGAGATGATGTATGAAGGGGAGAATAAATAATATGGACAATGTAGATATTAAAAAATTATGTCCATGCACAATAAGTTATATAAAAGATTTAATAGAAAAAATGCATCAACAAAATGAAGAGTTAAATAATAAATATACTAATAAAATTAACGAAATTAAAAGTAAATTTAGAAAATTACCTTGTTTTCCAGAAAATGCAATAGAATTGAGCGTAGGAAATACTTTAGAGATTAATATTAAAAGTTATCAATGTTCAATAGTAACAAATAATATAGAGAATGAAGTTTTAAACAGAATATTAAGAAAGTTAAAAAATATATAATTGTAAAAAGGAGAATGAATATTTTATGAGCAATATATATAATACACTAGAAGATTATATTATATATAAGTATTGTAAATGTGGCAATAAACTTATATATACTGACAATTCAATTACTACCGAAAATGGTAAATATGGCGAAACTAGAGGATTATATTATTGTAGTAAATGTAATATTATATATGATAGTGATATGTTAGATTTGGAAGATGAATATTTAATAGTTAAGAATAAAAAATACTATAAGTGGTTTAAAGATAAAATTTAGTGACTAAAAAAGGAGAATAATAAATATGAATAAAACTTATGTAGTTAAAGTAAAAGATACTAATGACGATAGAACAATTTTAGGAATTTTAGATTATGGAACTATTGATTGTGTACTAGAAAGTTTGAATATCTTTATTGTAACTGTTGGAGATCATGCAGAAAATGAATTGAGAAAATTATATGGTGTTATTAAAGTAGAAGAGGATAGTAAAATATTCTAAAGGAGAAGTTAATATGAATAAAGCATGTTTTAATTGTTATTTTGAAAATAATCCTAATGATGAACAAGGTAATCTAACTAAACCATGTTTTGAATGTGTAGAATACAATGAATTTATTCCTAAAGAAAGTTTCTATAGTTTATATCAAAGAGGATTAATTATTCAAGATAAGATTGATGATTTTATTGATATGTGGCATGATAGTGAATATATTAGTGTTTCTATTTATGAATTTTTAGGTATGAGTTTAGAACAATATAGATTATATGTAGATAAAGGAGTGTTATAAATATGAAAAAGAAAGTAATTAATAAAATAAAATTATTGTGTAATGATGAAATTAAATTTATTAGAGTAGATAAAGATTCAATAGTAGTTTTACTTCCATATAATTTATCAGAAATTGATATTGAATTAGAGGATAGTACAGTAGAAGAACAAATAGATAGTTTTATTTATGGTATAAACCATGAATTAGAGAATATGATTAATCACTTAGAGGATTGTAAATTAAATTTATAAGGAGAATATGAATAATATGAATTTATTTCAATACACTATTACTTGTGGTATATTTAAAACTCTTAAAAAATTAAATCTTGATCCTAAATGGCATGAAGCAAAAAGAAAAACTAATATTATTATAAAGAAAACATTAATTATTTATATACCTTTTATATTATTAATTCCTATTATGATTTCTACAGGGAATAAATTAATATCTTCATTAAGTATAATTATTTTAGGATTAATATTTTTATCAATTCCTATTTATGTAAATAAAATATTAAAACCAATGATAGATAATTGGTATAAAGTAAAAAATTGAAATATTGCACTACCTATAAACCATTGATTTTCCTATGTTTATAAAATTCAAGATCATGATAAATATTACAATTTATGTTGATATTTGAGAGGAGATAAATAATATGATTAGAAAAATAGCAACCACTATTGAAAAATTTCAAAAGTTAGAAGAAGTAATATTAAAATTAGAAGAAAATTCTAGTAAAAAGTTTATTGAAAATTTTGATACTATAGAAGACCCATATAATTATGTAGAAATAATATCTGTTCTTCCTATAATATCTGTTCTTCCTAGAATAATGGAATTTACATTACCTAAAAATTTTAAATTATCTAAAGTAGTTTTCGGTAAACAAACTAATGAAAAATATTGCATTAGTGTGGCAGGAATATTGCTTGATGATTATTATTTAGTTTTTAAACTTTATGATTATACTGATGTAACTGGTTTTACTATTATAGGAGATTATTATAAATAAAGGAGAATAAATCATGCTAAAGATTAATTATTGCAAAAGAGGTCATGCATATCCTGATTATATTTGTGAAGAATATGTTAGAAACGCATATGAAACTATGAATAATAATGATACAATAGAAACTAGCACGTTATTAATTATTGATGCAGTAAGAGTATTAATCTATGAGAAAGTTATAGATCATAATTTAGTAGAATTTTATTTAGAAGATGAATATATTGGCAAACCAGATAAATATGGTAGAATAGATAATTGGCCTAAAGGGTTTTGCGATTATCATGAGGATATGTTAGATAGAATGTTAGATTTAGGTGTGAATAATAAGAAAGGAGAATGATAAATTATGTTAAGAATAATCTATACTGAACAAGGCAATCCATATTCTGATTTTAACCTTGTCGAAAATGCTCAATTTATAATTGATGAATATTATAAGAAAATTGAACAAAACAGTAGAGATGTAATAGTTAAAGTATCTACAGGTAATGTTATAGTGGCATTAAGAGTATTGGCATCAAGAGGTAAAATATCTATTGATGAGATATGTTTTGTTTTTAATGAGCAAGAAATATTTATGAATAAATACTTTGAATTATCAAAATATCCGTCAGGTTTTATGGATTGGGAGCAAAAGTTTTTAAGAGAAATTATATATAAAAGATTAGGGAAGGAGATATAATTAATATGTTTCAATTCAAACAAGGAAACATCTTAAATGCAACAGAAGATATAATCTGTAATCAAGTTGACAATGATATAATGGAAAACACTGAATTATCTAAACAAATCAAATTAAAATATCCAGAAGTATTTGAAGGATATAAATTATTGTTAAATGAATTCCTTTTTCAATTAGGCCATTGTCAATTAATACTATGTAATAATGGGAAAACTATTGCAAATTTATTTAATAAAATTGATGTTAATAGAGATTATATGATAAGTAATATTAAATTCCTTAAAAATATGATAGGAAAAGATTGGGAATTTTATTTTCTTAAAAGAAGTTTAGAAAATTTGTTATTATTAGCAAAACAATGGAATTTATCAATTGCCATTCCTTATGGTATCGGATGTAGTGATAAAGAAGAATTAGAATGGGAAGTCGTATATAGTATAATTGAAAATGTTTTTAATGAGTATGATGTTAGTATATATAAATTAGATTAATAAGAAGGAGAGATAAATTATGGCAACATCGACTATAGGAATTTTTAAAACTAATATAGAATTATATAATGTATTTAGATTTATCAGAAATAATTTTGACAAGAATGCAACGATCAAACATTATGATAATTATGATGAAGAAAATAAAAGTTATTATATTGAATTTAATTATCATAATGAAAATCGTAGCTTACATTTTTATATGAATTCTGAAGATTATAAAGAATTGACTAAATATAATGAAAATATTAATCTTATATCATTAAGTAATAATGGTTGTGCATTTGAAGTAATAAAAACTATAGTTATATATTTTGGTGGTTGGTATATTAAAGATGATGGTTATGATGATATTGAATTTTATGAATTTACAGGATACGAAAATATAGAAGGTGAAGTATTGAATAAGAAATTATATGAATTAACTGAGGATGAAAAAGATTGGAATATTAGGTTTGAAATTATTAGTTTTATTAATAAAAATTATAAAAAGATTAAGAAGTTAAAATTATTTTAAAATGAATAGATAATATGAATGAAAAACAAATTATTGAAAATTTAGTCCATACTTTATATTTCTAATAGAGCAATAAATAATGGTAATAGATTGGTTGAATTAGGTGGATTAGATTTTAACAGAAGGCAATTTTTAACATTGGTAAAAAATACTATTAAGGATGCAGAGAAAATAACTAAGACACCAGATAGTTATAATTTTGATAAGTTTAAATAGGATTAAATGAAAGGATATGATACAATGTTAAGTGGAATCACTAACAAATGGTTGGAAGACGAAGAGAATAGTATCAAGTTTAATAAATATATTAGAAATATAGTTGAACGTGGATTACTTGAAGAAAAGAAAGAATTATATGATGCTATTTATACGGAAAATGGTAAAATTATTAAAACTGAGTATAAAAAGTTAAAAGTATATTTATTAAATAAATAATAGTTAAATAAGGAGGTTATTTTCATGAAATGGAGAGAATTATCAATAGAATCAAAATGTATTCTTGAACAATGTTGGAATTTACACACAGATAAACCGCAAGAATTTAAATTAATGATAGGAAAAGAATTTAAAAGTGTTGAAAATAAATATTATTTCACTGAAAATGTATATAATGAAATAGTTAAATATCATAAAGAAAAAGAGCAAGAAGGAACAGTGGTTGCTAATTGGAATTATAGTAGAGAAGAAAATGAAGTAACTTTTAAAGGTGAACAAATGTATAATTTAAATAATGGTAAAATGTATTAACTTAAAACCATTATTTTATCATGATGTTAAATATTTAATAAAAGGAGATAAATTTATGTATTGTCAATTTAGATTTAATACTTTAGATGAATTCAAGAGTAATATGGATAATTATATTAATAATAATTTTGAAAAATGGTATATTGTAGATTTAACTAAACCTAATTTAATTATGACAATATTAGGAGAATATAATTTTGAAGATTGGAATAAAGAAAATAAAATTTCAACAAAAGAAAAACTAATAGAACGTGTTAGTAGATATATAATTAGAAGAAATGGTTAAAAGGAGTAATTATTATGAATTTAGAAAAAACAGATTGGTATAGATTATATTTAATAGAAGATAAATTAGATTTATCAGAATGTACTAAAGATGATGTTAAGTTTTTAATTGAACTTGTCTATAAACTTAATGGAAATGTAATTGATCCTAGGACACATGATAAAATTCAAAAAATGATTGATAATTTAGGAGGAATATAAACTATGGAATCAAATGAAGCACAAAAAATTTTAGTTTCTTTATATGGAGATAATGTATTTAACGATATATTTAATGAAATTAAAGAATTGAAGAAAAATTCTAATATTCCTTTTGACCAAAAATATATAGGATTAAGTTTATATTTTTGTGGTATGAAAGCAAAAGAAATTATCAATGGTGAGAAGAAAAAATGTAGTTTACGTGCATTAGTAAGTGAAAGTTTCGGAGAAGCTGCAATTTATAAGTATAATCGTTGTGATGGTGTGTTATAATATAAAGATTAAAAGGAGAATCATAATTATGGATGAATATATTTATAATATCTCAGTATGCGTAGATATGATAGGAAGTAGAGAAGGTAATATAAAATCAAATTATTTTATGAAAGTTTCTAAATATATTATTAAAAGCGAGACTAAGGATAATTTTATTTTATTAGGTGAAACTCATAGAGTTAAAAAATCTAATTATGAAGAGATTATAGAAAGTATGTTATATAATAGTAGTCGTCATATTAGATTTATAATTTGGACAAAAGATAAAGATAATATTAGATATTTCAAAGATAAATTAATTCAGAAAATAACTGATGTTATTAATACTTATAAAAGTGAATTGCAAGTATTAGAAAATACTATGATTATGAAAGAAATTGATGTAGAATTTCGGGATAATACTTCTAATGATTATAAAACATATAAAGGCAAAGATGCTAAAGATATGATTTTGAATATGGAGATATAAACATGAATAACATAAAACAAACCAAAGCAAAATGTCCTAAATGCAAATCAAAAGATATCACTATTGTTGAAACGTCTAATGCCTATCAATCATGGATTCAAACAGATGGAATTGTTAATAAAGAAGAAGGCATTATGAATCACGGAGATATAATTAGTGTAAATGGAATATGTGATAAATGTAATCATAAATGGAAATTTAAATGTTCTCATATTGACGAATTAATTATTAAAGATTAGGAGAATGTAAAATGGCAAATTCAAAATTATTTCATGTTCAATTAACTGTGTTTTGTTCAATATGTGGTAAATGGGAGTATATAGATAGTAAAAAGGTCTCCAATGCTATCAAAGAAGTAAAGAAAAAAGGTTGGAAATTAAAGAATAAAGAATATTGGATATGTATTGATTGTAATAAAATAAATAAGGAGAAATAAAATAATCATGAAAGAATGTCAAATTAACTGGAAAAGTACAGATGAAGAAATAAATAATATGACTATTGAACAGGCAATTGAAATACTTGAAAGTGGTATAAAAAGAAGTAAATCAAATGATTATGGACTTAGAAAACATATGGTAAAGGCATATGAAATTGCAGTAAAAAATATGAAAATAAATCTTGACAAACAAAAGAAAAACAAATATAATAGTAAATAATAAAGTATGTATTAAGTATTAAAAATAAAATAGTTAAAGGAGATTAAAAGTTATGGCAACATGGATTGAAGGAAGTGCATTTGTACCTGAAATAACTGATGGTAAATTATGTTGGTTAGTTAGTAGCATTATTCCTGTAGTAAGAGAAGATAATAAATTATATAAAATTGAAATACCTGATTTAAGGGAAACTGCATACACATGGGAACCTAAAATAACTAAAGAGTATTTAGATTTACAGGAAATTACAAGAATTAAAACACATCATTATTGTTCATATTATGGATTTTTCAAACCTAGTATCGCAGAAGTATTATCTCAAATTCCAGAAAAATTAATTGAAGAAATAGATGCATTTGAGATTATTCAAGATACTAATTCTGGCAATGATACTGAAATTAAAATATTTAAAAAAGGTAATGGTCATTTAGCAACCACGATATTATACAAAAAATCATAAAGGAGAATAAAAAATGATTACTAATGACAATAATAAAAGAAAAACTAATGCAACTAATCGCATAAAAGAAACAATTAAAAAATATATTGCTAAACAACCAATTTGTCCTACTATTGCAATTATTAATGGTGAAAGAATTGAAGGTAAATATTTAGAGAATATTGATTTAATAGTTAGAATAAATCGTAATAATTTTGATGCAGGATTATGGAATAGAGACATTTGCAGAGTAGTGGGAGAAACAAATGATGGTAAAATTGTTGTTAAACAATTAGAAACTGGTGCGATGTGTATTGTTGATAAATCACAGGTGGATTTGCCAATGTGGTTAGAGTATGATTTGTAGGAGGCAATTTATAATATGGGATTAAGAAAAATGACAATGGGTAAATTCCCTTGGAATGAACAATGTAAAATATGTGGTCAATACATCTTAGAAGGTGAAGAAACTTATATAGTATATCCTCCACCTAATGATAAAATATTAACATGGGGAATTGTTCACGCAAAAGAATTAGATAATATATCTGAAGGATTATCAGAAGAAGAAAAAATGGATAAATTAAGAGACATGAAGAAACCTAGATTTAAAGGTTTTACAGAAGAACAGAAAAATAATGCTGAATTGTTTAAGGAATTGTGTTTTAAAAGAGGATTTAGAAAACATACATTATCAAAAAGAACTTTGAAATTTAGTAAACGTGGTACATCATTTAAGATTACATATGATATGATTACTGAAAATATTAGTTATGATTATAGAAGCAAAGGATTATTCGATGGATTGTTTATAATGCAAATTATATCTGAGTTAAAACATGAATTTGAGAAACTACAGGGTAAAATTCCATCTAAGATAATTACAGTAGGAAGTATTATTGATGAAGCAATTAAGAAAACAAATGAAATGATGAGAATGTAACATGAGAAATAATATGTATATAGATAAAAAGGGATGTATATGGCATAAAATAATGTTGGATAATAAGGATAATAAATGGATGTATGCTATAAAAGCATATGATGAAAATGGCGACAAAACTTACAATTGGAAACCGAAAAGAGTTAAAATAGAATGGTTTGAATTAATAGAAATAGATTAAAAATATAATAAATATGAAGGAGAATGATTATTATTTTTAGTAAACATAAATATAGCACTAAGTTTAGAAAACATCGTAGAAGTTTAACAGAAGGCATAAACGCAAGGAATATAGAAAAAGAAGAAAAACAATTAGCAAGTTTACATAAAAGTATGCAGAAACTTAAAAAGCATGAAAAATTGTATAGTATTAATGTAGAAGATGCAACAATGAAAATTTGCAGTATATTGGGAATATAATAATAAAACTTAGGAGTGAATAATTATGGTAAATAATAAAATCAAAAGTATTTTTAGAGGAACAGTATTAAGAAGAATATATAATTTAACTTCTAACCGCAATTGGTGTAGTAATGGTTATAATAGACCAGAGATATATAAAAATATAGAATTTGTAAAATATGAAACATTATATGAATGTGAAATAGATAAACCTCCATTTGAAATAGGAGAATCGGTTTATATTAATAATCTCGATTTAATAGTCCTTATTGAAGATAGAGTAAGAAGTACAAATGGTGAATATGTTTATAATATTGATTATCATTTTGATACTATTGAAGATGAAGAAACAGAAAAATCTAAAATAGATGCAGAAAATAAATTAGCATCTGCTCTGGTTAAATATAATGAATATTTAAAGAAACAAGAAATAGAAAATAATCTAAATAAGAAGTGGTATTGGAGAATATTTAGATTTATAATTAGAATAGGTGAACCATATTGTAGATTTTAATGAAACATCTATTTGGTTATGAAAGGAGATAAATTATGTATTATTTTATAAGTAAACACAACTTTGACAGTGATATTTTAGAACCAAGAATACCAATTAATAGATTAGATGACGAAGATGATAAAATAAAAAGAGTATGTGTTTCTAAATCTATAGTTGGATGTTTATCTGCAATTGCTCCACCAGAAAATGAAATTCTTATTGTTCATACATGTGATTCTATTAATGTCATTCAACCAACGGTAGAACAAGTTCCTGACGTTATGTTTACAGGTGAAGAATGGATATTAGAACCAGTTAATATGAATTATTTGATGACTATTAAAACTATTAAGAAATTCGATAATAATATTTATGATTACGGTGTAACCATAAATACATATACTTATGAAATTATTAAAACAAACAAATAATTAAAAAGTGAGGTGAAATTTATGTTAGAAAAATTCATCAACGATATTAAAAATGCTCAGAGTGATAAAGATATTAAGAAAATATTATGTGAATTTTATGAA
>Ga0209318_1000178_pt1 | contig 68775 bp, 93 predicted proteins | sample RifGroE1_FD_183999 | JGI IMG/M metagenome (GOLD analysis project Ga0209318, IMG submission 183999) | Groundwater microbial communities from Rifle, Colorado, USA - Groundwater E1 (SPAdes) (version 2) | ecosystem: Environmental > Aquatic > Deep subsurface > Groundwater | place: Rifle, Colorado... | reverse complement strand
TTTTCCGTTGGCGACAATATGTACACTTATATGAGACCAGTTGGGAAGCCCGGAAAATTATTCGGATCATCCCTGAGGATGCTCTGCGTAAAAAATGGGTTGCTGAAGACATCCCGGAACAGATGGCAAAACGGATTGATTCCAGGCTGGACCAGCTTCAATTCCTATCAGTTCTGAAGCGTAGTCTCATGCTTGAACGCTTGCTGGGTGGTTGTCTAACCTTTCTAGGTCTTGATGCGCAAAAGGATGAGCCTGAAAAGGTATTTCACCCCAGGGATGGGCAGGCCCTGCGGTTTTTGAATGCTGTACCTATAAGTCGTATTGCACGCATCCGGTGGTGTAATGACCCCCTGAGTGAACACTACATGCGGCCTGAGTCATTCCTGGTCAATAGTAATGTTGTACACGTTAGTCGCTGCCTGGTATGGGATGGGGAGCCCCTATTTGACCCCTATGATTTTGCACTTAATAATTTTAGATCTAACCTGGCTGGCTTTGGACCCTCTAAACTTGCTCCGGTCTGGGATGATATTGTTAAGGCTGTTGGTACCCGGCAGGCGGCATACCAGCTTATTCAGATGAATAATGCGGTAATTGCAGCCATAGAGGGCCTAATTGATCTTCAGGGGACAACCTCAGGTCAGGCTGCAATTGAGAAGGTAAAGGAAATATCTAATCAGCTGAGTTTATACCGAGCTGCTGTTATTGACGGACGTAGTGTTGACATTAAACAACATAGTGCAAGTTTTGGTAGTGTACCTGAGCTGATCCTTACCTTTATCCAGATTCTGAGCGCGGCAAGTGATATTCCGGCAACCCGTTTTCTTGGCCAAGCCCCTGGCGGTTTAAATGCTACGGGTGAGTCTGATCTTGAGAATTATTATAATGTAATTGATAGCTATCAGCAACAGCGGATTGAACCTAATCTGCGCCGGGTATATGACGTACTGGGCTACAATATGTTTCCAAGTCAGTGGCCTAAAGAACGGGAAAATCTGGTTTTCAAGTTCCCCCCACTTTGGAATCAGAGCGATCTTGAAGAGAGTCAGACTGCAACGGCAAGAATTGATAACGTGATGAAACTCCTGTCTGAGGGTCTGATTGGAGAGGATAAGGCCATTGAGGAAATTAATGCCAAGGGCTGTCTGAGTGTGACCTTGGATGAAACCGATATCAGTATTGTTGACCGTACTGGTCTTGTCGGACAGACTGATAATAATCAGGTTAATGTCGGTCAGGAAATTCAGAAATTACGGAACGGCATCCGGGTAAATAACATGGATGCTCTTGGACTACTTCTCCGGGCTGCGGGCGCGTCCAACCCTGATGATATTGACCGCCAGGCCTTTGAAAAGGGATTTGCTGTTGAAATGGAACATTTGGGTACCCTGGGTGGTGACCGGGTAAAGGTGGCTAAGGTAGTTCTGGATCATCTGCGTGAGCGTCAGGATTACTATGACCGGCTGGAACGAGTTGAGAACTCAATTTATCTTGATAGACTTCCCCAGCCTACTGAGGGACAGCAGCATGCAGGGAATTATAAGAAACATCATCTGAAACTTCATGGCCTTGATTTCAGTATTGAGAACCCCCAGGGAAGTGAACGCCAGGGAAAAGATAGTGCTGGGAAATCTTGGACAAGTATTCTGCCGGCTCATTACGGGTATGTGCGAAGGACAGAGGGTGCTGATGGTGATCACGTAGATGCCTATATTGGCCCCCATGAGGAAAGTGAGCTGGTATTTGTAGTTGACCAGCAAGATCCCCAGAGCAAGAAGTTTGATGAGCATAAGGTTATCTTTGGCTGTCTGTCAATGTTGCAGGCGAAAGAGCTTTATGTATCAGCATTTAGTGATGGTCAGGGTGAGGCCCGGATTGGTGGAATTACCCCTGCGCATATTCAGGAATTTAGGGGTTGGCTTACCGGGGGAAATACGCACGCACCCTACGGTAAGAAGTAATGGTGAGAACCCACTTGTCTGCCCCGCTACGGGGTTTTTAGGGTGCCCCCTATAGGGTAGCCTGCCCTGGGGGTAAAAACCCCGGAGAAACGAAACAAATTAGTATAATGGAGAGTATCTAATGGGAAATTTAATTGATAGAACATCTAAATTAACAATTCCTAATTTTTTAAGAATAGAAAAAGAAACAGTTACTGCGCAACATAAAATCTACTCAAAAGGGTTTAAAAATATAAGATCATATTGGTGGTGGGTGTGTAAATTTAGTTTTAATGATTTTTTCCGCGCCCTTTTGGGTATTAAAAGGACACCTAAACAGAATAAAAGAACACCATTACAGCGATTAGGGTTTTAATGCCAATTTTACTTGACCATAAACAACTTGAGAAGCTGGAAAGACGTAGGCGTACCCCGCGCAGGGTTAAGGGCGTAAAAAGTCCTGCTAGTCCTGAGCGTATTCTACGTCAGCAGCTTGAAGCCCTGTGGGCGCGGGTATTACTACCGGCAACAGAACGCCTGAAACAATATGCGCAGGAAGGGGTAAACGCACAGGTTATAGCAGATTATCTTGATCAGGTATTACGTCAGGCTGAATTCGAATACGGACTGGCTGCAGATGATTTCCTTACCACCTGGAAAGTGAGTATGGACCGGCAGACCCGGACGGCACTTATGCGTGGCCTTGCGGATAGTCTGGGCGTTGACCTCACAGCCCTTTATGATGATCCTATTATTCAGGATGTACTTGCAGTAAGTTCCCTGGACGCTGCGGGGTTGATAACAAGTATTCCCAGTGAGTATCTTGGGCAGGTAGCACGGTCAGTACGGGATAACTTTACTGGTGTCCCTCTTCCTGAGGGCAGGAGCCTGACGGAACAGATACAACACCTTGGGAGTGTGAGCTATGGGCGGGCAAAGCTGATAGCCCGTGACCAGACAAAGAAGTTGAATTCAAATCTTAACCAGGCCAGGCAGCAGAGTGTTGGCATTACCCTGTATATTTGGAAAACGGTAAGGGATGAGCGTGTTGTAGGCAGGCCGGGTGGTCTCTATCCCCAGGGAAATAAAGCACATGGTAACCACTACGTAATGGAAGGTTTGTACTGCCGGTGGGATGACAGTACAGTTTATAGTGAGGACCGGGGGGAAACGTGGAAGAAACGTCAGGCTGAGATGCCCCAGACCCACCCTGGACAGGATATTCAGTGCCGGTGTCATGCTGCCCCGGTTGTTGACATTGATCAAATACTAAAATATATGGAGGCTGCGTGATGAGTAATGTGATTAAAAAGGGACAAGTAGGAGAATTAGTTGGTATTGGTTAATTTAAAATTAAGGATATACGAGGGGAAGTTTTAGATATTGAGTGGGATGATGGGCGTATAGGAGCAATGAATAGGGATTCTTTTTTGCGTTCTGGTGTAATAAAATGGAAAAATTCTCAAACCCCATTTGAAAACGGTTGTGCCCTGGCTCAGGCTGAAATTCAGAATAAACTGGGGAACAGGTTTGGGAATGATAATTATCAGTTTGAATGGCAAAAATTAGAAACTCAAATTAGGTTTTTAAGAAAACAAATAGAAAATCTATATTCTGGGGCTTCAAAAGAGTTTACTGTTTCTGGGAATGTGGAAAAACAGCGATTAAATTATATTAAGGCTGATAAATTACAAAAGGAAATGGATGGATTAATTAAACAACGGAATAAACTTGAAGAGGAAGAAAGGAAAAAGGAAAAATCTTTTAATTTTTAAGGAAATACCATGCAACATATATTTAATTCATTCCTGGTAATTGATGAGCAGCCAGTACCCAAGTGGGAGAAAACTCCTGATGGCTTTCTTCGCTGCCGGGCGCGCATATTAGCAGAGCGGGTAATGCCCTATTCAGTACAAGAGTTTGAGGAAGGTTCACTTCCTATTAATACCCCTGACGTTATTAATATGTATGTGAGTGGGGAAACTCTTGCTGACCCTGCTGCATTACGTAGTTTGGAGGGCTCCCTGGTAGTAGCCGGGGATCATGCCTGGTGTGATCTTGAGACGGTTAAACAGCATGCGGTTGGTCACGTAGTGGGCACACCCTATGTTCAGGATGGATATGTATGGTGTGAACTTCTTATTACTGATCAGAGCACAATTGATAAGGTAGTGAATAAGGAACTTGGGGAAATCTCTGCAGCTTACCTGGCTGAAAGTGTGTTTGAACCTGGAGAATTTAACGGTCAAGCATATGATGCCCGGCAAGAGCAGTTACAATATAACCATGTTGCAGTCCTTCCTATTGGGCATGGACGTGCAGGCCGCGATGTTAGAATCATGAACAAAAAAAATCAAGACAACAAAGGAGTAACTACAATGCCTGATGACAAAGACAAAGATGTAAAGGTAATTCGTGAACGACTGTTCCGGGTAAAGCTGGCTAATACCGGCAAGTTTATTAATGCTGATGAGGAAACGGCCACTGCTGTGGAGGAGGAGTCCAAAGTCAGTGGAGCCAAGCTGGAAACCACCATGAGTGAACTTGAGACCAAGAATGCTGAGCTTGCTGAACTCCAGGGCCAGGTTGAGGAACTTAAGGGCCAGCTCAGTGTCTACAAGGAAAAATTGGATCAGCTCCTTGCTGAGGAAACCATTGAGCACGCTGCTGAGGGTATGATTGCTGAGGGTGAAGAGGCTGAGGAAATCATTGAAAACTCAGCTATCTTCAATGAGAAGGGTGAGGAAGAGCCGGAGGAGAAGAAAAAGGAGTTCATGAACTCCCTGCGCAAACTCCATGGCCCCAAACTTCATACAGCTGTCCTCGGTGCCCTGGGTGTTAATACTGAGGGGATGTCCCCTGAGGCGATTCGTGGCTCTTTTAAGGCACAGCACCAGATCTGCAATTCCATGAAGGGTAAACGTACTGTTGCCGGCGCAAAGATGTTCAATAGCGGCATGAAGAGAGAAACCACTGTTGCTGGGGATGGTGTGAATCGTTCTGGCCATCAGCGCCTTGGTTTTGGCGGTAAGAAATAACTTGGCCCGGTTATCAATTAATATATAAACAAGTTCATAATCCATTAAGGAGGATTAACAAATGACTTTTGCAAGTGGTTACAGAGGTACAAGCATGGGGTCCGTTCAGACCGCATATACTGATCAGCCCGGTCAGGCTGTTGCGGGCATGGAGGCATTTGCTAGTGATAACAATGCTAAAGATTCAATCTTCATCGGTGAGACCAATGGTATTGCCTGTGGGCGTGGCATTGTTACTGCTCAGGTTGCTGAGGCTGCGTATAAAATGCAGTTGCCTAATATTGAGGCATACCTGCCCATTGGTAGTGAGGATGCTACTGATTTTGCTGGTATTCTTATGTTTGATGAGGCCTGTCAGAGTGATGAAAACGGCGTTCCCGGTTGGGCCAATGGTCGCCAGGGACGTTATATGCGGCCCCAGCGGTCAGGCGGCCGCATTTGGGTAAAGGCTGTTGAGGCTATTGATCCCCAGACGGCTAGTGTTAACTGGGTTGTTACTGCCCCGGCTGATGCCTCTTATGCTCTGGGTGAGTTCAGTCCGTCTGCCCTGGGTGGTGGTGCTGCGGGCGTGAGTGTTGCCCTTACTAACTGTAAATGGATTACTGCTGCTGATGCCGGTGGTTTGGCTATCATTGAGATGGTGGGTGCTATTGTTGGTGTTACCCCCACGGATGAAAGCAGCTTCTAATATCAATAACTGAATATAAACGGCAAAAGGAGGAAATACAATGCCTTACGATTTTACAAAAGGTGGTGCGAGTAACATCACTGCAACTGAGTTGATTGTCAGTGTATTTGACCAGGTTGAGGCCGGGTTTTATGATGCACTGTATCCTGAAATCTTGTGGAGGGATATTATCGGTGAAGGAAGTGTCAAGACTGATATCAATCCCGGCGCAATGAATTACGTTTACCGTTCCAGGGATATTAAGGGCCAGGGTCAGTTTGTTCAGGGTGATCCTAATAATATCCCCCGTGTTGGCCAGGTTGTTGGTCAGGTAACTGTACCTATTCTGGACGCTGCGGTTGGGGCAACCCTGACCAATGCTGAGGCCAGACGGTATCAGTATGGTTATCAGTCAGCTCTCGCCCAGGACTATGGTGAGATTATGAAACGTGCTGTTGACTATCATGTTGAGCGTGTGTTCTTCTTTGGTGATGTCAGCGCTGGGTTTGCGGCCTTCCTGGATTATCCCAGTGTGGATAAAATTACAGCAGCTGCTCTGTGGTCTGCGGGCACTCCTGAGGATTGGGTTGAATCCATTAATGACGCAATCACAACGGTATGGGTGAATAGCAAGACCATTCATTTGCCTGATACTGTTTACCTGCCCCCGGCCAAGTTCGCCATGTTGACGAAGGCCCATGTTATTGGCGCCGGTTCTGTGGGTGTGGCGGTAAGTGCCCTGAAGTATCTCATTGAAAATAATATCTACACTGCCCAGACTGGAAAACCCTTAAATGTCAAGTCCCTGCGGTATTTGACTGGCGCGGGTCCTGGTGGTGTTGATCGTGCGATTATTCTTGAGAGTAATCCGCGCAACTTTGTTCTGCCCTTCCCGATGCCGTATACCCTGGCCCAGCCGGTTCCGATTCCCCTGGGCGTGGATATGTTTGCTGAGTATATTTTCGGCAGCTTTAACGTCAAGTATACGATGGCAATGGCTTACCTGGACGGCATTTAACCCTAATTAGTAGTTTAATTTCAACAGGAGAATTAAAATGGCAAATGCAAAACGACAACGGGAAGTACAGCCCGGAGCAGTTAAAAAGTCTTCAACCGTGCTTGTTGCAAATCAGCATACCGGGGGTATTGTATTCCCCCGGAAGGGACAGGGGGGAGTACACGTGCCCCCTCTGCGCCTGCCCCCCGGCAGTGTTACCCCGGTGGATCGTGAAGAATGGGAAGCACGCAAGAAATCGCCGGTTGTACAATATTACCTTGACAATGGATTGCTGGCTGAGGTCAACAGGGTGGGTCCGGTGCCCGTGCTGGATTCCACCACCTCCCACCCGGAAGTGCCGGAACATCTTCAGGATGAGGAGCATGAAGGAAAGCAAATCTTGGCGGAAGCGGCACCGGCAACGGCAAGGGTTCGCCAAAAGAAGAGGGCAACGATTACAATTTGATGACTGGGAGTTTGAGTTGGAGTTTGATGGTTGAACGGGCTCTGTTCAACCAGTTTGGGAACAGAGCCTATTTGAGCTATTAAGCCAGGAGGACTTAGAGATGACATATGCTGAATTCATAGCCCTTTACCCTGAGTTTACAACTATGTCTCAGGTTATTGTTGAGGATAAACTTACACGTGCAGAATTGTTATTATCAAGTAGTGCGTGGGGTGACTTCTATCAAACAGCAATTGGCCTTGATGCGGCGCATAATCTGGCATTGAGAGCAGCTATTGGTAGTAGTACAACAGGGGGTATCAAGGCAGCAGCAGGACAGATAACGAGTGCAAGTGGTGCGGGCCTATCTGTTGGTTTTGCTCAATCACAAAGTAATAATCAAACTGAAGAATGGTATAATAAGACAATTTATGGTCAAGAATATTTAAGACTGCGTTCTGTAGTCATAGCCCCGTGTTTGATGACCACATGAATATTTTCTTGACTATACCGGGGTTTACCCCGCATGGCGGTATAAGGGTAATTCTTGAGTGGGCAAATAGGTTGTCTGCCTTTCACAAGGTTTACCTCTACAGTCGGAGCCGGCAACGGCTTGATTGGTTTGCTCTTGATAGGAGGGTACAACGTATTACAGCACCCAAGTTATTAAAGTGTTGTAATTGTTTGATTGTCAGTAGCCCACATGATGTTGAATTATTGACCAATCCTGATCGGCCTGACCGTTGTTTTGTATTTATGCAAATGTTGGAACATCTGTTCCAACCGGGAAATCCCCATTGGGCAGCAAGATGTAAACGGTTTTACCTAACAGGATATCCACTTATAGCAATTAGTCAGTGGAATATCAAAGAGTTGAAAAAAATGGGCAGAACTGGGCCTGTATATTACGTTGGAAATGGGGTAAATACAGTTGATTTCCCACCTTATACTGGTGGGGAAAAACCTGGGAATACAGTATTGGTGGAGGGTTGGCAGGCTATTAACCCAACTAAGGATGCCCAGAGAATTGCCCCTAAAGTTGCCCAGAGATTGAAGGCTTTGGGGTATAAGATCAAAGCCTATGGACAATTGCCCCTAGATGGACAATATGATTCAGTTCTTGATAGGTATTATTGCTGTCCGGGCTTGCCTGTTCTTAACACCTTGTATGAAGAGGCTTCAATTTTGTTGAAGGCTAGTATTTGTGATGCCCGTAGTTGTAGCCCTATGGAGGCTATGGCAAAGAGTGCTGTGCCTGTTCGGGCTATTGACTACGGTGATGATGACCTGGTCAATGATTATAATTGCCTAAGGGTTGGTTATAATGAGGATGGGTTATTTACGGCTGCAGTCAGGGTCTTAACAGATATTGAATTACAATCAAGGTTAAGGACTAATGGCCAGGCTTATATCCGGGAATATAGCTGGTCATATTGGATTAATCAAATTGATAATATACTAAGTACCCATTATGAAAAATAGAGTGATTGTAATTGCAGTAGTATATGAGGAGCCTGATTGGTATAAGACACGTAATTGTCTTGAGGCTCTTGATTGTCCTGTTTTTTATGTTGGTCGTCGGGGTGTAGGTAGTCTGGCGCATGCTCTTAATGTTGGGTTTTTAAAATACACTCTGCCTACCACTGAATATGTCTGGTTTGTTACGAATGTAACTTGGACTGAGGGGCTGTTGAAGAAATTGGTTAGGGAAATGGATGTGGGTGGTTGGGCAGCGGTTCATCCTTGTTTTGAAAGTGATCATATTCATGCTCGGCCTGCTGGTGTTGATGAAACTCGGGGGGTTCCTTTTATAGAGTTTACAGCGCCGATTGTCAGAGTTGATGTATTTAAGAAGTTTCTCCTTGATGAGCGGATGCCCTATTGGGGACATGATCTTGATTGGGGATGGCGTGTAACTCAGGCCGGGTATAAAATTGGAGTTTATCACGGACAGCAACTTGGACATACGTATATTCGACATAACCGTCATAATCATCCAATTACAATTGAAAGAGCAAGGTTGAGACGGGCAACAGATCCCAGCACCAGGGTTGCCCTCAGACAAAAATATGGACTTGGGTGGAGAAAATTAATATGGAAATGAGTATTCCTCAACAATCAGCGCAAAAGCAGTATGACCTCTGGCAGGATAATCCCTATTATGCTCAAGCTGAGGAGCGGATGGACTGTCAGTGGAATGAGTTGATTTGGCCCAGGATTAAAGACTGTAATTTTACCCATGTTGTTGACCTTGCTTGCGGTCATGGGCGTAATTCTGAAAAGTTCCTACCCCTTGCTGGCCGGATTACTCTTGTTGACTTGAGTGATAACAATATTACATTTTGTCGGAAACGGTTTGCCGGCAGGGCGCAGCGTATGCGGTTTACCCGGACGACTGGGGTAGATATTCCATGTCATCCTGGAGTTGTAACCCTGTTATATTGTTTTGATGCCATGGTGCATTTCAGTCCTGAGGTTGTTTGTGCCTATATATATGAGGCACAAAGAGTCTTGACCTTGGGTGGGCATGCTTTTTTTCATCATAGTAACTTATCTACCCAGAATCCAACCTTTTCGTATAATCCGCATGCTCGGAATCATATGACCCAGGATTTGTTTAAATATTGGGTCAATGCTGCTGGGCTTGAGATTGTAAGCAGTGATGTTATTCCATGGGGGCAGGCTGAGTATAGGTTTGAGGCTCTTGATTGTATAACTGTTTTGAAAAAGGTCAGACTCTAATGTCCGGAATTGTAATACATAGTAGACGGGTAGTCTACTGGCAGATACCAAAGGCAGCATGTACAGCTATCAAGCACTACCTTTGTTCTGTACTGGGCAATCCTAATCCTGGGAATCCCCATGATGAGCAGTTATATACTTGGACCAATAAGGTCATCAAGGAATATTATAATTTTGCACTCGTGCGTAATCCGTTTAGTCGTTTATATTCCTTATGGAAAAATAAGGTTAGGGACAGTCTTGATATCCATGTATTTGATCCCAAACGACATAGACGTTACGGCATAGTCCAGGGTATGCCTTTTGATGCTTTTATACGTGCAATTTTGTCTATACCTTTAGATAGGGCAGATATTCATTATCTTCCTCAACATTGTCAATTACCCCAGGGGGTAACATGTATACATATGGAGGATGTCCAGGCATTTATGCGGGGAATTCTCCCTGTTGAGAATTCCTCCCCTGCTGGGGATTGGCATTATGCGTATGGTCCTGAAACTATGGGCATGGTTGTTCAATACTATGCTCCTGATTTTCAACGCTTTGGGTATCCGGCCACCCCGTGGGAAACCATATTGATTGATTGTGATGGTGTACTGACAGACGGACAACTTACAATTGATTGTGATGGGGAGAAGCTTTTTAAACGATTCCATACCCGTGACGTTCGGGCAATCAGGCAGTTAGTAGGTCTTGGATATCATTGTGTAATAGTAAGTGCTGATGACTGGCCTGGGATATTCCATTTTGCAAACAAAGTTGGGGCTAAGGTTTTGATCAGTAAGGATAAAAAGGAAAACGGTTATCAGAATTATATTGCAATTGGGGATGATGCGTGGGATGTACCTATGATAAAGGGGGCTGCCCTTGCTTTTGCTCCTGCTAATGCTGACTCCTCTGTTTTAAATTGCGGCCGTCCGGTAATAAGACTGGCTACCTCTGGTGGCCAGGGCGTTATGGCTGAGGTATTACAGAAATTATTGGCAGGAGTAAGATAATGAGGGTTGATATCGTTTACCCCCTGGCTAATCAAAGCAAGGACAAAGATGATTGGGAATTACGGTATAGTCTGCGTTCTCTTGCTGCCCAGGATTGGGTGGGGAATATCTACCTTGTGGGCTATAAACCGAATTGGACTATTGGGGTGACACACGTACCTATGGGTGATCCCTGCCGGGCAAAAGACGCAAATATCATTCGTAAAATCCTTGCTGTTTGTAATATGCCGGGAGTATCAAATAATTTAGTTATAAATAGTGATGATCAATATGTTATGCGGAAAATAGACCTTAAAGACCTTGGCCCATGGGCGGAAGATCCTCATAATTTGAAACATCTTGATGTAAAGCGGTTGGCTTCTCGATGGTGGCAGAGGGTAGTTGATACTATGGATTGTTGTACTAGGGTTAAACGTCCTCAGTGGGTATTTGAGGCACATATACCGTATTTGATTGACGTCCAGGCGTACAAGAAACACATGACCAAATTACCTTGGAATATTGGTAATGGCCTCACTACTCATATTTATTTTAATATGGTTGGGGTTCAGGCTCCAGCGCAGCCACCAAAGGGTTTTGTATTTCGTAATGGTCACCAGGAAGATACTGATGCGTTACAAAAACTTGCAGGCTGTACTTTTTTCAATCACAACAATACAGGTCTTACCTATGCAATTAAGGACTGGATGGCCCAGCGTTTCCCTGCCCCAAGTCCTTGGGAGGTAGTATGAACCCTGAAATACTGATAGCCCCGGCCTTGACATTATTACCAGCAGTTATGAACACTGCGCCGGCAGTACATATGGTTCTTGCCATTGGGTACCAGGAAAGCGGATTTACCCGGAGAAGGCAAATGGGGAATGGCCCAGCACGGAGTTTTTGGCAATTTGAGGTAAATGGGGTAAAGTCTGTACTCCAGCACCCTGCTAGTCAGCAACACGTCCAAAAGGCTTTGGCCCTAATGGATTATTGTGTTTCAGATGTTGGGACTATAATGAGGGCTATTGAACATAATGATATTCTTGCTTTTATATTTGCCCGGCTACTACTCTGGACCTTACCCCAGCCTCTGCCAGGCAGGGATGATATAGATGGCGCCTGGGCTCAATATATTGCTGCCTGGCGTCCGGGTAAACCCCGGCGTGGAGATTGGTTTCATTCATTTACTCAGGCCCGAAGGATTGTATTTCTTCATTCCAGGTACCTGGAATGAAGAGTGGTGGATAAGCAGGCCGGTTTGGGCTGGGATGTGTAATTGGATGGATTTAAAGGTCAGTCTCACAGTTATTGATTTAATTGAAATGCACCGTAGTTTGAACTTAAAAGATTATCTTAATCAACAAACATACACACAGGAGGAAAAGAAATGAAGACATACTTTGAAAATGGTCGGGCTAAAGCTCAGTCTGAAATAATGAGTAAGTATAAAGTAATAAATGCTGTTCTTTCACATTATGAAAAAATGCGTGAAAAGCTAGGCAGTTTAATTAATCAAACTATTGAAGAGTTTGTAAGAATTGAATCAAAAAATATAAAAACAAAAAAAAGATTTTGATACGATGTGGAATAGCGGACTGCTTCAAAAGACGAAAAGTAATTTTCCAGGGGCAGATCACAGGGAGCTAGATTATGTATATAAAGTAATACGAGGGGAAAAAGCTCCGAGATAAACATAATATAAGTAAACAATTTAATACACGGTCACAGTTATTGATTTAATTGAAATACACCGTAGTTTGAACTTAAAAGATTATCCCAATCAACAAACATACACAGGAGGAAAAGAAATGAAAACACATTTTGAAAATGGCAGAGCTAAAGCCCAGTCTGAAATAATGAACGCTTATCCGGTGTTGAATGTATACGGAAGCATTGTTACTAGGATTGGTGGGTATGCTATTATTGAAGGGATTGGGCCAGATGGTGGTTTTTGGTTTGCAAAAGGGCATGGTGAATTAAAAAAGTTTAAAACAAGGAAACTTGCAGAAGAACATGCGCAGTTATCAAGTGATTTTTAATATTGCAATAAATAAATTGGAAGGGGTTTCGAAATGAGTAGACTAGGCTTTGCCGCTGATATGGCTGGAGGTTCAGCTGAAGCACTGTGTCAAGATCTGAAGGAGTTGCTTGGTTCATTTGATTCCCCTATATGGGGTGAGTTCAACCAGTCGATGTTTCAGTTCTTTGGTGGTGATGCTTCTTTTCAGTAACTTCGAGATATGGGTGATTTGCTTGACGCAATTAATGTGTGTATGCAAGCGTTTCCGGATAAGGCCCAATGTCAGTAGTCACAAAGCGTAAAAATCCCAAGGCAGTAGGGAATGTGCTTAAACGTTGGAAGTCCTTAACTGAGCAGGAAATTGCTGTGGGCTTTCCTAAGGGCATAACTGAAGCCTATCCTGATGGAGAACAGGTATTGGACGTTGCTATTGCAAACTGTTATGGCACGTCCACAATCCCCCAGCGTGATTTTATGACCCTAGCGCAAAAGGGTATACGGTCTGGAACAAAGGCTATAATGGCAAAAATTGGACAGCTGGCAAATACTCAACAACCGGGTATGGCTGATGAGAAAAAAGTTATAGGCCTGCAAAATGCTGCCGGTATGACTGCTCAGGAAGCAATTCGGGAAGCAATTATTGAGTTGGATACACCCCCAAATGCTCCGGCTACAATTGAGGCAAAGGGTAGTAGCAACCCCCTTATTGATACCGGGCGGATGAAAGACAGTGTAACATGGGTAGTACGACCAAAGAGGAGAAAATGAAATGAGTATATTACCCCTGGATATTGCAGCCCTGGCTCTTGATTTCTTCACTACGGGTTATGCCATTACGGACTATGTATATACTACTGTTGATGGGGAGGACAGGAAAGCTGTTAATGCTGTTCGAGCTGACGTAGCTCTTGCGATTGATCCTAGTGGTAGTAAGGAACTTGAAAGGATTTTCGGTGGTAGTGTTTCTGATGGTGATCTGTTGGTAGTAAGTAGGGAGGTCCTGTATATGAGTGATATGTATGTTACGGGTGAAACTCGGAAACAGAGCGTTTTTACCTATAGCGGGGTGCCCTATTTTATTTCAGGCATTGCTGACTGGAATGCCCAGGTTGGGGTTCGGGTTTACCGCGCCAGCCGATACGTAAATCAAGGATAAGCCAATGAGTAGCCGGGGAACAAGTATTGGGGCATTATATACAGCTATTGGAGCAATTATCCTATCCTCAACTGGTCGTAGTTGGTGGAAAAAGGCTGGACTTCAGGCAATTCCACCAAGTCCATACGCTCTTATTCAATTAGTTGAGGGCCAGGGTATTGAAAACGAAGTTGTTGAAACTGTTGAACTCGATGAGGCGTTAGAAACTGGGGAATGGTTTCAAGAGCGTCCTTGGGGTACACGTCTTATCCGTGTTACTGTTGAGTTTTTTAGGGATGCTGCAAATAATAAGGCACTTGAGGCTGCAACACGTTTTATGCTCGCACTTAGACTTGAGGAACGGGTGTGGGATTTATGGCAAATATGTGGTCTCGTTGGGGGCTTGGACTTGGTTGATTTAAGTATGGCCTTTCGGCAGGATATAGAGGGCAGGGCATTGGTTAAGTTCAATGTCTATGCTAATATTGCTCTGCCATTGCCCCTTGATGATGTTAATATTTTTGATATTGATACCCAAACAATCAACGTTGTCCACGTCCAGATAGACGGCCAGGAAACAGAGATTGAAGTTGAAGTTGAAAACACTGAAAATTAAAGTGGAGGAACAACAATGCCCTATGTAACTGCAGATCAGAGTTTACCGCGCAGCCTGGACGTGACTATCAGTTTGAGTAGACCCCAGACTGAGACCAGGACTAATTTAACCCGGCTTTGTGTCGCATGTGAGGATTTGGGATTTTTGCCCAATGAAAATCGGATCAGATTTTATTCTACTATTGAGGCTGTTGAGAATGATTTTGCTGTTGGTACAGAGGCACATTATGCGGCCAGTGCGTTTTTCAGCCAGACCCCCCGGTCTGTACAGATGGCTCTGGGGGAAGTGTTTCTTGATCCCCAGCCCGCTTTGCTTGTAAGTGCAGAACTTACTGCCGCTGATATTACAGCTCTTGAGCTTATATCGGATGGCACCCTGCTTATTGTCTATAACCCGGACACTGAGGACAGTGGTAGTGGCAGTGCCGTAAGTCTTGAAATGACTGGTTTGGATTTTGATGGCGTTACAACCATCGCTGAGATTGCAGCCATTCTTGACGCTGCTACTGATGCCGGCCTTGCCTGTACAGTTCGGACCCTACCAGGTGGGGATGAAATTCTTGAGTTTCGCACCACTGCTACAGGGGATTACGTGAGTATTACGTATGCAACAGATCAGGGTACTGGAACTGATGTTAGTGCTTTGCTTAACCTTACTCTGGCAAGTGGTGGACAGGCAATGAATGGGTATACCCCCACGGGTATTGCTGATGAACTTGCCAGTATTGCGAATGCGGCAAATCAGATTGATGAGTATATTTATGCCTGGGCTTTGGGTGCCAGTCTGCGTGATGTAGCGTATCAAACCGCTGTTGCAACATGGGTACTGGCTCGGACTGCTGTTACTGCTCTGGTTACAAACGATGTTACGGCGTTAAGTGCCTCATATGACCTTGACCTTGGTAGTGTGGTTAATGCTGAGGGCAATCGCCGGACAGTTGCCATTTACCATGATGATGCTCAGGCCTATCCTGATGTATCTATCCTGGCCTATATGCTGCATGTCAATTACCAGCTTCAGGATAGTACGGTAACAGCTAAGTTCAAGACCCTGCCGGGTATCGCTACAGTTCAGCTGACTGAAACTGAATGGACTATCCTCCAGAGTAAGGGCTACAATACCTATACTGCAATTGGTAATGATGCCCGGACTTTCCGTGAGGGTGAGGCTGAATCAAGTGGTTGGTTCCTGGATACTGTTATCAATTTGGATAACTTTGTTGAGGACTTAAGCGTTAATGTCTTCAATGTTTTCCTGCGTAATAAAAAGGTGCCGTATACCCGGCGTGGTCAGATGATGATTGCTGATGCCTGTACTGATACTGGATATCAGTACACTTATAATGGCACCTTTGCTGACCGGGAGGAGCTTGACACTACTCGTAAATCAGGCACTATCATTACCCCGGCTGTACAGGTATTGCCCACAAGTATTGCACTCATGTCGGCTGCTGACCGGGCAAGTCGTATCGGTCCCCCTATTGAGATGATTTGCCAAGAGGCTGGGGCTATTCATTCAATTGCAATCAACGTGGAGATTGTGCCCTAATGACTAGTCAATGCTTTCAAAATGGCGTAGTTAAGGCACAGGCTGAGGTAATGAACACCTTGGCACAGGCCGGGGTAAAAATATCAAATGATATGCCTGTTAATGCTATTAATAAACTCATTGATGAGGGAAAGATTGATGAGGCATATCAATTATATCTGAAAGATTCCACGTCTTTTAAAGGTAATATTTCAAAAGAGCAGTTCCTGCGGATGTGGAAAAGACATTTCCAAGGTGAATCCTGGTGATAAATAAAGTATAAAAATTTGAATTCAAGGGAGGTTTATAATGCGTTTTCAAAAAGGGCAGAATATAGCTCTTCAGTATATTAATAGTCGTATGTCAGCATTAAAAATAAAGGTTGAAAATGCTTGGTATGAAAAGGGGGATAAGGTAAAATGGTTAGCTCCTGATGGGCATATAATGACAGGGGTGGTTACTTTTTCTTTTATGGATGGAGTTTTGACAGTAATGCCGGATCAACCTAATGATAATGGAAAAAGATCTCCTATCCGTATTAATCATAATCAGGTAATTAAATAAAGGAGGATAATAACAAATGCGATTAAATCTTTATGCACAGAATAGACACACTCTCATTATTGACGGCGTACCAATCAGTGGCTTTGCTGATGGGGATTGGCTTCAGATGAAAGTCGATGGTAATGCAGCGGCAAGAACCCAGGGCGGAGATGGCCCGTCAATGAATTTGAGTACTGCCCAGGGTGGTACTATTACAGTTAACCTCCTGCCCACAAGTCCGGCTCTTGGGGTTTTATACTCAATTCGGGATGCGCAAAGGGTTAACCCCCGTATGTTCAGTATTGTACTCATGACAGGAGTTGAGGAGGTAATTAAGGGTGCTGGTTGTGCCTTTGGTGATACCCCCCAATTTCAATCTGGCGGGCCGACTATGCAGGGCAGGCAGTTTGTGTTTGAATGCCTTGAAATTCAATTGGATACCAGTGCTATAGAGTCCGTAGTGGGCGGCTTTGTAGGCGCACTACTTTAATACTGTCGAGAACCCACTTGTTTTAAACGGAGCCGGGCTTTTAGCCCCTATCCTATAGGGTACTACCCCCTTAACTAAAAACTGCGGAGAAGCGAAACAAAATGGAAAAACGGGAAAAAGCAGTTGATGACCGGGTATATACTATGCTGGTGCCCCCGGTTAGGCCAGCAATGCGTTTGTGTACGAGGGTGTCTGTATTGATTGGGCCTGTTCTTGGTACACTCATTCCGATGGTAAAATCCCTTGGTACAGATGTTGAAAACGCTGGGTGGGATAAGCTCCGACTTTCCCTAGATGATTTTGGGTCTGTTCTGGATAAAGTTGATCCTGATAAAGTTGATGCCCTGTTCATGGAAGCCGTCACGTCCTCAAAATTAACCTGTGGGGGGCAAACCCTTTGTACTGAGGCTGATTTTGAGCGTCATTTTATGAACCACCGTGGGGATGTCTACCCAGTCAGTATCTGGGTGCTCTGGGAGTGCATCCGTGATTTTTTTCCGCAATTGGGAGCCTTCGCCCAGACTGTCAAGGACAAGACAGCCCAGGCGGTGATGGTATCCCGATCCCTTCAGGGTGGGAAATAGACTGGTGGTGTGGGCGGCCTGTCTGGGCAGGTTTATGCTCTTGGATTGAATTAAATAATATGAGCGTTATTGACCTTATGGAAATGCATCGGAGCCTTAACCTTAAAGATTGGCTGGAGTACCGAAGTTATGAACAAGCGCAAGCGCAAGTTCAGGTTCAGGTTCAGGCTCAGGCTCAGGCTCAAACGCGAACAAGACAAGGGGGTGGTAGATGACAATAGATGTTGCAACAGCAATCATGCTATTAGGTGGTATTGTAGGGCTCAGTGTAGTAAATGAGCTTGTTAAGATTTTCTTTCAACGACTGAGGACATCAGATTACATGACTGAGAAAAAGTGTGGAATTCAACAGGCACTATGTCAGCAGGGAAGAGAAACTGAGGAAGAAACTCTTGCCCAGGAAGTAGCTGATGTCAAAAAGGATATAGCGTGTGTAAAGGATAAGGTAGACGCTATTGCAAAGTTGCTAATGAAAATGGCAGTTGAAATGAAGATCAACCCCAGAGATATTGAAGGAATTATGTAATGCCTACTGTTATTGATGAACTTGTAACTATATTAGGCCTGGATATTGCTTCTGGAGTGGCTGCAAAAGTCCAGAAGTTTAATGCCGGACTTGATGGTGTTACCCGGTTTGCGGGCTGGGCCGGAGCTGCCCTTGTAGCAGCTGCTGGTAGTGTTGCTTATTTTGTTGAGCGTGCAAGTCAGGCTGCAGCAGAACTTGACAAATTTCATCAATTAACAGGTATCTCAACCACCAGTCTTCAGGGTCTTCAGTTTGCGGTAGAACAGGCAGGAGGTAGTGCAGATAGCCTGACTAGTGATTTAATGTCCTTGACCAAAGGGATGTCAAGCCCTATTCCGGGTGAGTTTAACCATGCTCTGTTTATGCTCGGGATAAACTTGAGAAAAGCCAGTGGAGAGGCCAAAACTGCTGATGAGGTTTTGCTGGATATTGCGGATAGACTTAAGGGTATGTCTACAATTCAGCAAATTCAGTGGGCAAGTCGTATCGGCCTTAGTAATGACACAATCCTCTTACTTCAGCAGGGACGGGGAGAAATTGAACGCCTGGTCCAACAGGCTAAGAATATTCCTACAATTGTAGGACCCCAGCAATTAAAAGATGCACGTGAGTTTGTTATCCAATTAGCAATGGCCCGGCGTATCCTGACCTATTTGGGGCAAGAGGCTTCAAGTGCGGCTGGCCCTGCCCTACAAGCCCTTGTTGGTGACTTTTCTGATTGGTTGAGGCTCAATAAAGAGTTTATCCAATTAGGTCTTAAAAATTTTATTGACGGCGTTGTAGATGGTTTTGGTCGTTTTGGTCAAGTGATTAGATCAGTTAGGGAGGAGGTTGAATACTATTTACCGCAGGCCAGTAAATTTATCCAGGCTCTTACAGACGCTCACACTATTTCTGCTGTGGTTTTTGCAACGCTGACGGCTTTAGCGGGTGTGCTGGCATTAATGACTGTTAAATTTGCGGCCATTGCGGCCGCAATACTGGCAGCTGCTCTTGTGTTTGAGGACTTTCTGACCTATTTACGGGGTGGGAGTTCAGAAATAGGGAAATTAATTATCTGGGTTGATAAGATGTATACTCAATTCAGTAAGAAATTTCCGGCCATAACTGATATATTAAAAAGTTTTGCCAGTGTCATTAAGGGCGTAGTAGTCATAAGCATAGACGCCGTGACAAAGAGCGTACGCTTACTTTGGGAGGGGTTAAAGATGATGGGCGGGGCTCTGAGTTGGGTGCTTGATAAAGTAGAGGGTGGCATGTCCTTCTTGGGGTTTGGAACTGGATCAGATATGTCACCTCTAACCCAATCAGTTATGAATGAAATTGCTGTTAAGGTTTCTACTTTTGGAACTGGACTTGTACAAGATGCGCAAAAGTTTAACAATACGCAAGCTCCTATACCCCCAGCACTGCAACAAGGAGTGGGTATGCCCCCGGCTGAAGTTGGTATAGATCGACAAAAGTCTACTGGATCTGAAATGAAGGAATGGCAACAAAAAGTTGAGATTAAGCAGGAATTTCATATTCAGGGGGATAATGCTATGGGTATAGCTGCAGAAACGAGTAGGAAAATGGAAACTGCATTACACCAGTTATTCCCTGGGGGTCTTGCCCCGGTTTCAAATTAATAATAGGAGAATACCGTGGCCTTAACTGATAGACTGCAATTAATATCAAATAGTTTAGTGGGTGGAAATATTGTTTCTGTCCTAACTAGACAGGCTATCAGGTTAAATGCCCTTGGTAGTGCAGCAGCTTTTGCTCTGCGTAAAAGTCAATTATACACCCAGGCTCAGGCATATATTCCCCCGGCTATTTTTGTGGCCGGTATCCCAGTATCAGCCAGGATGCAGGAGGCTTACACCTTTCAATCTGATATTTCCCAGCATCCTGTTGAGTCCGGTGCGCCCGTAACTGACCATGTACTCCTGCACCCATTACGAATAAATTTATCATTTGAAATCAGTAATTGGCGTAAGGGTGATGCTGAATATAGTTTATCTCTTTTTGAACTTATGTGGCAACAACGTGTTCTTGTTGAGCTATTGACGGAGCATAAGAAAATACCTGATATGGTTCTTATTCATTTTGAGGCCGCAAACACAACACCTGTATGGGGTAGACTTGAATGTCGGGCAACCTTTCAACAGGTAAAATTAGTTGAACTTGAAACAGCTCCATACCCAGAGGAAAAGGTCACCCCCACTGAAAATACAGGAGGGGAGGATGTATCAAAAAGCGCAGAATCCCCAGTGGATCAGGGACAACAAACCCCGCAGGATAAATCAGGGTTAACAAATTTATTGGATTTGTTCAGATGAAATTAATTGAACTCACATCAAGCGGGCAGGGGCAGACAGCAGTTGATCTCAATACAGCTGTTGTTACTTTTATTACCCGTTATAACCATTCTGCTGAGGCCTGGGTATTAGACTTATATGATTCAGAGGGTAATGACATCTTATTAGGCCTGATGCTCCTGCCCGGAATTGACCTGCTTTCCCCATATCAGCACCAGAAACTCCTATATGGCGGGCTAGTCTTAGTTGAAAAAGAGACAGACGCATATAAGGATCCTGATGGACTTGGTACTAGTACAAAATTGTTATGGTACCCCCCTGGGGAAGAGGTTGTAATCCCGACATGAGTAACCAGCCATTTATAAGACAGGTAGAACTTCTAATCGGACCCCTTGAGGAATGGCGTGGGGGTGGTAATCAGGATCTTGCCCTGCGTATTTTTTCAGACGGCAGCAATGATGGTCTGAGGATAAGGTTTGCAGTTCGTAAACATATAATTAGTACAGCAAGCCCAACAGTTATATCAGTATATAATCTTGGACCAAAATTAAGAGCAAGCCTTCAAAAATCTAATGCTCAAATTGTTCTCCGGGCTGGGTGGGCAAATACAGGCTTGACTACAATATTTAGTGGCTCCCTTCTGGCCTGTGTTCACCAAAGAGAAGGTGCTGATATTGTAACACAATTAATTAGTTTATCTGGTTTTGGCGGGTGCGCTCGTACAACAATTGCTGGAACATTTACTGAGGGGGCGTCAATAACTGAAATTGTGACAGGGTTTGCTGGTGTTATACCGGGGGTTAAAGTTGACCCAAAATTGATTCAAATATCTGAACATTTTGTTGGTAGTCAGGGTATGTCCTTCCCACCTATTCCGGTGGCTGAGGCCCTTGATAAACTTGCTCGGGTTTATGGTTTTAGTTGGTGGATTGATAAGGGTTATTTTCATGCTCTTGATGATGAACAATCTATTTCTGGCGGTGAGGTATTCCTGAGTACCAATAATGGATTTTTATTCAGAGTGGAGCCTATGTTAGTTTCCCCTATGCAAGTGAAAGCAGGGGTTTCAGTACATTCCCTATTTAACCCTGGAATTGAGGCAGGTAAGACAGTAAGGATTGAGAGCACTGTAAATCCGCAGCTTAATGGTAGTTACAAGGTACACACCCTTAGTCATTCGGGTGATACTCATGGAAGTCAATGGGATACCCATGTGGAAAGTTGGGTGGTGGTCTAAATGGATACTAGAACATCTGATCAAATAACGCAAATGAGGGAAATTATTGACCGCGCCCTCTCTAGGATTAATACATGTATTCCTGGTGTTATCCAATCATTTAATCCACTGACTCAGACTGCTAGTGTTACTCCAGCAGTTCAGAGTAAAAAGATAGTGGATGGGGTTGTATCCTATGAGGATTACCCGGTGGTCATTAATGTGCCTGTGGTATTTCCGTTTGTTACTGTTCAGGGCTTTGCACTTACCCTGCCTATTTCAGCTGGAGATGCCTGTATATTGATATTTGCTCAACGGGCTCTGGATAATTGGCATGATCATGGGGGAGTACAACCCCCGGAAATGACTAATGGTGGTTGTCGTCATCATGATCTTACGGACGCAATAGCAATTCTGGCGGCACCCCCGGCGCCGAATGCGCTTTCTGCTTGGAATACTACGGGTATTGAACTTAGAAATGAGGATAGATCAAATCGGATTACCCTTGACGATACTGGAATTACTCTATGGGTAGGCTCCAGTACAAGAATTGTGATTACAGACGGACAAATCCTCTTTCAGGTTGGGACAAAAACATTTACTATGACTGAAACTAATATTGAATCTAATATCACTATTAATACCACTGGAGATATTATTTCCAATGATGTGGTACTTGATAGTCATGTACATAGTGGGGTAGAACCCGGTAGCGGTACAACTGGAGGACCTGTAGTATGAGTATGACCTGGGGAATAAGTCTTGACTACCATGATCTTGTAGTAGATACAGGGGGCACACTCTTAAAAGTATATGGTGCTGAGGAAGTACGTCAGCGCATTCTCGTGTCCTTGCTTCATCATTGGGAAGAGTATTTTTTGAACGTACCGGCTGGGGTGCCCTGGTATCAGCTTATACTAGGTAGTAAGGATAAAAAGATGGTTGAAACTATTTTACGCAGACGGGTTCTTGAGGTTCCGGGTGTTGCCAGTATCCTTGACTTTCAGCTTGTTTGGCCGAGTACAACAACAGCTCGACAGATGGAAGTATACATGAGTGTTGAGGTCTTAGGCCAGGATGCCCCTGAAATTGTAGACCTAACTGCAGCTATTCTTTTACAATAAAGGAAATGCCATGACTGAATTTGGAATAAATGAGACTGGTTTTAACCTGAAGCGTCTGGCAGATATTCTTGCTGATATGAAGACTGCTTTATCTACTGTAACAGATCCAATTACAGGTGAAAGCCTTACTCCTGATTTACTTGATGAAAATGATCCACTTATTCAATTGGTCAATACCTTTAGTGATACCCTGGCCTTAGGTTGGGAGCAACTTCAACTTGCATATAATCAATTTGATCCCCTAAAGGCTACGGGGGCTGGCCTATCTGGATTGGTACAGCTTAATAAGCTATCTCGTCAGGCAGGTAGTAAGTCAACAGTAGTCTTGACCTTGACTGGTACTGTTGACAAATCTGTTCCTGCGGGCAAGATTGTTACTGATATGAATTCTACCTATAATTGGGTTCTACCCGCATTTACATTTGATGGCGCTGGTGAGGCTACTGTTACAGCAACGGCTTCAGAATATGGGCCATCAACAGCATTAGCTGGCACTCTCGTTAAAATTGTAACCCCGTATTCAGGTTGGACCTCAGTTACAAATGCTGCTGATGCCATAGTAGGTACAGATGAAGAGACGGATTCAGAGTTAAGAACTCGACAACAGGATAGCACTGCAACAGGTGGAGCTACTATTGAAAGTATTTACACTGCACTTTTAGCACTTGATGGGGTCACCTATGCGCACGTATACCAGAATATAACTGATGTTGTAGATTCTCGGGGAATACCTGCTCATCAGGTTGCTGTTGTTATTTTAGGCGGTGATGACGGAGAGATAGCAGATGTCCTCTTTAACCATATGCCTGCTGGGGTATCTACATATGGTACTTCCTCAGATACTGTAACAGATACCCAGGGCATTACCTATACCTATTATTTTACTCGGCCTGCTGAGATTGATATATATATTGATATTGAGGTTGAAGTTGTTGACACTTCTCTCTGGCCGGATGATGGGGATGATCAAATTAAGGCCGCAATTCTGGCTTATGCTGTTTATGGTCGGGATGGACTGGGTATCCCGGCCGGATTTGACCCTGATGGATACCCCCCTGGGCAGAGCGTTTACGCCAGTGAACAATATACTCCAATTAATAGTATTCAGGGACATAGGGTTGTATCTGTTTATGTAGATACAACTCCAAGTCCAGCAGCGGTGTCTGTTAGTATTGATTGGAATGAAATTGCAGTATTTGATGCCGCGAATATAAATATTACAGTGAGTTAATCATGACATTTCAATCTGTAGAATTTCCAGAAATTGATATTGAAACCAGGGCATTGAGTAGGGTTTTACTACAATTCCGAAAGTCTCCGGTATTCCTCCAGGTATTGGAGGCCATGATGTCTGAATTAACAGCATTTGTAACAGCTGTACAACAGGTAATGGAATATCGTACGTGCGCAAATGCTGAGGGGGAAAATCTTGATGTACTGGGGCGGATTGTTGGACAATTTCGAGAGTTAATTAATTATGATGTAATTACCTGGTTTACCCCTGATGCAGAGTATGCCCTGCTTAATCAAGCTCCTATATGGGTTACAAATGCACCACTTGCAGAGAGTTTTGAGGCTGATGATTTTTGGTTCCGGCAACTCATTGAGGGTAAGATTGCTCGAAATTTTGTTCAGTACGGAAGTGTACCTGAAATACAGGATATGGTAAAACGAGCACTTGGCCTTGATATAAGTATTGTTAATGTGGTTGGTAATCCCCTTACGGTATTAATCATTGTGCCTGATAATACATCATTAAATAATCTATTGCTATTGCAGAGAGTAGGTAATAACGCAACAGTTGATAGCGTATTTTTCTTACCCCTTCCTGCTGGAGTACAGATAGCGCAGGTAATCTATTGGTCTGATTATTTCTCATCTTGGGGTACTACTTCAGATTGGTCAGACGTTGGGGATTGGAGTGATACTGGGGATTGGAGTGATACTGGGGATTGGAGTGATACTGGGGATATTGAGGCCCTTGATTTTGATGGTCGTGGGGCAATTTTGCCCGGCATAGGATAATTTGGAGGATGATTATGTGGCTTAAAAGATTTCAAAATTGGTTACCTGTTATACTCTTAACTGTATTTTTTGCACCCCCTGCATTTGGTGCCGGGAGTTGTACCCCTTCCTGGGCTTATCAGGGAGCACTCAGCCATCAATTACTATTTGATTGTACTGGAGATGCTGTTGATGGTTCAATTCCTGATATTGAAATGGGGGATGCTGCTTTTGCGCTCTTACAGGGACATAGGCTTGAGTTTGTTTCAGCCTGGCCAGTATCAGGTGGTACTGCCCCGGATGCTGCTGATGTTTTTGTATTTGATGTTTATGGTGAGGATCTGTTAGGTAGTCCTGATGGTGGAACTACTGCTGGGCAGGGGGCTAATCTTATTGACCCTGATTATAAGCAAACAACTCAACCCTTCCCAAATAAGGGTGTTGGTCCAAATTTTCCGATCATTACACATAAGTATACACTGCGAGTTACTGGACAAGCTACTGCCAGTGCACGTTATTATGTGATGCTTGGATTTGCTAAATAAGGAGTTACTACCATGGCAGATAGAACTGATTCCCTAAATGGTTGGATTTGGGCTACTGGTGCGGGTGATCCCCCTGCAGTACCTGTAACGGGCGTTACATACGCTACGTCTACCCTTTCTCAAACAGTGGTAGAAACAGGTTGGCCATATAATCAGATTGCTAACGGTGCAGATTTTAATGAGGTAATGAGAAGAATTACCTCATTAATTGAAAACATTGAAAAATATGGAGTTTTGACCTGGTGTCCTACTATTACCTATCAAACAGGGGCGATGGTAATTGCCTCAAATGATATTGCGTATAGGGCTGTTCAATCTAATCTGAATCAAGACCCTATATCAGATACAACGGGCACATATTGGGAAAGACTTTATGGTGATATTGGTCGTATAGGCATCTTCCCCCTTGAAACTGCTCCGGTAGGTTGGCTTGAATGTAATGGTGCAGCAGTTAGTCGTACTACTTATTCTGCTCTTTTTTCCATTATTGGTACTACACATGGGGCTGGTAATGGCTCAACTACATTCAATATTCCTGATTACCGTGGGCGTTTTCTACGTGGTTGGGATCATGGTCTTGGCCTGGACCCTGATGCTGCTAGTCGTACAAATCGTGGCGATGGCACATCTGGGGATCACGTGGGTACAAAACAAGCTGATCAATATGAATCACATGCCCATCAAAATCAAAGTCTTGGCTCTGCCAATAACGTGACAACAGCTGCTGGAGTTGATGATGCTGCATATGTTGATGATGCTGCATTCACAAATGCTCTTAATACCCAGGTTTCAGGTGGTAATGAAACCCGACCGGTAAATATAAATGTAATGTTTTGTATTAAATACAGATAAGTGGGTTATCTATCTTCAACTTCAATAACAGTTGTCTTTCCACTCTTTTTCAGATGGAATACCCGGTCAGCAGCTTGAATAATGGATTGATCATGCGTGATAACAATATGCTGAATACCCCGGCTATGACTAACAGCTCGCATTAATTCACCAATCTTTGGCCTGACGGTCTTATCCGGATTTTTAAATGGCTCATCCATGACCATTATAGAACGCATAGGTGGATTTGCCAGGCCAAGGAGGGCAATCTTAAGTCCATAGGATGCAACATCAACCTGGCCATACCCAGTCATTTCCATAGGGTTTGCCAGGTGACCATAGCGTTCAAAATACAGGTCCACCTCAAGTCTGCTCTTGGGTAGGTCATCCCCAAGGGGGAGGTTAAAGTCCATTACAAAATTATAGGCATCTTCCTCAAATACACTACTGAGGGCAAGGTTTACTGGCTCAACAATATGATACTCAAGCTCAGCCTGGGTATTACGTGCAACCTCCTGGGCAATGAACCTTCCCTGTTCAATTCGCTTACCCCTACGCCTGGCATCAAGGAATTTCTTATTGACCACATTAAGATCTCGTTTAACCCTTCCACGTTCACCCTTCCGACGTTCAAGTTCCTTTCGTATATCACTGAGATTCATCTTCATTCCCCAGTCCATACTTTTCTTTGAAGGCAGTAAGTCCACGTTGTACGCCATCAAGTAAGTCCTGCTCTTTCTTTTCAAGAGCATCACAGGTAGTATTAGCTTTCTCCGGGGTTGTGCCGTGTTCATCTTTCATCTGTTTTTCAATACCGGCAATTTCCCCCTCAAGTTGATGATACCTTGCCTTTTTGCTACCAATTTCCTTCTTTAGTTCTTGGAATTCTTGCGCCAGGGATTTCGCCATTACCATACCTCAACTTTAAATTCTGGACTGAGGGCAAAGCCGGGTCCCCAGGTTTTATTTGATGCCCCAAATTCCCGAACCATTCTGTACGCAATATTGCACAAGCTTTCAGACAGAAATCCCGTTGCAAGTAAATCAGTTCTGAATTTTTCATCAGCCCAGCGCCTGCGTTCCGAGCTTGTACAAACACCATAAACAATATCATGTGGCCGGCAAATATTTTGAACAATAACCCAATATTGTTCAGGCGGCATAGCCATTCTGAGGAAGTTATTGATGGCTGAGCAGCCATCAAATATAAATGGCTGACATACTCTAGGGGTTCTATACACAAGGGTCTCTGCGTGAAGTCCGTATGCTTCCGCTGTATCCGCAGCCTCATCTGGGGTAATGATTTGTTTTATTTCCCAAGCTGGGTAGATTATAGTATTTTTGTCCATGGTCATTTCTCCTGTTTTTCAGTCCAACCCCAGACAAGTTCCTCAACCTGTTTAGATTGGTCATTAATAGAAAAGAATTTCTTCAGATTGTCCTCAAAATGAATTGTAATGCGTTTAACTCCCTTCATACGCTCAATATAGGCAGCAAAGCGTTGTTCCTTCTGTACCTTAACGTCAAGGTGTTCCCTACTTACTACCCCAGTTCTTATAGGTACAAATACCTCTTTAACTATATTTATATCAGCATACCAGAGATATACCCTGGGCTGGTGTTCTACCTGATCTGCTTCAGACCTGAGTAGACTACCTGGATTTACTAGGAGCCTGCCCTTATAACTGATAACAAATGGCTCGTGGTTGTCCCCCGTGAGGATAAGCTGATATTCAGGAAATTTCTTTAATAACCGAAGGGCCTCACCCTCAGGGGGTGCCCCCGGAAACGGAGGTTTACCCGCATAGGTCAGGGTATGTGCCATAGCTACAGCAGGAAGGCACTTGTCTGGCTCGCTACGAGGTTTTATAGACCTACCCCAGGGGAAGGTACAGAGGAGGAAGTTCGAGCCGTCTGCGCCACGCAAATCGATTTCTCCCTCAGATAACACTTTTACACGTCCAGACTGATTAAGTACCCAGAGCCCACTTTCCTCTAGTCGATCCATTTTATGCGCTGGTAATTCATGCTGGCCCGGTATAGTTATAATACCATGAGGAAGGTGAGTAAATAACAGAGCGAGCAGCCAGGGACTTGATTTCCAGACGTCAAGAAGATCCCCTGCGTGTAGGATTGGGCACTGATACTGTTCCTGAAGTCGGGCTAGCCATTGCCATTTTCTGATCTGAGTTTTAATCAAGTCATCAGTACGGCAAACTGGCTGCCCGTCCATACAGTGCCAATCAGCTGTAAGTATTGCAGTTGGGGTTTTCATATTAGTGATTCAATTTTAATTCTTTTGAAATTCAATGCACTAAACTTTTTATTAACTTCTGTCTGAATGATTTTGATAATTTTTTGGATCTCATTATCAGATAAATAACGAGATAGTGGTATACTTCCAACATTAGGTATTATAATTTGTATACCAGTACTAAGAGGACTATTAATTATTCCCACATCATTTTTAATTGTATTATAATCAGTCAGGAATTCCTCAATTGTTTTTGTTCCAACTTCTTTTTTTAAATCAGTGGACATTTTCCTTCCTCCAGTATAGTACACAGACCTTTTGTTTTTGCTGTTAACCCAGCCTCTTTTTCTTTAATTTCCAAATCTATTTTATGTAAATCTTTTACTAATTGCTGATGACTGGTAATAAGTCTATCTAAATTCAATAACTTCTTTCCCACCCCAGTCAGTTCCTCAATTTGTTTATTTAGGTTAGCAAGATCAGCCTCAGCCTGGGTAAAATCCGGCATCCTCTCTTTTTCACTGCTAAGAGCGTTATATTGAGTAATTAAGTTAGCAAGGCCAAGTTGCTTTCCCCTAACTCGTAAGTACTCATCATACTGTTTTCTGATTTCCTCAAGTGCATCCTCAGCAGTAAGGTAGTGTACCAGGGTTTTCTTTTCTACCTGTAGTGATTCCCAACGAGAAATAGCTGATTTTAAATGCCGGGCCTTCTTCCCGGTAGAAAGGGCCTGGGCCTGAAAACCTTCCAGGTCAGTCAGATCCTCTTCCATTTCATCCAGGTAATCAAATGTTTTTAACTCAGCCTCAAGTTCCTCAGCCTCAGCCCCATATTTACGAACTTCAGCAGTACAGGCATCAGCATCACGCTTGGCAGCACTAAGTGTCCGGTCAATAACTTCAAGATTTGCAATCTTGTTCAGATACCGGCTTACTTCAGGAGCACTCGAATTAAGGAGAAAGAATTGATCCTTTTGATGTTGAATATTCAGATCACCAATATTAAGTGCGGCAAGAATAGGCTCCGGGGGATTGTGACCAAATCCACTTTCTGGTTCCTCGTCATTAATTTGATAATAATTTTTTGACCCACTCTTATTTCGATATCTGCGAATAACTCCTACGTCATCAAAATCAAGGTCAACCTGCATGAACTTCATATCCCAATTCATCAGGTATTCAACCCCAAGTGGTCGGTTGGTACGTACCCAGTTAAACCCACGCCAAAGGGCTGATTTCCCACTGTCTGTATCACCGATAATAGCGTTGAAACCAGGATGAAATTCAAGAAAGGTTTCCCTATGACGTTGGATACCAATAAAAAGGGCAGATTTTAACATTGTAGACCTTTAATCATTATCATTATCAGTATATAAAACTCTGGAAAGGTATTGGGCACATACATGCCTTTCCCCTCGCTTAATTTTTCCCCGGTAGTTTCTAGCCCTCTTATCGGAGGGGTTATAACGTGTACAACTTGTACGCAGTGGACAACTCCCTGAACAACATGAAGAAATATTCTCGCTCATTTTACTCTTGTCCTTACTGGATTTGAATTAAGGTTATAATATCCCATCCCATACCAGGCCATTAGTAGGGCATCACTTCTTCCGTCAAGGTGCCCACCCCGAGGGCCTTTTAACTCTGCTGCCGGAAATAACCTTGAAGCTACTTTATATGCTCTTTCTTTTGTCGTCTGGCCATCACTCTTTTTAACCAGGCCTTTCTGCCATGTTTGAGGTGGTGGTTTAAAGAAACTAATCATTGTGGCAACTAGTGCCATTTCCCAATGTCCGGTATTAGTCCCAAATGAAAATGTTGATTTTGCACTTGTACCATAAATTGCATGAACGTCCTCAAGGATAGCACCTATAATTTGATAGTCCCTGCGCCAGGTTTTAAGCTGCATGAAAACTGAGTAAAGATCATTATCCTTTGGCCAATCAAAGAATTCAAATGAAAGATTTTCAGTAAGTAGACAAGCAGCCCCAGACTTGCCGGGGTCAATACCAATAACAGCTTTCATTATTCCTCAATTACCTTATCAACTTTAGGCCTTTTTTCGTAACAAAAATGGGGATAGCCTTTAATAACGTCAACAACATGGCCACAAACTTGACATTGATAGGTATCTGCCTGTCTTACATACCAGATATGTACTACTTCTTTATTTTCATTAATATATTCTGAGTGAAACCCAAGTTTTAATTCTTGTCCCTTAGACATTGGCTTACTGCAACATAATATCATGATAACTCCTCTTTTAAAATTGATTATTAAATTTTATAATTTTATTATATTTATCAGTCATGTCTTTTTTATTTTTAGCTATACCCAAAAGATAATCTGCATATTTTGACCAAGTTTCCCCTTTATAAATCATGGATTTTAATACTGATATTATATTTGCTCGTTTAATAACTGTACGAGGTTTCTTTTTAATTCTACCCCTACGTCGGGTATCTGGATATAATTTACAAAGTTTTGAATACCATTCAGGATTATGTTCATATGGTACTCGTAACAACGCATCTGATAAAATTGATTTTACTTTTTCTACTCGTAATTTATTTTCACTAAGTTCTAACAACATTTCATCTAAAAAAGGGATTAATTCACCATTTACTATCTGGAAATAAGGATAACTGCCCTGCTTCTTCAAGTTTTTTTCTTGCATCTCTTCTTTTTCTCCGATAAATGGCCAGATAATTTTCAATCGGTGGTAGTTGTTGCAAGTGGTCTGGTCTTACACAAATTGGATTTCTACACTTATGGTCAATATGCATGTTTTTTGCTATCGGTCCAATAAAAGTTGCGTAGCTCGCACGATGTGCCCAAATGCTCGATCTATACCCTTTTACTAAAACGCACGGATAATTATTAACTATTCTCCCCCGCCATTCCCAACATCCACAGATCGATACTTTTATATTTTTTCTGATCGCTTCAATAAAATTATCTCGTAGTTCTTCAGGAACCTCAAAAGATTTTATTATTATTTTAGAAACTCCGAAACTCATTTATTTACCTTTAACTTGCAATTTTACTCATTTGCCTACTACTTGCATATCATTAAAGTATAACCCACCAAATTTACCCCCACATTTAGGACAACCCCGCAGCCAGATAATGTGATGTTGATATTTATTTTTAGCAAATTTTCTGCTTACCCACTGGCTGCTGCAGCACTCAAAACAGTAGAGCAGCGTCCAATCATTGCCCAGCAGGGCAGTTGCACAGTCAAAGCAGACCGGCACCACCATATCTCGTATAGCAATGTCAGTGACTAGATTTTCTGCCCGGCCAAAGGGAATGACAATATAGTCAACTGCTGGAAATTGTTCTTTCTGTGTATTTGGGCCATGATTCAGCTCGCAAAATTCATGATCTAAATTTGCCAATAATACAAGTTTGTCTGCCTCATTCATGCCCATACCCCATTGATTAATTTGTATTTGGTATTTTTGACCAACAATCTGGACAAACCCAAACTGGATGACCATTCTTAGAAAATAAGTAATGTGATGTTTTTCTCCACCCCTCATCATATGCATGTTTTTCAGAATAAAAAGTTGGTATTACTTTGTCACACTTTACTACCCCATTTAAATAATTTATTTTACACGCAGGACATGTATGAAAGGAAATTTCTCTATTATTATATAATATACGCATGCTATTTTTCATAATTAATACCTTGGTTTGCGATCTAGTGCTCGTTTGATATCATCTTCCCGGTTATCCCAGGCTCGTTGGACAAGGCGTTTTAGCTTATCAATTTTACCACTATTCTCAACTGCACGAGTAAGATTTGCCCACCCCTGTTCCCGTAAATCAAATTCAGGGGCATCCACCCAGGAGCCCTTGATTTCCCAGACCTTTTGTTCCCGGAGAAAATCCACCATGGACCCGATGTCATCAATACCAAGTTCATTATAGATTGAAAACCGGATATTTCTTAATTTGCCGGTGGTACTATTCTTATCCATAATGACTTCAGTATCAGTACCAACCTCACACCCACATTCCTTTCTGATGCCCACCCTAGTCATAAATGGTCTGACCTGGCTATAAAAATAAGGGCCTTCCCCACCATTGGTAGTCCACTTGCGTTCAAAAGGTTTGGCATCAATTTTCTGTTTAAGTTGTTGGGTAATGATGAGTAGACTTTTAGTATTAGCGATAAGACCATTTACATTACGAAGAATCCGGTGAATTATACCAGCTTTGCGCGCAGCATGCGCCTGGGCAACTTTATCAGCAGCATCTTTACTCTTAGCGGCTGCAACAGCTTTAAGCAATTCCTTTGCAACCTCCTCATCAGTGGAGAAGCTGTCAAGACTATCAGCAACATAAATAAAGGGTTGCCCCTTCTTTGCCAAGGTAGTGAGGGTGATTTCCATATCCTCAATGGTATTACTGATACCGGATTTATCCTCATTTCCGCGCAAATCTGCATAGAGCAGACCACTGGGGGTAATCAACCGGCTTGTTAACGGGGAGAAAAGTTTGTCAAGATTAAAATCGCACCGGCGTTCAACATCATCATAGATAAGTAGATAGTTATCAAATCTGGGGTCAAGGCAGGCTTCAGCAAAGGTAGAGAGCACAAGTACTGTTTTACCAGCAGTACTCTTGCCCGGTAGGGTATTTATTTTGCCCATAGGCCACCCGCCATCAATACGGTCAGTCATAGCCAGGTTAAGCATAGTGCTTCCAGTGGGGAGGAAAAAGCCCTCTTTCCGGGTCTTTGGCGGCGGTTTGGGCACAGCACGTTGTCTTACCCGTTGCTCAACCTGCTCTACTACTCGTTGTCTTTCAGTCATAAATTTTCTCCAGACCGTGTTTATCAACTAGGTAATGACCCCACTTACCATTCGGTTGTTTGTAGATATTATGTTTTTTAATCAGTTTGTAAAATGTTGGCTTGGTCAGGGTTACATTATACTTCTCTTTGAGAAAAGCTAATGCATCCTCTGTCCTTACCCAATCTGGTTTTTGTTTTACTGACATATTATGCTTTTCTCCTTTATAAAGTATGGGTTAAAGGCAAGGCAGGATTCGAACCTGCACGCTGCTACGGGCCTAACCTGGCTTCTATACTTCTCCCGCTTCTGCGCTCTAGCCGGTATAAAACGATGCGTCTACCAATTCCGCCACTTGCCTTTAACCCAATATGAAAAGGGTATTACTTACCCTTTGTTAACTGTTCATTCAGGTCATCACAATCTGACCATACTTTGCACTTTTTACAGGAATTACTGGTATTACAGTCATATCCATAGCGCAGACCTTCAGGGCAATTGCCTTTTGCACTGGTGCTTCCTTTATCAGGCTCAGGATCATCTGCCGGTGCGACCTTTTCACACTCATCAGCATTCTCACAGCGTCGGCAACGTTTTTCCTTTCCATAGTCTTCACCGAAAGTAAAACCATAAGGGCATTCATTCCCAGCTGGTTCAGGATCAGGTTCAGGTTCTTTTTCTGCACGGGTTCTGGTCCGGGTACGGGTTTCAGCAGCAGGTTCCTGATCAGAGGTTTGACGTTCACGGGTAGCCCGTTCACGTATTCTAGCAGGCTGTTCTTCACGTTGCTGTTCATCTTGTTCATGTTCCTCAGCCACTCCATTATAAATGGCTGCAATCTGGTCATAGGTCATTTCTTTGAGAAAAGCATTCAGATCATATCCATGATCAATAGCCCAATCAGGCGGGACCTGCTTAGTTAACTCAAAATCAATCTTCTCAGCTTCAAAGTAGGTGGCCTTGCCAAAACTCTTTTCGTTATACCGAATATTGGTAACAACACCAGAATCAGGATCAGCAAACCAGGGGTCATCATCAGCAACCTCCTCAATTTCATCATTAAGGAGGGATCCGAAAAGATGGTAGCTAATATCCTGCAGATACAATTCCTCAGCCTGCGCCTCTGGGTCATACCAGAGGCTGAGTTCCCGCTGTTTGGCTTTGTATGCCTTGATAGTATCCTCATTAGCATCCCGGTCTTTCATAAGTTCATTCAGATCCTCACAAACCGGGCACCGCCTGCCGAATGTCTTGGCCGGGCAGATAACCTTGATTTCCTCGGGGCCAATCTTGTGAATGTAGAAAGTACGCTTGTAAAAGAGGGCGCCGGGCTCGATCTTATCCGTATAGTTGAACCCAATTGATTCATAGGGCAGGGTATAGAGACTTACCCGGCATTTTCCTTTCCGGTCAGCCTTTAACGGTAACCAATCAATATCCACATTACCACGTGGAATAGCAATATAACTACTCCCCCCTGATTGTTGCTCCCTGGCCTGTTCTCTAGCTCTTTCCCGCATAGCCTGCATTTGCGCTGCTCGATTGGGTTTTCCAGCCTTGCCTGCTGATCCTGCTGCTCTTGCCATATTACTACCTCCTGATAATTGTTTTTGATATTCTAGCATTTGCGGTTGATCCCCCGGATTTGCTTTCCAGTAGGACATCCACTCTGATGTACCTGGTGTAAGGTGTTTAAAACCGTTCATATTCTACTGCCTTGTGCGAATTTTACCCATTACTTTTTGGACCTGTTCCATCCTGGTCCTTGCCTTGTCATTAATTTGGGTTGCCCGGCGCTCATTATAGTTCTTCAGCTCCTCAGCAAGTTCCCGACCAAGGCCAGGGCGCGCAAACCACTCGGCCAGGGCAAGGCGTACAAGGTTTTCAAGAACTGTTTTGCGCTGATGAAGGCTAAAAACAGTATTACTCAAGATATTTGCCTCATACTCAGCCTGGATAAGTTTTTCCTTTGCTGCCTGATGATCCGGGTGATCCCGATAATAGGCCTCAACTTTTTGTGCATTGCCATAATCTTTATTGCCGGAAACCTCTTTGATGAGTTGGGATCGGGTGACCTTTAGATCCTCATGTGCTTCAGCCAGGGCTTTTTTTGCCTCAGCTTCCATTCTTGCATATTTGGAAAAAAGCATGGGCTGGCGTAAAAGCTCAACATCAAGATTATCTGGGTCAATTTCAAGATCAGTATTAAATTCATTTTCATCATACATAGTTATATACTCCTATTACTTTGGTTCGAAAAATAAGATATTTGGAGTAATTCCAACAGCTAACCGCAGGGCATTAAGGCTTTCCCGAAGGATATCAGAACCAAACATAAATTGGAATGCAACCCGTGCCTCATCTGTAATATCTTTATCAAGGGTTATTGTTATATGCTGGTGGGGCAGCCCTGTTTTAGATGGCTTTTCAATAATATCAACTATATTAATATGTATTGAATTTTCCATCCAATATTTCAAGTCATTAACCCTTCCCCTAAAATAAGTATATTGCTCTTTACAATCAATATCAATCTGAAGTTGATTTTTCTTAGGTAGGATAATATTACAGTTATTTGCCTCAGCAATCTTATTAACATCTTGTTCAATATCATATACCTGTTGAAAAAATTTCTCATTATAAATAAGAGAATTGAGTATATCCCAGATAGCACCTTTATTTTTAGCTATACAATTTTTAGTTTCTGAGGTAATATCATCTAATTCACAAAGTTCTAATTGCGCTTTCATTTCCCAATCCTCTAGCTAAAGTTAAAGAAGGTATACTTTTATTATAAAGTAAATAAAATAAAAGTAAAGTTAAAAATTAAAGGTTAAAAAGGTACATCATCTGTTTCAGGTGCTTCAACACTCGCAAGGGCATCATAACAGGCCATAGTAAGACCGGGTGCGCCCGTATCATAAAATGGAGTTCTGAACGCATCCATAATAATGAAAGCACGTGCATCATCCTCCTGAAGTAATACCTTATTACAGTATCCTAGGACAGCCCGGCGTACCTTTTCAGGGTCCTCATCCTTTAAGTTCAATAGGATCTTCCGCACCTGGGGCCATGCAAATTTCTGCAGCATAGATCGGCATAAGTCAATAACAGTAGTCTCAATGATCTGCACACATTTTACAGCATCAAGCTGCTTATCTTTAGGTAGGTCAATAACTTGATCAAGGGCTACAAGAGCATTTCTAGGGTGTCCCTCAGCTAAGTGTATTACAGCGTCAAGTACCTCCCTGTTAATAGCTTTTCCCTCAGCCCGGCAAATACCTTTTAGAAGTCTGAGCATATCCATGTCATCAAGGAGTTCAACCTCAAATACACTACACCGACTACGGATACCCTCCAGAAGTCCTTGGGGTTCAGACGTACAGAGGAAAAAATAAGTATGGTCCGGGGGTTCCTCAAGTAGCTTGAGTAGGGCACTCTGTGCCTGATTCTTGGCACTTGCCCCACCTTGGCCAAGCATATGTACCTCGTCAAAAAGCCAACATCGGACGTTCTTTCCGCCCAGGGCTTTCATATTGGCATTTTTTCTGACCTCCCGAACGTCATCAATAGAACGGAAAACAGCACTATCAAGTTCAACAAAATCCCGTTCTAGATCACATCCAAACTCCTGGGCAACAATCCGCGCAAGAGTGGTTTTCCCGCACCCGATAGGTCCGGTGAAAAGATAAGCGTGAGGGATCTTCTCCAGTGGTTTACCCAGTACGGTCCCCAGCTTTTCTATCATATCATCATTGCCTACAAAATCATCTAATATTTTGGGCCTGTACTCAATATGTAATGGCATTATTTATCCTCTTCAGTTTACTTTCGTTTAATAGGTGTATATAACCTCTTTGATATAAAATCCTGCCGAGCCATTTCCATGACCTCTCGCATCTGGGGGTGGGCTCCAGGATTTTCCTCACTACGCAGGTGGAACATATAATGCCATTGGGTAATATCTGCCTGGACAAGGAGTTCTGCTGCCAGAGCATTTTGCAGTAATCCCCTTGCCTGCTCAGGACGTTGCTTGCTCGCTTCTCCAACTACATTTTCATTCATGAGCAAGCAATATTCATTGTAGGATTGAATTATAGACTTTACCCAAATCCTAACAGCAGGATTTTCAATTACATTTGCACAATGTATATCGTATACGCCAGGGCTTATCTGTGTATAAAACCATGGGGGGAGGATAAACCTGGCTGGTCTTTTCAGGTAATTTACATAACGGGTACTTTCCTGGAGAAAGCTGCAGGGGCGGTGTCGTACCATCTCATGTGTAATACCCCTGTCAATAGTGAATTTAATACAGATAGGGAGAAAATTGAGGGGCAACTTATTTTCTCTGGTAATTATTGCCCAGCCCCCGGTAGGACGTAAAGGCTGGTAGGAGAAAAATTCAGGATATTTTTCCAGTAATAAGCAATATATATCAATTAATGGCTGAAATGATATCCACCAAGGAGTAATTTCAAATGTATCTATCCAGGCCCTGAGACTACCACCAAAGAATAATACCCCATTCTTTTCATTGAATTCAATCTTGTGGAACTGAATCCGGTGATGATGAGCAAGTATAGCCAACAGTTTGGAATAGATAGAAATATCAGTATAAGTTCTGAATACAATCCATCCAAATTCTAAAACACTCATATGTTTCTTCTTTGCCTTATCAATTACAAAGGGCGTAGCGGATTCAGCAGTAATCTTATCCTCACTTTTATAACACAGACGCCCAGCGCGTTCAATCCTTTGCATCATCTCTTCACGTTTAAGAGGAGGAGGACCCCAGACATCAATACTGGGTTTAATCAATTCTATTTCAATCATTTCAACACCTCCAAAGTTTTAAATTGGATATTCAGAGGCCATATGTCCTGTCCTTCCCGAATAGCCTCACCTAACCTGCATTGTTTACATGCATCCTCATTAACATGTAATAGCGGGTAATCAATAGATCTGCTTGCTTGCCTAATACGTATCGCAATATAGGTACACCGCAGTTGACAAAAGGAACGGAAATATAAATGGGCAATATCAAGAGTTTCAGCATAGAAAATAGTTTCTCGCTTCTCAGCAATAAAACACTGTCGAGTAAATCGCCTTTGTGTAGTCTTTCCCCGTTTACTCTTCTTCGTCTTAGGCTTAGGCATGGGCTATTCCCTATCAATATCTTCATTAACAAAAAGAATTGATCTACATTGTGTTTGGTGTGCATATACTTTTATACTCACTCCATTTTTACAAGCAATTCCAAGTCTACGTAAACAACTTATAAGTATAGTTATTTCTGCGTTAATTTTTCTTTCCTGTGGCTGTGCCCGTTTAGTATGGATAAAACCATTCCCACGCCATTCCAAGAGTCCCCATTTAGGGGGTAGTTCATCAACTTGGATCAATCCCTTTGGACAAGCATAATACCGCCATTTACCCATACCAGTATCTGGCTTACGCCTGAATATCTTTTTTGCATCATTCAGAAAATCACTCCGATCTGCTTTGACTTCAATTAGAATTGTATTACCGCCTGTATTAAATCCTAGAACATCAGGGTGTTCTCTATTTTGAGTAGCAAGCTCAGTAACAACAACAGGACAATTATGAGTTAACCACTTAGCAGCTTTTTCAACTAGGAAACCGTGTGTTATTTTCTTTCCAGTCATGACCTCACGTCCTATATTAACTTATTAACTATTAACTATTAACCTGAGCACATACTGGGCAGGTCAAATCTTTATAAAGCCATTTATTTCCGCACTGTGTACAACCCTGTGGGTATTCTTTTACTTTTTTCAGGTGGTACCAGCTAGCCCCTGCCGGCCCCAATTCCAAGTCAATTTTAAGGGGAACAATTATCCAAGGCCAATGCTGGCGAACATCTACGCACATAACCCGATTTACAACACCTACAATATGGTTAATCTCACTTGGCTCAAAGTCAAATACGAGAGCATCATGAATTTGCCCTAAAATCTTGGATTCCCACTTTTCCTCAACGGCAATCTTCTGTAACTGAATAATTGACCAGAGGAGGAAATGAAAGCTGCTACCCTGAATTGGATAGTTACAAACTTCATTCCTGGTCATTACCCCCTGATACCGAAAGCCTGTGAGGCTATCCACATAACCCTGTCTGTGATAGAGTTTTACCCAGTCATCTTTCCACTTTGCATATACCGGGAAACGCTGTCCCCAGAAACGTTCTTCAACTTTCTCAATATGTTTTTCAAATTGAGCTAAGTTACGAATACCCTTTTTGCGCAGGTGATCATAAAGGGGAGTACCTTTCTTTGTAATGAGTTTAAGCTGCTGAATTGCATTCCAGAGGTTCTTTGCACACATTACATAATAATCACCATAAAACTCAGCAAAAGTGAAGTTGTTCTTACCCGCATATCGAATATCCCCAGTCCACTCATCAAGGTCAAGTAAGTAACACTCACAGGCTATATCCCGGTGCATATCAAGCTCAGGATTCATAATCTCAGCAATCATATTCGGGTCCTGGTGATAGCAGCAGCTGCCGATAACCTCAGCCTTACTGTAGTCAACCTCCCCTAATAGCCGGTGCCTTGTACGTGGAATAAATTTTGTACGTACAAGTCTTTTAAGCTCTTCCTCATGTTTCGGGACGTTCTGAAAATTGATATTACTTGAGCTTGATCTGTAGCTTATAAGCAGGAGGTTAAAGAAGGGGTGGAGCATTCCACCCACTTGTTCACGGAGAATACCCTCAAGATTTGTGGACCTTACCTTTTCAAGTTTTCTGCGCTCAATAAGGTCTAAAAGCCAGGGTTGTTCCAGGGCCTTTAGACTTTCTTCATCTGTGCTGCCAGTGGTTTTATTCTCACTACTCTTTTCAGTTTCTTTAAATGGCTTGAGTTTAAGCCTGGTATAGAGTAATTCCCGAAGTTGATCATCACTATCCAGATTGAACTTCAGCCCGTACATCTCTTTCCAGATTTTGACCTCTTTAGACGCATAAAGTCGGGCCTCAATAGCAGGTATACGCTTTTCCCCAAGTCTACGCATATCCAACTCAATAGCAGGGACATCTACACGCAGGCCATTAAGTTGTATTTGACTCAGGGCTAGGGCTCCCTCATGTAAAAGTTGGTACCCAGAATGTGTTATAGGTAAACAGGTCATTTCAGGCCCTCAAATTGTTTCCATTGCAAGCTAGCAATACGGTATTCAGTAAGGCTATCCAAGGCGCAACGTTTAAGTATATCCCTCATTGGCGCATCATATATTCGGTTAAGAGCATTTGCATTCTTTTCGTTTGATTTAAGGTATTCATCCGTTGCGCCCTTAAAGTTGAAGAAACCCAATGTTTTTGCTGCCTGGAATTCAAGATTTTTAGTACCCCGGCGATTGTCAAGAGTATGTTCTCCATACATAGTGTCCCAATACCATCCATTTACGGGACAGTTAAGTACTGCCCTTGACCACATATCCTCAAATTTCATATTCTGTGCAATTTTTTTTATACTACTGTCAACAAGTATTTTTTTAAGCAGGCGTTCAATATTGATGTCATTAAATTGAAAGGCAAAAGCGTGGTCAAACCCGGTAGCAATACTACAGGCAACAATATGTTGCTCTCTAGCTATAGGCCGCAGCCCAGTTGTCTCATAATCAAATGCTATTGGGTTATGGAATTGACGAGCAACCCGGTCAAGACGGTTTAGAACATCATCCGTATTAGTAAGGATTTCAATACAATCCTCTTCAGGTTTCCAGGTCGGGAAGGGATCTTGATAGTGCTTTATAGCATACTCAAGGTCATTAAGAAATACGGTCTCAACAGCGGGGTTAACCTTCTCATTTCTGAGTACATAACTGGGATGAAATAAGGGAAATACCCAACAATGGTTTTCCCGATCAGGTATTTGCCAACCCCTCCAGAGGGTAATACCACCACCAATATTCGTCCGGTGTCCGAAGTAGCTCTCAATAGCAGCACCACCCAACAGGAATACTGCCTTGGGTTTAACCTCATGCAGAACACTGTAACAACGGGAACGGCAGGCCTGAATTTCATGTGATTTGGGTGCCCGGTTATCCGGTGGCCGGCAATTAACGCTATTAATTTTAACAGTATCCCTATCAAGGTCAATACCATGTTCGCCAAGGCATCCCCGATAGTATGTGCCAATTTTTCCAACAAGTTGTTTCCCCCGTTTGTCCTCATCTTCCCCAGGTGCCTCAGCCCAATTGAGAATACCTAACTGGCCCTGACCGTGCGGCGCCATCTTTGGACTTAGGCATTGCCGGTATAACCCACATGAGGCACAGCCTATTGGCTTGCCCCCGACCACGCCCTTATGTAATCCAATTACATCATCTTTGGAAAAGAATCCGGACATGAACGGCTACCCCCTTTTAGTTGCCTTTTCCCAAATATTGTTAAGCGTTTCATCTTGTTTAGGAGTAAGGTCAGAGCCGGTAGCTAATCTATCTGATATTGATTCAATAAAATTGGTTTCCCATTCGGTTAACCGACTTTCCCTGGCCTCACAGTCATCAATCATTTCAAGCCATTCTTCTTTTCTAGACATGAACTATGCCTCCATAGTCACCACATGTTGAAATTTATCATCTTTGAAGAGGATTGCCCCACTACCCACAATAGCAGTTCTGACCTTACTCAGAATTTGACTGAAGTTATCAGGGTGGATATTAAACTGAAATCCTTTAGTGGCATTAATTTCAATATCCTCCCTGAACCATCCACTTTTACCCTCACTGCTTACCTCAAGTTTTTTACCCACGGCCTTAACTACAATTGTCTCATCCCCCTCATTATTTACAGCCAGCACTCGGGCACGGTCAATAACGTCAATCAGGCTTTCAGGAAACTCAATACTCACGCCATCCACGTCAAGGAAGGTCCCAACTTCAGGGAAAGTACCCTCATAAACACGGGAAGAGAATACTGTGCCCTCACGATTCTTAAAGTGCGCCCACCCTCCTATACAACAAACCTTCTCCGGGGCATAGGCCGGCAGGTATTTAGCGCTCCACGATGGAAGTAAATAAGGTGTTGCCGCACCTGTCTTTACAACCCAGCGGGTAATCCGGTATCTGTCAGTGCTCTCAATATAATCAGGACAGACATTCAGACAACAGAGTATGGGTGTTGTCATATTCCGACTGGCACTGAATGTACAGGATTTAATAGCCTGAATAAATCCCTGGGGGTCTGTGATCTTACTCCATTTACCCGGCTTAGACATCTCATCAATAGGCAGACGTACTTCCTGTTCAAGTCGAATACCAGCCTCAGAGCGGATACCCTGAAGAATAAATTCAGTATCAGTCAGGGTAATATTCAGGACATCATCCTTACTACGCCTGAGCAGGTTGAACAACTCTTTGGCCTGTACTGCACCTGTGAGTTCAAATTTATCCTCTGTTGATATGGGGTGGCAGATAGCAACCTCATCATTAAAGGTCATAACCTCCCGGCCTTGAAAGACAAAGCAGGCACTCTGGTCCACAAGGCTTTTCTCATTACCCAGGCCGGGTTGTACCTTCTGAAGAATATCTAATAATTCTGTGCGTTTAATCTTCATTCCTATTTCCTTCCTATTTCAATGTAAATAAAAAACCGGCTCCCCGGCTTGACGAAAGTTTTGAGGGAGCCGGTTTTGAGTCCTTACCTACTTACCAGGCCACGGTGACCTAGGCAAACTACAATCTCATTTGATGGTCCCATACACGGGCCTCTACCGTGCGGTTCCACATTTTCAATTTAATTTTCACTTTAATTCCCCTCTTGCTTCTAGGTAGGTGCCGGTAATATTATTTATTTTTCATATTGATAAAGTTAAGCACAAACATAAAACCACCTCCTTTTTTATTCTTGGCAAATTTTGGCATTTATTGACGGGGACGTCCCCGGTCATTCACTGCCTTAAGCCGCATGCTTTCGCAGAGGCGGCTTGTTTGCAGGCGGCTGATAAAAATCAGAGTGGCTACGTAATAGCCCTGTTGCCTGCGTTATTTATCTAGGGGTTCTTGCCGATACATGGGCCATCACCATGCCGTTCATTTTTATTCTCCTTTAAATAAAGGGTAGGGGTTAATAAAATTAACCCCTTCACCCAGAATCCCCGCTCACCGGCCAGCTATAACATCAGCAAGCCCGTGGCGGGGTATATACTGGGGCTCCGACATTTTCCAGTCGGGCAGCACTTGCGGCGGGGCAACCGCGACTGCGCAACCGGGTGGGGTTCAGGACCTCGGAGCAACAGACCTGCTGGGAAACTTTTTCTAATTCTTTCTTAGTAGGTAACTATTTTTCTTTTAAAAATATACTTGTTTGGACCGTAGAGCAGTTTTTAATTATTTTCTATAGGGGTACTACCCCTAGGGGGTAAAAATCGCTTAGAACTAATTCATTTACTTTTTACTAATTCCATATCATATTCATTATTTTCTTTAATCAGAATAACCCCAGGGCAAAGAATAGGTTTATTTCGTTTAAACTTTGAGTAATCTACCTGATGATGCCATCTTCCAAATTTCCAAACTATTTCCACCTCATCAGGATGCTGCTCTTTTAAACTCTCAGCAAAGGAAAGACGATAATCATTTTGGTTATAAACATTATCTGTATTTCCACCACGAAGTGCTGGGGTATTACTCTTTGAGCTACCATTATGTGTAGCTAGTTTATTCATCAAAAAGGCCCTGAATAAAAGGGTACACCATCCATCTTTTAATACCCGCAGACTCAGGTCAGTGTCCTCATTATACCTTCCACGCCAACGATAAGGGAGTTCAGTATTTATAAGGGTACATGAATATACACGGGAATTAAAAAGATATGGACTTATATCCCCCTGTCTATCTGCTACAAATCCCTGATCATGTGGTCCAGCAAGGGCAATATTTGTATACCGATCTACAAAATCTTCCATAGCTCGGAAAAATCCGCCACCACGAACTTGAAGACGTCGATTACAATTACATCTTGTAAACATATTAATATTATCATCAACAACCCAATGCCGGGGAAACCCCCGTTTTTCAGCCCAATCCCAGATAAAATTCCGGGCCGGGATGGACCCTTGACCAAGATCATGAAAGGGCATTACTACAACATTATTCTTCCCGAGGTTCTTAATATAAATATCTTTTTCCGTACTCTCTACAAAGAATTTATAACTAACTCCCAACTGATCAAGAAGTTTTCCGGTTGTTTGAATTTCAGCCCGCCCTTTACTCGGTATACAGATTGGATATTTAGAGTCTATAGCAGGCCCAATGTATTCAAACTCACTATTTTTTAACCTCTTTTGTTCTGGGTACCATGCTGAGTCAGTAGTAGTAGAGATATGAAGGCCAAGCCGGTCCGCGAACTCTTTTATATCTTCTTTAGTCATAAAATTCATAACTATTTTATACTGGGGTGTTGCATCCTCCATTTCAAATTCAGGCATTCCCCACCATATATCCCGCCAGTAGGGTTCAACGTCAAAAAAGCCTGAAGGGGTTTTCTGCTTTACTGGACGACGGCTTTTCAATTCTTTCTTCAAATTAGACATGTAAATACCTAATTAAATAATTGATTCAAAATATTCAATTGTTTTATTAAGCCCATAAATAATATCAACTTTAGGCTCCCAGTCAAGAAGTTCTTTTGCCCTAGTTATATCCGGTTTCCTCTGCCTTGGGTCATCAACCGGGAGTTGTACATACTTAATCTTTGATTTTGTATCAATAAGGGAAAGGACTAAATACGCAAGTTCTCCGATATTATATTCTAAAGGATTTCCAAGATTAATAGGTCCAGTAATACCTTCATCTGAGTCCATTAACCTTATAAACCCATCAATCATATCATCTACATAACAAAAGGACCGGGTTTGACTTCCATCCCCATAAATTGTAATATCCTTTCCCTGTAGGGCCTGGACTATAAAATTTGAGACTACACGACCATCATCAGGATGCATTTTTGGACCGTAGGTATTGAAAATACGAGCTACCTTTATTTTTACCCCATGCTGTCGGTGGTAATCAAACATTAAAGATTCAGCAGCACGTTTACCCTCATCATAACAGGATCTGGGCCCATTTGGGTTTACCCTTCCCCAATATGTTTCAGGTTGGGGGTGTACCTCAGGGTCACCGTATACTTCACTTGTTGAGGCCTGAAATATTTTTGCTCCAGTTCTCTTAGCAAGACCGAGCATATTAATAATTCCTAAAATTGATGTCTTTATTGTCTGAACAGGATCATGTTGGTAATGAATTGGGGATGCAGGGCAAGCAAGATTATAAATTTCATCTACTTCAATATAGAGAGGAAAGCAGAGATCATGACGAATAAATTCAAATTTATTATTTTGGAAAAGATGTTGTATATTTTCCTTAGTACCAGTAAAGCAGTTATCAACACAAATAACCTCATTACCTTGAGAAAGTAATACCCCACATAAATGAGAGCCAAGAAAACCTGCTCCACCAGTTACTAAGATTCGTTTCATGTTTTTTACCAAGTAGATAGTGAGAAATATAGGGGGGAGCCGGCTCCCCCCTATAGTTAGAGTTACAGGAGAAGGGCAGTTACTTATTTCTGTCCCTTTTTCTGCCGAGCAAGAACTGCGTAAATAGAGTTGCCGATAACCCGATACGGTTTTTCCGGGAATTTTTCCTTGGCCATGAGCACAATATCATCCTCGTGCCGGTCACCGAGACCATCCTTCAGTACATCTTCCAGGAAAATTGCCATTCCTTCCTTGCCCTTTTTACCGGGACCAGCAGCCTTGACCTTGCCCTTCTTCTTGGTCGGGGCTTTGCCGGCGCCAAGGTCATTCAGTTTTCCGGTGACATAATCACGCAGCTTGGCCAGATCCTTCAGGAAAGGCGGGGCGATGCGGATGCCGTTGTCTTTGGCGATGGCCTTCAGATTATTGATAGTCTTGGCCTTCTTAACAGCTGCAAGAGGGGCAGAGACGTCAACGGGTTCACCCGCAGGCTCTTCCTCAGCTTCAGCCTCAGCTTCACTGGCGCGGGGACCAACTTCCCACTCGGCAAACAGTGCCCAGGTGCTGTCATCCAGCTCATCCTCAGCAACCAGCTGTTCTGAAGTTTCCTTCAGTTCTGTCATCAGGGAATCATCATCCATTTCCAGGTTGATCGGGGGCTTGAAGTACCCCCGGCCATTGATGTCCTCAGCGGCAGCAATCATGCGGTCATGCATAACATCAACATTAACGTCGGCGTCAGCAGGTTCAGTTTTAGATTCAACTTCTTTCGGTGTAGCAGTACGTTTTGTTGCCATTTCAGTGTTCTCCTTGTCTGTGGTTGTAGTTGTGATCTTGCCCTCAGTAATGGCAGTAAGGCTTGATCGTTTTACGGTCTTTTTGATTTGGTCTATCTCTATCACGGCACTCTCTGAGCCGGACAGACTTACGAATACTGCGAGGATTTCCTTTTTGGGACCCCGCCGAACATGCTGCTGGTATATAACGCGGTTTCCGGCTTCAATTGTTGAGAAATCGATTGATTGCATTTTAATTCTCCCCCGAGAAGGTTTTATTTTCTGATTTTTGTCCCCTGTTAGAAATACTATAAACCTCCTGGTTAAGAAAGTAAAGAGAAAAATAACTTTAAAGTAAAAAAATATTGCGCGGGGGTAACTCCTAGAAATAACTACCTAAATATGGCCTGCCTATCTCCAGACATTGGAGTACAGTTGCTTGTACTCTAGTATCAAACAGGCCTTCCCGGCCAAGAAGAGGTGCTATACGTACAATTTTTTTCCGCTTCTCCTCAGGGGTCTGATTTATACCATAGGCAGCGGTCACGTGATCCCATTTCCGAACGTTCTCACTAAAGTTGCCTGTGCCCAATGACTTGGCCTCCATACCCCCGGCATCACTCTGGGTAGCCCCAACCACACAGCAATCAAAGTCAATACTCATCTGCCTGACCTGACGCCACGTTTCATTAATCCGGTGCCTGACATCAAGATTGGTAGAGAGTTCAAGCAAATCAAGATAATCAATTACTATAACATGTGGGCGCCAGCCCCGTCCATTCCAAATATCCAGGATTGATCTTAGCTCAGTAGTATTCATTCTGGACCGGCATACTACCCGAAAATCATTATTTCCAGCCTGCTGCCGCATCCACTTTTCCCCGGCCAGGATACCCTCACGCCAGGTAAGTGGAGACACAGCTGGGCGTTGTTTATACCAGACAGCGCCTTTAAAATCTCTTGGGCTATTCTTTTTACATACAGTACAAACACAATACCCACCAGAGTTCGCTACTTCCCAATCAATAGCTTCTCCCTTTTCCTTATCAGTAATAACTCCAAACTCACAAACCCTTTCTGGACTATCACACTCATCACTCTGATTATGTGCGCAATCAAGTATAGGCACAAGCATGGGCCCACAATACTGGGGATCATAACTGCGGCCACTAAGTCGTACATGCAGGCGTCTGATCTGTTGTTCTTCTGAGAGGTCACCTATCTGGAACAGGGCAACCCGATTCCTTGCCCTGTGTGCCCGAAAAGCAAGTTCGTCAAGCCACCAGGTTTTACCTCGTTTTGGCGGGGCCAGCAAGGTCACAAATGTTGCGGGGCTGAATTGATTATTGAAAACTTGACCCAGGGCTCCAGGATAGGTAAAGAATGGGCTAGAGAAGGATTCAAAAGCACTTTGTATTTTTTCAATACTGGTAAAGGGGTTAAACCCCAGATCCTCAACCAGTTCCTGCCGCTTATACCCCTCTAGTATTGCCTGTGCTTCTTCAAATTCTCCCTCCTGTACAGCCCGGCCTGCTTCCCTGACGGTTAGACGTGTCCGGCGCTCATCAAGGTAGCGTTTACTCTGCTTGAGATAATAATCAGCATCAAATTCATTTGCTCGTTCATACTCCTTGCTCAGTATATCAAGAAGTTCTGCAAGGTCATCTGCATGATCGTCATCAATACTATCATCCCGGATATGCTGTTCATAAACATCTTGGAGGAGTTTACCGGGGGCTTTCCCGTGTACTTGGTAATGATCCAGGCACCACCGGCAGATGACCTTGCTTATATCAGCCTGGAGGAGTTCGGGTTCAAATACGTCCTTAATTGCATTGAGGAATGGCGTACTGACAGCCATTCCTATAATGAGCTGGCGTTCCTGCCCGGTATCAATTTTACGCTTAGTTATCATTGTTTGATTCTAATATAGGGTAAAAGTGCAATTTGTTCTGAATTTAATATTGCAGCATGATCAATAATTAATCCGTTAAATTCACGTCCTTCAATATTCCTAATAGATAACCATGATAATGGTTTTATATCAAGATCATTTCGTCCAATTTTACTTGCTAATAATTTTGGATAACCTAAGTTACTATTTACCCATATAAAAATGGAACTATAAGGAGCAGAGGTCATTTGTATAGTTGTATTCCCCTTCCTTCTTTCCATTATTTCCTCCCCCTTTTATCAACTCCAGTCATAGTCTTTACCCGGCACATTTCCATAATCCGGCTGGTAAGACGGTCATCATATATTTCAGACAATTCAGAAAGACTGAGATTACTACTTACTACCAGATTTTTACCCATTTGATACAGGGTATCAATTATGAGGTAGAGGCTTGCCCGCACCCAATCACTCGGCTTATCAGCGCCCAGGTCATCAAGGTAGAGCCAATCCACCTTGGTATAGTGGTCAATAATCTGCTTTTCAGTTTCGAGCGCACCGGGGGTAAAACTTGACCGTAATCTGAATAATAGTCCGGGAGCCCCCGTCCAGGTAATAACAGGCCATTCCTGCTTTTCCTGAACTACTCTCTGCCATTGAGCATAGAGCATGGCCGCCATGTAATACGTTTTCCCCACGCCTACAGGGCCGGTAATAAATAAGGGCCTGACCTCAATATCTTGGATGGTCTTTCCCCACCATTTCTCTGGTATACCTGATTTTTCAATCTGCTTATTAATTATTTGCTGATGAATAGGGTTCATAACTAGGCTTTAACTCCCTGATAGGCTATACCAGCTAGGTAAGGGTATGCCGGGGCTGGGCAATTATTTGGATGCTTAGTACAATTCAAACATCGATTAAGCGGGGCGTACTCCCCGTTACACCATACATTTGTTTTCCAGAGGTCAACGCCTTTATATTTTCGGCGTTGCCGCTGACGTCTGTCTATTCCTGAACGTCTATTGTCAATCATCATCCACTCCCAATTGTGCCTGAAGATTTTCAAGATTATGACATATTGCTTTTAACTCATGTTGAATAAAATCCTTTTTGCTTTCCTCAGTTTTTGGCCCAACCCTTTCCAAATATTCATATAGGGGTTCAAAGGTTCCCCCAATTTCAATTTTAGGCTCTTCTACTGGTTTTCTCTTACCCTTCATTATTCTTAAGTAAGATGATAATGAAACACGGGTTGGCCCAACATGTACAATTGGTTCAAGTTCTTCCCTTACATACCCAACTGAAAGAAAATTCTTATCCTGGCCACTAGCCCGCATATAGTGGCAGATTACCTTATTGACCTTAGCCGGAAGCGGGTCCGTAATTTTAATTAGGTCTTTCAGGATAAATCCATTAGGACCGAAGTTATTGTTCAGATTTGCGTTAGTTTGATCATATTCCCAAACAGCTTTGTGTAATAATGCCTCAAGTCTGCCGTTCATCCCCTTTCCTCCATTAACAGTCATTATTTATAACTTCTGCACCTTCCATATACCGATCATATTTACTCTTGTCCTGGCAGCGGATTCCCCCTGAGGGTGTAAACCTATTGGACTGACTAGGGGATTTGTCTTTTTTATTATCATAATTCCCTTCCATCACCTTTACCCAATTTGTACTATTTGTGATAATCCAGTCAAATGTTATAGTCCAATTTCGGTCATTATCACCACAGAGGAAATTGCTACGCAATATTTTATTTACTAGCCGACGCCAATCTCTCTCAGTAGCCAGACCCTCTTTGCGCCGGGCGGTAAGTTTATCAGCGCGCGCTGCTGTTATTTGATTAATTTTTCTGACTGGAGTGGACTCAAAAGCCTCATTCCATATTTGAAGGATTGTTTGATTATTAAATTTAGAAGGAAGGTCTTTTACTCTTTGTTTAGGAAAGGTTGTGCTTTGTTCTTGATTATTTTCCAATGAAGGAGGATTATAGGAGAAAGAATCTTCTTCTTTCTTTCCTTCTTTAGAATTCTTATTAGTACTTACTTTAGTATTCTTAAAGGGTCCGGAAAAACCGCTAGCCGGTTTTTCCGCTAGCGGTAATTCTGGCTCACGGTTTTTCTCATCATCCCAAATATATAACTCTAATCGTGTATTTCCAAATTGACCGTTAACTCTTTCCTGAACCCTGCCTATTAATCCCATTTCTTCAAGCTGTAGGAGTACTGGGCCAACTGTTTCCCTATGCATGCCGGCATAGGTACAGACTGTTTGAAGGAAGTTCTTGATATTGGGATTTTCATTGAAATCAGAATCAATTTCACACAGGGCAAGATATACAGATCTTAAATTCTTATATTCTTTGGTAGGGAAGTTATGACGAAAATATCGAATGATTCGTTTATCCCACCAGGCATGTGCACAATCTCTTTTTCTCTTATCCATAGTTAGGGCTCCTGTACAACTAAATCCATTGTATGTTCTATTTTTATTTTTGATAAAACTTTTATAATATATAATAAATCACTTTTTTTATAATAAACTCTTCCATTTAATTCAATTTTAGAAATCCACGGATTTGTTCTTAATACCCTATTAAAAGAATCAAATATTTTTATTTCTTTAATTATTTCTTTTGCTTGTTCACGAGGTAACCAAATACTATTTTTTGGTAGAATAAAGTTATATTTTGGTAGGAATGAAGCTATTAATTCAGCTTCAATTTTATTTAAAGAAGATAAGGGGCAGGGTAATATTTTGAAATGAGTAAATTCTTTTTTACTTTTTAGGTAATGTTCAATTATTCTAGGCAAACCATTTTTGGTTTGCCCAATATATACAATTGTATTTTTTTGAAATAATAAATATATAAGGGGGGATGACCATAAATCAAGCCATTCTTTAGAAAAATCAGGAGATGATTCAATTTCCCTGATTGTTTGGTCTTCATCATATTCCATTTACTTTCCCCTAAGTAGGTAAAAAGTTGGCCTTAATTCATGGCCCAGAAATAAAAAATAATCAGGGGGAGGGTAAAACTAAACACCCCTGTGTCGGGCTATGTGAAAAGGGATTCGGAGGAAGTGTTTATAACTAGACACAGTAATTATAAACACTTCCTCCTTTACCAGAAACTCTGGGCTGACCTGGCCGGGCCAACATCCAACAGGTTAGGAAGAGAAAGGGAATTCTCCAGATACACTTTCTATTTTAGGCTAAAAAAATAAAAAAGTAAAGAAATTTCTTTCCCTTTAATATTAAATACTTAACTCTAACCTTCCTGTAGTAATTCCTTCATTAAATCCCGTGCATAATCCCTGGGAAGTTCAGCGGGGTCCACCCCTCTTTTCTTAATGTTAATTTGTATCACTTCCTTCCTGTACATAGCCAGATAGGCTGCAATACGCTCACTCTGTACCTCAGCTTGGGGATCTGGGTCAAAAAATGTAAATACTTTATCAAATCTGCGTAACTTCTTGGCCTGCTCTATCCGGTATTTGATACCGAAAGTACAGACAGCCCCCGGCCCTAATCTCCAGGCATCAGTTATACCCTCTACAATAACAGCAGTATTTCCCTCAATGAAGTCAAGGCCATATAGACAGTGCTTATGATCAATAACTTCATCCTCTTTTCTGCACGCTTTATACCTGAGTTCAGCCCGGCCAGTCCAATCCCGGCCCTGATAGCTTACTAGCTGGCTGTATTGGTATATTGGGGCTATAATTCTGAATGCGTAAGGACCGTGCCGGCCAGTACCCTGGATACCCCATTGCTGAATAATTTCATCAGGGTCAAATCCCCTCTTGAGTAGGTAATTTCGGTGCCCAGTTTGTAGCGGACCGCAGCCGTAGGGTAAGACCAGGGTTTTTTTCCGTAGCGAGAACCCACTTGTCTGGCTCGCTACGAGGTTTTTAGCCACACCCCTATACCTACCTATGGTTTTCCCCGCCTCGGCCCAGGAGCAGCTTAACAACGCTTTTACTACTTCTTTAACACTATGTCCCCCGCAGCGCCAGCATGAGTAGAAACCATCACGTAGGTGATACCCCAGATGCCATCCGAAGTTGCCTGTGCAGAATGGGCATTGGGTATGTACCCACCCGACGCTACAGTGCTTATGCCCGGAGCTTAGATTGGGAATTCCATTATCACGATAGAATTTAAGGGCATCGAAAATCATAATTTTATGTCAGTAAATATTATGGTCAAGTATGCGAGTATAATGACTATCCAGAGGATTACATTTTCATTCTTGCTTTCCTTCTGGTGTTTTTTATACCCATCGTTAAATCCATCATTATAGCTATTAATTTTGGTTTCTGTAATCATGTTCTTGAGTTCATTAATTGTTTTTTTCATTCCCGCCCCCTATTTTATTCATAAGGTATTTGATTGTACTTGTTTCCTCAATGTCCAGGCCTTCCATTGCCGCGTGAATAACTGCTGCTTTGTAGTCAAGGATTTCAATAAATCCTTCCTCAATCGTTCCTCTGGCCATGAGGTAGTATGCTGTTGATTTACGTGTTTGACTTATACGCCAAATCCGGTCCTCAGCCTGGCTATGGTCTGTGGGTTTAAAACTGTACTCAAGGGTGCAACTATTTGCGGCCGCAGTTAGGGTTAGGCCCACCCCGGCTGCAGTTAGGTTGCCTATGAAAAGTTGACAACTGGGATCTGATTGAAATCGATCCTCAGCAGCTTTCCTGGCCAGGCCTGTAACACTGCCATCAACTTTAACAGCAATAGCGCCAAACTTTTTCATCAGGGTGTCAATTATTTTCTTGTGCCAGGCAAACACAACAAGCTTTTCCCCGCTCTCAAGGAAATCACTAATCCAGTCAATAGCAGAATCTAGTTTGGCCTCAGCAGCAGCCTGCCGTAATTTACTGATCTGTACTATAGGCTCAAGCTCAGTGCATTCTTTCACTACCTTATTGTATAAGGTTTTATCAACCTCAATGGGGATAACAACTCTGGTTTTAGGTGGTAAGTCTTTCAGGACATCAACCTTTTTACGCCTGAGCATTACTGTGCTCATGAGTTTGCGATTGAGTTCAGCAGTATTGCTCCGGCCATTGTATTTCCAACCCCATCCATCATGGTGTCCCTCACAATATCGGCGGATAAAGTCAAGCCAGTTGGGGAAAATAGTTGGGTTGATTATCTGTAGTAGTCGATAGATATCAATAATTCGGTTTTCAATTGGGGTGCCCGTTAGACCAATTCGGAAAGGGGCTGACTTAGCTGCCTGGATAAATGCCCTATGTCGTTGTGTCTTTTCAACTCCAAGTTTATGAAATTCATCAGCAACAACAGTTTTCCATTCTATCTCAGCCAGATCTGGTCTGAGTTCAACAGCCTTTCCCGTTTTTTTACACGCTCGACACTCCCTTCTTTTATAGTCAATACCCTGGCATTTTGGGCATACCTGACTTTCAGCAAGAATATCATAGTTAATGACTACAATATCTGTATTAGGGGTAATACCCTGTTTTCCTGTCCGGCCTTCAATTACTTGAACCCTAACTCCAGTCATAAGTTTTTGAGCCTCTTGTACCCACATATACTTGACTGTGGCTGGGCATACTATAAGAGCGGGTAAGGCATCAGCTTTACGTAATTGGAGCCAGGCAAGAGTTTGCCAGGTTTTCCCCAGGCCCATATCATCTGCATTGAGTACCCTGCCATTTTGGAGTTCGTAGAATCCAACACCCTCTGCCTGGAATGGCATGAGTTGCCCGTTGAATCCAGGGATGTCCCAGATGGCCTGAGCTTTTCTGTTCTCGGGGATTTTATACAGTGTCCACCACTTTTTGATCTTGGGATGGATTTCAAATCCCCAATCAATAAGCTGCTCCACATTCTTTTCATTCAGGGGTGCTGTCCAGTGCGGACTAGGCTGCGTATAAAACCTCCTGCTGTTTAGGGTTTTAACCTTAGAGACTAGTGCTGGTAATTTGGGGAAATAAATTTTAATGGAATTCCCCTCAAGTTCAGTATATTTTTGAGCTGCTCTGGATTTCATTGTTATATTTTGCGTTTGATAGTCCAGCCTTCGGGAGCTGCACCAGATCCTATATAATATCCGGGGATAAAAGCTGGCCACATGGTTGAAGCAGCCCCGGCATATGCCAGACTGAAACAGTAATTTTGAATTTTCTCAGCTTTGGACAGAGCATCAAAGTGTTGGGCAAAGAATGTATTTAACCAACCGGCGAGAATAAACCAGGAAATAACTGCGCTAATGACATATATTTTAAGTATTTTGTTTTTCATAGCTATTACTCCTCAGTACAGGTTACAATATCCCCAGTTTCTGTTAGGGCATCAACCAGTGTATAGGTATCTTGTTCAGTGAGTACTATATAATAGCGGATTCCTGCGTGACAGATGGCGTAAATTCCCATATCCGTTGTTAAATCGGGGGAGGTTTCCCAGTGTTTAAGTTCTGAATTGAATTCAGTTACTTTGTTATGAAGAAGGTTATCTACATAGATAACCCAGGTTGAGATTCCAATAAGTAGAATCCCCATTGCTAGAAAAAAAACTGGAACTCCATAATTGTGGATGAAATAGATTAACTTGGTTTTCATTTTACCCTCACTCTGGTTCTGGTCCTAACCCGTTCATGACTGATAGGTAAGGCTCTTCTTCGTTTAGGTTCCCCGCGCATATAGGCTATAACTAGGCCACAAATAGGACAGGATTTAACCCACTGCCCATAGGTTAAATCCTGGGCCTGAAATCCTTTACATTTTGGGTTTGGGCATTTCATAATCTTTTTATATCATCCCTGAATTCACAGAAATAATCAGATACAGCCATTTTACGAATGATTTCAATAGCCTCTTGAACACCTCCAGAAGTCTCTATCCAATCACCTCTTGTAAGATGGAAAATCATTTGGGCAAATAGACGGTCATCCCCTTTGAACCTAGTTCCACCACAGTGGAACGGTATTCCTGATGAAAAATCAAGGTCAGCCCCTCCCAGGTTAGCCCCTCCCAGGTCAGCCTCTCTCAGGTCAGCCTCTCCCAGGTTAGCCCCTCCCAGGTTAGCCCCTCCCAGGTTAGCCCATCTCAGGTTAGCCCATCTCAGGTTAGCCCCTCCCAGGTTAGCCTCTCCCAGGTTAGCCCCTCCCAGGTTAGCCCCTCCCAGGTTAGCCCCTCCCAGGTTAGCCCATCTCAGGTTAGCTCGTTTTCCGTATCTTTTATTACTTTCAATCCAAAGTAAATGTTCAGCTAATATATCATATAATAATCTTTTCATGCCTACTCCTTTATTAGACAATAACCAGCTAACATCCAACCTTCTCCTGCTGGTTTATATTGGCAGATTTGTTTTATAATAGGACCGTGACTATTTTTCCATTTTAAATCATTAATTTGAATATTGGTTATACTTTTGGTTTCAGTCTTTCCCTTTTGCTTTCTCCAGAAACTAGCATTAATCAGCATAACTTACCTTTATTCAGTTTTTAAATGGGTAGAAAAAGAAAATTTTCTGCTGTATGTTTTGATTAACCTGCGGAGGGAAAGCATATGTGCTTCATATGCTCCTTCACGTTCAAGATCAATACCAATAGTATCTTGTCTTGCGCTAAGAATATTATACTCAAGAATGGTATCTATAAGTAATTTAGTGCCGTAGCTAAATGGTTCAGCTTGTTCAACTCGTGCAACTATCTCTTTTGCTCTATCCTGGTTTTCTTGTGTTTGCTTACAAGATAATCCAATTACCTTTCCCCGCCCTTCTAATGTATTTTTACTCATGATATTCCCCTTATTAGGATTTATTTTTCGATACTGGCCAGATATAAGGTAGGTTATCCGGTACATTCCAGTCATACTGTTTATAGAAATCAGGTGCTTTTCTTAATAGGTTACTCTGGTGTGCCCGGCAGAACTCTTCTGTAATCCATTCAGGTTTTAATACCCTTGAAAGAGAAAGAGCATATTCAAAGGTATAAAGTTGCTTCATATTATTTTTATACCCCCTTTCTACCCAGGTGTAAATAGATAAATCTCTGTATGCTGTTAGGGCAAGTTCATGACCTTTCCACATAAGGACAGCCGGGTGGTTGGCCCAGGCTTTTGATTTTGCTTTGCCGTTAAGGATATTGAGTATCTGATCTGCCTCAACACGTTGCTTACCTAACCGTCTATAATCGAGACACCAGAGGCTATCATAGATTGAGAGAAGCGGAAGGAATGTTTGCATAATAGTACCTAAAAGGGGGTAGCCAGTCTACCCCCTATAGTTATTGAGTATTAAAGCAGCTCGTCAATAAGATCCCAGGCCTTGTTCTTCAGGACGTTGCTTGATCCGAACAGGTTATTGTTCAGCCGGTGTTCTACACTCCGGGCTCCCCGGTGGTGATCAGCATACTCAGTAACGGCATTGAGCAATCCCCAGGCAGTACCGTTAGCACTTACCAGTTCACTACCCATGGCCTTACCGGCATAGAGTTCATGAACGGTTCGCATAGCACGGGCATCGACGTTCTCAAGCAGGGCTTCAACCGCATCAGTACGGTCAGCCTGGCTCCAGGATTGCCCCAACAATTCAGCAACAACTTCCCGCTCCTGATCTTTCTGGCTGGTCTGTCCGGCCAGCATCTCGTTAATAACTGCCTGATCAGCATTCTGGCGTGCAAAGAGTTTAACCAGCCACTCACTTGCTTCACGTTCTCCAACCCGGCGTTTTGCCAGCGCAGTAGCCTTGTCAATAAACTGGCTGAAGCTCCCCTGTACAAGACCGAGCTGGGCCTTAACGGCATCAGCGTCAAATACCTGATTGTGTGCAACTTTGATTGCTCTAACAGACTTTCCACTGTCAATTTCTGAGAGTGCCACGCCCAGGGTATTATGGCAGACAACTCGCTCAATAACAAACCCGGCAGTAGTTGCAAGGCTATAATCACAGGAGGAACTCAGAAGCAGATAGCCCTCTACTTTGTCAACACCGGCAATCTGCGCCTCAGCCCCAACTTTTGCCAGTGCCCAGAATTTCTGGCCGTTGAAGAGAATACCACAGGTTTCAAGCTGAAAACCACCGGCTTCAACAAGGCTTTTGAAAAAGTGAAGGACCTCCCTGGGCTGTACGATTTTATACCCAGCGGAAACGATAGAAAGGGGGGAGCCGTTATCAGAACGGTAAAGGGCATGCCTGGCCGGGAAGGTCTTGGGCACGTCAATAACTCTACGGGAATCAGCGGGGGGAGGAACCCTGTAGGTAAGGGCACTGCGCTGAATTTCCCAGTCAAAACCACCCTCTTTTTCCCAGACCTCAATGGGGGCTCCGGGCGTAAGGGCTTGTCCCATGCCATGCCATGGGGTTTTCCCGGTATAGGCCATACTTGCCTGTCCTGCCTGGTTTACATAGATTTCTGCACTCATTTTGGGTTCTCCTTATTTATCAAGTTTTTCATTAATAAATTCGACAACACAAAGAAGATTATCACGGATATTTGCTAAATCCTCTTTTTTGATTGCATATTTGTTACGGCTATTAATATAGCCGTGGAGGCGAATAATTTCATTTATGCAATCGTGGATATCTTCTTCTGTGCTGGGGATACTGAGTGCGAATTGGGTTGCGGTTGTACTCATTTTAGGTTCTCCTTTATCACCCCCGTATAGGGTGGTCAGAGGTTTATGTGGTAGGTGGCTTACGTCTCAGCCTTTAGAAATACTATAAACCTCCTGGTTAAGAAAGTAAAGAAAAAAATAATAATAAAGTAAAAAAAATAATGAACCCCCTAACTATAAGGAATTACTAGGAATAAAAAGTATAAAATTTGCGTTTTAATATTATATTTATAATATTAAACTCTAAGTATAGGCAATTAAATTCAAAAAAATTAAGTTGAGCACATAGCCCATGAGAGAAATAGTCAGAGAAAGAGTTAAACCCCTACCCCAATCAGAACAGCAGGGACATGCTCCAAGACAACGTCAACGTCAACGTCAAAGGGTTAATCCCTCGGTTAATCCCTCGGTTAATCCCTCGGTTAATCCCTCGGTTAATCCCCCGGCCAATACCCCTGATACATATGAGTTTGAGCACGCGGCCAAGAGAAATACTAAGGGTCAGTTTGGTCAAGGTAATTGCCTTTGGAAATTTGTAAATCCCGGGAGACCTCGTATATTTGAGACCCCTGAAGCTATGTGGGCTAAGGCCTGTGAATATTTTAAATACCAACAAGATAATCCCTGGCGGGAACAGCGTATAGCAAGTAAAAGGGGAGAACCTGATATTGTTGAACTTGATAAACCAGTGCCATTTACCCTAGAGGGCTTTCGGTTGTTCTCAAATATAACTGAGGGATGTTGGCACGCTTATCAATTGAGAACCGAATATGTAAAAGTCTGTAGGCAAATCATGGAAGTTATAAGGAATCAGAAGTTTGCTGGCGCGGCAGCAGGCTTTTTTAATCACGCTATCATAGCTAGGGATCTTGGCCTTGCGGATAAGAAGGAATTGACTGGTGTAGATAATACCCCGCTTATACCCCCGGAGCAGGGTGATAACCGGGCAAAGAATATGCGGGCTATGATGTTGGCTGCTCTGGCGGTAGACGCTGACGCTGATAGTGAGGAAGAGTCTGGTGGTTGACCTTGAGTGTATTCCCGTATCAGATTACTCCTGCTTTCTGGATAGTGTGGGCGTAATGGACGCTACTGATTGGGAAATATTGCGTAAAATGGTCAGGGAAAGTGATTTTGTATATATCTGTGAACGAAATCAATATACAGGTCATCACTATTTTATCCACTTCCTTCCCCTAGTAAGCAAGGGCCAGGGGTATATAAAATGAGTACTGGGGGTCAATATCTTCCCAGTCTGATTGAATTCTGGAGGATAAAACGGAAACACCAGGGGTTGCCCTGTATTATTAAGCCGTTTCATTATGATCTGGCAAATGCATATACTAAGTTGCTCTTAGGGGTACTACCCCGGCCTAACCTGATGGTCTTGGAACCCCCTAGGTGTTTGAAGACAAGTCTTTGTGATACGTTTATTGAGTACGCTCTTTCATATTTTCCGGATAGTGAGTTCATTAAGGCTGGATTTGGTAAGGAATTACCTGTAGAGAGCGTGATTGATATTCGTAATACACTTTCAAGTGATTGGTATCGGAGCATGGTAGATGATCAGTGGGGTTGCCATGTTCAGATGATTGGTGAGAAAGCAGGTGGTCGTCAGGACCACTTTTATACCCTGGAGGGTGGTAGCGTTAAGGCCGGTGGCGTTGGCACGGGTATTATCGGTTTCGGAGCTGGTAAGTTAAGGCCTGAATTTGGCGGGGCTATCGTAATGGATGACCTTCTTAAACCCCAGGATATGCGCTCTGCAGTGGTGAGGAAGGCTACCTGGGATTATGTACAGAATGGCCTTAAACCCCGGAGAAACCGGCAGAGTCCTCCATATACGCCCATTATTCTCATAATGCAGAGACTCCACCCGGAAGATCCTGCTGGAATGTGCCTGAGGGAAGAACGTGATGACTGGTATGTGGTGTGCGTACCGGCACATAATCCTGATGGTACGAGTATTTGGGAGGAAAGGATCTCAGCTGCTGAGCTTGAGAAGATGCGGGCGCGGGACCCGGAAAAGTATTATAGTCAGTACCAGCAGAACCCAAAAGCAGGTGCGGGTGTAATACTCCAGGGGCAATGGTGGTACCACTGGCAGGACCGGCTTGAGATGGAAAGAAGATTTACCCTCAAGTTCATTACTGCTGATACTGCGTTTAAGGCCCAGGATGCTAATGACTGGAGTGTATTTCAATGCTGGGGGTGTGAGGGTAAACAGGGCTTACACCTTGTTGATCAAATAAGGGGAAAATGGGAATTCCCTGAACTTCTGAAGTATGCCAAGGCATTTTGGCTTAAACACCGAACACCCCGGCGTGGATATACCCCGGCAGCACATTTCTTCATTGAGGACAAGGCAAGTGGTATCAGTCTTATCCAGAGTATGCAGCGTCAGGGTATCCCGGTAATACCCTGGGCACCGGCTGATAATACTAGCCCTGATAAGGTGGGACGTGCTAAACAGGCAAGTGATCCTCTTGCTACAGGTAGGATAAGCCTTCCACCACTAGATGCTCGACAGGATCTTAAATGGAGAGATTTACCCCCGGCGTTTAAGCGGGAGTACCCCCGGCCTGATACCTTTGAGGATTTGCCTGATATTAAGTGGGTACAATGCCTAAAGGATGAGGCTGAGAGTTTTTCAACTGATGACAGTCATCTTTTTGATGACCAGGTTGATACATTTACTGAGGCTGCTTGTATTTGGATGGAGAATGGTGGGGGTGTAGGACCCCTGCCCAATATGAGTGGACTTATACAAATTAATGAACAATAGGATTATATATGTATAGTCTTGTCGTTAATTTACAATTATGTGTTGGTTGTGGGAATTGTACTGATATTTTTCGTGATCGTTATACTACACTCCTGAGCCGGGGGGAACTCTTGCTTGATGATCTTACTGATAAGGATAAGGAATTAATTGAGTACGCTGTAAACCAATGTTATGTTGATGCCCTTTTATTTAAGGAGATTGCAAAATGAGTTTTAAGCCCATGACACATAGGAAATCTATTATAATCGCTCTGGTTGTAATAGCTGAGACTGCGTTGGTATTGTCCGGCCTTGCTCTTTTCCGGGCTGACCTGGATAAGACAATCCTGCTTGCCCTTATTGGCGTGGCATCAAATATTGTGTCCGTACTGGCTGGGGTATATATCGGTAAGACAAAAGAGGATACCCCAGCGTGAAAAAGAAACTCTTTATACTAGCTTTGTTTCTCTGCCTGCCTTCTGTTGGGTGGGCTGCAGTATATTACCATGATCCTGATTGCGCAGAAAATGGGAATGGGCTTTCTTTCGCGTGTGCAGAAACTCCAGGCGGTGCAGGGGCTTTCAATACTACCTCTGGCGTCACATACTCAGGGGCTAATTGGTATTTATTTAAAGCTGGTTCAACTATGTCTGCCGCCTATGTAGATATTTCTGCTGGTGGGACCTCGGCATCAGATAGGTTAACCATTGGGAGCTACACAACGGGTGGGGTGATCACAACATCAAAAGCCGTTCTTGATGGTTTCGGCAATGGGCAGACCAGAGTAATAAATTCAACCAATAAGTATTACTGGACTATCCAGGATCTTGAAATTGTCTATGACGATGAATTAACGCAAGATAATCGTATAGGGATCGCGTGCCCGTCATCAGGAGGAACAGTTAGTACTGATTACGACAACATCATCCAGAGGGTATACGTTCACGATATACTAATAGACGAGTCTGCTGGTAATTATGCAAACGGGATTCGCTCTGTTAGCAATGGAGGATTGCAAATTATAGACACCGCCATAGATAATATATCGAGTGATGACTTTTATGGTGGTGGTGATAATTTGCAAATTATCAGGCCAAATTTTTCAGGATCTGGGCAAGGGTCTTTGGTGACAGGTGATGAAATTCAGCTAACCACTGGTACTGGATGGTTAGTACAGGGCGGGACACTTACTCATCCCCAGCATGACGAGAAGAATACTTTCAACGCTGCTTCTACTGCTGGGGCCGGAGTGATCGAGGACGTCACGTTGAATTGTTATGAGGGAGAGGCATTAGCAGCTTACTGCTGTTATATCCAAGCTCCAGGTACAGTTGCCAGAAGATTAAAAATAAAGGGCAGCGGCATAGTTGGTCCTGTATTTTTTTCGGCGTCATCTACTGGCGGCGAATTCTATGATAACTATGTTATTGCGACTCAGGCAGCAGACCGGGGTGCATATGTTTTCGCAAATGACGTAAGCATGCTCAATAACACATTCGTTTATAATGGAAGTGGCGCTTCAACTGGTTATGGAATTCATGAACCTGTGACCATTACAGGTGGAATTCAAACCAATAATATTATCTCTGGATTTTCAACAGGTATCCGCAGCACAAATAGCACAGATAGCTACAATGATATTCACGGGGTTACGTCAGACTGTACAAATTCTGACGGTACAGCAAGAGATTGTGGGACAGGGACAATAACCTCTGACCCGCTTCTCGATAGCCAAGGACACCCGGCTTTGAATTCCCCAGTTATTAATGCTGGGGCTGATGTGGGTTTACCCTTTTGGGGTACTGCTCCTGAGATTGGTGCTTTTGAAGTTGGGGGGTACCCAGTTAAAGTCAATAACTTACCATACCTGATGCCAATTTGGCGGATGGGCGTAGGTGTACAGTAATAAATTAGAGAAAAGAGAGGAGAAGGTAATGTCACGACTGATATGGTTAAAAACAATAGCACTATGGTTGGGTATAGCTGGGTGTTTACTCCCCCTGTTCTCATGTGATGTCCTGGCTGCTCCGTCATATAAGTCAGGGCAGGCTGCTGCAACGGGTGCAGTAAATTATACCTTTACTGCTGAGGATGAATCTTGGGTGCAGGAAGTTCGCCTTCACCTTGGAGCCGTGGGACAGGCCGGTAATCTAGTTATTTTTGTGGACCGGGTAACTGGACCCTCTTATGATGTTGTTTATGTTACTCAGGACATGACCTCAACCCAGAATTTTGTATACCAGCCGGTAAGTCCTATAGTGCTCCAGGCTGGGGATGCCCTACGTGTTACCTGGGTAAATGCAAGTAATATTGGCTATGGTCTTGAGGTTGTTTACACTAAGGGGTGGACACGATGAAAAGCGGTATAACCTTTTTAATCCTATTGACCTGGTTGATCCTCTTCCCGGTTATAGGCCAGGGTGCTGTTCTTGTTAATGGTGTGGATCAATCTGGGGGTGACCTCCATTTTGTAGCCCTGTCATCTTGCGTGGGTATAACTGATGGAGTGTGTTATAATCTTACAGATCATAAACTGTATCAATGGAATGGCCTGGCAGTAGTTGAATTTACAGGTACAGGTGATAACCTTGGGACGTCAACGTATGAAACAGTACGTGAGCTTTGGGGGGCTGGTACAGGGTTTTTACTTACGGACGGGACAGTTAAGGCTGAATCAGCTATCTCTATTACTACAGATCAAATTACTGACTTACCTACCTATTTAGATTATGCGGATATTGTAGCTCTATGGGCAGCAGGGACGGGGTTGCTTAAAACAGATGGCACAATTGATGCGAGTGTTTATCTTACTGCTGAGGCTGATCCTGTATTTCTGGCATGGGATAAAGATTATACTGATCTGATTAATACCCCTACTATTCCGGCAGCTTCCACGGATTTATCTGATACTGCTGATCTATTACGTACAACTGATATTGGGGTGAGTGTACAGACTCCTCTTGTTGCTGGGACTGATTATCTCGCTCCTGATGGAGACGGAAGCGGGCTGAGCGGGGTGGGCGACATCACCGGAGTTCTTGGGGATGTAACAGGAGATGTTCCAGTTCTTTATCAAACATATTCAGCATTCACCGGGTCTGATGCGACCCCAGACGTGTCAACCAGTAGCCACTGGAAAACGGTTGACACCACAACGATAACTACATTTGACGGGACTCCGGTTGATGGTCAGCACTTATGGGTAAGGTGTGATGCTGCAACCGTGTTTGATCTGACAAGTTCCGGTATTGTGTCAGTGAACAGAACCAGTGATTTTACTTGTGCCGCAAATACCATTCTGCATTTCATCTATGATGGCACCAGCGCAAAGTGGATCGCTACGAACATGCCGACTACGGCGGATCAGATTTCAACAACTGGACTGGTTTACTACACATCTGGAGTTGGTTTTTCTAGCACCGCTACCCCTCCGCTTGGGATTCCAGCAGATTCTACAGTGGCAACTATTTTCGGAAGGGATGCGAATAATAATTTGACATTGGGGGTTTCTGGAACCAGCACAAATACATTCTGGAAAGGTAATGACTCAGCCACAAACGGGGACACAACGCAGGCATGGTCTGCTGATAAGGTGTACGATCAGTTGGCACTCAAACAGGACAAGTCCACTTTCCCGGTAGATTTCTGTGTGGCTATCAGCGACGAAGCAACAGACCTGACCGCTGGGGCAGCGAAAGTAACTTTCCGTGCACCATATGCTTTTACGTTGACTTCTTTGCGAGCCTCTGTGAATACGGCCCCGGTAGGGTCAACCATTATCATCGATGTGAATGAGGCGGGAACCACATTGATGACCACAAATAAACTGTCTATTGATGCCTCAGAGTTGACCAGTGTGACAGCAGCAACGGCCCATACTTTGACGGATACTGCCATTGCTGACGATGCGCTGATGACAGCCGATATTGATCAGATTGGAAGCTCAACAGCAGGTAAGGGGGCAAAGATATGTTTGTACGGTACGCGGGAACTTTAATATTTTTACTTAGTTTGTGCTTGAATTGTTATGCATCAGATTGGCTGCTTAATTCTTATACATTTAATACCGAGGCAGGATGCACTACGGGGCAAACCATTATTGGCGACGCCGCCACAACTAATAATTATGGGTTGTCGAATAATTTAATATATTTTGTTCGCAAAACGGCAGCAAAATCATGTAATTTGGCTACGATAGTTACCCATTTTTCTGATGCCGGTTCTACAACAACTTTTCGTTCTGCTATATATGCTGATAATGGATCTGGTACAGCACCGACAGGAGATCCCTTAGGGTATACAGCGCAGTGTAATACTACAGCTGGCGATGGCAACCCGGAGGATGCGGATTGTGCATTAGGTTCGGCTGTCAGTCTCACCGCATCAACATATTATTGGATGGGGACAATAGCCAATAACACTACAGGAGTTTATTATGGCACTACTTCTGCAAATGGCTATATGTCATGGGCGTATAGCCCGACAGATCCGTTCCCGACAATAGCATCATTTTCCGCGTGGAATAAAGACTGGTCATTAAGTGGAGAAAGTGAATGAAAAGATTAACGTTATTTTTTCTTTTTTTGCTAACTTATGTTAATTTTGCCTTTGGCAGTACAATTACTTTAGTAATAAAAGATAGTTCTGGAGTTGATAGAACAAGCAAATACGTATCGTATGGAATTCCTCTTAGCATGTCTGATAATGCCGTGTCTATTTCAACATTTAAAATATCTACCGATGAGGCGGGGACTTCTATTATTGACGCCCAGTTCAACATAATTTCTCGGTATGATCTAGATGGAGACGGCTGGGAAGAAACAGAGCCTATCCGTACAGTTCTTTTAACTTTTCCAGCTACCGTATCAGCTAATATGTCATCTACATATTATTTTCATACTACTGACGGGAGTGGAAATGTTGCTGGTGATAATTTAGCAGATAACTCAAATGAGGCATACTGCGCTATTAATGCAAGTTCACTATTGTTACATGTTAAAAAGACAGCAGGATTTAACCTTTTTGATCAAGTGACGGTAGATTCCACAGACATTGTTTCGTCTCCTGCCACGGATGGAATTATCCTCACTTCAGATAACGGTGGTGAAACCGCTGTTGATTACACAAGTTTCTCAAGCAATAACGCGCCAACAGTCTCAATTGTTTACAATGGTCCATTGATGGCGGTTGTCAAGGTGGCAGGTCATCTTGAGGACTCAAGCAATAACACTTTAATTCCGAGTGGGGAGAATCCGTCTGCGGTTAACCCTATATCATATGCAGTATGGTATACTCTTTTTAAAGATGAAAGATATATTAAGGTTGATTTCAGGATTAAAAACGAAAATCCAGGGGCTGCAGGATATGAGACAACTACAAACAGAAATATAGAAATAGCGAATCTTTACCTTAAAACTACTCTTGCTGGACTTGGAACAGTTACAGAAATTGATTTTTCAGACTGGTCTGATTTGACCAGTCCGTCAGGTGTGTACGATATTGAACAAGATCATTGTTTGCCTGGTGCGTGTGCTCAAGCGTCTGAATCGGATGCGGAAGCAATTCCAAACTTTAACTATTATATCAAATCTGATGTTAGTGGAACTCCTAATACTGAGTACACAGGAAGACGTTTTGACTCATATTCGCAGATACGTGATTCGGATAGGGGGTTGATAGTTGCTGGCCGGTGGTGTTGGCAGAATTGGCCGTTTACAATCAAAGAAGATGCAACAAACAAAATAACCGAAGTGCATTTACTGCCAAACACTGGAACAGACCATATTTTAATGGGAGCTGCATGGAAAACATGGCAATTGATTTACGATTTTCATGCAGATGTTGCTTCTGACTATACATTTGATTCTGAACTAGCACAATTGAAATACCCTTTCGTTATTTTCCCAAGTAATTTAACAACATCAAATTTTTTCGGTGAACGTTTAGGACCGGCAAGTTTGACTACGTCGATTACATATTCAGGCGGGGAATCGTTAGACGATGCAATAACAAACCAACAAAATTCTATCAGGGCACAATTTGATTCTACGTATTCCACCAATGAGTCTATGTTGTATGATATATTTGATTTAATGGAGTCAAGGCCAAAGACCTCTACTACTGGCATATATAATGGCCCAATCGACTGGTACGGGTGGCAACATTGGGGTGATTTAGTTAGAGATGAACTTGGATTTGGTGCTTTGAATTATGATTGGAACTATTTCGCTTCCGCATTTGGGAATTGTTTTCAGGATTTAGCAATGGTATATGAGGGTGATGCGATGAGTTTGCGTACCGCAGATTCATTAATATTGCATCAACCTATAAACGACACAACAACAATTAATACATCTGGCGCAACAGTTCGTGATTTGCATGGCGGGTCCCGGGATGAATATAATGCAACATGCGAGGGTACTTCATTTTTAACTGGGTTTCAGAATAATGGATGCGTAACAAATAAACATCAACATTTAATTGGTCTCATATTTAATTATATTTTGACAGGAGATGATAAGTTATTTGATGGACTAAAAGATGCTGGAGATTTTATTAGACACAATTATAGTTCAATTGCCCCTGATCATGGTGTATTTGATGGAGCAACCTCTGTTCCAGAAAAAAGATGTGATTTAGGAACATGTACATATTATAATACAGTAGAAACACGTCAATTTTCAAGAAGTATTGAATATGCGTCGTTATTGTATCAATCTACTGGAGATACTGATTATTTAACATTAGCTAAAAAAATATTTGAAAATGCTTTATTGCAAAATGAGGATGCTGGTGGTGGATCTTTAGGATCTGACAGCGGGTCTGTTTATGTTTGGTATACTGATCAGGCATTACGTCCAGCTATTGCTTTGTATAATTTATTATATGAGGTTGGTGATTCATATAAATCTAGCGTATCTGCATGGTTACTTCGTCTTGTTTCTTGGTATGATAATGTTTTTGACAACTATCTGCTAGCGCAACCTGGATACGGAACAGGAGAGAATGAGGGGAAATACTTAGCGTATACACAGGGAGCCGAGTTAATTTCTGGTGCATTCTCCGGTTTATGGCATCCTGAATATATTACTGAGGTTGCTGACTTATATGCGTTTGCATATTTAGTAACAAATGAACAAGAATATTTGGATAGGGCAGCAAGAATGTTTACTGATAAATGGTTTTATGCCGGTCAAAATACCTATGAGACTATTAATAATATTGTTGAGGCGGCATATGCGAATGATGGTCCTGCGGGCGGGGATGCATGGTTAAAAGAGGGAATTTCTTTAATGGGTGGAAATTATTTTTTATGGGTCAAAGGACGAAGCCCCTTAGTCAGAAAAATAAATGGCGCAAACGGCCACATGCCAATATCAGCAGAAGGAAAAACATTTGAGGCGGTGCAATAATGGCAACAGACTCGATAGCAAAATCAGCAGGGCGTGGCAGGGTACTGGCCGTGGCAATAACATTTGAGTGAAAGAAATGGACCCAGTAAACAAATCCTTTCGAGTAGGTGCCGGCCTTATGTCTGGTGGCACTGCAATGACATTTGAGTGATAATATGAAAAAACTATTTTCGGAATCAGGAGACGTCTCAACCGTCCGCGTGGCTACATTGCTGACGGTTGCGGTGAACTATAAATGAGCAAGCGTATACGTATAAGAGTCAATAATGCTGGGTTTACTGATCTAGCAGGTGGCCCTCTTGGTACAGGGGATCGGGGTGCATATAGCTCCCTCCCTGTTTATACAGGTAATCCATATGAGAGTAATGATTATGTTTTCCGTTGGCGACAATATGTACACTTATATGAGACCAGTTGGGAAGCCCGGAAAATTATTCGGATCATCCCTGAGGATGCTCTGCGTAAAAAATGGGTTGCTGAAGACATCCCGGAACAGATGGC
>Ga0209318_1000176_pt1 | contig 69112 bp, 108 predicted proteins | sample RifGroE1_FD_183999 | JGI IMG/M metagenome (GOLD analysis project Ga0209318, IMG submission 183999) | Groundwater microbial communities from Rifle, Colorado, USA - Groundwater E1 (SPAdes) (version 2) | ecosystem: Environmental > Aquatic > Deep subsurface > Groundwater | place: Rifle, Colorado... | reverse complement strand
TAACAAGGAGTTGCTTAACGAGTTAAAGCGTAGAGGAATAAAAGTAAGTTAATCTAACACGCAAGGGAGGCAGAACATTGGAAAATCCATATCAGCAAGGTTTTAACGCTGGGTTTTTGGGTAGGCCAAAGCTGCCTCCCGGCGGTAAGCATGAAAGAGAAATCTACCTCACTGGATACCGGGATGGGCGCATATCGGCTAGGAGAAATGCTGTGGTTGCCAGATGGGTGTTCGGTGCGGCGAAGGGGAGAGTGGTTTGATGGGTATTTCATGTGCTTGTAGTGCTTCCGATGAGGGAGAATATCCAGAATTTTTCTTTGAAACTTTTCCGAAGGCAAGGAAGAAATATATCTGCTGTGAATGTGGGGAAATGATATTGCCTGGTAGCATCTATCAAAGGTGTTATGGAAAGTGGGACGGGTATGTTGATACTTTTAAAACTTGCATGGCGTGCTATAACATCAGAGAATATTACTTCTCTGGCAGATGCAGTTTTGAAAGTCTGAAAGAGGAAATCAGAAACTGCTTAGGGTTTGATTATACGGAAATACCAGAGGAAGATTATTTTTTTTACTCTGCTGTATTGGAACAATATTCCTCTAATTATTAATACGCGAAAGGGGCGTATGTTATGACCAGAACTTACTCAGACGGAAAAACAGATAACTACCTTGCACTATATCTGTGCATCGTAGCTGATTTCAGCATAAACAAAGCCCTTAGCAAAATGAAAGCGGCAGCGGTGAACGGGAATTTGAAGCTGGAAAGGGTGAAGGTGGATGACAGAGCAAAAGCGTGATCTGGTTGCTGATTTAGAGATTTGCCAGAGTATCAAGGGACATAAATACAGGGTTATAGTTAAAAATATCGGACCTCCCTTTAAAGCAAACAACATACCCGAAAGATATGTTGACACAGCAATTATGGGATTTGGGGAAGTTGTTAGCCGGGCTATTGCGGCAGAGGCAGAATTAGAAAACCTAAAGGGATACATTGCCATGTCGGAAGTAAACTGCACGGCGGCATATAACGATCTGCAGCAAGACAGGGACGTTACGAAGGCAAAGCTGTTTATTGCCGAGGAGAAACAGATAGCAACAGAGACAGAGATTAAAGAACTAAAAAGTACGGTAGCAGTTTTGGAATCACTTAATAACGGTTTAAGCATTGACTGTGATGAGTTAATGACGGAGGTTGAGCGACTACAGAAGGCACTAAAGTTGATATCAAGCTCAATAATGGTTTTTACCGCAAGAGATATTGCCAGGAAAGCTTTAGGTGTAGCAGATGCAGACAACTAGAATACAAGGCACACGGCGCATAGTTCGCCGTCCCTGCTTAACCAAACAGTTAACCAGGAGGGTTGACATGGCCATTACCTGCGTGCAGGAGTGGCTGGAGGGTGAGGACAAGCTGCCCTCCAAGGCCTCTGGCTATGGGTTTATTGCACTGACTTTTTTGTATATGGTCGGGCAGGTGGTGAGAGCCATCATATGAGCACAGAAATTAACTGGAACGATATTTCACCCAACTTCCGGCCCAGCAGGATGGACAGTTCTATCATCCAAAAGGCACTTGAATACGAAGGTACACCCAGGGCAATAACCTATTTTTCTGAGGTATGCGATGAGTTAACAGATTACTGTTACTGGTTCTTACTTAGCACTTTATGGGTTAGTTATACCGGTTATTCAGATTTGGAGTTGTGGAAACAATTATTTTCGAGTAATCGACCAAAGAGACAAAAATCTATTATGAAGCCTAGTGAATTGGAGTCATTCAATAATCTACCCTATACTTTTGCGGTTTATAGAGCGCATCGAAAAGGAGAATCTGATTGGATTAGCTACACAATAGAACGTGGCACGGTTATAAGGTTTGCGAGGGAGCGGGGAGCTAAGGAGATTGCCAAATATCGTGTCTATAAACGTGATGTGATGGCCTTGTTTCTTCGGAGGGAAGAGCAGGAAATCATTATACTTGACCGTTCGCGGGTTGAGTTGATAGAGAGAATACCTTTAATATTTTTGGGTTAAACGGGTTAAATTGTGAGGTGTTTTGTTTGACAAAGATTGAATGGGCGGAAGAAGTCTGGAATCCAGTCACTGGCTGCACAAAGATAAGTCCTGGCTGTCAAAACTGTTATGCTGAACGCATGAGCAAAAGACTTGCAGGGCGATGTGGATATCCTGCTGATGAGCCTTTTAAGGTTACGCTTCATCCTGAGAAATTAGAAGATCCGCTGAAGTGGAAAAAGCCTAAACGCATTTTTGTTTGTAGCATGTCTGATTTGTTTCATGAGGATGTGCCGGATGAGTTTATCTTTGAAGTATTTAACACGATGTCCAACGCTCAATGTTTTTTTGGTCACAAGTTTATGGTTTTAACCAAACGACCGGAGCGCATGAAGCAAATTATACAGATGATTGAAAATGATATAGCAGAACAAAGAATACCTGAAGTGATGCCGGACGGGAGTAGAAATATTAAATTAACTTTTAGCTTTCCATTACAAAATATCTGGCTTGGCGTAACCGCTGAGAATCAGGAGCAGGCCAACAAGCGGATACCGATACTACTGCAAATTCCGGCAGTGGTGCGGTTTGTGAGTGTGGAGCCGATGCTGGGGCCAGTGGACTTATCGGAATGGATGAATGAATGTGACAGCGAGAGGTGCGGCCTAGAAGATGATCCTTTTGCGGCGTTTCTGCTAAATGAAGCAATTGCTAATGGAATGGGAGATGCGATTCGTCCTATTGACTGGGTAATTTGTGGCGGAGAGTCGGGGCCAGGAGCAAGACCGATGTATCCTGATTGGGCTAGAGGTTTACGCGATCAGTGCGTGTCGGCAGGGGTTCCGTTCTTCTTTAAGCAGTTTGGGGAATGGATGCAGGTTGGTGAGTGCAGCTACAATGTCTTAGACGATGCTAAATACTACAATAAGGCCAGATACAAACCAAACTTTCAGATACTCAATATTGAAGGTGGTCAAGGGTTTCACGGTCGCGGATCAATCTATATGCAGCGTGTAGGCAAGAATAATGCCGGAAGGTTGCTGGACGGCAAAGAGTGGTCAGAGTTTCCGGAGGTCAGGTAGATGGACATAGTTAATAAAATTAATAATTTAATATCTGAAAATAAGCAGCTAAAAGAAACCGTCCGGACACTAACCGAGCTTATGCGCGACTGTGAGAGGTGTTCCGAGTTGGTGGATGTGGCATTGAAGGAATGTAAAAAAGTTTAAGGCTAATGTCTTAAACCTCCTATATGTCCGGGGCCAGTGTGGGAACTGGCTCCGGGAAACTTTTTAACAACAGGGGGAAGGTAAATGTCAAGAAAGCGGTTTGTAACTAGCGAGATAAGCACAGACAAAAAGGTAGCTGCACTGGCAGAAGATAATCCAACTGCTGCGCTTATGTGGCCGTGGTTTACTACCGCATTTGATGACTGGGGAAGAATGGGGGCTGACCCAATGGAGGTTAAGTTGACCGTATTCCCAGCCTTCCCCTTCACATCAAAAGACGTTGCAGAAGCAATAAGACTGATTAATTATCATGGTTTAGCGCATTATTATGAGGTTGACGGTAAACCGTACTTATCCGTTAATCCTTCTACTTGGTACAAGTATCAGACCTACATCAAGTCAGAACGCAAGGAAAAACAGGCTTCAAAGTACCCTGAGCCAGTAGATGCACCGTGGCAGGTGAAAAAATCAGCAATTATCGCAGATAATCAGCAACAATTAGCGGCAATTGTACCTTCACCTTCACCTTCACCTTCACCTTCTAAAGATCAAGATATATATATTGGTCAACAAAACAATGGCGAAGATGCAGAAAAGGAAACCAGTAAGGAAAAAACAACAGTACCTTATCGGGAAATAGTTGATTACCTGAACCTAAAAGCCGGCACTGGCTATAAGCATAACGCTAAAACCACAAAAGACAAAATTAAGGCCAGGTGGAACGAGGGTTATAAACTTGATGATTTCAAGATTGTCATAGATAACAAGGTTACTGACTGGTTAGGTGATAAAGAATATCAGAAATACTTAAGGCCAGAGACTTTATTTGGCACTAAGTTCGAGGGTTATCTTAATAGCCCAAGAAAAGATTCAGGAGGTGACGAATTTGACTGGCTTGACGTTAGTAAGTTCAACAAATTCTCAGGAGATACAGAATTCACAGACGAAGATCTGCCCCCTATGTGAGGATCGGGGCATACAGATAAAGATTACCGACAATGGCCCTGAAGGTGTTCCGTGCTCCTGTATGCAGCAAAAGAAACTTGACCGGATACTTAAAAATAGCCGGATCACTCCAGCGTTTCAGCAACTTAGAATAAACAACTACGACACCAAGGGCAAAGACCCCATAGTTCTGCAGGCCAAGAAAGTAGCTATTGATTACGTCAAGACTTTTGAGCAGATACGGCATGAGCGCGACAATAGTCTGGCTTTGCTTGGACAACCTGGGGTAGGCAAAACGCATTTATGCTGCGCTGTGGCAAACGCTTTAATGGCGCAGGGAATACCTGTTTTGTATTTTTCTCACCGGGACGGATTCAGTGAACTTAAAGCGACCTTTGGGCGAAAGGATAACTTTTGGGAAGTTGATCGTAAAAGCGATTGTAACCAGAAAGTCGAGGCCATAAAAACCGTTGATGTGCTGGTTTGGGATGATTTATTTAAGGGTTCTAAAATCAGTGATTTTGAATTTGACATTGTTTTTGAGGTTCTGAATTACCGGTATATAAATCACCTGCCAGTTGTGGTCAGCAGTGAGCTTTTGGTTAAAGACTTACTTAAACTGGATCAGGGTGTTGGGCGTAGAATCATTGAGCCAGCCAGGGGGCATCTGATTGAGTTTCCGCCTAACCCGGCAATGATTCATGGGTTGGCATAGCGCAAAATAACCTCATGAAGAGGGGTGGGGATAGATATAAACCATTTTAGTTTATTCTCTGGCATCGGAGGTATTGATCTTGCTGCCGAATGGGCTGGATTTAAAACAGTCGGTCAATGCGAGATAGACCCCTATTGCAATATGGTTTTAGAAAAACACTGGCCTGATGTGTTGCGGTGGAAAGATGTTAGGCTGGTGCAGAACCTGCCGAGGGTAAACTTACTTACTGCAGGCATACCATGCCAGGAACATAGTACAGTTAACCAGAAAAGGACGGGAGATTTATTTGAGTGGAACGAAACATTTAGAATCATCAGAGAATCTCACCCCGATTGGGTGCTTATCGAAAATGTTGAAGGAATTCTCTCAACCGGACATTCGTTTATTGTCGGGCAGTTGGAGGAAGAAGGTTACGAAACAGGGACATATAATATCCCGGCTCTTGCTGTCGGAGCACCCCACAGAAGATACAGAGTGTTTATTGTTGCCCACGCCAAGGACAAGTCAGGACTACAAGCCAATACGCCAGTTGTGTCCGTCGGAGAAGTCGGGGAAACATGGCGCAACGCTTGTGGGGGGGGTAGGGGATTTATTCCCGGAACATATTGGGAAAAAATTAAACCCCCAATTCCTGGAATGGATGATGGGGATACCGATAGATTTCACAAAGATCGGGTAAAAACATTAGGAAATATGGTGGTTCCGGCGCAGGTTTACCCGATTTTAAAGGCAATGGCTGAGATTATTCAGAGTGGAGTATAGGCGACAAACCAAGAAAGGAGTGGAGACATGAGCAGGAAAAAGGCAGTTAAGAAAGCGCAGGACGTAGCTGAGCTTAAGCAAAAAGTAAGTATTTTACTTACTAGGGTTTCCGTGCTGGGTGGTGCTTACGACGTTTTGCGTGAGGAAAATGAAACTATTGAGCGCGTCCTCGAAGTGATGCAGGAAAATAGTGGGTTTAAAAGGGACATAATCAATAGCCATGCTGTCAGGATAAACAGCTTGGAAGAAAATCCTGTTATAAGACTTGTTAATCGGCTGTTTGGTTGGCTTAGACTGTCACCCAAAAAGAAGGTGACTGCCGATGGCTAAAGGAATTAAGGTTAGCGCCTTGGATTTAGTTGTACAGGCTATCTACGAGGCTGGGACATCTGATCCAGGAAAAGTAAGCCTGAAGATTGAGGAAATAGTCAAGAAGAAAATGTCTGGCCGGGCCACTCCAAAGTATAGAAGCGCATATTACGTTTTTCTTGAGTTGGCACGTTATGGCATTGAAAAATATTCAGACGTAGCTAGGTTGGTCGACCGAGTCAAGAGAACGGTGTGATGAATCTTAAAATTATAATCTTTCGCATACAGTTATCCCTTTAGGGGTTGTCGAAAACGGATATTGAGACTAATCAGTCAATAGATAACTACCCTCTGTCGGGAGGATATCCGTCGAAGTTCCGGAGATACGCCGGGTGCCATATGTAAAATAGACGTAAAACTGAGCATGGTTAGGGTTATCTACAGCGGTTAGTTGCCGTGGGATGTCAATACGGTTCCCAGTCCCACTTTAGGATTAATCTATCTAAAGTGGTGCGGGTGTGTGAGAGAGGTTGTAAGCTTATCGTTGGGAAAAGATAGCAGTGCCTTAGCTGTCTACCTGAAAAATAAATTTCCTGCTAAGAAGTTTGAATTCGTCTTTGTCGATAACGGCATGGAACTTCCCGAAGCTTACGCATATCTGCCGAAACTACAAAGAGAAGTCGGGAAAATTACCGTTATACGAAGTAGTTTTGAAGAAATATTAAAGCACTGGGGCGGGTACCTGCCAAGCGCAAAATCCAGGTGGTGTACGCGCAAAACCAAAATAGAGCCACTTGCCAAGTACCTGGGGAAAGATAGCGTTCTGATGCACGTCGGGTTGACTGCAGACGAAGTTAAATCTGGCAGAGGGTGGAAGTGGCCAAAAAACGTAACAACACAGTACACATTCAAAGACGAGGGAATATGCAGGGCTGATGTAATCAGGATTTTGGAATTGGCCGGTATTGGATTGCCTGGATTTTACGAGTGGCGCTCCAGGTCTGGTTGCTACTGTTGCCCGTTCCAACGTCGGATCGAGTGGGTAGAACTCCTTGAACGTCATCCGGAACTGTTTTGGAAAGCAGCATCGTTTGAGAATGAAAAATATACCTGGATACAAGGTTTACCTCTCTGTGAATTGGCGAAACGAAAAGATGAGATTAGAAAACGTCATGGCTTAGCCTTATACAGAGAGAAATTGAGGGGAAGGCAAATAGCGTTTAATTTTTAAAGGGGTGTTCCGATGGACTATAAGAAGCTTGAGCAAGACTTAATAAATGTTAAAAATGCCGGGATTGAAGCGGCGAAAGGCGAGGATGGCGGAACTGCCAATATGGACAGCGTATTTCTTTATTTACCGAGAATGCGTGAAATTAAGGTGCTTGAAGCGATTAAAAACGCTGGACTGTATTGCCGCAAGAAAACTAATTGGATTGGTATGGGGTACATGATTTCACCGGTTGGGTGTGGTCAGGGCAATAGCAGGGATAGAGCACAGAAAGCAATGCTGGATAGCTTAAAATCTGACGGTTATAACGTACTTGGATTTTATCGGATGGATTAGAGGAGGAAAAATCCATATGAAACACGGCAAAAACCCAACAGCCAAACAAAAGGCTGCAATGAAAAAGTATAGACTGAACCCGGATAATTGGCTAGTCACGAAAAGTCTTTTGACGGAGCTGCACATAGTTAGCCGGGAAACAGGGCGGGCAAGGGTACTTAAATTAGTGTAGACGGGAGGTAGACTATGAAGCCGGAGAAAAAGAAAGAAATAATAGAACTGGTAAGTAAAAAATATTGGGAGAGCTACAACCGAGGAGACAGGTCTTGGGACAGATTATCTGAGGGATCGAAAGACATAATTAGGCAAGACGCTGAAATATATCTTGACGCTATCAGGTACTTTGATTTATGCGACGAAATAAACTCACTGCCATCAAATTTGAACGGCGATATTTGTCCGAAATGCCTTGATATTGTTTCGGACAAACTGCCAGAGACGATATTATGAGCAGCCACGAAAACCGCAAAGCTACGGAAGCTTTTGAATTTACCGTCTATGGCAGACCCGTACCTGCCGTAAGGACAACACAAAACGACCAGTGGAAGCCGCAGGCCATAAGATATAACCGGTATAAGAGAGATGTTGGTTGGTCGGCTAAAGCTGCAGGTGCCAGGGTAACGAAAAAGCACGTCACAATTGAGATAAAAGTATTTGTCTATGGCCAACAAGGCGATTGGGATAATTATGCTAAATCAATCTGTGACGGTCTAAACGGCATAACCTGGATTGATGATCGGCAGGTTATGGAGGGAAGTGTCAGAAAATTTAGCTGCACCGAGGATGAGCAGCGGGCAGAAGTGGCAATTCGGGAGGTCGGGTAGATGGCATCCAAGAAAGCCACAACAACCAAGAAAATTCCTTTTGACCAGTTAGTTGAGATGCTTTTCTGTATGGACTGTAAAAAGCGCTCTCCTGAATGCAAACCAGAAAGACTGCAAACGGATGATACGGAACTGGGGTTTTGGAAGGACAATAAGGAAAAGGTTTGGATGAAATTGCAGTGCAGGAGGTAAGCCATGAAAATTAACTACGATGTGCTGGCCGCGATGGCGCCGAATATCATGTTTGCGGCAGTTATGCTGGCAATAGTGATTTGGGGTGCATGTGCGATTAGGCGGGATACGAAGAAGCTGCAGCAGCGCCGGGACGAGGAAATGAAGAGGGCTGAGGCAATGAAGCTTGTTCCGATAGTAACTACCAGAAGTTTCGTAAATAAGCCTAGAAGAGACAAGAAACGGAGGCAGGCGCATGGATAGGAGCTCTGATAATAACCTGAAAGAATTTTATGGACAGGTGAGTATTGTTGCTAGAATCACTTTCTGCATCAAGGCTAGCAGCGAAGAGGAAGCGAAAGAGAAGCTGTTCGGGGCCAATATGCCGCTAGATCTTGTTGATGATGAGGATAATCCTGTTTGTGATATTGATGGGATAGATTGGCATATGGTGGACGAAGCAGCGCAGGGCAATATGCAAGAAAGAAATTTAGGGGATTTTGAGATTGAGGAAGAAATAGAAGATGACTGACAGAAAAATCTTAGCGCATAACAGGAAAGAGCAGATAGTACAGGAGCAAAATAAAATACTCTGCAAATACGGATATGCGCAAAGTAACCACTGCGAAGTATTTTCCAAAATGTGTGAAGAAAAAGACGGTGCAAATCAAGATGCTATAAATGATTACGGAAGATTTGTTGAGCTGGAAGAGGAATATGTTTCTATAAATATCGGACTAATACCTGAAGATAAAAGACGCTGTGAAATATCTTTTTGGTTTTAGATGTTTCCAAATAAGCAACACAAGCCAGGTTAACGCCTGGCAGTACATATTTAACGGGGGTTGATTGGATGCAGGAGTTGATTAAGGAATATCGGAAGTCCATTAAGGAATTGCGTGGGGCCGAAGTAGTACCAATACAGCGCAATAGTATGATTTCCGACACCCTTTGGGCGGTTGAAATTATGAAGACTGGCAAAATACCGGGGACTAAGTGGACAACCGCTAGATGGGCTAAAGACAAGCGTGAGATACCAGTAGACATGCAGAATATGGCTAACTACTTAACCACTAGAAGAACTGTAGTTCAGCCACTCTCCGAAGAAAATAAAGAAATATTAGGAAATCTACTATCTGCATTGACCGAGCGTGAGAGAGAGGCCTACTACCTGGTTCGAGGTGAAAAGTTTTCTTTTGCTCAGGCTAGTAAATATATGGGTTGCAATAAGGGCAGCGTTCAGAATTTTGTTCAGAGGGCTGAAAAAAAGATTAATCTTGTCGTACGAAAGCAAACTATAAGTAGAGGGATAATTTGATGAGGAAAGTGGTTGGTGCAGACCCTCTTTTAGTTAGTCCGATACTGCCGCAGGATTATAGGTGTGTTAACGGTAGTTGGATATATGATCCTGGCTGGCATAAAAATATCATGGCTAAAACAAAGTCAGAGGAATTTGCTGAATTGCAGCAGAACAAAAAGAAGAAAAAGAAATGAGGAGCCTTCGGGCTTCTTTTGTTTTTAGATATAGCAGAAGAATGAAGGTGAGGTGATGGGGAGACCTGTAAAGCATAACTGGGAAGCTTTATTTTCTGAATACATTAAAGGTGGTTATAAAAATGTAGCTGAGTTTGCAAAGGCCAAAGACCTTCACCCTGTAGCTGTTAGGCGAGAGTTTAAAAAGTTTCAAAAGGAAATACCTGAAACGAAACAAAACGAAACAAAAAAACAGAACAAAACAGAACAAAATAAGCAGTCCAAGAAACAAAAAAATAACGCAGAAAATAGTAGTAATGAAGCTGATGCAGAGAATAATGGGTTAACAGAAAAACAGAGGCTTTTCTGCCTTTATTATATTAAAACATTCAATGCTACGCAGGCAGCGATAAAGTCTGGTTATGCTAAAGAATCTGCGCACGTAAGGGGTAGTGAGTTAGTAAGAAATGTTAAGGTAAAAAAAGAAATCCATAGACTCAAGGGACGCATACAGGAAGAGCTATTTATAGACGTTATGGATGTCCTAAATAAGTACATAGCTATTGCCTTTGCCGACATCTCCGACTACCTGGAGTTTGGTCAGAAGGATGTGCAGGAGTTTAACGACATAGGTAATCCTATACTTGACAGCAAAGGCAATCCAGTAACGAGAACAGTTAATTTTGTAAACTTTAAAAACAGCAATGACATTGATACCTCTGTCATAGCTGAGGTTAAAAAAGGCAAGGATGGCATAGGCATTAAGCTAATTGATCGCATGGATGCCTTAGAAAAGCTAAGTAGATATTTTGACCTGCTCCCGGACAAGCACAAAAGAATGATCGAGGACGCCAACCTGCAGCTTGCAAAAGATAAGCTTGAACTGGAAAAACAGAAGAACATAAAAAATCCAGCGCTAGCAGCAGGTAACAGCCTCATGACGCCAGAAGATCGTCAAAAACGCATAGCAGAACTGCAGAGCAAGTTAGGTGGTCATTAATATGCTGACCATAGAAGAAGAATTAGAACTGTTGATGCTACTTGAGGAAGAAGCCAAATACCAGGCAGAACTAAGCCTATCAGCCTACATAAAGCAAGCCTGGGACGTTATAGAACCAGGAAAAGAATACCTGCATAATTGGCACATAGATGCGATTTCAGAACACCTGGAAGCAGTCACAGCGGGCCAAATAAAACGCCTGCTGATAAATATTCCTCCTAGATACATGAAATCTATTTCCGTCTCTGTTTGCTGGCCTACCTGGGAATGGATACGAAAGCCGGAAACCCGCTGGATATTCTCGGCCTACAGTGCTAGTCTGTCGACCAAACACAGCGTGGACAGACGGACAATTATTCAGTCAGACTGGTACCGGAAAAACTGGGGAGACCGGTTTTTTCTTGTGTCAGACCAGAACGTAAAAACTGAGTATCTAAACGATAAGCGTGGGGTAATGGTGTCAACGTCTGTCGGAGGTACGGCCACCGGCAAGGGTGGTAATAGGATCGTAGTTGATGACCCACACAACCCGCAGGAAGCTCAGTCAGATACACAGAGGGAGTCAGGTGTTACGTTCTTCAACCAAACCTTGACTACCCGCCTGGACAACAAAAAGAAAGATGCCATTGTTGTTGTGATGCAGCGACTGCATGAGAAGGATTTATCAGGCTACCTACTTGCTCAGGGAGGCTGGGAGCATCTTTGTTTGCCAGCCGAAGCTGATAAAAAAACTATTATACATATGCCGATCAGCGGGAAAGAAATTATCAGACTGCCTGACGATCTTCTCTGGCCTGAGAGGGAAGATGTAAAAGAGATTGCCCAGGTCAAGAAGGATTTAGGCAGCTATGGTTATGCTGGGCAGTACCAGCAGAGACCTTCTCCTGCTGAAGGTGGCATATTTAAGCGGCACTGGTGGCAGTTCTACACGCAGGTACCGCAATGTCAGGAATACATTCAATCCTGGGACTGTGCGTTCAAGGGCAGCGCGGAAAGTGATTATGTTGTTGGCCAGGTCTGGGGCAGGGTTGGAGCGCAGTTTTACCTGTTAGATCAGGTACGGGCTAAGATGAATTTCCCAGCCACACTACAGGCAGTTCGCAACCTGACAGCAAAATGGCCACAGGCTTATCTTAAACTTATTGAGGACAAAGCAAACGGGCCTGCTGTTATATCTACTTTATTTGCTCAGATACCGGGACTGGTGCCCGTGAATCCTGAAGGCGGCAAAGAAGTAAGGGCGCACGCTGTAAGTGCAGCGGTTGAAGCGGGCAATGTTTTCTTACCTTCACCTCAGATAGCCAGTTGGATAGACGACTGGGTAGAAGAATTAACGACATTCCCTAACGGTGAATATGACGATCAGGTGGATGCCTTTACCCAGGCAGTCAATAGGTTCCTTAAGTTTCCAATACCAGATATTTTCTAAGGCAGGTGTTAAGTTTGGGTATATACGACAGATTAAAATTTGCATTTACCGGGCGCCTGCCGAACAGGAATCAATACGAAGAAAAGTCAGTTGGTCAGATGGTCCTTCCATGGCAGCAGGGCCAGCCGCAGTATATGCCGCATAGTTACGAAAGCTATGCACTAAACGCTTACTCAAAAAACGAATTAGTGTTTGCTTGCATAAACGAAAAGGCAACAAGCCTACCAGAGGCTACATTGCGTGCTTACCGGCGCACTAAGGACGGGGAAGAAGAAATACCGGATCATCCTCTCCGGCAGTTGATGCAAAAACCAAACCCGTTTATGACAGAGTTTGAGCTTATGGAGATGACGGTTACCTACCTGGATATTGCAGGAAATGCCTTCTGGGAAAAAGGCAGGAGCGCTGCCGGTCGAGTAGTGGAGATTTGGCCACTCAGGCCGGACAGGGTAAGAATCGTTCCGGACAATGTTAAATACATAAGTCAATACGTCTATGAGATTGGCGGGATATGGTATCCGCTAGACCCGGATGACGTCATTCACTTTAAGTATTTTCACCCGACTGATTATTTTTTCGGGATGTCGCCATTAAAGGCTATCTCCAGGGCCGTGGGTACGGATAACGAGGCAACTGACTTTGTTCAGTCGATGCTGCAAAATAACGCGACACCAGCAACGGTTGTAACTACTCAGACTGCCATAGATGAAGCATTATCCACTAGACTGTCAAGAATCTGGAAGAAGAAATTTGGCGGGAAAAATCGTGGTGAACCTGCTATATTACAAGCTGGCATGGACGTCAAGAGTATTGGCATGAACCTTAGGGACTTGGAATTTCCTGATTTAAGGACCGTCTCTGAGACTCGTATTTGCTCAGGTTTTGGTGTGCCGCCTATACTAGTCGGAGCTAACGCAGGTCTCCAAAGATCAACTTTTTCAAACTACAAGGAAGCTAGGGAATCATTCTGGGAGGAAACCTTAAGTCCTCTCATGGTTCGTTTGGGTGGTCGTGTAAACTTGGGCATGATGCCGGAGTATGGCAGCGATAGTAATGTCTATTGCCGCTTTGATACAACAAATGTCCGGGCACTACAGGAGAACGAAAATGACAAATGGAGCCGGGCCACTGCTGCAAAGAAAGACGGGATAATCACAAAGAACGAGGCAAGGTCAGTACTTGGATATAAGCCAGTACCTGACGGTGATAAATTCACAGAAGACGAAAAACCAGATCCTGACCAAGAAGAGCAGAACAAAAATAAAAACCTCCAGAAGCAAAAGGAGGCCGACCTGGAAGGCAAGGGTTTTTTTATCAGCACCAAGGAGGCGCTACCGGAGCACCTACAGCTACAGAAAATAGCGGACAATGCTATGCCGGAGATGATGAGGGCATTCATTGCGGCTGTGGCTGCAACACAGGGGAGTCTTACCCTTGATGCCGTAGAAAAGGCACTTGAATCAGGCAATATTGAAGCAGCTATGGTCGCCATAAATTGGGACATTTTAGACGAAAGCCTAAGTGTGTTTAAACCGATTATTACCGGTATTGTTGGTTTAGCTGGGCCTGTGGCTGCTACAGCTTTGAGTGCTAATTTTGGGATATCGCTTAACTTTAAACTACTTAACCCGCTGGCTGTGGACTGGATTAAAAGTCATACCGGCGAGTTAATAACAAATGTCGGGCTAAATACTAAACTCGCAGTTAGGTCGATCATCCAAGATGCTTTTAAGAACGGTGGGCATCCGCGAGAAACGGCCAGAACAATTAAGCAGTTTATCGGGTTAACCGAGAGGGGAGCACGGGCAGCGTTAAAATACCGGGCCAAGCTGGCTTTAGACAAAACCTTACCACAAGAGCAGCTAAACAAGATGGCCGCAGCTTATACCCGAAGGCTGGTTGAGCATAGAGCCGAAACCATAGCGAGAACTGAAACAATCATGGCCAGCAATAACGGTCAGTTGCTTCTCTGGCAGCAGGCGGCGGAAAAAGGTCTGCTAGATAAAAATAAGATGTATAAACGGTGGTTGACCACAAAAGATGATATGGCCTGCCCGATATGCAAAAAGATGCACGGTGAAACGGTTCACTTGGATGCTAAGTTTTCTGGTGGTGTGCTATGTCCAACCAGGCATCCGCGCTGCCGGTGCGGTATGGGGTTAGTTGAAATAAAGGCAGGTGGTAAAAATTGAACACACTACAAACCAAAGCCGCAAAACTAAAAGCTATCATACAGCGAAAACACCTGCCCGGGAGACATGATCAGATGACGCACGGCAACCGCTACGGTTCTGACGGAAACCTCAAGCCGAGGACTAATTGGAAGCCACCCGACGGATACATACCACCAAGGCACCAGAAGCAGAAGAGAAAGCCTAAATCCAAGGTAAAGCGAGGTAAATTGAACTTGCGAGAAAATTACTGGCAGGGTAAAATAAAGGAAATGTTAGCTAAAGGTGTTAAGACTGATCAGGATGCTATTCAGATCGGCGGTATAGTTCGGGGCGAGATTGAAAAAGTTATCGCCGAGAAGGATAATAGGGCTAATCAGATACGAGACGAATTAATCAACAAATCACAAATAGGCAAATTTGATGACGAATATAATAAGTTAGAAAATGAGTATTATGCATTACTAAAAGAAATTAACGACGACCATTCAGGCATTGTTGCCGATATTTTAAGCCAGGTCAGACCTCTTGGTAACACAGGAGAACAGAAATGGGCAAAGGGAAGTAATAAGAAGGTCAAGGAAGTGGTCACCGAGGTAAGTAAAAACTTGCCGTCTGACTGGTTGGAAAAGTCAAATTCTACAGAGATGCTGACCAAAAAATCCAAGCGTGGCTATTACAGAAAGGCATCTAATGGATATGTAAAGGAACCTGCCCAAATAGCCATGGACGTGATGAGTAACAACGTTAATAAGACTGCCACACACGAAATGGGGCATAGGTTTGAGGATGTTGTGCCAGGCATTTATGAATTGGAGAAGCAATTTTATGATAGACGCACGGCTGGCGAACCAGTGGTTAGGTTGAAAGACGTATACCCTAATCATGGTTATGGTCCCACTGAGGTAACAAAGAAAGACGACTTTACTAATGCGTATATGGGCAAGGTCTATAAGGATAAGTTTTATGAAATATTTTCTATGGGGCTTGAAGGTGTATTCCTTAAGACCAATGACCTTTGGTCGAAAGACAAGGAATATGTTGATTTTGTACTGGGGGTGATGGCTGGGGTATGATGATAGGAGTAAAAGGCAAAATTAAGGATACTAAGAGTGCAGCAATATCGGTTACATGGGATGAAGGAAAGCTAAGCGGAGATAAAACCTCCGTAGCTTTTATAACGCATAAGGCTGAGATGGTTGAGAAACACGGAATTCCGGTGCTTGCTGCAACAGCGACCGGGCCGTATTTTGAGAAGGATATCCTTAAGGATCCGGTGTCCTTCAAGCTTCTTTGCTTGGAGGTATTAGACAATCCAGAGTTTTCCGGTGATGAAGTTATTATCGACATTACCGAAGACGAAGAACCGCCAATAGATGCAATATTTTAAGCGCCATTAGGCGTTTTTTCTTTGCCCTGAAAGGGGGTGAGTAAGCTGGGAGAACTTAATTATTTGTCTCTTCCTTTTGAGGTTAAGGCCTTCGACACCGAGACAGGTGTATTGGAAGGATACGCCGGGGATTGGGCAATTGACAACGGCAATGACATCATAGAGCGTGGCAGCTACAAAAAATCCATAGCTGAGCGAGTGCCTAAAGGCTTGGTTAAGCTGCTAGACTCACATATGCGTAATTCTGGTAGTGTACTAGGTACTGTTATAGAGGTGCGCGAAGAAAGCAAGGGACTATGGTTCAAGGCTAAATTGTCTGCTGCTCCGGGTTGCCAGGATACCATTATTAAAATCAAGGAAGGACACCTGGATAAACTGTCTATTGGCTACCGGGCAACAGTTTGGAAGTGGGAAACCAAGGATAATGTTACAATTCGGAGGATCAGCGAGCTAACGCTTTATGAAATTTCCGTGTTGCCGTTCGCTATGAATGAAAACTCACAGATAACTTCTGTAAAGTCTGCTAACTATGATGATACGATGACGAACCTTGCAGCAATAACAGAAGAAGTTAAGGCCGGGCGACGTAACAGTAAAGATGATGCACTAAGGATTGTTGACGCCATCATTGGCCTGTGGGACTGCCTGGACTATGAGGATCAGGAGCATCTACTTGATCACTTGACAGAGATTGAGGGAGAAGACACTTCTTCGGAACAGACTCAGGAAGAAGCTAAAAACCTTTTTAACCGTCAAAAAGCTCTGGAGCAAAAGGCCAGGGCTTTAAATATGCAACTAAGTTTTGCTTAAAATTTTTAAGGAGATGATCAAATGCCGACACCGAAAGAATTGATTGAAAAAGCGGCAGGTTTGGTGAAAGAAGCACAGTCCAAAATGGCAGAATGGGAAGGCAAGGCCATGCCACCCGATGTTGAAGCATCTGTCGATCTAATGCTAGACGAAGCCGTAGGCTACAAAAAACAAGCTGACCGTGAAGTTAAGGCTGCTGAATTAGACAGCCATTTTAACGATCCACTACGTAGACACCCTGTAGCTCCGGGCGGTGGTACTGCCGGCCTAGATGGGGCCATGGGTGGCAATGGTGCAGGCGGTAGTGACGAAGTAAAAGCACTTCGGGAGAAGGCTTTTAAAAGATATTTGCATAGTGGCAAGGAGTCACTTGAAGCTATTGAGAGAAAAGCCTTGGCTGCTCCACCCCAAATGGATTTAGGTGGACTTGAAATAAAAACATTGTCAAGCGGTATTGACAGCGAGGGCGGCTATATCCTTACTACCGACATGAGAACAAATATTATTCAGAAGCAGCGCGATCTACTGGTTATTCGTCGCTATGCTGAGGTTATTGATACTGCAGCCTCAGAAGTTGGTTTCCCTACTTTTGATAACGATACAGGTGACGCCGAATGGACTGCAGAAAGTGGCTCAATTGCTGAGGATAATTTAACCGATCCGTTCGGCAAACGTAAATTTACGCCTCATAAGCTCGCAAGGATTTTCAGAATCCCGATGGAGCTTGTGGAAGACGCCTCGTTTGGCATTGAAGCATTTTTGACCAAGCAGTTTTCAATGAGATACTCGGAAATAGAAGAAAATGCCTACCTGAACGGCAACGGCGTTGAGAAGCCTTTGGGCACCCTGAAAGCCGGTCTTGATACTGTAGCTTCTGCCGTAACTGCTCAGCCAGGCTTCAATGCTGACGATATTTTTGACGCGATCTATTCCAGGCGTGCTGTCTACCGCAAAAACTGCCGGTGGATGATGCACCGTACCGGTATTAAGGGTGTTCGTAAGTTTAAAGACAACAACGGCCAGTATCTCTGGCAGATGGCTTTAGCTGCAGGGCAGCCTGATACCCTTGCTGGATATCCTTTGGATGAAAGCGAATACTTCCCGGCACTTCCTACTTCTGTTGGTAGTGCTGCTCCGGTTGCTCTTTTCTGTGATTGGTCGTTTTATTGGATCGTTGATAGAGTTGACATGAGTATCCAGCGTTTGGTTGAAAAATATGCTGAGTATGACCAGATCGGCTTTAAACTACGCAAGCGCACTGATGCAGCACCGGTCATGAAAGATCCGTTCGTAATATTGACCCAAAAGGCTTAATACTTGGCCCCCTAGTCGGACGCCTTAAAATTTATTTTAGGAGTGATTAACTTGCCAAGACGTGATGCGTTAAGTGGCACAAAACAGGTAATCAGTATTGAGGCGCAAAGCCTGGCTGAAAATGCCACTGCCCTGACTGGTTCTTTGGTTGACCGTGCAGGATTTGAAGGTGCCGTGGCTGAGTTCACGATTGGCACTTTGGCAGCCGGTGTAACCGGAGGCACCGTGACATGCAAGATTTATCATGGCGAAGAATCGGACGGTAGCGATCTGGCTGACAGCGAACAGTCCGCCACCTATACCTTTGAGGCTGGTAAAAAGGCGATCAAGCGCATTCTTTACGCCGGTATTAAGCGCTATATTGCCTGTTATATTGACAACGGCTTTACTGGTGGAGATGCTGGGACCAACACAGCTATTGTGGCCGGAAATATCATGCTGACACATCCCAGGGAGGCACCGGTCACACAGACCTATTAGGAGGTACTGGCATGCCCATATTTGATGCGGTTAGTCTTACAGAAGCGCTTAATTATCTGAAATGCCCAGAAGATGACAGCGACTTCGTTCAATCACTCATAACTAATGTTTCGTCGCAAGCTGAAAAATATACAGGTAGGTTTTTTGTTCAGCGGGCCGTTACGGAGTATAAAGATGCGGATGGCGACGATGAGCTGTTTTTAAAGAAATACCCCATTATTGGCGTGCCGGTTGTTACGGATACTGCAAACAATGCCGCCGTAACTGATTTCATAACCTATAACGAAGAAGGTTATTTATATCGGGAAATTATGTGGGACGATGGGCGACGCCGATGGAAGGTAGAATATGCTTCCGGCTATGCTGAGGATACGGCAAGTGTGCCATCTGACATCAAGCAGGCAGTTCTGGAATGGATTGCATCCCGCTACAACCGCACGGATCCCAGTGTCAGAAGTGAAGGCATTGGCGATCTAAGTACCAGCTATGAAAGCAATGATCAATCGGCTATGCCCGCCACCACAAAAGCCTTCCTGGATAAATATAAGGTGGTGGAGTTCTGATGCTGCAAAACTATCTCCGCCAAAAGCTTGTAGTTGAGCATTTTGTTGATAGCAACGAATATGATGAGTACGCCTATTCTGAGCCCGTGGAATACCGGGCCAGAATTCAGCAAAAAGTTAAAATGGTCAGAAATAATCAGGGCCAAGAGGTAGTAAGTAATGCTCAGATTTATTTGGAAGGCAAGGTTTCTATAACGGTTAAGGATCGGATAACCCTGCCGGACGGGGTGCAGCCGCTCATTCAATCCATAAGCAACACGCCTGACAAATACGGGCGTGACGTGCTGAAGGTGGTCTATGTATGAGATATGATTTTGGTATTTCCATGGACGCGCAGCTTGAGGATTTTTTTAGGCAAGCGCCTAACTTATTTCTGCAGGCTGCAGCTAAGGCACTATATGAAGAGGCAGAAATGATCATGACTGACAGTAAGGAAAATTATGTTCCTGTGCAGACTGGAAACTTAAAATCAAGTGGTCATGTACAGTTGCCTGTGATTAGCGGATCCCAGGTTAGCGTAACAATGGGGTATGGTGGTCCTGCGGCTAAGTATGCTTTGGCTGTGCATGAGGGCCTGGATATGCAACCAAGGGTTATCAAAGTCAGAGATAAAAAAGTCCTGGCTGTGCCGATTGAAAAGTTTTTCGGTACTGCCTATCCGTATGGCTCTAAGAGGCTGCCCATGATTAGTAAAGACGGCAGGTTTGTTATTTTGGGCAAGCGTGTAAACCACCCGGGTGGGCGAATTAGGGCCAGCAAATATCTTGAGACTCCTTTAAACCAGGCAGCACCTAATTTGTCAGGAAATATTGCGCAGCGGATTAAGGATGATTTGGGACTGTGAGGCGGGTGATTTGAAGTATGAATATTAATGATTTTAATCCCCGGTCGGGGAGGCAGTTGAAAGAAAATAATCAGGCTGTCAACATAGCCGATATGGTTGAGGCCATATACAAAGCCATTGTCGAGGATAAAAATGCTGCGGTAGATGTGATTGACCGCTCGGCCAGATTACTAGGTAAAGCAAGTTTAACCAATGTCACCCATGATAGGGACGTTTACGTCCAAGGTAGTCTAGGCGATCAAGAGACTTTCGTCAACGCCCTGGCAACCGGGGCATTCTTACTTAGGTACAATCCAGCAACACAGTTCTGGGAGAGGTTTACCGGGGTTATGGGTACGCAATTAAAAGAGTCACAAGTCGGTTTAGACCAACAGATAACTTGGGCAAATTCCGATCCTGCCAATACGCAAAAAAACATCACATTCACAAAGCCAGACATTGTCATAGATGAATATGAGTTAGTTATCTATAACCCAAGCATCGTGACCGACCTAACGATAAAAGTTTTTGCCGTCGAACCTGCCTTGGGCGGAAATGCAAGGGATGCACTAATCACTACTATTCCGGTACTGAAGTCGCTAGTAATTACGGGCACTACCATAAACGCATACACAAAATTGTTGCACGGAATCTTTAATGGCTGCGACTGTAAGCTGGTAATATCAAACGATACAGCCTTGGGTGCTGCCGATGGGTTTTCCGTCTACATCCGTCTACGCGAGGTGATGTAACTTGAAATATGAGATAGAATCTAGCCTCTCGTTTGACACTGCCTCAGATAGGGACGATGTACGCCAGTACCTACAGAGTAAGTCCAGTTTTTCAGAGTTGGGCGACGAGTTAAATGTAACAAATGATTTAGACGGTACTTTTAAAATCACCCATAAAACTAGTTTTACTACTGAGCAATTAAGGGATGAAGTCTACACATGCCTACTTGAAAAGTCAGGGAAAGCCAGGAAAGACAGGCCAGGCTATATCCAAAAGCAGGATGTCCGAAATGACATAGGGGAAGTTTTCGGAGAAACCCATACCAATGTAGTTATTGAAAAATGGGGTGGCGGCGATGGGATCTAGAAGTATCCGGCTTCCTGGTGGGAATCCAGAACGCCTGGCAACAAGAGATATTTGGTCAATAGAAAATGCACTGACTTCCAGGTATATCAATAACGGACCTATTCTTGATCCAGTCGAGCGCCAATGGTGGAAAGAGGAAGTTGAGGACTTGAGCCTGGGACTTAATACTGTGATGTACGATGACAAATATAATCCCTCTGTCATGGTTAAGATACCGCGCTTCAATTGCGAGGATGTCTTAACGGGTGCTGGCTCTGTACCCCATCCGACGTTTATCGTCAATGGTGTGACGAAAGACGCTATCTATATAGCAAAATATCCTTGCACGTACAGCGGATCCGGGGCGACCTTACGAGCAACCTCGTTGCGAAATCGTGATCCTGGTGCATCTATCACTATCGACAATGCTTTATTGGCTTGCAAGCAAAAAGGTGCTGGCTGGCACCTGATGACTAACGCCGAGTGGGCGGCAGCAGCTTTACTGGCTAAGTTACAAGGTACCATGCCGCGCGGGAACAATAATTATGGCCAAGACCATCTAATAGCCGCCGAAAAAGGAATTCCTAGCTATTACTATCCGTCCATTGGCCGAACATATACCGGTACCGGCCCGCGCAGTTGGTCGCACGATGGGAGTCTATTCGGCATTTACGACTTAAACGGAAACGTGGCCGAGTGGGTAGGTGGCCTTCGTCTTAATAACGGTGAAATTCAGATTCTTGCCGATAATAATGCTGCTGATAACACCAAGGATCAAGCGGCGGGCAGTGCAGAATGGAAAGCAATTCTTGCAACAGATGGAAGTTTAGTTGCTCCTGGAACTGCAGGTACACTAAAATATGACAATACCGTAGCAGGAAATTCTACCGCATCATCCAACGATGTTGGCGGCAATCCTCAAATAAATACTGTTGTCGCTAACCAGATGCATGTCCCTGGTGGGCAGGTTGATTATGGCTATTCCGTGTGTACTTTCGAAAGCCTTACTGCTGCAGGAGGTGTAACAGTACCAAATATAGCAAAACTCTTAGGCTTAGCGCCGATTGATGCGTCCCACGGCGGTGACTACTTGTATGTACGAAACTATGCAGAACGAGTGCCCTATCGTGGTGGCTTCTGGAGCTTCGGTTCGATTGCGGGTGTGTTCTTCTTGAACCTCGGCTTCGGTCGGTCGTACGCCAGCAGCGGCATTGGGTTTCGCTCCGCTTTCGTAATCTGATTTCTGTATCTTGTGTTCTGTCTGTCGCGCGATAGCGCGACCATTGGGGAGGCAACATATGAGCAACGAACAATATCAAGACATGGTAATAATTCAAAAAACATATGACATGATACTATATGCGTATATTTGCATGCGACAGTTCCCGAAGTCTGAAAAGTATACAATGGCTGCAGAAATAAAAACAAGTATGTATGCGCTGTTAAAATTACTCATAGCTGCGAGTAAAAAATACTACAAGAAAACAACGCTCCAGGAGATAGATGTAGAGCTTCAATTTCTTAAAACAACGGTGCGTCTTGCTAGTGAGCTTAGGAATTCTCCTGGGGAACCTCCCTTTCTTCCCTTAAAAAAATATGAAGAATGGTCGAGACATTTAAGTGAAATAGGGAAAATACTTGGTCGGTGGATAAAAAACTCTAAAAAATAAATTCTTTTTAGGTAATAGGCCGTAAGTGCCCTATCGTGGTGGCAACTGGAACAACGGTTCGAATGCGGGTGTGTTCTTCTTGAACCTCAACAACGGTCGGTCGAACGCCAACAACAACATTGGGTTTCGCTCCGCTCTACCCCCATTAGCCGGAAGTCGTTAACTCAAGGGTTAATGTCCAGTGCCGGGGATAAAGGGGCCTATTACCTTCCCTGTGCGGGTAAATACAAAAACAACAAAAGAATAGTTTAGTAGATTTATTCAAAAGGCTTTTCTTTTTATTTACATCAGTCAGATTGAGGTGTCGGGTTGAAAAGAATCGGGAACCTATACAGCAAAATATATGACTACGAAAATATCTACAAGGCCTATTTAGATGCCAGAAAGTCTAAGCGGTATCGCAATGAAGTATTGAAATTTACTTCTAACCTTGAGGAAAATCTCATTACAATCCAAAATGAACTCATTTGGAAAAGCTACACACCAAGAACTTCAAGGCAATTTTACGTTATCGAACCAAAGAAAAGGCTCATAACTGCACCGGCTTTCTATGATAGGGTGGTACATCATGCACTGCATAATATTATAGAGCCTATTTTTGACAGGTCGTTTATTTATCACAACTACGCTTGCCGACATGGCAAGGGAACGCATGCAGCAGTAGACTATTTTCAGAAGTTGCTCAGGTCCATGCAGGGCAAATATGGCAAAGTGTACTGCCTTAAAATAGACGTAGCACAATATTTTCCAAGTATAAACCACAATATTTTATTTGGTTTGGTCGGGCGTAAAATAAAAGACATGGACGTCCTTTGGTTAATCAAAACAATTATTGATAGTAGTCCTACGGATCCAGGACTCGGAATAGGAGCGCTTACTTCGCAACTATTTGCAAATATTTACTTAAACCATCTAGATCATTATGCAAAAGAAATATTACAGATAAAAAATTACGTGAGGTATATGGATGATGTCGTGATTCTTCATCCAGACAAAAACTATCTTCATGAGCTTAGGAAGGAGATAGAGGCATTCCTTTGGAGCGATTTGCGGCTCAAAACAAACGGTAAAACTCAGGTGATAGCCGCGAAAAGAGGCGTAACCTTTCTCGGGTATAGGGTTTGGTCTACGCATCGATTATTAAAAGGCCAGTCCAAGAGGAGAATAAAGAGGAAGCTAAGGCTATTTATGAAGCTGTATTCTAAAAGAAAGATGCAGCTTGACGAGATAAGAGCGTCTATTCATTCTTGGCTTGGGCATGTGAAGCACTGTAATAGCTATAAATTACGTAAAAAGCTTTTTGATGATTTGGTGTTTGAACGTAATAATTAATTATTTCGTGTGAAACAATAGGTATGCGTTAGTTAGGTAAAGTTTTAGTTAGAATAATATTATATTGATATAGGAGGTGATGCGTTGTCTATTATCTCTTTTATTTATAACGACAAAGATAGTATCTATGTAAACACTAAAAAAGACGGTGCGGATATCGTATTAGCTCCCGTTGCTCTGACTTCGAAAAACGCTCTTGACTGGGATTTTTCGGGAGCAATAACTACAGAGGATCAAGAAATAGCGGTAATCAATAATCAAAATCCTACCTTGTCGCAAAAAGTTAGCGATATTGTGCACATAGACCAACAAACACCTGGCGGTGAAATACTGTTCCGGGCATTAGTGCAGGCAGACGATGTTCCTGGAGCGATGGGTGATGGTTGGTACCTGTATGTTGATATCAGACATCACGATGATACATGGGAATATGCGGTACGACTGCCGATACCAACAGGAAAATACCCATGGTCACAGTTTGCGTTTACAACTAAATCAGCGGCAGGTAAGACAATTAACTATGTTTATCCGTCCGTGTATCTAAGGCAGCGAACAGGTAAGGCAAAAGTTAAATTTCTTGAGGTTATGGACTTATCTACTGTCGAATTATCTGAAGTTGGCGAAGCTTACTCAAAACCTGAGTGTATCTATGAACCCATTAGCCCGGTTTCACCACAGGGGCAGCTTAAATTAGACATGGTTGCCTTTTTTTATGGCGATCTAGATAACATTGACTTACAAGCAAGTCCGTCGCACTCAATCGAAACGCTGAAACAGTTTCCTTATCTTGTTTGTAATGAACCGGGAACTCTGTCTGTAAGAGAAAAATATGTTACCGATGAACTAAAAACTACTGTAAAAATATTTGGCTATATTGCTATGGGCGCAGAAGGAACAGATCCCTTACCTGATATGACCGCTCTTAAGACTGGTGTAGACAGAATTGCAGCAGAGGGATGGTACGGTGTTTTTCTTGATAGATTCGGATACGACTACAAAGAAACTCGCGCCAGACAAAATGAAATTGTAGACTATTGTCACAGTAAAAACTTAAAAGCCTTTGCAAATGCCTGGAATATTGATGATGTGTTGGGTAGTCAAATTAACCCCACCTACAACCCAAGCGGAACACCTACAAGTTTAGCGCTGGGCGACTGGGCTTTACTTGAGGCATTTTTAATGTCAAATTCCGGTTATACCAGCGATGCATACACAGCTATTGAAAAATACACAAAGGCTAAAAACTACAAGGAAAGCCTTGGTGTTAATATTTGCTGCCTTTCCGATCAACGGGATGCTGCCACTCAGGATGAAGCTATGGAAGACGCAAAACTTAGTTATTTAACAGCCATCGCGTTTGGATTTGACGGATGGTGGTTTGTAGATAGCTTGAGCGAAGAAAAATTTTCGTATCAACTAGATCCGGACCTAAACATCGGATCAATTTTAACTACAAAATTTAGCCAAATATCGCCATACTGGTATATTGCTGAGACTGATGCATATATAATTATCTTTTCTACCGAAAATTATCCGCCTTTAAGTTGTGTAGTTTACAACAAAGCAAAGAAAAGACTAATTAAATCAGGTAACAAAATTTTATATAGCAAAGATCTCCGAGTCTGGACTGGTAATCCTGTTGGTAAATTTGTTAGAGAGAAACGGAACTTTGGGAAGTAAGGCTATTCCTTATGTTCCGAGGTTCCCTAATGCCAGTAAGTCGCCAGGAGTATAATAAATATTTCAGATAGCCGCCCTAATAGGACGGTTTTTCTTTTGGGAGGGAATGTAAATGGCTAACAGTGTAACGACAGAGTATGCACGGGAGCAAATGGCTAAAGCCAGAGCTGGTGATACCGTCATAACGACAATCACGCATATGGCCTTTGGTAATGGTGGAGTGGATGTTGATGGCAACCCGATACCGCCAACCGGGGTAGATACTGGGCTCAGCAATGAACTGCTTCGCAAGGTGATAGACGGTCATACTTATCCCATATCAACAACCTGTCGTTATTCCTGCAGACTACTTAAAAACGAATTAGTCGAGCAAGCCATAAACGAAATTGCATTAATAGATGCTGATGGCAAAATGGTTTGCAAAAAGACCATGACCGACAAAATTAAGGATGCCGACATGGAAATGATTTTTGAACTTGATGACGAATTTTAAGGAGGTGAAGTTTTGCCTAATCAACCGATTCACGAACCAAAAGATTATAGTGAAATAGTACGACTACTGGAAACTGCAGACCCAGCTCATGCAAATACTTTTAATCCTCTTTTTGAGCGCTTGATTAATAATGATGTATATTTTAAAAATATTTTTGACAACCAGCAATATGAAAACATAATTAGAAACGGTGACTTTTGGGGCTGGGCCTCAGATAACGGAATACCTGATGCGTGGGCAGTTATTAATAGCGATGTTTTAAATAGTTATGACATTAGCGTCGTGAACTGGCTAACCGCACCCGCATGTATGAAATTATTAAAGAATGTTGTCGGTAGCGAAATGTCGTTATATCAAACTGTAATTGACGCTGTTATATACAGGTTGAAAGGTAATAAGGTTTCGCTAACAACTAATATCAAAACAACTATCGCATCCGGTGTGCACGCAACGATACAATTCTTGGATACTTCCGGTGAAGTAATTTCCACCCATCAATCAGCTCATCATACTGGTAGTAACGCATATGAGAAACTCACTATCTCGGCAGCTGTCCCGTCTAACGTTTACACGATAAAGGTGTTTGCTGCTGTCATTGATAGTGTTGCCCTCACTGGAACCGTATACGTCGATGAAGTAACGCTTGTGGCTGGCGAGGTCCCCATGCCTTTTACAAACCATCCTAATGACCAATATATAAAAGCAGTAGAATGCCAGCTCAATGGGTATGATTCGCAATACAGCCTCCCCAGGATGCAGGTTGGATACACAACAATCAATAATATTGGGGCTGGATTAGTGGGTACTATAGCCGTTACTTATCCCTCTGCGTTTTCTAATATACTTTCGGTTGTGGCTACCATTGATGATGCTGACCCCAGTAAGTACAAAGTTTCTGTCAGTGACGTAACCGTAACAGGATTCAATCTGCACATCCACAATGGGGATTCGGTTACGAGGTCCCTAAAAGCATATTGGGTCGCTATGGGGGTGAACTAATTTGGCAGTTAACTATGTGAAACAAAAGAGCGTACTGGAAATGGGCGAAAACGGCGGTAAACGCTCCCCCAAGGTATGGTTTGACGGTGAAATAATTGTAAATGGTTTAGAACTGCAGCTACCGGCTACTACGTTTTATTATCGCGGCGAGCAGGTAACCACTCAAGCAGTTACATTGGAACTTCAGGCAGACCCCGATTATGCTAAAAATTTGTATGTCTACATCGACCCCACTGACCCGGATGGGTGGTTGCTGGATGAGGTGTTGCAAGATGGGACACATCAACAGACGGAAGTAGCCATGCTGGATAATAAAGGCCCTGTGAGCGGTAAAGTTGCTTGGGGGTATATTCCTGCTGCTGGGACGGAAATAGAATTGACTGTACTAAAACATGTATCGGGGGGTAAATAAATGAAGCACACAAAAGGACAGGTACATGAGAAGTCGGAGAGCGAATTGGAATATCTTAGGCGCAGGGTGGAGCAATTGGAAAAGGAAGCGCAAAAGCAAAATCCTGACTATGTAACGCCAAAGCGAGAGATTTTAAAAGCTAAAAGCTTTTGATTATTCCACGTGGAATAATTGGAGGTGATACACCCAGGGGGTGTTTTTTATTTGTCAAAATTGGTTACCGGAGGTGCAAGATGGAACGCTGGGACATTATTTTTAGAACCCTAGTAGCAGTGGGTGGCGCAATCACCTCCTATCTGTTTGGGGGTTGGTCCACTATATTAGGGGTATTGTTGACATTTGTTGTGATTGATTACATGTCGGGTATGCTTGCGGCCGGCATTGAGGGGACGTTGTGCAGCTCAGTTGGATTACGGGGAATAGCCAAGAAAGTATCTATCTTTTTCATGGTGGCGGTGGCCCACCTGGTCGATACTGCCATTGCCCAGGGCCATGTTTTTAGGGATGCGACAATATTTTTCTATCTGGCGAACGAGTTGTTAAGTATTATTGAAAATTCCGGCCGCATTGGTCTGCCGGTACCGGACGTGATCAAGCAGGCTGTTGCTGTTTTAAAGGGAAAGTCAGGACAGGGGGACAGTAAAAATGCTTAAAGGTGAAATCGATCCGGGACATGGCGGCCCGGATCCTGGCGCAATAGGCCCAGGCAAAACCCACGAAGCAGACGTAAATTTGATTATATCGAAATTGGTTGGAGGTTATTTGAAGGACGCCGGATTGGACATTGGTTATACCAGGGAAACTGACATCAGGCTGGGTACAACTCTCAATGCCGATTTGACAGCCAGAGCTGATATAGCTAACAAATCGAATGCCGATTTCTTCATTAGTATTCACTGCAATTCTGCTGCAGGCCCTTCCGCGCATGGCATTGAGGTCTTTACTTCGCGTGGAGATACCAAGTCAGATAAGTTGGCCACCAGCGTTATAGCCAGCTTAGAACCTGCACTCCCGGAACTAGCATTTAGAAAAGATAGGTCAGACGGTGATGACGACAAAGAGGCAAATTTCGCCGTTCTGACGCGCACCGGAATGTTAGCCATACTTATAGAGATGGCATTTATAAGTAACCCAGCAGAGGAAAAATTACTAACCAATCCGGAATTTCAAAAGCGAATTGCGCGGGCCATTGCCGATGGGGTTTTGAATTATTACGGAATTCCTATTCCGGTACGGTCGGTACAAGCAGGCCCGGAGCAATGGAAACTTGACATCATCGAGGACGCGAAGAAGGCCGGTCTGATTGCCGGGGACCATGATCCTGATGAATCAGCACCAAAGTGGTTTGTGCTGAAAGTGTCGCTTAATACATTAAAGAAAAGTGCTTTAGTTTAGTTATGACTAGGCATACAAGGAAAGGTAGGTGATGCCCGTGCCAGATGGCCAAGTAACTCCAAATGGATTCCATTATGGGTGACCATGCCCTAGCCATTTGCGCTAGGGCTAAAATTTAATTAGGAGGTATAAAACCATGCAAGAAATCCTTTCTCAGTCATTTAGCCAGCTAATATCCATGATTGTATATTTAGCTGCACTCACACTATTTTCTTACGTCGGGATGCAGATCAAAAAGTTTCAGCCGGTAGTTGCTGCCTGGTTCGAAGCTAACACAACCGCAGCGCAGAAAAAGCTTATCAAGGAACTTGGCCATGAGGCTTTCGTTTACGCTGAGACCGTTTTCAAGGACAAAAACGGGGCGGATAAGCTGCATGAAGCTCTTTCGTTTTTCAACAAGAATATGGATAAGTACGGTTTACCTGATTTGTCTTACGAGGCTATTAGGAATACGATTGAGCAGGCGTGGCTTGCTGATAAGAGTATGAGGTCCTTTGATGTGCAGGTGGATGCTGGGGACCTAGACCCGGAGGAAGTTGCACCGGTCGGAGAAGTGCAGCCGGCTACCGAAACAGAAAGCCAAGCATCATAAATTTACCCATGTTGGACAAAGTAACATACCGCGAATTTCTTTCTATGCCCTGCCCTTGTGGTGGGGCTTTTTACTCAAAAAGAAAACCGCCCGTAGGCGATTATTTTTTATCCTTATTTATTCTTTTTTCTATATACTCCTTGATAGCCTCATTAGTAACCGAAGCCTTAGAGTCTCCCGTCTGCTCGATATATTTGTTAAGCAGTTGCAATGTTTCATATTCTATTTGTGTACTGTAAGCTATTTTTGCCACAACTCAACCTCCTAATATTCAGAATACCTATCATCCACCATCAAGCCAAAATTATTATCGTATTCAGCGTCAACGACGATGTATTGATCTACAAATCTGTATCCCTTTTCGACCACGTATTTAACCGGCACTGGTACTTCATAGTCATCCATATTAGACTTTTGCGCTTCGCCCAGGTGCGTTTCTAAAACACACATAATAGAATGACCTGAATCTGAAATATAGTAGTGGTACGGTTTCAATTCCTCCGGCAGTTGCCCCGAATAAGGCCTCTTTTGTATCATATGAGCTATGTCCTGTAGGCTTTTTCTCAATTGTAACCCCTCCTTAAACCCATGATTTAGAATATTCCCGGTCCTTAAATAATGTGGCCAGACCGGTAATCTGTTTCAGTCTAAGCAACTCATCAACATCCATTCCCAGGTGCCTTGCAATCCAGGAGTCTGATTTGCCCATTTCAACAAGCTCGGCCACAATATTGCTCATCAGATCGATGTTGTGCGTACCCCTGGCCCGGTTATGCCTGATAGTAGAGGCCATACGTTCACCGATTTTCTTATCAATGACCACAACTGGTAGTAGTCCGTTTTCGCGGTCGTAGATTCGCTTACTGTTCTTCAGAATTAAATGCCGGTGAAAACCGTCAACAACGATATACTTATCGTTTTCGCTGTCATAAAACGTTACTACCGGCTGAGTAAAGCCGTCCTCCCAAATGGACAGTTCAAGCAATTTCATTTCAGGTGGAGCAACGGCGTTAGGATTATAATCATTGGCTATCACCTGTTCAACCGGCACACCTATAACATTATAAACCGGACTCTCGAACTTCTTCATCAACACCAAACTCCTTTGAGTATTCAGTAAAGCTACCTCTCTGCTTACTTTCTGTAAAACCATGCTTTATAAGCATCCCCATAAGATGCTTATTTTTTGTTGTCATCGTAGCAACACCTTTGATGTTTTTAATAGCGTTCTTAAATAGCTCTTTGAAAACCCCCTTTTGCCGGTATTTATCAACAACATAACAACTACCAATTCGATAATGCGATTTAGGTTTTTCCTGAATATAACAAAAGCCAATAATTTTATTCATCTCAGTAGCAATTAGCCATTCCTTTCCATCATCATCGTATACCTTGTAACCTATTTCACGCTCAATATCTCGACGGGCCAGGAATGGTCCGAGCGTGTTGTAAAAATTCTTATCTTGATTTGTTAATCGTTTGATTTTCATGTGCCCTCCTAAAGATTCCGGTATTTCTCTATTAGTTGCCGCTGTCGCTCTGCCTGGTTTTTGGTTTGAGCGAATGACAACCCTTTACAAAGGTGATCATTTTTAAGGATACACATGGCCATCCTGCGCCATGTGGGGGCATAGTGCTTGCTTTCAATATCACCAGGGAGACTATCCTCGATCCTTGTATATCTAACAACCTTTTTATTTTTATGCCCCCTGGTTGCTATTTTGTTGGTTACTACAGCGGATGCGGGCAACTTACTCAGGCAATCATCCGGTAGTCCACAGCCATTTTTATTCCAGTAACGCATAAAACGGATAAACCGACTAACATAGTTTTCGCGGGTTTCCGGTGGCAAACTGGCAAGCAGTAGCTTTGTGTAGCTTTTCCATGTATGCCCTTTAGGAATTTGTACCTGACGATATCCAAGGGCTTTGGTCCCACAGTAGATATTGCCGAAATTTGCACCGGATACTCGATTAACTACTCTTGCCCATGTTTCTGGTTCAATCACCCGGAACAGGTTAATCCCAATACGTTGATCGTCACCATAAGGCTGGCATATTCGCATATCGTGGATACTAACGCCAGCCTTATAAAACAGGTCATAGAGCTTATTATACTCCCACCCGTTTTTCCCGTTCGCCGTCCATATATCTTCGGTTCTCCAGTCATAAATAGGGTAGCAGTTGTAAAGGTTGCTGTCTATTTTTGTGGTCCATGCGATGCCGTTATATGTTTCTTTGTTACTACTGGCGATAGTTCTAAAACGGTTTAGGCTTTCGTCTGATCTAATACCTACTAGGCAGGCAGTTTTTTTGCCTTCAGAAAACCACTTGCCGAATTCAGGCACGAATTCTTCAAACTCCATTCTGTAGCGGTAGAATGGAAAGTATCCCTGCTGCGTAATGACCGGAAAATCCGGGCACCGCCTAATCCATTTATCCTCCAGTCCCGACTCCCAGCAGCACCAAAACGGCTGGTATACAGAGACAGCGTTGCGTAGGTTCAGCGGTAAGCATACCCAGTACGGTTCTATTAGATCGGCGTTGCTTTCGAGCATCGTCTGTATGTAGTTGACTGTCTCTTGATACTGACCTTCGAGGTCTACTACCAAAACTCCGATCTTATTTGTAATACTATTACTTCGCATATAGTTGAGAATAAGATTTAGGGCAACACCGCTATCTTTGCCTCCCGAGAAGGAAACATAAACTTTCTCGAACTCATTAAAAATAATTCTAATCCGTTCCTGGGCCGCGTCGTAAACATTCTTTTTGAGATATTTCTTACTCATAGTGACTTTATCAGCCCCCTTAACTTACCTTTTTGGTCCTTAATTTTATCAACCTCCCTTTTGAAAGCGTGTACTAAACTCCCTTTCTTGGCCAGTGCTTCGGCGATCTTATCATCAATACTGCCAGCACATTGAATATCAATGTAGGTCACCTTGTGTTCCTGTCCTATCCGGTGACAACGATCTTCAGCCTGGAGTCGTTCACTATATTTAAAAGCATTGTTGTAGAAAATAACATAGTGTGCCTCGTTAAGCGTTAAACCGTGGCCTCCACAGCTTTGGGTGGCCAAAAAGAACCGGGAACTATTACGGAATTTTTCTACTTCCTCAGTTCTTCGCCACTCGTTCAAGTCACCGTAAAACATAGAGACTAAACCAGGACCAAAATTATCAGTTAGCTCTTTTTCGATGTGTTTAATATCGTAACGATACTTACACCAGATAATAATTTTTTGGTCCCTTGGAATACTATAAACTGTGTCTATTAGTGTCTCTGTCCTTCGGTGTTCAAACTCAATAGAACCATATCCCCGCCGATTCCAGAACCCACAGACTATTCCCTGTAACACCGAAAATAGACGAAAAATAGTTATAGACGTAAAGTAATCGTCGTTGTTTTCTATCTCGGAAAGAATCTCATCCTTGGCTCGTTCATAAAGATATCTCTGTTCCTCAGTCATCCTAAAATATCGCGTATCATAAAGCTTAGATGGTAGATCAAGGCATTCCCCTTTTGTCACCTGGTAGACATAAGGCTTGATTTTTGCCGCTAAATACGGTACATTATGTGCCCGAATAATCATACCAGGAAACTTCTCCGAATATTCTAAGTGATTCGCGGAAAAAGAGTAGAACGAATCATAACCAAGAATTTTAGGGGACAAAAACCGCATTTGAGAAAATAGATCGACTACTCCCTGGGACAGCGGCGTGCCGGTCAAAATGAGGCGGTACCTTGCCCGTTTAGATAGTTCGGTTATCCGCATCGTGCGTAGCGACCTGTGCCCTTTTATGTAGCTTGACTCGTCCAGGATAATCATTGTCTTGTCGGTGATAAGCTTGTTGATGGTTAATACTACCCGATTACTGCTGCTCATAGATTCGATGCCTACGACATACCAGAGCACCTCCGGGGCATTACGTTCGTTGGTACGGTCGGCAAATACACATATATCGGCATTAGTGCAGTCTGTATGTTTTAAAATCTCCTGTCGGACGGTTTCTTTTAGGCTAACCGGACAAAACCAGATCGCTTTATCAATTTTGGTTTTGCGCCGATCGGTTAGTTCAATGGCCGTTCTGCTTTTGCCTGTACCCATTTCCATAAATAAAGCCCCGATGCGGCTAGAGATAACCTTATTTACCGCATCGGCCTGGTGTGACATTAACTCAGTCCTAAGATTCATCACACGGAACCCAAACTCCGACTAATTTTATGTGTGGATGATCTGGTTTATTAAGACAGTAAAAGCAGGACGATGCTTTACCAATATTATGGCACCCGCTGAATTCGTCCTTAGCTTTGTGGAGCTCACACTCCCCGGCCTCGGCACATTCCTCATGTACGTCATAAAGACCACCTTTTTCTTCGATAAGCATTCAATATACCTCCTTAGTCTCTAAACTCATCCGCGACATCTACCTCCGCCGGCACCTCTAAAACGGGAGGCTTTCCACTGACAACAACATGCTCTTTTTCGATTGGCAGCACAACATTAACCACAAGCATACTTTCGCGCGCCTGTCGTGCCACATCTATTGCCTTCTGCGCACTCTCAGAGATTCGGAAATCATATAACTGTGCGAAATCCAGCACTTCGTCAAAATATTCAGGCGGCACAACTACGTTTGATTTGTAGTAGCGACTTCTTTTGATACCCTTCGCCGCCCGGTAAAAATCCTCCTTACGACCCCACTTGATCGAAAGATACCCAAGGTAATCACCGCTAACACGACACATAATCCACCGCGTATGTTCCGGCCCATATGTGCCAGTAATAGCCTTCTGCCGCGTCTCATCATCAAAGATTCTGACTGGAAACCCTGCAGCAAGTAGTCTATGCCCTGCCTCCGCTGCTCGGTCTGCGGGGGTGCCGTTAATTTTAACAAGTTTCCTCGTCCACCGGTTAACGCTCCACTCCATGCCTAACTGAACTTTGACAATTTCCCTGAAGTCGTCGCGTTTCTCTGGGAAATGCACCTCGATACAGTTTTCCAAAGCTCGTATTTCTGCAACTGTTTCGGTAACTGGTTTTTCCGGCCTGACAGTTGCTTCAATTTTAGCGGCATCGGCAAGGGGTTTTTCCTCCTGTTCCTTAGCCGTTTTCAACATTAATTTCTCAAGTTCCCGGAGCGTTATGTCCCTATGATTGATCCACCACCGGGCAGACTCTATTTGTTGCAGTTCATCGAACCCCGGCAGTAGTGTTTCGCGCTCCGCTTCGGGCACACGCCCATAGATACAGCCTTCTGCCCTGGCGATCACATCTTGGCGTATTTTCTCAGCCCAGGCGATCTGTTTTTCAGTACCCGCAAGTGCTGGCAGTTCCATTTCACTTGCCGCCTCTATCGCTTCGGCGGTTGCCTTGGCTTTTCTCTGCTCAAGGTCTGCGATGTAGCAGGAATGGCAAAGTTTGTTTGGTTCTACGTTTTCCAAGCGCCATTCGCGGTTTTTGTGTGGACCAATAAGGTTTACTATTTCATCGTGACCGCATGAGCGGGTAACGGAGTATTGTGCCATAATTTCACCTACTTTTGTTTTCTTCTAGTGCATCAAATAATATCCAACCAACCTCGCTGCCGTAACGATCGGCAAGAATTTCGAAGATATCATAAGTTACCTCGTCGAATTTATCTGGATCATCGTATTCTTTATCCGCATTTTTAAACAACTCAATAAGTTGCTCATCGGAAAGTTTTCTAAGTTCATCAATGTACATTTAATCATCTCCCTTCTTGCTGGTGGGGCTTGTGACCCACTCTGCCGCATTACCGGCCCGTAGGCCGTCACTCTGCGTATGTCTTACATCCATCCATAAGGACCCCAATTTTCATCGTTTGGGCCATGTTCAGGTATATGGTCGTCAGCTATTGTTGCGTTGTACTCGTATTGCATATAATCCTCGTAGCACGTATACGCTCCTTCTGACTCTGCCCTTGCCCATTCGTCAGCCCTGTGTTCTCTCCACTCTTTATCTGCACAATCATTAGAGCAGTACACCAAACCATGATCAAATATTCCTCTACCGCCTATTCTCTTGCCACATGCTGGGCATTTCATCTTATATATCCTCCTTTAATTTAACCCTTGAACTGGGGAGGCTTTCGCCTCCTGCCGGGATTCTCGGCACTCCCTTAGCGGATTATATCTTTGCATTCCCTTACATATTGTTCTGAATTTTCATAAATAGGATAGCCCATTAGTTCTTTAGCTTTATTTTCATAACTCTGCACTTCTTGTAAATTCAATTTCCCTGCATCAAATAATCCAGCCAAGAAACCTTTAAAATAAACATAGTCCTCTTCTTCTTTGAATTTTTGAATTTCTTCTAATTTAGCGTTGATATTAACGATATATTTGTTTTTCATTTTGTCGCTCCCCTTTCTGCCGCCTTTAGCCCGGCGGCGGGGCTTTGTTTTTACCAGGTGTGACACCACTTATGCTCAACGCTGCCATCCGGCATTGCATACTCATAGTGATTGTCAAGACTACATTCTTCTCTTGGGTCACAGCAACCGGTGCTCCAGCTTTTCAATAGTACGGGCTTACCGGTTCCCCTGGCTTCATCAAGCTTGGCTTGACGCTTGGCTTCTTTTTCCCTTTGTGCAGCTTCTCTTGCCTCTACTGCCGGTCTCATGTATTCAACAGCCTGCTGATAGGTGAATTCTTTACCTAGTGCATCAACAGCTCTGTTGTCTACGTGACAACCCCAGCCTTCAACGTATTTGGCTATTCCCAAGTCTATCAGGATATTTGCTTCTTGCCCGGTCGTAAAGTGCCCGCTCAGGTACTCGCCGTCATGATATTTCAATTGGATGATTTTTGCTCCGGCAATAATAGCCTGTTTTTCAGCTTCCTTCTCTGCGGCGGCCTTGGCTTTCAACTCAACATTTTCCTGCTCCCGAAGTTGCAGTTCGGCAATAATTTCCGGTTTCGCCGCTATCAGCATGTCGCGTGTTTTCTGTGAAAGTTTCTTTGCGTTAGGAACTCTGATTCGTCCTTCAGTGTGTAGCGTTATATCGTATTTTTTAATAAGCTCTGCTGTTGTCATTTATCTAGCTCCTCTCGAATTCATTTTCTGTATATATAATATACCACATACATACATGTATGTAAAGACATTTTTGAGTGTTTTTAAATAAAAATACCCTCCAAATTAGGAGAGCATAAGCATACAATTATGATATAATAAATTACCTAAAGTTATCTTAAAAGCCTTCGCGAGGCCTATTTTGCTCAAAATATTCCACATGGAATAATCCCACCCAGAACTTACCGCTAACGAATATTCCACAAAACACGCATATTCCACCTTGTAACCGAATAGCTTTTGAGTAACGCATTAACGAAGTTAAGAGTAACGCAAAAAAGCAGTAGGGCATCTCTGGCCTTACTGCTTTTTGCTGTTTTCGGCGGCTTTTTTAGTCTTATCGGCTATATCCTTGGCGGCTTTGTTGATGTCGTAGCTGTCGCGGTCGTATTCTGATTTAAGTAATGATGTGTTAACTAAACGAATCAAGTCTATCACCTCTATAATTAGTATTGACATACCAATTTCCGCATATACATAACGGTATGAGGTGGTTTTATGATACTGGAGTTGATGGGCTTGCCGGAAGGATTAACTGAAATAATGCAGGCTGTTTTTAAAAAAGCCAAGAAATCAAATCCTGATCTTACCGAATCTAAATTCTTCCAAGGAATATTTGAGGAATGGCTTGAACCGTATAGCAGAGAAGTTTCTGCCTTATCGAAAAGCAATATTGTTATGAAAAATAACCTTAAGGATGCCATAGAATTAAGTGGTAAATCTCAGGCAAAAATAGCCAAGGAAATAGGAATTAACCGGCCACACCTAAACAACGTAATAAACGGAAAAGCCGAACCGTCAATAAAAACAGTCTTACTTCTTTTAAACTCCTTAAACTATCCCCCTGAAAAAATTAATGACCTGTTTTACCTGGAGCCCGTTATTAAGGAATAAATTACCTTATAGCGGGCTTATTTTTATTGTCATAACGGACAAGCCATCTGTAATAATATCTTATACAATACTAAAACGGTACGGAAAACCATACATAAGAAAGGCGGGATAAACATGATCGTGAGAATCAACGGAACCCCTATAAACTACAGCAATTCGGCACCAAAGCCAGTCAAAAACGAGGCTTTCTACTGGCAGACCAAAGTCAAGAAATCAACTAATATCCAAGTAAGACCGGAATCACTCCCGGTAGCAGTAGAGTCCAAGGCGGTAGCAGTTACCGTCCAGCCAAAAACCGAAACCTTGCGCGACCGCTTAACCAGCATCCGCGAGGCCGCCAAACGCCACATACTTCCCTTGACCACAGGCATTAATCTACTTGCCACTGCTCCAATAAGCGCCGTAGCAGGTCAATACAGCGTACCCGTAGCTACTCAGGTAACATTAGCAGGGGTAAAGCCAGTTATGGGCATTGCTCCAGCACTACAACCAGTTATTTCCATGCTCCAGGAGCTTGCCCTCCCGGTTGGCATCGGTATGGCTATTTGGGGATTAATCGAGATCATCATAGGCAATCCTGGCGGCAAGGACAAAATCAAATATGCAATGCTTGGGTACATCGGAGTTTTCGTTATCCCGTACTTTTTCTATCAGATCAAAGGGGCGCTTAGTGTCATGCCGTTGGCTATGGCCCTGGGGGTGGCGTAGATGCCTGCCGTAGCCGCTTGGCTTGTAGCTGCTGGCCTAAAAAAACTGGCTGGCTGGGCTGCTACTCTGGCGGCTGCCGGGACTGCGTTTTACTACTACAGCTTTGAAATATGTTTAATGGGTGCTATGGTGTCATTGTTTTTCAGCATGTTTGGGTTTTCGTTGGCCCGGAAGGGTGTATTGTTTTCGGTGGCGTTGTATGTGGTTACTCAGGTATTGGGGGCGGCGATGAAATAAAAACCGCCGAAGCGGTTAGTATTATCAATTATTTTGATATTTCTCTATTTTTTTCGCCATTTCCTGGTATTCTTGAAAGAACAAGGCGTAAGTTTCCGGATCGGCTAAAACTTCTTGATCAATTTCTTTTAGTCTAAGAGAAATTTTCCTAACTTCTTCTTCTGTTGCACTATCCATGATTCCGTAGATTTCTTCGGCATAATGTATTGCTGCCCAAATTACTAAGTTGGCCTTTTTTATTCTGCTGGCAATCTTATTAATTTCTCGTCTAGTCATTATTCTCAATCTCCTTCTCAATTAAACTTCTAATATACTTGCTCACGTCCATACCACTTTTAGCAGCCAGACCCTGAACTGTTAACCACTCCTGATCCGTAAACTTAATTGAGTGATTACGGCGAATTAGTTCTTCCGTCAAAGGCTTGCGGCCTGAGTTAGACCGCTTGCCTCCATGTTTATTTGTCATATGTTTAGCCTCCTATTTGGTACATTAACTCTGATACATCTTTTATAGTTGCGCTGTTAAGGTCGTGTGTGGTTGATACATAAACTATATACATCCCGTCATCGTCTTTGTAGCGCTCGGAAAGTCCTCTTAACCTGCACTGCATCCCGTACCTGTCGAAGTCCGTTCCGTGCTTCATTAGGGAGGGTATATCACATATTACAATTGACCGTTTGCCGTTATAGTTGTCATAGTAGATACTCTGATTGTCCTGGTCATCTGCCTCATTGACGATTATGTGTAGTGTTTGCAAGCAACTCCAGCGACTAGACGCCTCATTCTTGCTGAACTCAACATCCATCTTATCTTGGATTAGTTGAGCTAACCAACTAGTATCTTCAAGTTTTCTAGGTGTATTAGATATTCTAACTTTTTTCATTATTCTCAATCTCCTTTTTAATAAAATCCCTCACATATTCGCTGGCAGTCATATTATTTTTATCAGCGAGGGCTTGGAGGTTTTGCCATTCTGCATCCGACATCTTAATACTTCTGTTAGTTCTTACCCCTTCCGGGGCTTTGCGGCCTGAGTTAGACCGCTTGCCTCCGCGTGGTGACATTGTATCAACTCCTTATCTTATAACCGCTAGCTCTTTGCCATATGTTCCTTCTACTACACTGCCGCCCACCAAACATAGCCTGATAAATCTAGCATGTGCACGATTGATTACAGTTGATACTTCGCCTTTACCGACAACCTGATTACCTTTTTCGACGTTTTCAATCTTGACCTTTTCTATCATTGTTTTCATTTTACGCTCCTCCTTTGATTTCGTCAGTACGATTTCTATAATTGAATTATAGTATGATGAATTGATAACGTCAATACAATTTCAAATAAAAAGAGGTGATTTTTATTAAAAAGTTTTTTCAGTCTACGGCTTTGGTTCCTCGAAATAATCAGCCCGATTTCATCGACGCAGAATGGTACGAAACGGAGCAAAAACAGCGTTTTAATTTCCGCGACCACTACCAGATCGTTGCACCTGAGCATAAAGTTATCCGTATCCGTCCTGACACATCGGCCCGGAACTGGCACACTGAGGATATAGCTAAATCAATCACAGATGCTTTCAAAATACCTTTGGATCGCTTCTATTTTGAGGACGGCTGGAAACTTCGCTACAGAGCACCTGACCGGGCAACGTGGGAGATCGATTATACTGCCGAAAGTATTGATTTTCTCCTGGCAGTGCCGGGGGATCGTGTCGATAGCTGGATTCGTCGGCTGTCCGGCATTTGGGATAAGTCAACTATCACGGTAGATGAAGGATACAGCGAGGAATGGGACAAAGAAACGACCGTTATCTATGAACTGGTGCTAAGAAAGCATGATATGTATTCGCTCCTGACCGACAGCAAAAACAACCTACCTTTGCCGTCCCTGCTCCAAGCCGTAAAATCTCTCGAGGCAGGCGACAAGGCAAAAGTTTTTGTATTTTTCGATCCTGTTGGCCGCCTGGACTGGAACGCGACATACCAGGAAGCCTGGGAAATACTGCGTAACGGACGGCAACCGATAAAGCGCAACGGTGATGCTCGAGCGTATTTTAGGTTGGGCCTGACGTGCGCCGGGCAGTTCATGCAAGAGACTATGCTGAGTGTAGCTGACATGATCAAGTCCGACAAGCAGGAGAATCGGTACGCCAAGAAAGAAGTAGATCCCGAAGCCGGTTTGTTTGCTATCGAAAACTTAACATCGGCCACAAAGCGCAAAGGCGGCATGGGGGCCATGAGAACATACCTCTGGATAGTCGCCCAGTCTGACGATAGGGGAAGGCGGGAATCGACGGCCAGGACGTTGGCAGGGGCTTTTGCTGACCTTGCCAGTGATAATGAATTTGAGGCCCGGGAGGTAAAAAATAAGAAGAAAAAGGCCGCTGCTATCAAGGCCATAACCACTAAGCGCCTGCCGAAGCTGAAATTTAACCATAGCATTCTATCGACCGCAGAGGCTGGGAAGCTTATACAGATCCCAGGCCGGGAACTGCAGGAGGATTACCCGCAAGTTAACGGGATTAAGCTCCAGGAGGTCACCTTGCCGGCCGAATTATTTGGTACTGTTGGCATTCCTTTGGGCAGGGTAACAGACCGGGGTGTTACGCGTGAGGCTAAACTGCCTATCAGCGACCCAGATATTGAGTGCAAAACAGAGATTGACTACGGAAATATGGGATGCGGGAAAACAGGGAGGGGGATTGTGCTTGCTGTCGAAGGTGTTAAAAATAACAGAACGGTATTCCTTTTCGACATGGCCGATGGTGATGCTATTAACTCAGTCAGAGACGCTTTACCGGCTGATATGCCAGATCACAAAATTCTTGACTTAGATTTTGGAAATAAACACTGGCCTATCCCTTTAACCTTGACTGACGTTGCTTTGCGCGGGATGCAGGCGGGGGAGGACGAACTTGCCGCGCTGGATGCAGCAGAGCGAATGACCGACTACATATATACCTTTATCAACCAGTTAGCTTCTAGCGAATTTTCCGACCGGATGGAATACTTCTTATCTCCGGTGGGCAAGGGTGTACTCACAGACCCTAAGCGGGGACTGCTGGATGTGGTGCTGGCTTTGTCCTCACCGGTTTACCGAGAGGAACTATTACAAGACCCGGTTATCCAGTCTCAGTCGGAAGTCGTTGACGTACTCCGGGAGCTGCAAGCCAAGGCTATTAAAGGCACCGACAAAAGCCTGGTACAGCCTATATTAGACAGGTTGAATCTACTTGCCGGGAAAAGGACGCTTGCTAATATTTTTCTGCAGTCGGAGAAGTTACGTCCGGACGGCAAGCCTGCGCTTGATTTTCGGCAAATGATGGATGAAGGCGGGTACTTTGTCGGGCTCCGCATCCCCAAGGCCGAACTAGGCAAAGACGGGGTTAACCGGGTAGCATCATTTTTGATGGCTAAAATATGGCTTGCTACTCTTAGCCGGTTGGATACTCCCCAACAAAAGCGCAGGCCGTTCTATACCATCATTGACGAGCCTCATAATTGCCTGGAGGGAACCGGGCCACTCCTGGACGGGGAAATAGGAGTGGAGGCCCGGAAGTATCGGAATAAGATGATCTTTCTTGCCCACTCAGCCGAACAGTTTGGTAAATACAAAGCCGGGATTTATGCCGGTGGGCCGTTCTTTAACTTTTTCAAAACGGAACTGCAGAAAACTTTTACTGACCATGCGGAGAAACTTAACCCGCTGGAAGCCAAAAAACTATATGAGCAACTACCCAAGCGTTGGGTTGCTGCTTGCAAGATGGAGCTGCCAGGGGCTGATTCGCTACCTGCTTTTATCTGTCACATGACAGCACCGCCTAAACAAGTTAAGGATCGGAGTTATCGACGGTCTGAATGTTCGAAAATGTTTGGGCGGCATTGGAAAGAAGTGACTGAGTATATACAAAACAAAAGACGGATCACACTACAGGATGAGGCTTGGCGGGAGGAAAGGCAAGCAGAGGTCAAGGAGTCACGGAAGAAAAAATAATAGTCGCCACCCGTCGTCAATAGTCGTAAGTAAAAAAAATAAATACAATAAAAATAGGTCGATGGTTATTTCGACCTATTTTTATTGGTAAACAATTGATATGTATACCTAAACGATATATAATTTATTTGAGGTGAAATACATTGAAACGTCGGAGTATTTTTATGGACGACGAAAGGTATGAGAAATTAAAGGAAGAAGCTGGAAAACAGAAATTAAAAGTATCTGAGTTAGTACGAAGAATTATTGATGAATGGCTAAAGAAAAGGAGGTAATAATAAATGAACCCAAAAAACATTGATGAAGCCATTGAGAATTTATTAATTTTTATGAACTTATCTGATATTAAGCCTATTCATGGCAGCAAATCGCAAAAAATAGAGGTAAATGCCTGGGATGGGGCCGAACCAATGCTGTACCTTGATACATTTTTAAAAAATGATATAGTTAATGACAATTCCCTAGTTTTTATGGACGTATTGCCGTCTGATCTCAATTGTCATTTTGACCAAAAGCTAATTGTTAACTCATTAGATAACGAGGATGATTTTTCATTAATAAGGTATAGAACAGCAAACCCTAAAAAGGTACGTGGACTAATCAATAGATATTGTCCGATAATGGTAGAAATGTATGTCGGTTATGTAAATATCAATAAATCTAATATTTTAACGGCTAAAAGTATTTTTGGATTTGTACCAGATAAAAATATAAAACCAAAAGAAGCAGGCTATGGGTTTCAAAATCCTGGTTACTGGATTTGCTTAACTACTGACAAGCATTTAAACCAAGATAATATTTTAAAGGATTCTAATATGATAAGAGCGTCTTTGGGTTGGCAATTTTCTAGGTATTACAATTGGACGGTTTATCTATCTTTTGAGGGATGGTCTGGTTTATCTTTTAGAACAGATCCAATTGGTGCGCGTGAAATTTTTAGACTTAGAGATATACCAGAAGGCAAGAAAAGAAGAACAGCGCTAAAACATTGGGTATGCGAACATTATCGCAAAAACCGCAGTATTAGCGAAGTAGAGAAAGTAAAAGTCATTAAACATCTCCGAGGAGCAAATGAATTTACTTGGAATGGTTTAAAGTGCAAGATAATGCCCTCTCAATATGATCTTGATCTAATAGATAAACTAAAAGCTTAAATTGATTTCACAGGTATTTCACAAAATATAAACTTTTTCATTAGATTTTATGAAAAAAATAATACTAATAATTTTAAAAAACCCGCTATATCTAGGTTTGTGATTGATATGATAATATATGATAAACTAATTGCTCGACTCGAAATCGAGTAGACGTTAACAGCGTCTCCAGGGTTCGAATCCCTGTCTCTCCGCCACCTAGAGGCCACTTTACTTAACTAAAGTAAGGTGGCTTTTTCACTGTAATTTCACATTCATTTCACATTATTTTTAGGTTGTGAAATGGGTAAAAAAATAAGGGCTTATTCGCCCCATATAGCTTGGTCTATTATATTTGCTATTTCCTCCTGTACCGATCGCTCAATGTGGCCATAAAAATCATTTGTGATTGTTATGGTGCTATGTCCCAGTCGGTCACTTGCTCCTTTCATAGGGGCATTCCTGGATAACATTAATGAGGCATTCGAGTGCCTGAGATCATGGAATCGAATAACCGGTAGTTCATACTTTTCCATCCGCAAACTGAATGCCCTGGATACATGAGACGGATTAAATGGCTTTCCATCCGGCCAGGTACAAACAAAATCCGAAACATGATACATTTTTCCATGTTGCAGTCGCATTTCCTTTTGCTTTCTTCGGTGGTCTTTAAGTGCTCTCATCATTCTATCCGTGACAACTATATCCCTGGTAGATGAATCAGTTTTAGTCTTTTCTCTTAATTCAGGCTTGCCATTATTCATAATGTAGTTGTTGCGAATCTTGATAACTTTATGATCAAAATCTATGTTTGACCACTGCAGGCCCAGCACTTCACCGCGACGAGCACCTAAAACAACTGACAAATATACCGGTAGGTACATACTATCATCTTCAAATCTGACTAGCATTTCCCTTATCTGATCTACAGACAAGAAGCCAGCCTCAAATTTTTCCTTTGCTGGTGGCTTAACCAGCTTGGCAGGGTTTTTAAAAATAGTTTCTTCCATGTACGCATCTTCCAACGCCTTAGATAATACACGGTGAACATATTGAATAGATGTGCCTGAAAGTGCTTTAAAATTTCTCTTTTCTCCATCCACCTTAATATCCCGTTCTTGCTGTAACTGAGAGTATAATTTTCTAATGTGCGTAGCCTTTAAGTCCTGCAGTCGGATACCGCCGATATAAGGGTTGATGTGACACCTTATATTTATCTCATAGCCGTTGTATGTGGTGGGTGAAATACCTTGCTTTTTATCTTCTAGCCAGTCATTGAGGTACTGAAACATAAACATTTTTTGCGGATCAATATAGGTTCCGTGATTAAGGCTAACAGTTTGTTCAGCTAGAAACGCATCGGCATCCTTCCTTTTCTTAAACCCGCCCTTATACTTCTGTGCCCTCTTACCCTCTCCGTCAAGTGGGGCATCGTATCTTACTTCGTAGAATTTCTTTTTCTCGTTATATTTTACCGTGCCCATTATCAAACCCCCTATTACAGAAGGATTGACTTTTCGCCTGCTATTGCTTAAAATGAAAAGCAAAGCTGGCAGAAATTAAACCTTCTGCTTAGATTTAAAAGCCACCCTAACCGGCCAAAGTTAAGGGGTGGCTTTCGGCTTTAGTTGACAGTAATTTTATACTGCCAAGCAGGTAATTGCAATGTGGAATAAAATTATACCCGGCATGGGGCGGGATTATTTCACGTGGAATAATTGAGCGCTTAAAATAGTTATTACAACACTTATCATAGCCAGCATTAAATATAATTTTGTATCCCCAGCGTTTTTCATAAGTACGGAGTAAGTGGCTAATATAATAAATAAGCTATTTAGAATAATTCCAAATAGCGTTACGGTAACCAAGGCATCACCGCCAATTATTAAATAATCTATAAAGCAATATCAAAACACTCAACCAATAATTCTTTTAAATTTCTCAGATCATCATGGAATTTATGTATATTCTGCTTTCACCATGACCCTTGGGTGCGGTTTCGCAGTTAAAGTTAGCGGCCAGCATTTTAGACCTCTCCAGAGGTAGTTTAGTTAGTATATGCTTGCCTTTATTACTATCAAAATTAAAGCGCACAATCCAGCTTAATGCATTTTTTATAAAAATACCGAAGTAAGCGGTTGTATCTCTGTAATTAACCTCTGACAAATCTTTGCCAGCTTCAGCCAATATTTCTTTAACAATACTAAATCCGCTCAATTCTTCCTCGGTTGTAATAATCTCCTTCTTGGGCTTATGTGTGCAGTTGTCTTCGGGTTGACTCTCCTCAGATTTAACTTCTTCTGCATCCCCACCCTGCTGCAGTAAACCCTGACTGACAATATCCAGAACTGCATTAGATATAGCCTTTTTCACAATAGGCCTAAACCTGTCCACAACATTGGCAGTTATGCGGGTATCACTAAAATCCTTAATCAAATACCTAACAAAATCATCGGATGGATTCCTGAATAATTCTCTTAATTTACTGTTAAGTGTTGAGGTATAAATAATATCCTCGGCATACTTAAGGAGTTCATCTTTTTCAAAAGATTCTTTCCTAAATTTAGATAAAACTTCAATATCATTATCTGATAAATTAGTTATATCTAACTGAATAAACGGATCTTCATCCATCATATTATTAGATTTAAGATCAGTAAAAAATTTATACTGCATGCCATTAGTAAGTACGGCTAACTTAACATTGGGGGTAGTATTAAAATATCTAGAAAGCTGTGCGTCATGGTTTTCAAGATTTTCATTTACCGTCTTGGCTTCAATAAACATAATAGGCATGTCATCTTTAAAAATAGCATAGTCTACCTTTTCGCCCTTTTTCTTTCCAAAATCAGCATCATATTCTGATTTTACTTCTAGAGGATTAAACACATCAAATCCAAGCACCTGAAGAAACGGGATTATTAAAGCCTGTTTAGTCATTTCTTCATTTGTGATATGCTTCTTGCGTTCTATAACTTGAACTGATAACTTCTGAATATTTTCTCTAAAGCTCAAAATAAAACCTCCTGTTCATAATTTAATATTATTTTGTCGAAACACCCCGAAAATACAAAATCACCCGTTATGGGTGCCTTTTACTTGATTTCTATTCTCGTTTTATTATGTCTCTCCACTTTAATTTTTCCCCTGCTGCCTTGCGCTTTCGTCTAAGATAACCTATCTTCAGGTTTATCACCCATGGCTCTACATCGAACCAATCAGCCAATAAATATATCTTGTCCATACCACACTCTTTATTAGCCTTCCAAAACTCTTTGTCGGGCATAAGTGTGCTTGTTGCCCAATCAAGTGCTTTTCTTTCATCCTGAGCCACTATAACACCCATTAAACTCCTGTCATGGTTGTCTATTTGCCAATACCCTCTACTATGGTATCTTATGTGTCCTGGACGAGGAGGGAAAAGTATATGTCCAATTTCTTCAGCAAATACGCATTTACATTCTCTGTTCTTATTTTTCAGCGACACATCGAGAGTAACGGTATTAATTGACGCATCCGCCATACCCAAAAAGGACGGATTTATTAATTTAAGATTATCCCAAATAATATTTATACCGAGTTGTTCTGCCAATAAAAAAAGATCGTCGAGTGTTATCGTAGCGCATCATTCCTTATTATTAAAAATTCCTGTACCCGGTAAACCGTTATTATGTGCAGCTGGATCTGAATACTTTACTGGCTTCGGTACGCCAAACTTTTCTATTGCCTTGGCCCAGGCTTTATGTAACCACTCTTTAGGTAGGTTATATTCAACCTCTAATGCGGCAGCTAAACTAAGAGCGTCGGGGAGAGTTGGGGCAGATAAAACCATTTCATCGTAGTTAGGCGGATCTTGTTTTTGGGGTTGATTTGGATTATCTGTTCTACCCAAAAGATAATCAGTAGTTACGCTATAGTAATCTGCTATGCGCGAAAGAGTTTCATAATCTGGTTGTCTGTTATTAGTTTCATACTGGGCATATGTGCTTCTTGACATAGAGAATATGCGTGATAACTCTTTTTGTGTTAACCCCTTATTATTTCTAAGCTTTGTAAGTCTTTCCCCTAACCGCATTAATCTCACCTCACTATTATTATAGTCTCAAAATGCAACATTTAAAGTATTTGTCACAAATCTCAACAAAAAGGCTTGACAGTCACGAAACGCAACATTATAATAAGTATTAGGAAGTCACAAAACGCAACATAATTTTTTAAGAAGGTGGTATCTATGAAAATAAAAGCTCGCGAATGGTTAATGGTTCTTAGGGGCGACTTAACACAGCAACAGGTTGCAGATATGGCAGGGATAAGCCGTTCTTACTATACAGGAATAGAAACAGGTCTTAGGAATGCCAGCGTTTCGGCAGCAAAGGCAATTGGTAAAGTTCTCGGATTTAAATGGACAAAATTTTTTGATGACGATTGTTGCGAAACGCACCAATCAACCGGAACCGAGGGACGTTAGGAGGTGAATCTGGTGCATTACGACGTTAAGACACTAGCCTCAAACGATCATACCGAGCTGGAATTTTTAGTATCCGGTTGGCTCAGGGAAGATCGTCCAGAGAGAATCATTAAATGCCAGTTCGTAGCTGATGGGGCTGAGTATACCTACTGTGTTCTGTTTATTTATATACCCCGCAACAAGCCGTTGCCGGGCGGGAAAAGCTTCAGAACGAAACTAAAAAGTTTCTTGTCATGCTTTGCGGGGTGGTAGGACAAGCAATAATAGTATGCCACGAAAGGAGGGAGAACATTGCTAAAGTGCAAATGCGGTTTTAAGGTACCGGACAGAGCTAAATTCTGCCCAGAGTGTGGCCGAATGATTCAACGCCCAGAACCAAAACCTGAGCCGAAGCCGGAAGCACAGGAACATAAGCCTCAAAATATATACACCGTCAAAACGGCAGCAAAAGAGTTTTTTCAGGGTGCTATAGGTGAGACAAAATTGCGTGAACTGATAAATAAAGGTGAAATACCTTGTTCACGCTTTGGCGTAAAAATACTGCTTCGCGAAGAGTCTCTTATTGCTTGGATGGCTGAGCAGGAGAAAAAATCTATAGCTACTGCAAAGCCTTTGCGCTTGGCTAGGTAGAAAGGAGGGACAAGCATTGCCAGATAACAAAGAGCTTTTCGACAAACTCCATTTTGTAATCATGCTCTGCGCTGAGGACTGGGCTAAGTGTAATACCGAACGCCCCAGGATTCACGCACTGGGCGAACTCCGGGGAGCAATTTCAGCTTGGTTCGTGGTAGCCAATCACTACGAGTTGCCGGGCAGGATGGAAATTTATGCTGAATACAAAAGTATGTCTTTTGTTCCGAGGAAGTAGCCGGTCGGCCTTGGCTGGGCGGGAACCCAGCGCAGAGGTGTTTGCGGTCAGCAAGCAAGTATTTGTTTTATAGGTATATTACACCATGAGGAAGGGGGTGTAGGAAATGTACAAAGCTGCACGAAACAAAGCTGGATTGAGCGCGGAAGCCGCATCATTCAGGATTCATATAGGCAGAAGGACACTGATCAACTATGAAGGCGGCAGTAGCACAATACCGCCTGAAGTGGTATTAAAAATGGCCGAGGAATACGAGCAGCCTAGCCTCTGTGCAAAACATTGCTCAAAAAACTGTCCAATTGGGCAAAAATTTGCTCAGGATGTCGAGGAGAAAGAGTTAGAAGTGGCCGTACTAAGGCTATTGAAAAATCACACGGATGTAAGGCTTATCCGCGACAGGCTTACTGAGATAGCAGAGGACGGGATTATTGACTCTGATGAAATGCCGGACTTTGAAAATATCATGGAGGAGCTGCTGGGGCTGGAAAGGTCTATCATGGCCATGAAGTTACTGGCCGCCAAGGTGCTACCGTTGGACAAGATGATTCAGCGGCAAAAAGAAAAAACCTCCAAGCGGGCAAACCGCATGGGGGCTGTAGAAAAATGTTAGGAATATTGTACCATGTCGCGTTGGTGTGGTCAAGGGAGGCGAAAGATTTGGCTTGTATTGACTGTAGGTTTTGCGTTACTCAGAAAGGCAACTTTAAGTACAAGTGCACTAAACACGGCCTAAATTTACAATCTGGAGCAGCTTATCCGTGTTACGCATTTGAGGTAAAGGAGGGCTGCAAAGATGAGTAAACTTGCAGACGCTCTTAATAAAATCCAGGACGGCTTAACTGAACTGGATGAGGTTATGAATGTTCTTGATACTGAAATTTGCGGTAACAGGAAGGTTATCAATGTCATGTCTCTCAGGGATTTGGAGCAGATCCCGGGAGAGTTGAAATGTGAGGCCAAGGGTGGATTCAAAGAGTATTCAAAGAAGTTTATGGGAACCGAGTTTGTATTTTGGGAGGGTTATTGGGTTATTGAAAGTTCCGAGGTGGCTTAATGAAGCGCCTTGTTGTCAAAAGAAAACTTAAAAGATGCTGCACGCATTGCGGCAAAAAGTTTTCTAAGGGGGATGTTTATTACAAGAAACGCGAAGTCTTTGTTGAAGAAGGATTAGTAATGGGGTTTGAATTCCTTGCTTGTCCGAAATGTAAGTATAAGCAAGAGCGGCGCAAGGAGCGTTGCAGCAGGTTTAAAACTAACTGTCCTCATCCAGATAAGTTTATAGACGAAAAATGGTGCTACATTCCTGGTGAGGCAGTCATGGAACCTGATTATAGCTACTGCACTTTATGTGGAAAGATTTTATAGTTTACGGAGCGGTGGCGGAATAGGTAAACGATATTTGGCAATGGGCCGCCAGGACAGGCTGAATCCCATAGCTTGCAGGGTGCAAATCCCTGCCCGCTCTGTATCAATTTTATATAAGGAGGAATCCTCATGGATAAAACTTTAGTTATTGGTCGTTTATTGGAACTGCCATCGCTTATCGAAGCAGCTGAGCAGGATGTTATAGAGATTCACGAAAATATGGTTTCAGCTAAAAACGCTTTAGTTGAGCTCGAAGCTAGGCTTATTTTAGGACAGTTGAGTACAAAGATTGACGGGAAAAATGCGGAGCAACGTCAGGCTCAGGTTCTCCAGGCTACGGAAGAGGAGAGAGTGGTTTTAGCTACTGATGAACGTGCGCTTAGTGTTGCTAGGGCAGCATTAAACAAATTACAGAACGAACTTAAGGCATACAGGGTTGTGGCTTCGTTAATGGCCGGGGAGGCGGTTTAATATGGCAATGCCCGAGCAAAACTTACCGGTAGTAGCTGAGATCAATAACTACCCAGAAACTAAATTTAATCGCTTATTTCCTTGCACTTTAACTGAGTTATCACCGCTACACAAGGTTATGGTGAACTTAGTGCAGTTAGACACCCAACAATTGGACGGCAAGGGTGACGTTTATAAGCAGGGTGACGGTTTAGCCTTAACAAAGATTGGCTGTTTAAAACTTATGACAGCAGCCAACGTGATTATGGAAAAGAGTGAGACGATTTTCCCGCGAGCTTGCCAGAGGTGTATGCAAGTGGCGGCTTCAATAAGACAAGCTCCTCAATGCGGTAACTGCGCCACTAAAAGTGATTGTGGGTATCAGGTCAGTATTATGGTACCAGAACCGTCAGGTGGTTACCGTAGGTATACGGCGACGAAAGAGTTAAACAAGGCCAACTACAAGGGACAAATTGAGCACATGGCTGCGCAGTGCGAAACAAAGGCGTTACTTAGGGCACTCCGTGCCGGGTTGGGGATTAAGGGAGTATATTCTGCCACCGAACTTGCTAAACCGTTTGCGGTGGCGGTAGTCGTTCTAAACACACATGACCCAGACATGAAGAAGGCACTCATTGAAAGCTATGCCAACAGCAGGAACGCTTTATTTGCGCCAAGAACATCACCGCAACTTACTACTACTGAAGTACCAGCACTGCCACCTGCTGGAGGTGGAGTTGTCATGGAAGATGGCACAGTAGCTTTACCGCCAGATGATGGCGATGATGATTTGCCACCATCCGATGATGAAGCTTCTTCAGGACAATTAAATGAGGAAGAAAATAACCCTCTTGCCTGCATTCACTGTAAGGCAAAGGTTACGCAGAGGATTAAAAAATTCTCAGAGGATAACTTTGGTGGTAAGTGCTACTGCATGAATTGCCAGAAACTTATCACACAGGCAGGTGCTCAAAATGTCAATTAAGATACTACATTCAGGGGATTGGCACATTGGTGCCTTCCCTGGTCCAGTTATTAGCGGTGAGAATGCGCGGATGATGGATACGGTAAAATGTATCGAATTCTTGGTTGAACAGGCGCAGTTAGAGAAGGTTGATGTTGTATTAATCAGCGGAGACCTGTTTCATAAAAGCAAGTTATGGGCGGATCAGATGCTGAAAGAGATTAGTATAGCGGTTAAATATCTTAGGCTGTTAACCGAAATATGCCCGGTAATATTAATGTTTGGCACTGAAAATCACGATTCGCGGCAGGCATTTGAAAACATACGAGCAATGCAAATACCTGATCTTATCGTATCCACTGCGCCAGAACTGTTATTTGTATCAACTAATTCTGGGATGCTGCAAGTCGCAACGCTACCGGGATTTGATAAAGGTTACTTTAGGGCTCAGTTCCCCGGAATGGATGCAACGCAGGAGAATATAGAATGTTCGAGGTTACTTGGCGATATGGTTATGGGGTTGAACGCACAGTTAACCGAGGAATACCCTTCGGTGCTAATGTCCCACTATACTGTCGTTGGATGTCAGCTAGACAACGGTGAGCATGTATTCCAGCAGCAGGAAGTTGTGTTGCCGAGAGAAGCGTTGCAAACGAGTAGCTTTGATCTGGTGTGCTTGGGCCATATTCACGCGGTACAGTTTTTAGATAATTGCGGCAGACCGACATGGTACAGCGGGGGAATTAATTGCTTTACTCACGGAGAGTCAGGGCAGGCGAAAGGGTTTTTGGTGCATGAGATAACTTCACTCACAAGATACATTGATGGCACTATGAAACGCGACGTTATTACAAAATTTATTACAGCTCCTTACCGCAGATTCTTAACGCAAAAAATGGATGATTATGACGTAAAGCACTTTATTGAGAATGGAACAAAAGTTTGGTACGAACTAGATAATGAAGGTGCTCCATATTACGAGTCGGTAGAAAATGCCGTTGTCCGCGTCCATTATGCCTGTAGTGACGACTTAGACAAACAACTTAACCGCAAAGCACTTGAAAAAGCACTGCATGATGCCGGGGCGTTCTGGGTATCGGAAATCAAGCGAGAAATGGACAATGTGGCACTTATCAAGGAGGGCATGTCTGAAAATTCAGATCCCTTGGACAACCTACTGCAGTGGTTGGAGGATAACGGGAGTAGCCTAGAAGACGCGGCACCCTTAATTGAGTTATCAAAACCCCTTATCGACACTGTGTCAGTTAAACTGCCAGCAGGTAAACTCTCAGGACTATTTGTGCCGCGTCGGATAACGGTCAGAAACTACCGCTCATATAGCGAAGAATCTATGGACTTTGAAAAAATTAACTTCGCTGTGGTGACGGGTGACATTGGAACCGGCAAATCCTCACTGTTCATGGATGCACCGAATGACTGCCTGTATGAAGAACCAAGAGAGGGCGACTTGACCGGCTGGATCAGTAACGGCGAAAAGTCCGGTATGATTGATTTTGAATTTGGCATGGGAGAGACGGTTTGGAAGGTGGTCAGAACAAGGCTTAGGAGCGGCAAGGTTACTTTATCCTTACAGGAGCAGGTAGAGGGGCAGTGGGTTGACCGTAGTGAGCCGAAGAAGGACGATACACAGAAGAAGATCGTTGCACTGTTAGGCATGGACGCCATGACTTTTAAGTGCTGTGGTCTGATTATGCAAGGTGCGTATGGTTTGTTTTTGGAAGCAGATCGCGAAGATCGAATGAGTGTACTCGGTAATATTTTGGGACTTGGTGTTTATGATCAGTTGGAGAAGTTGGCCAAGGATAAAATAACCGAGACCAATCGGGAACTTGAAAAGTTAAAGCAGAAGGTTGCGGATATTGATAATGAATTAAAAGAAAAGCCGGCGGTCAAAGAAAACTTGGCAACCGTTGAGGCAGAATTAAAGGAATCGGAGCAGGCAGTTACTATGAAAGAATTGGAACTGCAAGCACTCGAAGCACAGATCCGGGAGTTGCAGACCAAGGTTGACCGGGCGGAGGAATTGAAAAAGCAGGTTGATGTGCTGGCACAGGAGATCGCCGCGAAAGAAGCGGAGAAGGCGAAGCAGCAAGCATTGTTTGATGGTGCTGGTAAGAGGCTGGAAATGGAAGAAAAGATTTTAGAGAAGGCAGCAGAGTATGAGCAGGTCAATGTTGCTGTTACTGTTTTGAAGGCTAAGGAACCTAGATTGGCAGAGTTAAGAAAAGAGAATCAGAAGTTAAATACAGACTTATCACAGACCGAGCAGCGCATTTTAAACGTCAATTCACAGCTCGCTGAATTAGAAAAGTTTTTATCTAATCGGACAGAACTGGAACAGGCGGCGGAGCAGTACAAACAGGCGGTTATTGTATTTGATCGGCAGTCAGAATTAAATAATAAAAGATCCGAGATTAACCTCAAGATCATGGAGATCGAAAAAAATACTGATCGCATAAGTGATTTAGTAACGCATTGGCAAAGTAACCTTGACGAAACCAAGAATAAAGTTAAGATGCTGGAAGATTCGGGATGTATTGATTCAGAAAAAGCAACGTGCCTGTTCCTTGCTGATGCACAGGAAGCCAAGGCAAGTATATCAAGAATCGAGGCAATAATTGACGAGAAAAAGGCAGAGCATAAGGCGCTTTATGAGCAGGTGCAGGCGCTAGAAAAGGATGAAAAAGCCATAGGTTATGATATGGATGCTCACTTTGAAGCCGATCAGACCATTAAAAAGCTAAGAGGTAAAGCGGAACTTGCCGCAGCACTCCAGGCGAAGGTTGAACTCCTTGAAAATTTAAAGAAGCAAAGCGAACGAGAGGAAGAACAGCGCACCAAGTTAGTAGAACAACATCATTGCAGTATCATTGAAACATCTAAATTGACTGAGGAACTAAAACCCCTATCGACGATGGAGGAACGCCTCCCGAAGCTAAAGGCGTGGGTTGCGGCTAAGGATGAACTACCCCAGGCCCGACAACTTAAGATTAGTTCCGAGGAACGCATTGAGCAGTTGAGGGTTGAAATTAATAGTAAGTCATTGCAACAGGCAGATATTGAGTTACAGATAGATAGCTTAGTTACGGCGTTTCCAGAACGGTCTGAGAAAAAAGTTTATGCTGAGCGCACAACTACGGAGCTGGCAGACTTAAGAGATCGACAAAACTCTATTCACGCTCAGATCGGCGGGTTAAAGACAAAACTCGAAGTACTCGAAAAGTTAGAGTTTGAACGTGCGGAGTTAGCCAAGGATATGGAACCCAAAGCTAAGCTACTTGTGCAGTATCAGGTGCTTGCGAAGGCGTTTGGACAGGATGGAGTACCGTTTGCCGTTATCCGGTCGGTTGTTGCGGAGTTAAGCGCGAAGGCTAACGATATTCTAGGGCAGATGACGGGCGGTAAGATGTCGCTTGTTATTGAAACCGAGAGAATCCAGAAGTCTAATAAACGTGAAGTTAATACTCTGGATATAAAGATCATCGACTATATTCGCGGTAGTCTGCCGTATTTGTCACGTTCAGGTGGGCAGAAGGTTAGTTCAGCGCTTAGTATGGCATTTGCAATAGCAGCACTAAAGGCGCAGCGGGCAGGTATTCAGTTAGGAATGCTCTTTTTGGACGAACCACCATTTTTAAGTGCAGATGCAATTGACGCTTACTGTGATGCCCTAGAAGTTATCTCTGCTGTAAATAGTAATATGAAGGTGATTGCAATAAGTCACGATCCTTCTCTGAAAGCCAGGTTCCCACAGGTGATTGAGGTTATTGATACCGGAGAGGGTGGAAGCAAGGTGATGATTACATAAGAAAGACGGGAGCCAGAACTCCCGCCGCAAAAATAAACACTCTGGATAATTATACAGTCGTTTTAAAAAATACACAAGGGGAGGCAGAACATTGGAAAATCCATATCAGAGCGGTTTTAACGCTGGATTCCTGGGTAGGCCAAAACTGCCTCCCATCGGAAAGCATGAGAAAGAAATATACTGCACTGGATACCGTGAAGGGCGTATATCGGCAAGAAAAAATGCCGTGGTTGCCCGGTGGGTATTCGGTGCGGTAAGAAATAAGGTGGTTTAGTGGATCGTAAGTCAGTTAAACGTATTCCAAGGAGCAGAAAAGATCATTTATGTGACTTTTGTGGAGAGGTAATACCGAAAAGAGCTACTTATTATCGCATAAAACACATCTATTTTGACCATGACCGAGAACCTAGTTTCGGATCATTTACGGTTAAGCAATGTCCTAGGTGTAAATGTAGAGATGATTAATTTTTTTTAATCTCCTGCACTGGAACAATCTTCCTCTAATTATTCATATGCGAAAGGAGTACATGTTATGACTCCACAAGAATTTATGTTCAGACAGACATTGCCTTACGAACTAAAAGTAGATCACGCAAAGCTTATAGGTCGTGAGTTTTACGAGAAGATGGACGGAAAAGTTTTCTGTAGTGTCGGGGGATTGGACAGCATCACGCTGCTTGCCTTTCTTAGAGAATTCGTTAATAAAGATATTGTCGGCGTTTCCGTATCCGCTCTGGAGGACCGGAGCATTCAGCGGATACACAAAAACATGGATAACATGGTCCTGCTGAAGCCGTGCAAGACTAAAACTCAGGTTCTAAAGGAACACGGGTACCCGGTCATAAGTAAGGCTGTTGCCGACAAAATAAAGCTACTACAAAACCCGACAGAAAAGAACGCTACCGTCAGACATGCGATTCTGACAGGCCAGACAGGGGCGCAGGGAGGATTTAAGTATTCCTCATACATGAAACTACCTCAGAAGTGGCTAAAGCTGTTTGCAGAGCAGGAGGCGCCTTTTAAAGTAAGTGCCGACTGCTGCTACCACATGAAGGAAAAGCCTTGCGACAGGTTTGCGAGGGAAAATAAATCATACGTCTATATGGGACTCATGGCCTCTGAGGGGGGGCGACGGGCTAAAGCGCTTGTTGCTCATGGATGCAACTACTACGGAAAAACAGTTAGTCGAAGTTGCCCGTTTGCGATATTCTCAAAAACCGATTTACTGCAGTTATCGCTTGACCTGCGGGTTCAGGTACCTGAGATATACGGAGAAATAGTTAGGTTGCCTGACGGGACTTTGGACACTACCAGGGCGAAGCGTACCGGATGCACCATGTGCGGGTTTGGTATTCATATGGAAAAGAGACCCCATAGGTTCGATAGGCTTAGAGAGGACAGTCCGGCAGAGTGGAATTTTTGGATGTACAAAATGGGTTGGGGTGCCGTACTTGATTACATCGGTGTTGGCTGGGAGGATATAGTCAGTTAGTTAATTGCGAGGTGAAAATATTTATGACAGAAATTGCAACGAAGGAAATCGTTTTAAATATACCTTCCGTTGATGATTGGACATTAACCGATTTGCGGAAGTGCTGTCGGAAGAATAAGGTCAAAGGTTATGCGAAGCTTAGTCGTGAGCAGCTAATTAAAGCCGTCAAGGATGTTATCAAGCAATTCAATATAGACACTCAAGATGAGCACAGGAAGACTGACGCAGCTAAGGAAAAGCTAACTAGAGTTTCAAATGCGGTAAATAGACTGATGCTTGAAAATAACTGCTCTATTGGTGTTGAGTTGAGGAGCGGAGAGATAAAACAACTACTTATTGACCATGACACCAACATGATGGCACGGATAACTGATGGGCTAAAGAAGGTGGCTCGGTGAAAGCTAATTATCTTGCGCTATATTTGAGCATTATTACTGGATATTCGGTAGATAAGGCGCTTCAGAAGATGAACGCGGCGCCCACGAAAAACAATCGCAAGAAGGTGAGTTGAGAATGGCATTAATTGAGTTTGATGATGCTTATGAGGTTGAAATGATTGCGCGAAAGTGCATAGGTAAACATCATGGGCACTTGGTAGAGGCTAGAATTAAGTACCTTTTTCGGGAAGGGCCGTGGTCAAGCAAAGACCGCACTACCTGGGGCAGAGCTCTAAAGGTGACCGCACGGGAAAGGCACCTCACCGACTATGACTTCTGTGTCGTGATTAACAGTAAAGTGTGGCGTTTATTGGAGCAGCACCAGAAGACAGCACTAATAGACCACGAACTCAGCCACTGCGGGAGAAAGGCCGACGATGACAAAGACGGAAATCCGATATGGTACGAGGTAAGCCATGACATAGAGGATTTTGCTGCGGCAGTACGTCGGCATGGCTTGTGGTCGGAAGACGTGCGGAAGATTGCTAGGGCCATTGAACAGCATAGCGAGCCTTCTCTCCTGGAATTTGGTTTAGAGGATGTTGAATTGGAGCGGGAGGAGGATGACAGCAATGCACTGCCGTTTACAGATCAGGAGAAGTTATCGGAAAGCCTCCCTAATTAAGCAGTTAGTTAAATATCTTGAGCGGGTAGTAACACGAACCCAGGAGTGGTTGGAGGGTAAGGACAGGTCGGGGGATCTGGTTATCGGGTACGGTGTTATTGTGGTAGCGTTTTTGTTTGTAGTAGGACAGGTCGTGAGGTGTTTAATATGAACAATTTAGAGCTAGACCAAAAACTCATTAAGTTAACTAAGGAACGTGCAGTATTGTCTAGTCGCTATGATGAGTTGGATGAGCAAATATTTGATGTGACAGAAGAAAGGGATAACGTCGAAAGAAGAATGGATACCTTGGACTTAAGGATTTATGACATTAAAAAGCAGCTTTTGCAGTCCAGGGTTAAAGATATTAACGTATTCACAGACGATCCGTTTACTAATGACTTTATTAGAGCGTCGTATTTTGCGGCTAAAGAAGATGATTTACCTGCATCGTTCTATTATATCAACCTTACAGAAAACGAGTTAATAGCCTGTAATGGTGGTCAGATAGCAGTAATTATAAAGTCTGACTGCATACCGGACAATCTTAAAAATACTCGCATAAAATGGGACGCCAGGAGTGGATTTGAGGAACATGTTGATCGCAAAGTATCGGCCATCAATATCAAAAAACTCCTAGAAGTAATGGCGGACACTGAGTTAATAGTTAGCGACTGCACTGCCGGTACATTAACCGATTTAGTACAAGTATATCCTTCTGGGAAGCTAGATTATGCGGTAAAGTTGAATACTGCTAAAGCTCGCATGACAGTTAATAAAGAGTATCTTGATACCGCTCTTATGGTCATGGGGGATGAGGTATTTGATATATGCTGCAAAGGCGGCTTAACTCCTATAATTTTTAAGAGCGATAGGATAACGGCTACAGCAATGCCGATACATGAACCAGAGTGATGGTGGTGAAGTAGTTGGAAATTAGATATTTCTGCCCGAAGTGTGAATGTCACATCTCAGTGGTTATGGCACCGGAAGACGGCAAGCAGGATTATGAGTGCCCAGGGTGCTGCCACAAAATAACCGTTGAGATAAAGGTTAACTGGCGCGATAGGCAGTTTAAGAAGAGTCATGGAGGTGTGCGCAATGGCGGTAAAGCCTAAGAGTAGCGGAAAAGATTCAAGAGGAAAACTGTATGTTGATTGTGCTGAATGTACTCGCGGAGGCAACGGGGATAAATCGTGTAGTGCTGGTGCAAGGCATAAGAAGATACGTAAAGGTCAGTGTTTTTGCGGTACGTTGCTTGATAAGTACGAACTTTAAGTAGGTGGCAATAATAGACGAAAGAGAAAAAGCCAAGCTTAGGATTAAAATTGAGCGACTGAGAAATAAGCTCTATAGCTGCCCACCGGAGAGGCTTTTAGAGACTTCGGAAAAGTTGGACAAGCTTATAGTTGAATACCAGAAACATTGTTTTTGTGGGATATTACCCAAGGAGATTGAAGAAAAAGCTTAAGGCATAATGCCTAAACCTCCTATATATCCGGGACCGGTGTGGCAGCCGGTTCCGGGGAAACTTTCTTTTAAAGAGGGATATTTATGACATATAAACCCAATATAGATCCTTCAAACATACAAAATAACATACTTAATTATTACGAAAAACGCAAGAAAGAATCCATAAAACATACTGATGATTATTTTTACCACTGTGCTAATGCTTGCGAATCACCAATTGAGCAATTAATGATAGCTGAAATATTTGCCATTGGTATGCGTGATGGGATTAATAATGGAAAGCCATTTGATCGTTTTTGCCCGCAATACAAAGTAGGTGTCTACAGGATTGATATAGCTTTATTTTTAGAACTTGGAAGTAATTCATACAAACTGGCTATTGAATGTGATGGTCATGACTATCACGAGAGAACTGAAAAACAGGCTAGAAGGGATAAGAAAAAAGATCGATATTTACAATCCCAAGGTTGGTTGATAGCTAGATTTACCGGAAGTGAGATTTATAAAAATCCATGCAAATGCTTAGAAAAGGCGATTGACATGGTTATTGAGTTAGATATAGCAAACGGATAACAGGGGTGCAAATATGAACTATATCAAAGAACTTAACGCATTCTATGATTGGCTCGAAACAAACGGACTATCACTATCTGGCATTGCTTTATGGCATGCGCTTATGCACATAAACAATAAAACAGCATGGATGGATGAGTTTGCTGTGGCCGTATCGGTGCTATGCGTTAAGTCTGGACTTGCACCCAGGACTGTATCATCTGCCAGGAACGAACTAGCGCAGAAGGGCAGAATTAAGTGGCGACAGCGCAAAGGAAGCCAAGCTGCTTTATATTCAATAATACCCTTTTACGTAGAAGAAAAGTCGGTACAAAAGCAGGCATCTAATGCCTACAAATGTACCGACAAAAAGACGGTAGATGATTTGTCGGCATCTAATGCCGACAACCATGCCGACAACCATGCCGACAACCATGCCGACAACCATGCCGACAACCATGCCGCATTAAATAAACTAAACGAAACTAAACTAAAAGATCATAATGATCATGATCGCGAAGAGGAAAGTTTCGTTAAAGTTTACGAACAGGAATTTGGTAGGCTTATTAGTCCTAACGAAATGGAGAATCTGCAAAGCTATGTCGATGATGGCATGGAGAAGTCAGTTGTCTGCGAGGCAATTAGGAGAACAAGATTGCAAGGCAAGACCAGGTTAAGCTATACCGTGACTATACTAAATGACTGGGTAGACAATCAGGTAACCACAATGGCCGGTGTTGTTAGGGTGGATGCAGAATTTAAGAAAAAGAAAAATGGTAAAACCAGGGCAAGCCCTACTGTGATACAACAGCCAGCCAGCCCAAAACCGTCTTTTGAAGACGACGAAAACTACCAGTTTTACCTAAAAACGTTGGGTGATCGCAAATGAAAACACTTGCAAATTTGGAGGCAGAAAAAACCCTGCTTGGTGCTGTCTTTCGCGACAAAGAAATCATCGACGAGATCAGCGGCATATTAACCCAAAATGATTTTTACGACAACCGGAATGGCGCGATATTTCGTACTATCTTGGAGCTTGAAGCTGAAAACATAGCCCCGGATCTGGTATCTGTATCGGCCAAAGCTGCTGACATATCAGCAACCTACATAGCAGAGCTCATAACCTATTCGCCAACAGCAGCAAATGCCGGTTATTACGCCAAACAGGTTAGGGAGTATAGCCTTTTACGCAAAGCGGTTGCTGGAGCAGGGAGAATATCAAACAAGGCTTATGACGGAGACTATGAGACGGCGGAAGAACTGATCGCAGAGGCCGAACAGTATTTTCACGAACTTGGACAGGAAAAAAGCGCTGAGTTATACCGGGTCAAAGATAATGTTCTAGGCTATATACGGAGCATCGAGGACAGAAAACCTGGTATAACCGGACTGAAAATGCCGTTTAAAAGATTTGAATACATGACCAACGGCCTACAACGAAAAGACCTGATAATTATAGCTGCCAGGCCAAGTATGGGCAAGACATCGCTACTCACAGAAATAGCGAAATATTCAGCACTTGGGGGCAAGGGGGTAGCTTTTTTCAGCCTAGAAATGAGCAAAGAGCAGATTCTTAACAGGATTTTTGTCCAGCACTGCTTGTTAAATGGTTCCCGGTTCAGAATCGGCAACCTGAATCAGCAGGAGTGGAACGAGGTTAATAATCTTGGGGAGAAATTGCATAAATCAAATCTGGTTATCGAAGATGCTTCGGTGGTTACCGTTCCAGAGATACGCTTAAAATGTCGGGCAATTAAAAGACGTGACGGACTGGACTTGGTAGTTATTGATTACCTGCAGCTTATTAAGTGCCACAGAAAAGTAGGGACTAGGGACCAGGAAATAACTGAAATAGCTACCTCCTTGAAGGCACTAGCGAAGGAGTTGGACGTTCCGGTTGTCGCTTTGGCACAGCTTAGCCGGAGTGTGGAGAATCGGGCAGACAAGCACCCGCAAATGTCAGACCTACGGGAGAGTGGCGGGATTGAGAACAATGCTGACGTGATAGCTTTTATCTACCGGGAGGAGTATTACAACCCTGAGACTCTAAAAAAAGGCATTGCAGAAATCATGATATCTAAGCAGCGTGAGGGCCCAACTGGAACATTGGAATTGAAATGGGAAAAAGAATACACCAGGTTTAGTGATCTTGGTGGCGGCAAAAGCGAGGTGGAAATTGATGCAGGATAGCAAACTTTGCACAGCAGGGATACTTTTCTGTATGGGCTGCGGAAGTCCCATGGTGGATGTAAACTCCTGGAAATCACCTGGTAGAGCAATAGTCACCTGCTGCAATTGCGGGGAAACAGGAGAAATGCAGGGGTTTACGATAGGCCGGAGCTTTTCTATAACTGATGGCATGATACGTGAAGCCCGCGAGGATATGGCTTATCCGAGACGAGGCACTGCTTAAATAACTTCATGAAGAGGGGTGAACAGTATAGAGCACACATATGCAGTCCTGCATCTTTTCGCCGGTATAGGCGGGGCCGCTTTGGGGATGCAGGCCGCTGAAACAGAATACCGGGGAGTATCTGCAAACTTTATCACCTTAGCTGGCATAGATTGTGATCCTGATGCCTGCAATGATTTTGAGATGTTGACCGGAGCCCCAGCGGTGCAGATGGACCTGTTTAGCCGTAATGACTACCGAGCATTTCACGGCAAAGAGCCGCCTGAAAGTTGGCGAGAAGTCACCCCGGAAGATGTACGGGAAGTGGCCCGGGGAATAGCTCCGGATGTGGTTTTTACTTCCCCGCCATGCAAAGGTTTCTCAGGTCTACTTCCCAGTAAATCAGCGGCAAGCGAGAAATATCAGGCGCTTAATCGCTTGACAGTGAGAGGCTTACGGCTAACCTTGGAGGCATTTGCCGATGATCTGCCCGGCATAATTCTTCTGGAAAACGTCCCGCGAATAACGACCCGGGGTAAGGAGCTGCTGCATGAAATTAAAAGCCTGCTGAGCCGTGCCGGGTATGTTTTTCATGAAGGATATCACGACTGTGGAGAGCTGGGTGGACTGGGACAGCACAGAAAGCGGTACCTGCTCATAGCCAGGAACCCTGCAAAAGTGCAAAACTTCATCTACCAACCACCAAAACTGCAGGTTCGGTCAATTGGTGAAATCTTAGGGCCGCTGCCTATGCCGGACAGTCTAGCAGGTGGAATAATGCACAGACTACCGCGGTTGCAGTGGAAAACGTGGGTAAGGTTAGCTCTTATCCCGGCTGGTGGGGACTGGCGAGACCTTGAAAAAATAGCGCCGGAAGAATACCGGCTTGAACATATACCGAGAAATGCAGCCTTGGGAGTTTTGGATTGGGAAAAGCCTTCCGGCACAGTGATAGGACAAACGCGGGTAGGAGGAAGTCAAGCGTCCGCAGTAGCGGATCCAAGGCTCTCAGAAAAAATGGGAAAAACGTTTAATGGCAGTCCAGGACTTATGGGTGTTCTGGATTGGGATAAACCGACACAGGCAATTACCGGAAGTGCCTCAGCATCAAGCAGCAACTGCCCTGCTGTAGTTGCGGACCCAAGGCTGTCAAAGAGAGATGGTCGTCACCCGGCAGTTTACCAAGTAGTCAACTGGACAGAGCCGGGCCCGTGCGTTACTGGTACCCGTTTTGGTTCGGGAGCTTCAGCCATTGCGGACCCAAGGACCGGATTTAAAGACGGTACCCATCACGCTATATATCGGGTGTATAGGTGGGATAAGTCGGCGCCGACAGTAACCGGGGCGCACAGGCCAAACAGCGGGGCTATAACCATAGCGGATCCGAGACTAAGTTGTAAATGCAGGTCAGGCAGTTACGGTGTACAGGATTGGTCAGACCCGGCAAAGACGGTCACGGGTGCTGATATTCATTCCGGCAATACGGCAGTAGCAGATCCCAGGATCCCGAAAGACACCGAAAGCGGAGTATGGGTAATCATAGCACTAGACGGTAGTTGGCATAGGCCTTTGACAACATGGGAACTGCTTGCACTCCAAGGATTCCCGCTTTACATGCCGGACGGAAGCCCAGTAGTACTGGCAGGCAAATCAGATGCCAAGTGGCGTGAGAGGATCGGAAATGCGGTACCGCCACCGGCAGCACGAGCCATCGGGGAGCAAATACTACGGACACTGCTACTGAGTAAGCTTGATGCTTGGGAATTGAGTAATCAGGAGATTTGGGTAATGCCTGTTAAGGATGACCTGGTATATTCGTAAATATGGGCAGGAGGCTAAAGCGATATGAAACAGCGAAAAACACGCATCCAACGTTTAGAGCGGAAAGTTAAAGCGGCCACAGATTTGGCTTTAGTAAACTCTAAATGGTCCGCTCAATTGTATCAAAAAATTAGTTCTTTGGTTGATGAAAATGTCTCTTTAAAGCAAGAGATTATAAAACTCAAGAAAATCAGCAGGTTTCATGAGGAAAATATATCAGGGCATAGTATGCGGCTTGTAAACCTGGAACAACTTCCCAATCTTACTGTTCTTGTCGGTAAACTAACCGAGGACATAGAACTTATTGAGCGCGTCCTCGAAATAATGCAGGAAAATAATGGATTCAAAAAGGACATAATCAATAGCCATACTGCCAGACTGGATAAACTTGAATCTGCACCCGTAGGATTTTTGGCCAAACTCCAACTATATCTCACACGAAAGAAGGTGAGCATTGATGGCTAAGGTTAGCGCCTTAGATTTGGTTATTCAGGCAATTCACGAGGCCGGGACAGTGGATCCCGGCAAGGTTAGCCTAAAAATTGAGGATATCGTCAAGAAAAAAATGTCCGGTCGGGCCACGCCTAAACATCGAAGCGCATATTACGTATTTCTTGAATTGGCTAGGTACGGAATTGAGAAATATGGAGACGTTGTTAGGTTGGTCGACCAAGTCAGGAGGGCTGTTTGATGGGTAAACACTATTCTGACGAAGAAAAACGCATAGCCAGTCAGAATTTGCCTTCCAAGGAGCTGCACAGACAGTTTATTGAGGCAGGATATACGGACCGGAGCGAAGGCAGTATAAAGGCTTGGCGGCTAAACAACGGAAAATGCCGCCCAAGGAATTATAAAACCAGGAAGACAAAGCAGAAAAAAGTTTCAGAAAGGAAAACTGGTTTGCGGGATGCCCTTGGGTGTTATGAATACGCTTATTAGACAAAATACATAGCCGACCGGAGCCGATCCGGCCACATAAACAGAACGGGGTGAGAATATGAGCATGATGAACATACCGCTTGACATGATAATTCCGAATCCGCAGAATCCGAGAAAAATCTTTGATGACAACTCTTTGACCGAGCTTGCCGCCAGTATTCGTAGTGTCGGAATACTGCAGCCGGTAGTGGTAGTTGAGGCTGAAATAACCCCAAGAACATACCGCCTGATAGCAGGGGAACGTCGTTGGAGAGCCGCACGGGAAGTAGGGCTGTCTGCAATACCTGCAATTATCCGATACGGCCTGGATGAAGTGCAGGAGCTTGAAATTATGGTTGTCGAGAACCTGCAGCGCAAGGACGTAAACCCCATCGAAGAGGCGCAGGGGTTCCGGTTGCTCCTGGATGCCGGACTGAAGCAGGAGGAGTTAGCCGAGCGACTGGGTAAGAGCCAAAGTCATATAGCAAACCGGTTGCGATTGTTAGAGCTGCCGGAGAGTGTGAGGGAAAATATTTCACGTGGAATAATTGGGCCCGGTCACGCCAAAGAACTTTTGGCCGCCAAAAAGTTAATGTTTGGTCAAGAAATTATGGAGCGTGTGGCTGAAAGTGTTGTTAAGGGGCTACCAGTCAGGGAGATAGCCAGAGAAATAGCTGTTCAGAGCGAGGAAGTGGCCAAGGAGATAGCTGCTGAAAACGAGCGAAAAAGGCTACTGGAGGAAGAACTGGCACGACAAGAGGAAGAACGGCAGAGGCTGAGAGCAGAGCGTGAGGCGGAAAGGGAAGGACTAAAATCCTCTCAGGAGATAGCTGCAGCAATAGATACTGTCACAGCAGAACAGGCCCGCAGATTGGCTTTAGTGGCAGCAGGAGTGCAGGAACAAGAAATTACACTTAAATGTGAAGTTTGCGAGTATAAAAAACTTGCAATGCATAGGGAACAGATAGGCATTGGGTGCGTGTGGAATGATGTGATGTTGCTGGGCGATATGGAACAAGAGTCACTATCCGAGGAGCAGAAGGAGACTCTCAGGCAGGTAGCGGAAGGTTTGACAGAAGAGCAGCTTGGCAGCCACATCAGCACTGAAGTTGATAAGGAATATCTACTAATACTCCTGGCAGAGGCTAAAAAACGCAGGGATTTATTAGCTGCTGATCTGCAAGCCAGTAGACAAGAGGATTGGGAAGAATCAAGGCCGCTGCCAGATCATGCTGACTGCAGCGACTGCAGTATTGGCCAGTCATATCTGATTGACCCGAATGACGGAGAGACGCATACACTCCGCTGCACCGAGCCTGAGTGCTGGGAACTTAAGATGCAGGAGCAGGAACCAGTTTACACCATGGAAAACACATTCCTGTATACGGCAAAATGCCAGGTGAACTGTGAACACGTCGTTACAGTGATGAATGAGGGACAGCCGTTTAAGATGTGTTCAAACGGCGAGTGTAAACACAATAAGCCGGTACCGGTAGTAGTCGAAGTGGACAGTGAATATACCATGCAAAATACAATGAATACACACTTCGACTGCCCTGATAAATGTAAATATAAAGTTAAAGTGATGCACTTGGAGAGAGAACATTACCGGTGCAGTAATCCAGAATTATTTAACGACAGTTACACTGAGGATCCGGAAGAAAAGTGGAAGAACTGCCGGGGAGTTTTTGAAACTGCAGTATCAGAATCCAATGTTTTGCCTTTAAAAGAAAATCCCGAATTTAACCACAAAAGCACTCATAACACTCACGACAACTGCCCGGATGGTTGCATATTTAAGTCTCCAGCAGGGACTAATGGATTTTTACGGGACCGGTGCATCAACGCTGACTTTAGTATTAAAGCAACGAACTGGCATGGTTTCGAGGAAAATAGCAAGCTGTTTCACGCCTGTAGAGGTTTTTCAGCCCCAGCTTTGGCGGAGAAGGAAAAACCGCAACAGGAACCTTCAGTTTTGGGGCAGAAACAGGAGCTATTTAATCCTTTCGGAGAGACCTGCCACCACATAGACGATACGGGACGGATACTGTTTATTACTTACAATTCTCGCGGCAGGATAATCGGGTACAGAACGTTCTACCAAAAGGACGGAGAAGATGCGCCTACCTGCATGAAATCAACGTCGATGCCGTACGTCCCGACCAGGGAAGAGGCTGAGAGGAACCTTGTGGAATATGCGACAAAGAGGGGCTGGAAGAGGGTTGGGGAGGAAGTGCCAGGGCAGCAAGAAAACCAAGGCAATGGCATATATCTACCCGGATTTAGAGGACAAGCACCCAATGGATGTGAAATGATGTCCACTGTCGATAAGTTACTGCAATTTCCTTTGGACAGTGATGAGTATAGATTTCAACTTCGCGCAGCGAGCGAAAAGGAGTTAGACATGGTACTGTTCCGGGATTGCCGGGAAAACGGAAAGTTCAGGATTCAGCAGGAGAAGGACAGGAGATTGTTGGCACAGGTTAATAGTCAGATAGTTGGCATAGGGGGGGGGTACATGTAATGGCTAAGAGGACTGAGCAGGAAGAACAGCAGGTTGAGGAAGTCAGGGAATTTTGCCAGAAGAACCATGAGAGCATGAATAAAATGACCAAGGTCAAGGCACTGGATCACTTGAAGTGCCAGTTTGTGGATGTGGCTCTGGATCTGATTTTGAAGGGCATGGCGCGCTGGTTGAAAAGTGCTTAGCTCAGGAGAACCCGGCTGCTGGTTGCATCATACTGGCTGCCGGGATGACTGTGAACATTGTGTGCATTGTGGCGATTGGCCGGAGGATTGGCGGGAGGCGGTGGAGTCGTATTATGACAGTAATTAGTTTTACCGTAACAGGAAGGCCAGTACCTGCCGTTAGAATGACGCAGAAGGACAAATGGAAGCCCTCTGCTCAGAGATATCTTGACTATAAATTAGCTGTTGGATGGAAGGCTAAAGAGGCTAAGGTAAAGATGATTACGGGAAACGTAGGTATTAGGATAAAGCTTTACGTATCCGGACATCCGGGAGACTGGGACAATATCAGTAAAGCCATATGTGATGGATTGAACGGGATTGCTTATGTTGATGATCGACAGATCGTTGAGGCCCATGTCTGGCGGCATAACTGTAAGAAACACCAGGAGAGGGCAGAGGTTGAGGTTTGGGAGGTTGGATAATGGGTAATTGCATTAACATACTCGATAAAAACGGAAAAAAAATCGGCCAAGCAACACACGGTCTTTGCTGTGGATTTTACGTCGACGATATAGTTAAGCGGTACAATCCAGAATACAATATGTTTTCCATGAAGGACATAAATGAGCAACTAAAGCCTGTTTATGAGAACGGAACGGACGAAGATGTCCTTATTATTCGGATATTTATGAACGACGATTCCGAGTTTGACGAAACTTATTTTCCGCATTTTGAAAAGGCACTCGCAAAACTAAAAGATGGTAATAAAATTCATGAAACTATAAAAATGCACCTCACTGCCTATATGAAGGTGCTTAAGGAACTAGGATTTATGCGTACAAAATATGCCGGAACATTTGCCGCAATGGCCCTTACTAAGGGCTAGAATGGATACCGAAGGAGGGGGCGGGGTGTACGGATATCGTGAGTATAAAGTAGAACTTACAAATCATGCCTACAATCGTTACCGTGAGCGGGGGGGTACAGGAACCGCAAGAAGCTGCTCAACAAGGTGGTTAACCTGGTTAACGACACGATTAGATCCGCTGGAGGACTAAAGTTTTCGCGCAATGGTACGGCCCT
>Ga0209318_1000175_pt1 | contig 69189 bp, 89 predicted proteins | sample RifGroE1_FD_183999 | JGI IMG/M metagenome (GOLD analysis project Ga0209318, IMG submission 183999) | Groundwater microbial communities from Rifle, Colorado, USA - Groundwater E1 (SPAdes) (version 2) | ecosystem: Environmental > Aquatic > Deep subsurface > Groundwater | place: Rifle, Colorado... | reverse complement strand
TAATCAATTTCATCTCCATTTCAATTCGTTCTTTGTATGGGGTAAGTTCTTCAAAAGATAATCCCCGGAGCCTGCGGCGGAGCCCTTTGAAAATTTGATTTTCAAGAAATATCAGTTCATCTTCCTCAGCCGGAAATTTCTTGATACTCGGGAGAAACACTTCTTGTTGTTCGATCCGGAAGTTTTCACATATCTTGGCAACCTTCATCGTCCGGCGAATGGCCCGCTTGATTTCCTCGTCAGATAAACAATCCTGTTCTTGGAAGGCTTCGAACATCTGCTCTTCAGAACGAAGAAAGAGGCCGTCGCAATTGAACTTCCACCGGTCGGTATCATCCCATTTCTTTTTGGATTGGATGGCCAGCAGGACTTCTTGATGTTTGGTTGCTTCATCGGTAGGATAATGGCAGTCATTTGTAGCTACGAGTTGGATACCGAGTTGTTTTCCATAATGGAGGGCGAGCTTATTGATTTTGATCTGTTCTGGTATCTTATGGGGCATAACCTCAAAGAATACCCGGTCCTTTCCAAGCGCATTGATATAATCAAGAACCATCCAATTGTCTATATCAAGCAATAAATAAGACATTGAACAGGCGCTCATGATCACAAGGCCTTCAATATGTTCCATCAAAGTTTTATGATCAATTCTGGGCCGGCGATAATATCCTTCGATGTTGGCAATAGTCAGGAGTTGTAGGAGATTCCGCCAGCCGGTTTGATTCTCGACAAGAAGGGTAATGTGATATCGCCTTTCTCCTTTGGTCTTGACTGAGATATCCGGAACCAAATACATCTCTGCGCCGACAATCGGCTTGATTCCGGCTTCGAGGCATTGCTTCTGGTGCTCAATCGCCCCGTCAATATTGCCGTGATTTACCAAAGAAAGATGAGTTTGCCCGAGTTCTTTAGCGAGTGCGGCATATTGTTTAGAAGTGCCGACCCCATCAAGAACCGAGTATTCATTGTGAAGGTGTAGATGACAGAAAGCCATTATTTATCCAGTTTTAAAAACTATATGGTTTGAATGAGTTTATTTCCACACGGTATCTTTTTTTCTTTTCTCGAATTCATACCAACTCCATGCTGATTCTACCATTTCTGCATAGTTTTTCTGTTCAAATATATTGGGATATCCATTTCGATCTACCCATCTATATTCATCAAAATTGGATTTTTGATATGAGAATCCTGGGGGTAAATCATCAACATTCTTTATCGGCTGCTCTTTTCTTATATCGTTTTTATCTTGTGGATCTGCGGCAACGGCCGTTTGATTATTGCTTGCTACATTGAAACTAAAATTACCGCTAATCAATCCCCCTATAATTACAGATACCAAGATTACAAATACCGATATCAAATATGCCCTTACATTTTTAAATTCCATATTCGCCTCGTTTTATGTTTTTACACCAAAGCAACTACATGGACGAAGTTATCCCCCTCGAACAATAAAGCATTCTCTCCGACGATACATTTCCGCAGATCCTTCAGAATTTCCTTGATGAAGGAAGGATCAACACAGAACTCAAATTTCTCCCCCTTGTACTTACAATTGGCCGTTTCCTTCAGCCATCCGTAATCACCTTCGCCCCGGATCATCATCTGCCGATTCTCGACCGTAATTGTGACGAAATCGCCATTCGTTGAATCAGCCGTAAAGATCCCGGCCCGATCAAGCATCCCGAGGACTTCAACCGGGAATTGCAACTCCTTCCCTTCGACCTTCAGGAATTGATCCACCTCCGGGAAATTGCCGGCAAGAACCCTAGCTGAAAATATTAAACCATCTTCGGTATGGAAATGAGCCCACCCGGAAGAATGCGAAAGGGATTTTACCTTGTATTTGCCCAGGAACTTAACAACTGATGCCGGCAGGAGGATAGGGTCAGAATCAACCTCATCGGTGAAGTCAACGCGGATAATCCGGAAGTCATCGGAGGCTACGACGCATGGGCCATCAATATGCAGGCAGGTCAGATGGGGCTTGCTCAGATCCTTGGCGGCACAATTACTGGCGATGGTAATTGCATGGATGAAGTTTTCCGGCAGGGGGATCAGGTCAGTATGTTCGATATCGACTTCGTCCAGAGGAAGGAGGATATCTGCTTCGAGTTTGATACCGGCCTCACTCTTCTTTCCCCGGATGATCAGTTCACCGGCTGTGACTTCGGTTTCGATATCCTCGTCCTTGATCTTCCCGAGCAGGGAATATAATTCATTGGCCCGGACCGCCCCTTCAATACCTGACTTGAAAGGTTTGAAAACCGATATCTCGTCATTGAAAGTCGTGATTGAATTCTTGGTAAAGACGAAGGAAGTTGATTGAGCAATAATGTCTTTATTGGCCAAACCGGGCTTAACTTCTTCGAGTGCGGTGATTAATTCCAATCTTTTTAAACTCATGGTTTGCTCCTGTTATTTCATTGAAGACGATTGTTGAACCGAAAGTATTACCAAGGATATGATGATACGACAAAAGTCGTTTATTTATTATTTTTCAGGGCCTTTATTTCTGCCCCCCCCTCATGGCCTGGGGCGGTGCTTGCTAAGTATATTTTCATACAACCAATTCCATTGACTGCAACAAAATCTTCCTGGCTGGATCTCAAAGAAAGATAACAGCCTCCTTTTTAGTAGCGGCTGGGGGGGGGTTATAAAGACTTTCTCTTTGTTCTTTTGGCATCGCCCCGTTGCCGGCAAGGTATATTTTCATTTCGTCCAGTTTTGCAATAGTGGGGAAATTCGGATTCTTTTTCCTTGGTATGGAAATATGACAAGAGGCGTTGATTGCCTCCGGCATTGGTCAAGGATTCCCCTTGTGAAACTTCCAGAAGCCAAGTTGCAAGATATATTTTGCACATTATAATGAAAAACTCCTTGATACTCTTGGTTGAAACGGCCAGGGCCAAGGCCTCCAGTTCTTTTCCAGATCCAGGAAATAGATGATATTCAGTTCATCCCGTTGTTTGTAATCATTGGAAAGGCCGGGCTCAATTATGAGTTCCACTTCTCGTTTATCTCCGACCGCCTTACCATTCCATTTTTCACTTTCCTTGAGTTCATAATCGGCCGGCATCATCCTGAATTCTGACCTGCCGACCTTGAATCCCTTATGGGTGAAATATTGTTCGATATTGCGGCGAGCTGCAGGGGAAAAGGATTCGAGATGTTTCCCAGGTTCATTTTTGCTCGGGCTACGATTGCTGACCTGAACCTTCCAGCAATCCTCAGAATAATCATACTGGCCATTCCGATATTTCGGCACATAGACACCCCCCATCCTGCCGGTCATTACCCAGCTTGTACTATCTACGGAGTTTCCAGTAACGTAAATTTTATCTCGACATTTGGTAAAAAATGCTCCAGATGGGACCCTGACACACCAAAGTCTTCCGGTATATTTTATTGTTTCTTTTTTAATTTGGTTGACATAGACATAATTAACCGAAGAGGATAATAATCCACGACTTGGCTTATAATTATTATCAAATACAGAAGTGGGAATCCCTAATAATAAACATATTATTCTGATTATTTCTAAATTTTCTTTCTTAACTTCTCTCGTAACAGTCAAAGAAAATCCATCTGACCTCTTTAGATTTGTTTTGCTTCCATCTGCAAGAATTGAATATTTTATAAAATCCTCAGATTGTTTTTTTGTCATTAAAAACGGAAGGTCTATTGATAACTTCTTTTCAGGGGCCTGGCTCAATAGCCATTTCGCTAACTCCCCATACAATTCAAAAGAAATCATATCACCCGTGGAAGTAGATTCGCAAAAAGCTTCTTCGGCAGTTATTAAGACATCCCGAATAATTTGGCATTTTTCTGGATTCGCTTTATTTGATTGATAAATGACGATTGAATCATTTTTGTATTTTGGTCTTCTTTTTATGGTTCCGTCAGTCCAGAACCAGGCCAATGCTTTAATTTGGGCATCAGTATATGGGGATTTGATCGGAAAATCATACTGTCCGACCCGATTGATACAATCTCCTGCAAGTAAAGTATCGGTGGTTCTCCACTTATATCTTTCGTTTCTATTATTGATATTTGAAACTTGCCACCGATGATTCCCAGAAACCATTGCTTCAAAAGTTCTATTTGATAAATGCCTGATTTCGGCATTTTCAACTTCGAAAATTGGAATTTCTTGAATTTGTTGCCATTCAGCGATTCCATTATTAAATGATAAAATTTCATCACCAATAGTTAAATCGACCAATGATGCCCATCCTTTCTTGGTAAGGACAGTATGATCTTCTTCCGTCATACAAAACCACGGATATCGCCGCATCAATGAATTACTGGTTAGACCGAAGCCGTGAACTTTGACAAGCGGCATTCCATCTGTATCGGTCAAATAATTCTTCCAGATATCATCCAGCCAGATTTTCAGATCAGGCGTTGAGATTGGGACCATACCCCCGAGTGCGATATAGTCGTAGCCACGATCAAGATATTTTTTCAACCACTTTGGATCTTCGCCGTAATGGAAGCATGGCAAGGGTTTTACGCCTGCGGCTTCCATCCTGCGTTGATTTCGCCAGGTTCCTTCAGGAGATCCTATTACATCAAGATTTGCATAGACGGCGAGATGATCACTATGCTCTTTAATAAAAGCGATGTAATCATTAATGTCGATCTCTACGCCTTGGGTAAATGCCGAGTATGCGCCTGAGTCGAGGAAGATGTCAGTTTTTGTTTCCATGGAATGTTCGAAGGCAAAAGGAATATTGAATTGGTTTTGTGAGATATCCCAGAAAGAGAGGAGCCGGCGTTGAATTATAGTTTGCCATTTCCTCTCTCTCTCTCTCTCTCGTTCCTGGGGTTCCAGCGAAGGTGATTTTCATTTGGATGGTCGTTTTAAGTCTGCTGATAATTTGCTTTTTGTAATCAGGATATGATAGTAAGAGTGCAATCTTCGTTTAAATAGATCGGCTTTGACAAGATCAATTTCCCGCTTACAAATCCCTGGACTGCCCCCCCCTGGAACCCCGGCAAGATAAATCTTCATTATCTGTATATGAGATCGGCATCTTCGGTTTCGCACCCGCAAGGATACCGCTCTTCCTCCCGGATGAATGGCAATACCAGCAGACCGGCAAGATACTTTATCAATGCCTGACCCCATATCGCCGGCCAGACCCAGCCGAAAGCGATCGTCACAAAGATCAAGGAGTCCAGCGGACATGAAAAGAGGTTTGAAATATATATTCGTTTTTTGAATGAGAACTTCAAATATTTGAAAGAGGCCCAGTCAACCGCTTCCGAAACGAGGAAGGCCGATACCGAAGCCAGGGCAATCTGTTGATTCAGGAAAAAGGTTATTCCGGTGGCTATAGCCATCCAAATCCAGCAGGCATAATCACCCCACTGCCGCTGAACAAAGTCCCGGAACGAGAAAGTCAATCCGACAAAAACGACGCCAGCCGGAAAGGTCAATCCGGCAATATGAACGATGCCGAACCACATGACAAAGAAATTGCCGAGCAGGATGCTTGTCAGGTATAATGCGGGCCAAGTATACTTCATGATTTCTCCTTTTTGATGAAATAGTTGAACATTAATAATACCGATTTGTCACAAAGAAGATAATGGAAGGCCATTAGTCGCCGGGGGGGGGTCTATCCCGTGTTTCTTAAATAACTTTTCTTCCTCGACCCGACCCGGAGTATTGCCGGCCAAAAATATCTTCATTGTATTATACTATCAGACCTTCAATAACGAGAAAAATTCTGCCCGCGCTGCAGGATTCTCCTTGAAGATGCCGCGCAAGGCAGATGTTTTGGCGAAGGTCCCGGCCTTCTGGACCCCACGACTGGCTATACAAAAGTGGGTCGCTTTGATGAAAACCGCAACTCCGAGGGGCTCAAGATTCTTTTCAATGGTATCGGCAATCTGGACGGTGATCCGTTCTTGGACCTGCAACCTGCGAGCAAAGATATCAACGAGGCGAGCAAACTTTGAAAGTCCGGCAATCTTTTTGGATGGAACATAAGCAATATGAACCTGACCAAAAATTGCCGCCATATGATGTTCGCAGTGGGAAAAAAATGGAATTGGATCAACGATTACCATTTCATCGTAATTCTCCCCGCCGTCTTCGAAAACCTTAAAAACCGCATCTGGATTCTGACCATAACCGCTTGTCCAGAATTTCCAAGCTTTGGCCATCCTGGCCGGGGTTTCAATCAGACCTTCACGCTGGGGATCTTCGCCGACGAATTCGAGGAAACGGGTAAAAATATCCTCAGCTGATTTATCTTCCCCTTTGGCGGTTACCTCCCAAGGAAAGACCAACCATTCCATAGGATCTTGCTTTTCGAAAAGGGCAATAAAATCGGCATATGGATAAAGGGATTCGTAATGCTCTTTCGTTCTGCCGGAATCAATTAGATCATCAATGATATAGTCGGCCTCGTCAGGGGTATTTGTGACGCGACCTCCAGCCATTCCGGCAAGCATATATGCCGGAGCGATACCACCGCGAGGAACTCCGTAAAAAAGACCGGAAGTCCACGGCTTGTTATTAAAAAGCCAGCGGCATTTATTTTCTACTTCCTCGTTCGTGATAATTCTTTTCATATCTTCCTCTTGTTGAAAAACCGTCGCCAGATATACGACCGGATAAACGAGATGACGGTATATATTAAAGTCATCCCAAACGCCTTGCTTCCTGATATTGAATAACCAAATAACAGGAGGATTGGAGGGGGGGCGCCCAGGAAATGACGAAGCCGGAAGCAATATTCATCGCGGCTTCCAGGGCCGAACCTTTTCTACTTTGCATATTCGACGGGGTCGACGAGACCGGCAAAGGCAAAGGCTTCAAGGCGTTCGGTACATGATCCACAAAGGCCACAAGGTAATGGCTGATCCTTATAACAGGTTCTGGTTAACCGGAAGGGGACTTTGTATCGACCCCCTTCAGCAACTATCTCGCCTTTTGTCATATCCAAAAAGGGGGCGTACAATTCAATATTTTGCTCCGTAGCAGCAGAGACTGCCGCCCCCATACCGGCATAGAAAGCGGGCCGGCAATCAGGATAGATAGCATGGTCCCCGGCATGAATTCCAAGCCCAACGCTATCATAACCGATTGATTGGGCGAGCCCGGCCAGGATGGAGGCAAAGATCATATTACGGCCGGGGACGACGGTCTGAGACATTGACGAGTCTTCGTAATGCCCCTCGGGGATCATTCGCTCATCGGTTTTGAGCAAGGCGGAGGCAAAGCCGGAGAAAACCCCGCGGACATCAATAACCTGCCAGGGGATTGAATACCAAGCGGCGAGTTTCCTGGCGGCATCGATTTCATAATGACCATGCTTTGATCCATAATCAAAAGTCACGCAATGGACATCATAGCCGATATTTTTCATTCTACCGAGCAGAACCGCTGAGTCCAGCCCGCCGGAAAGGGAGATTACCATTTTCATATTTTATCACCTTATTGATAAAAGAAAGGGTCGGATAATATAACCATCCGACCCTTGACTCCAGACTGTTGGTCGGTAGCTATTTCTTAACCTTCCAACCCTTGTCGGTGTTTTCAATCTGAAAATCCTGTTCCTTATTGATCCTGTTCGGAATCTGGACGTTGATCGTGTTTTTCATGGCGTCTTTGTCACGGTCTGGGAAGAGTTTAACCAGTTCAGCCAGAATGTTTTCCTTGGTGATCGGCCCTTTTTCCTTGATAATGGTGGCGATACTCTTGATAACGCCAGGACCCTTGAAGGCCTTTTCCTTCTTCTCGGCAGGGGCTTTGGCCGGCTTGGCGGCCTTTTCCTTGGCTGGCTTTTCAGTTTTCCCGGCCTTGGCTGGTTTTGCTGCTGGGACCTTTTCCTTGCCAGCTTTTTCCTTGGCCGGCTTTTTCTTCTCGGTGATGATTGGATTCACGTCGAGACCGGCCAGCAGCTTCCATGAGGCCTCAGAAAACTTGTCGTTGTCAAAAACCTGGCATTCCCCCTTGTCGTAGCAGTTTTCCTTAATGAGTGCCTTCAGCTTGGCGACATCGGCATCCTCGGGGATCTCAATGACCGGGTCCAGGGACATGACGACATTCATTTCTTCGATCAGGGCGGTCAATTCTTCGACGGTTGCTTCTGCTGCGGGCTCACCAGCCTCGTCGCTGCTGAGATCATCTGCCGGCGGACCACCGTCATCGTCAATAATGATCCCCTCAGGCAAGACGATCCCGAGGCCTTCCAGGATATTCTTGGTGATGGTTGTGAGCTTGTCGCCGTCTTCCAGCAGTCCGGCAGCGGTCTTGATGGGGCCGATCATATCCTCAGATTTGATTCCGACGGTTCGGATCTTGGGATCGGCATCGAGCAGGTGATTCAGCTCCTTGGCTGCGGCAATCAGTTGGATTCGTTTGATTTCAGTCATGGCATTCTCCTTTTTACTTCTGGTTGAAAATCTTGATCAATTAAATTCTATATCAGCAAGCAAATCTTGCTTTCAAACTATTATACAAGAACCGCTGTACTTTTTCTTCAAAAATTATTTCCTTTTAGTAAAAAAATATCAAAGAAATATCACTCAAACTCTAAAAGCTTATGAATCTGACAATTTAGGGCAACTGGATGATTCCTGAAAATCCTCATATTTTCCCAAAGCTCCGCCGGCTTGACTGGGGCAATAGGAGATACGGCATGTGTGACCCCTTCCTGCTGGCCCTTTTTCAGAAGATAGAAAGCCAGGGGGAGGATATCATCCGGGAGGCTACAAGCCAGCCATTTGAATATGATGGTTGATGGCCGACCCTTGAGAATATGAGAAGGAATCTTGGTTGATTCAATCTGAGTATCAACCGGGACCATGAAAATATCCATCCCCAAGGACTTTGGTTTAACATCAATCACCCAGCAATCGGGCTGATTCTTCAGGCAATCTATCAGGAAAGACCCATTTGTTTCAATGGCTATTTCACAGAATGAATAAGCCCGGCGCAAGTTAAGAATCAAGGCATCCACGCCGGGGGCTTGAGTCAGGGGCTCTCCCCCGGTGATCAGAAATTTTACCCGGGAGAAATCGGTAAATCCAAACGACTTTATTTTGAAAAGGATTTCTGAAAAAGTCATTTCCTCGCCGGCCTCTGCTGGGCGACTCTGTGGGGTATCACAAAATTTGCAGGTGAGATTACAACCAGCTAGACGAATAAACACCGTCGGGGTTCCTTGTGGCCAGGCATTGATTTCCCCGGAGATAGAAAAGAAAACCGACATGATCCGTAAACTATTTGGGGTTTCCATTATCTTCTCCAAGTCGCGAAAGAGTTATCGGTTTCGGAAACCTGGACCCTGATCAGGCCGGAACCAATTGGTGTAATCAGAATTTCAGCGGCAATCCATTTGGCTATATGTTCGGCGGTAGGGGTATACCCGGGACCAAAGACCTCATTCAGATCTTTGTGATCAAGCTCGTCAATCACCGGCTGAACATGTTTGCTAATATCTTTGAAGTCGATGACCATACCGGTATATGCTTCCGGCAAATTGGATGACTGGCCGAATTCCACTTCCACATTACTATTGTGTCCATGGTGATTTGCGCAGTCTCCTTGATATTCCGGCAGGTGATGGGCGTAGCTGAATTCAAATTTTCTGGTTACGGTAATCGATGACATAAACTCTCCTTTTTAAATTAAACAGAATCCACAAGGGGCATCTTCATCTTGAATATTCTCATATTTCTTCCCGATGATTTTTTCAAGTTTTCTTATTTTTGCCAGCTGAATTTTTCCGAATTCAGTATTGAACATCTTTTGTTGTGTTGGTTTTGAAGCAAGGAAGCATGGATAACAACCGACTCGATCATTTGTACCCTCAAAATAAAGAGGATTTAGTTCGATTTTGCGATTTCTGATCTCCTTAAAAACTTGATCGGTGGATAATTCAAGGATTGGAAGTTTCACCTTGACAGTAATTAAATCTTTTTTAGAAAATCTTTTGGGGAATATCTCATTAAAATCATAGGTGGAATTCATATCTAATTTGCCGTATTTTTTCTTTCTATTGGTGCTTTCGGCAGATCTCATCCCATACCATATTTCAAAAATTATATTTGGATTTGATTTTATTATCTGTTTTATCCATTTATTTGTTGGTTGTATTTTAAAATAATTAGAACAAAATCGACCCCTGCCCCATGGAAATCTTTGCATTGCTATAATTAAACTCGGAATATCGCAATAAACTTTATTCCAATAAATTGCATTTTCTGTTTTGGTTATTTCAATTCCAAGTTTTTCTTCCAATCTTTTTAAATAAGAATATGTTTCCGGATGTTCCCAACCAGTATCGTTAAATAATGGAATACAATTTTCCTTCCCATGTGTTTCGATTGCCAGTAACAAACAAAGAAGTGAATCCTTGCCACCACTTACCGGAATTATTATTTTAGTTTGCATTAATATGACCCCAAAAATGGACGACCCATTTCGAGCCGCTGACAAATAGTTGCGTATTTCTTCCCTCGTTTTCCGCTACGAACAATCAATTGATTTATTCGGAAGATCCCGAGTTCTGCCTCCCCATCGGTTTGATTCAATCCAAAGAATGCTGTTGCATGGCTGTACTTTCGCTTGTCCTCGCTGTAATTACTCAGGTCCAACCAATCCTTCCCATAGGACCCGGCATCGGCTTGTGTAGGGCATACTACGAGGCAATGCCACTTATGGGCAAGTCCCCTGAGTTTCAACCACTTCCGATTCTCTTTCTGCCGGAAATCGAGTTTTCGATCCTCATCATCTGGGGCCATAATATCCGGATAGTCAATCAAGATGATATCGGCAGTAAATCCCTGCTCATGCCAGATAGCAAGTTGATTATCGATCATCCTCGTCGTCAGGGTATCAGAAGTATAATCCGCAAAATTCCACCCGGCATTCCGGAATCTCTTCCTGAATTTTCGTTCAATTTCATATCCTTCTTTCCAAGTCAAGGGATCAACTTTCGGCCGGGTCTTGAACCATGGGGAGCCAAGGAATTCTTTCTTCCCCATGCATTTGGTACATGGCTCATGATCTGCCCCGTATTGTTCAAAGGCTTCTGTATAAACCTTCTGCATATCCTTGAAGGCTGGTGGCTTATCGCCTCGGATCGGGGCTTCTCCGCAGCCCGTTGAGCATGACCCATTTTGATTCCAGAAGCAATCAATGACCGGAATCATAAGGTTTCCACAATATTCATACTCATTGGAACGCCTGGCCATGTAGATATATTTCCGGAGTTCCATTTCTTCCCGGTTCATATCCCCGGCCGCGAAGAATGCTACTTTTCGTCCGGATCTTTGGGACTGGAAAGCAATATCCATTAGTATCCATGTTTTACCGACTTTCTCTCCTCCAAGGAGGCCCATAAATCCTCCCCGCACAAAATGCCTATTCCAAAGTTGGCCTAGTTTTCCGGGATATTCAATAATCGGTTCTTGGACATTTTCAAAGATCGATTTAGTTCTTTCAACATCATCGGCGAAGAAGTCGTAGTTGATATTTGCTTGTCTTTGGATTTGCCTGTTTTCGGCAATAAGGGCATTCGCTTCAAGGGTATTTCCTCGCTGGGCTTCAGCTTTGATATCATCGGCAAGTCTGATTAATCTATTTTCATCGAAGTAGGCAAAGGTTTCATCAATCAATACGTCGGGGTTATTCTCGGCCTGACTTTGATATTCATCAGATAGGCTATCTAGGATATCCCCGATGTCTTCCGCCTCGTCATGGGCCAGTTTCCCGCGCCTGATATAGGATTCATAGATGATGGCAATATCTTCAAGCGGGGCTTTCCCGTGCTTATTGAAATACCGGATGCACCATGAGGATATTTTTTTGGCGGCATCGTCTTTCAGAAGATCCTGGGAGAAGACGGGGGATACTTCACGCAGGTATTTTTCGTTGGTGATGAGGCCGATTGCAATCCGGCGCTCAATGAATTTTTCACTCATTGATCAAACCGGCTGATAAGGCTTTTTAGGCAAATAACAATTAAAGCAAATGGGTTTACCTTCTCTATCATGAAATGAAGAGGTCAATATTCCTTTTTGTTTACAGTCGCAATATTCTTTATATTGACCCATTAATGAAACAAATGATTGCATTTTCTTACATTCATCACAAATATAGCGGTCTTTCTTCCTATCATATGAAGTCGTAGTAAATACCCCATCCGCTAAACAGGTACAATATTCCTGAATTGGGGTTTTCATCTTCTTGCCGCTCGGATCTTCTTTCCAGTTTCTCTTCAATACCGCATCAATTACTTCAGAAACCTCTTCTTCAGCATTAATATCAAGAGCAGAGCAAAGTTGTTCGCCAAATACTATTGTATCACCAAATCCATCCGCGACTTGTTTCTTATCTATTCCATTAACTCCACCGCGAATACCTTGTACCCCCTTCAGGATATGGTGGCAAATCTCTCCGACTTCTTCTGCCATGCCAAGGGTAAACTGCATGATCAAAATCATATCAATAAGTTCATCCTTGGTCATCGCTTCATATCTGCTGCGGGGAAAATTCTTCTCCTGCCAATTTTTCAGCATTGTTTGTTTCAGATCGATCATTATTTCCCCTCGCTTAAATTTTTAGAACATAACAAGTACCACCGATCGCGAAAATCATTCTCTGCATCAGTCTGGTATTCTTCTGTATTGAATCTTGGAGTCTCATACGCTTCAAAGACCATTCGCTCGTATATTTTTGTCCCAACTACCTTTTCCATAATTTTTTGCATTGGTGCTCCGTTCTGCCGGGCTTCCATTATTACATAAGCAAGATTAGAAATTACGGCACATTTTTCTTCCCATTTTTCTCCTGCAAAAGATACCGTCGGGATACTTAAAAGGATCAATATTGCTAGTAGATATCTTTTCATTTCAATCCCTCGCTTTTTACTCATTGTAAATTGTTTTATTTGCCGCAAACTGGACAAATAATTTGAACAGGTTTGATTTCTCCGTTCTTGCAAGCCCGCAACCTTTCTCCGAGGAGTATCCGACCGGGATATTTACGACAAAGCGTTTTCTGATTTTCTATATACAGTTCCCGACATTTTCCGCAGTCTCGCTGAATTATTGGGATCATGTTATTTATTATCCCGTTCGTAAATTGTCTGCCGGATATAAACGACCGCATCTAAAAGTTCCTGATATAAATCCACCAAAGCATCCCGGCCATTATGCGGCTGAAGTCTGGTTCCGTATTTCTGCTCCCCGATTGCATCCCGCTCGGCCATATCCTTCAAGACGAGATCCCAAACCGCCGGGTGATTATTTTTGACCGGGTCAGGCTCAGGGGTATTTGGTGTTGGCGTTTTTATTCTAAAATTTGGATAAAAACATACCCCTTCACAATTTGTCTCTAAAGGGCATTTTTCTGAACATAGATACATTTTATTTCCCCTCCTGATTTTGTTTTAACCGTTCGACATATTATACTTCAATGACCAGCATTTTGATTCAATTTATCTTGTCAAGTGGATTATTTTGCACCAATCGGAAATTCTACGGGTCAGGCGCTCGTCATTGTTCTTCTCGGCCAATTGATCCAGATCGAAGTTGCTAGTGAAGATCGTCTGCTTATCTTCTTCATATCGGTGAGAGATGATCAGATACAAAACCGAGAATGCCCAGTCGGTACTTTTCTCCACCCCAAAATCATCAAGGATCAGGAAGTCCACGTTTTTGTATTTGTCGATTGTTGCAATTTCATCTTCGACGGAACCCCGGATGGCATGCCGTAAAATTTGGATCATATCTTGAGTTGTTTCAAATAAAAAAGTTTTCCCCTTCTGGAATCTCCCTTTTACGCAATTGAACTGCTCCATGTGATACATCATAGTCAGGAGGGCAAAAGATGTTTTCCCTATTCCGGCTTTGCCGGGGAGAAACAGGCTGTGACTAAATGTTTCGGGGATAAGCGACCCAGGATAAGCCTTTTTATTTTCCTTGAAGCGTAGAGCCAGTTTTGACGCTCTACGAGCAGATTTAGGCGGGACATTAGCTTCGCTCAGGTGGGTAAGAATATTTTTGGCCTTGAATTTGGCTGAATAGAAACAAACCCGGCATTGATCCTCGCAACCAAAACTTACTTTATCCCCGCATTGACAAAATACCTGTTCTTGATTTGGAAATTCGATTATGTCAAAATCATCAAAAACATCATTCATTATCTTCTCCTAAGTCTACCCATTCAACTTTTATAGTTTTCCCTTTTTGGTAGTTCATTGTGCCGGAAACTCCAGAACCATTACTTGGGCCTTTGTTTTGTTTCTTGAATTGTTTGGGATCTTCGTTAAGGTATTTGTCGAAATTCTTTGGGCGGAATAAAGTATCAATGGTCATATTGCCATTTTCGACGAACCATTCATGTTTGGATTTTTTATTGATAACTTCGATACAGTCTTTGTAAGTATAAACCTTGAGTCTGGCGATTATTGGTTGTCTATTTGCGGGGAGTAATTTTAAATTTTTGGAGGTAACTTTATTTAGATGTTTTATAATTCTATTTGCTTTTGCTATAAGATTATTTTTGGAAGTATTAGAACTAGAAGACGGCAGCTCCGAAGGAGCGCCTATATCTTTTAAAAGATATTCTTTTGGATTGTTAAAAGATAGATTATTATCCTTTGCGTTTTCAAAGGGAGGGGTATCTTTACTTCCAAGGATACCCTCGTTGCGTTTCCAAAGGGAGGGGGTATTTGCGTTTTCAGATATAGGGGGGCAATGTTTTGATGGATATAAACTACTTGTTATTCTAAGAATTCTTCTATAAATTTCTTTGGAATTTTCCTTATAGATAAGATGATTTGTGAGAAAACCTTTATTCACTAAAGAAGATATTACGACGCTGATCCTATTTTTGGATAAATCAAAGTGTTTGGCGAAATATTCATTGGAAGCCCAACACCCATCATCATTATCAAGACTATCAATTTCCGCAAGAAATACCTTCTCTTGCAAACTTAAATCTTCATGCTCCCAAATTTCAATAGGAATCCAAATACCTTTAGTTTTTCTTTTGGGTTTATCTTCAATGGTATTTGGCATAATCAATTACCCCCTGCCTTACGAATATTATCCCATTCATATTTAGCGGCAGTTAGGTGTTTATCTAACACCGGGTTGGTATCTGCTGGATATTCTACTCCTTTTAGAGGATCAAAATCTATTTCTATTTTCCCATTTACTATTTTATGTGTCATAATTTGTAGTTCAGGAATCGAATCAATGAGCAACATTGTATCGGGATTGAAATTTGCTTCAGATCCAATTAAATATAAACCAATATGAATCGATGTCTTTTTTTGATTTATATCATAGATGTTAAATTTATCTTTTATTATATTTTTTATTCCTTGATAATACCTATTGACTTGGACGACATCATCTCTACAAAGGCTATTATTTTTGAATTCCAATATATGAACTATTCCATATAAAATACCATCAAATGGATTAGCCCCAAAAGAAAAATCAATTAAATCTATTCTTCCAAATCCGGGAAGTATAAATTCCACAAATCTATTTTTACATGGGAGGTCTTGTTCTGTTATTTCGCAATATTTAGTCTTTTCACATTTTTCTAAATAGGCTTTTACCAATTCTCTTTCGTTTTCAAATCTCATATTGACTCCAAAACAAAAAATCCCCCTGGAAAATGAGGTCGCGCAGGTCGGTTACCTACTCACATTCCAGGGGGATCAATATTTCAAACCGAGTAAAAGGCGCGACCCTTTAAAAGCCTTTATAATATAATTAGATTAGAAATAAAAGTGTTATTTTTATATCAACTAATTATTTATTTCAATCATCTGTTTCCGGCCAGTTTAACCCCTTTGCATAATCAATTGCTGCTTGTATCGATGGAGATTCTTTAGGGTGTTTTGACCATGCCTTTACCCGTATTACCTCATTTGGTTTATGGGTCCGGCGCCACCATCGAATGCAGGTATCTGAGCATAAAGACAGGGCTTGATTACAACAGCAAATAATCACGATGATTTCCTCCAGTTGTTAATATTTATTTTACAGGAATGAATCCCAAGGCATCATGTTCATTACCCGCTGCATGTCAGGGTGGGCTGACTTCGCCGTCCGCAACTTCTTGATGTGTTTCCATTCAGTTGCATCTGCCGTGACTACGATCTCAGTCTTCAGGGCGTTTATCAAAAGCGCACGAGCCTGTTGAGGTGTCTGTCCCAGCCTGATCATTTTGTTATAGAAGTTTTCGGAAGTGACACACATTCTTTCAAACAAATATAATTGTTCCAAAGTAAAAGAATCATATTCATCCGGGGCAATAAACTCCATATCCTTGCCGGCGTAATTTACATACCTGGTTGACTCCTGCGCAAACGAGCAGGGCCTATGCCGCACCAGTTCATGACTGACCCCGCGATCACAGATAAACTTTGCTGAGTAGCGGTGGAGTTCTTTGGGGATTTCGTCATGGGGGCATACTTCCCAAGAATCTGCATACAAATCAAATAAATTAAATAATCCACTGTACAGCTTTATAAATGGAAAAAATACAGGTGCATAACTTTTAATTGCTTTTAGCTGGTTATACCACGCCGTAAGACTTCCACCCACGTAAGTAAAATGGTTATCGCTGTGCATATTAAGAAAATTACCCAAAACATGAATAACATTTACATTCGGGTTATCAAATCTAACCACAAAATTCGAATGCTCAACCATAGCCAGATGCCCGGCCTTGATCAGCTTCCGGACGAATCCCTCGGCGCTGGTCTCGGTGATCTTATCCTCTGATTTGTAACAGGTTCGCCCGGCCATCTCGATAAACTTGAGCGCAGCATTATATTCTGTCGGGACTTCTCCAAAAAACTGTACTTCTGGTTTGATGATTTTCATGGTTATTTTCCTTTGATTTGTTTGTCTTAAAAAATATCGAACATTTCACGTTCCTGTCGATATTTCTCCATGTGGTCATAATACTTTCTGGCCTCAAGCCCCCCTTGATCCGGAATTAAAGCAACAATTTCTTTCGATAACCCATACTGTTCAGTTTTTACTTGAATTCTCCTTGTTTTTTGTATCTTCACTTCCTCCCCGATTTTCTTTTTCATAAGCCCAAATCCTCCATCAAAAGGTCTGCATCATCCTGCTTCATTTCTCCTGGATCTGTGGTTATATCTGTCAAAATCTTGGTTTTCACGCCCCTGAAATTTAATGCCGCTTCGATCTTCTCCGCCTGTTGTTGGGCCTGCTCTTCCGGATCAAATAAGATAAATACCATTTCAAACTTGCTCAGGCATTTTATTTGCTTCAGGGTATATTTTATCCCAAAAGTAGATAAAGAGCCAAATCCTAAACGCCAAACATCGGTAACACCTTCAACAAGGACCCCTCTTTTACCATTCGATTTCCCATAAAGGATGGTTTTCAGATTAATGATTTCCCGCTCTTCAGGGCAAGCGAGATACTTCATTTTGTGACGGTTTGTAATATCCCTACCTTGGAAAGAAACTATTTTTCCATCCCACTCTATGGGGATAATGATTCTATTGCGATAATCGATATACTTCTTCTCTTTCCCTCGGCCGACACTTAAAGAAGAGATTGGGCCGGTCCCGAGAACTCCCCACTCGCTTTCGATATAGTCAGGATCGAAGTTTCTTTTCAGGAGATACCGGCGGTGATGGTCCTGCATAATATCCGTTCCGCTGGGATATTTGAAAGAGGTTTTGACGAGTTTGAGTTGTGTATCGACGGAAGGGCCGGCGAAGCCGGATATCCGATACTGCTTGAGGATTTCTTTGTGGTCATGGCGCGGTTTATGGTCCTTGAGGATCTCTTTCAGGACTTTTTGTTCATGGTGACCGCCACAGCGCCAGCAGACGAAAACCCCGGCAAATTTGCTACGGGAATCGACACAATAGCCGAGGTGAAAACCAGCATTGCCGGAACAGAATGGGCATTCAATCTGCACCCAACCTGACCGGCAATGCTTGTGTCCATGATCCCGGTATTCAATTCGGTAATCACGGTAGAGTTTGAGGATATCAATCATTCGCCTTGATATCTCCAGGCTTGCCCCTTACCTGATTTATTCCAAGGATCAAGTCCTCTTCTATTCCGTTCTTTTATCCTATGGGTTATACCGCATTTGTTGCAGCGATGAAGCCCTTCTTCTGCAGGTTTTCCGCAGCGGTCGCAAAGACCTTTTGAAGTTCTTTCAAGTCTCAATGCCTTTGCCTTTTCTGCCGAAAGTTCTTTCATAAATCCTCCAAAAATTTTCTTCTATTATACCAAACTGGCGAGCAAACCTGCCAATAAATCATCTTTCTCGGTCTTTATCCCATCCAGGGCTTCGTCAGATGTTCGCCTTTTCTTATCGAGTATCTTGATTATATCATTTTCAATCGTGCCGTCAGCAATCAAATAGAAGGCATCAACCGAATCATGCTCTTGTCCGATCCTATGCACCCGGTCTTCAGCCTGCGCATGTTTGGCCCACACCCACCAGAATTCCACCGTACATGTCGCTCGCGCCGCGGTTAGGGTAATTGCCTCGATAGCATCCCGACCAGCAATAAACAATCTGGTTTTCATATTCGGGGAATACTTTTCACAGGAATCAGGATTGGTACTATGTTTATCCTGATCAATCCCACAAGTAGTACATTTCTGGAATTCATGAGCTGAATTCTTTTCTTTTGAATGGATAGAAATCCCTTTGAATTTTTGCAACAATAATTCCTGAATTTCTCGATGTTCGCAAAAGACAACGAGCTTATCTTCGTTTTCAAGATAATCCTCAATCCATTCATAAACAGATTGTATTTTACTTCGGGCAACAGCAAGTTTTAACTTCTCAATTTCGACCATAGCTGCCGCTGGATTATCCCGGAAATATTGCATGAATCCGTCATCATCTTCTTTCCATTCCCGCCTGGCCCAATCTCGGTATTCTTTCAATCCTTGTTTATAAACCCTTTCTTCGTATTGAATCGGGATGATCTGCCGGTTCTTTTCCGGGAGTTCCTTCAGGACATCCGACTTTTTTCGCCTGATCATAATATACCCGAGTTTGTCGTATAACTCGTCAATATGACTCTTGCCGGATACATCCCAACCCCAAGGCGATTCGTAGGCCGCACAATAGCGTTTTGCATAATCCCAATAAGAAGGGAAGAGCCAAGGGGCTAGAAGCGATACGGAAGCAAACAACTCGATAGGTCGGTTATCAAAAGGGGTGCCGCTCATGGCAATAAATTTCTCAATCGATACCCCGAGCTTTGCAAATGATTTTGATCGGTGGGTAGTGGGGTTTTTGATTTTATGAATCTCATCACCAATCAGGATCTTGAACTCGGTTGCCAATAATACTTTTTCCCACCCTTTGAGGATGTCGTAGTTTATTATATAAACCTCGGCATCGATCTTCCCGATTGTTGGTTTTCGACCCTCGCAAATATAGGTCGAGCAATTCGGGAGCCAGATCCGGACTTCATTCCTCCAGTTGAGTTTTGATCCTCCGGTTGTTACGATCAGGATTGGCTTTTCTTCTTTGACGAGCTGACAATACGCCAGGGCCTGAATGGTTTTACCGACCCCCATTTCATCAGCAATCAAAGCCCGGCCGTTTTTGATATTCAGGAAGTTGACCCCTTCTTTTTGGTAATCACGGAGGGTTCCGGGAAGGTCAGGGATTTCTATTTCACCAGATATGGTACTGGCTTTCCTGCAGATATTTCGCTGTTTCCGGCGGAGTTCTTGGCTGAATTTAAAGCCCCACTCCCGGAGATTAAGAAGATTATCAAGGGTAAATTGGCAACTATAGGTGTTGGTATTTTTGGAATACCTGCGGTCGAAGAGTTGTTTTGTGCGGATTGCATCGGCAAGATCATCGGATTTTAACCGGATTCGTTCTCCATCAAGCCAGGCTGATTTGTCAAACTTTGATGGGGCGACTTCTTTTTTTTCTGCAGGGATGGATTCAAAAACGAGACCTTCGAGTTTATCGTGATACTTTGGCAAGATCCTGGCGACAGCATTTAATTGCTCCGGGGAAAGAAAACCATTCCGCTCGTATTGCTTCGCCAGGATCTTGAGGATCTTTTGCTCAGTACACTTGAAGTCATTATCACCCCCGAATAGATGGAGCAGGGCGGCAATAGTATACTGAGGATCATTTTTGATTAGTTGTCGGAGTTGCATTATACCATTATGTATTGAGCCATAGAAGATGAGGAAGTCAACCCACGCCGACATGCCCCTGCCTTACCGATCCAGTAGAATTCCTTGCTTGCGAGTATACTAAATTGGCGATATTTCCGCGATTTTGAAGGAATGACTTCCACACAGCCCCGACTCATGATGATATCGATTATCTTTTCAGTCTTGGTTTTCTTTGCCATAACTTACCCCCTCAATACACTTTTGATTTCATTGATACCGTGATTGATTTCCTTCCTGGTAAACCCCATCTCAAAAAGGAAGTTTTTGATTGCCACCCGAACCGTGCATGGAGAACTATCCAAGGCGATCCCCAGGACTTCACACGGAGCCTCAAAAACTATTTTCATAATTTCCTTCGCCTCATTCCCCATTGAAGCCAGGGTATCCAAAAACTCATACCTCTGAACCCCAGATGCATGCCGGCAGGTTACATCGACCGGCTCTACCGGGGAATGTTTTTTCTTGATTGCCAAATACGAAATCATCTGATTCCGGACAACAATCTGAACGAGGGTTGAAAGCTGAATTCCCTTATCCGGGTCCCAGTTTCGGATAGCCCTGATCAACGCCAGGGTTCCTTCGCTCTTCAGTTCATCAAACTCCGCTCCGGTCGTCTTGGCAAAGGACCATGCCATTTTATTTACCTGACCAAGATGCTTCTCAATCAATTCATTCTGGGTTTTGATATCTTCGGCAATCATTTTCGTCTCCGGCTGATGTTAATATTTTACTTCAATGGTATCGTTTTCTTCGAATTTATCATTATAATCCATGGTCCCCGCCAGACCAAAAAGGAGGAGAAAAAGGATTATCGCAATGACGATCTTGATTTTCTTTTTCATGGTATTCATGGCATTACCTGAGCATGGGAGAAATGACTTTTCATTCCCGCCTGGGCCTTGGCAATATCATCGCTATAGATGACAATCATTATTACCGCGACCCACAGACAAAAGCCGATAAATAAACAGAACAAATTTGAATCTCGTTGATTTCTGCTCATAGCGCTTCTCCTGCATATCTTGGTTTCTTGGGGAACTTCTCCGCAATCCGTTTTCTGTTCAGAGCCATTGCTTCCGGGGTCGGTTCATAATCATTCCAAAGATCAAGTATGACGAAATAATAATCAACCGGCCACATACTCCGTCTTGGCATTCCCCGCTGGGCAAGCTCATCCCTGATCGCTTCATATCGGCGATACAGGAACTTTAACTTATTGAAGAAGAATTTCATATGCCCTTTGCCACCATCCGGATTATCTTCAGTCCTGACGGTGTATTGCGCGGGGATCTGTTCCAAATCAATTATATACTTCCCGGCAACAATACCATTGGGGATTCTGGTCAGCTCGCGCCATTCAGCTATAAGCTGCTGGTCGCAAATCTCTGCGGGTGGGACTACATTGATTCTGGTCATGGGGGTCTCCTTTGGTTGGATTTTTGTCTCAATCTTTATCCTACAATTTTATCTTAACCAATCCTTTTTCAAAAGACAAGGAAAAAGTTATTAAGATCTTAATAAAAAACAAGGAGGTAGAAAATTAGTAAAAAGATGCATAACTTATTGTTATAAAAGACTATCTAGGTATTTTTTGGCTGGAGAAGTCGTTTGACAGCCCGGCCAACCAGCTTCAACTTCGGCTTCCCATCTTGCTTTGGCTGCTTCCGGGAGAGTTTTAAAACTACCGATATGCTTGCTGGCGAGACTGGCCACAAATCTTTGTGCCTTTTCGGCCCACGCAACCCCCACTACCCCCGTTCTGCCCGGCTTTCTCGATATGCTATTCCTCAGATTGCAACCTCGACTTACTTCCCTTAAATTACACCAGCGATTATCATCTTTAATCCCATTGATATGATCAACGTCATTTTCAGGGAGATATCCTTCCATATAGAGGAATGCTAATCTTTGACCGGTATATTGTTTGCCGTTCACACAATATGTTGCATACCTTATTTGTTCTTCAAAACCATTTTCTGTGGCAACCATTACTCTGGTTCTTCCTCCTTGGCCTTTGTGTCCTTTTTTCTTTATTACTTTTCTCGTAAAGATTCCAGTTTTCGGATCATATTTGAAAACTCGCCTTAATTCCCGCCTGGTAAGTTTTTTCTTCATTATTTTCTCCTTTTGATTTTGACGATAGAATAGAACGAAATTGATTCAAATATCCTAATATAAATATCTTAATTCTTCAAGTCCTAATTTTTATTAAGTAATTAAGAAATATATTTTTGCTCCTTTTAAACTTGAACTTAAATCTACAATCATATATATCTCAAGCATAAGGAACACAATTCCAGTCCCACCGAGAACAAATTTCTACAGAATCAAAACAACATCCGAACAAAAACAAGATCATGGTACGACAAACCACCCCAGGAGGGACATCCAATGTAACCAAACCGAGACTGAAATTCAAACCAGCCGGCAAAGGGACCATCAAGGCCGTTCCTGATGGTAAGTATACTGAATCCATTGAAAAAAAATACAGGGGAAAGAAAAGCTACAACAAGATGAGAGCCATGAATCCCCCTATAGAAGATGAACAATCATCTGGACCGAATCCTATTGGTCGCCCTTCTTCCTATGATAATGATCTCCATCCATCATTGGCTTTCAAGTTTTGTTTGTTGGGTTGTGCTGATACAAGATTGGCTGAGAATTTGGAAATCAGTCTGGAATGCTTGATGATATGGAAGAACAAATATCCAAAGTTCGTACAAGCAATCTATGAAGGCCGTGATCTGGCCAATGCAAATATAGTGAAAAGCATGTATCATCGAGCATGCGGATTTGAGTATGAAGAGAAAGAATACGAGGCGGTTCTTGTAAAAGATCCTCAAAACCCTAAAAAATATCTGTTCGATGAAGATGGTTTTGTGGTAAAAGAACTTGCTTTGACGAAAAAGAAAATCAAACATGTTGCGGCTGATGTATCCGCCGCCAAGTTTGTATTATGGAACAGAACAAAATCCCTCCCCAAAGATCAACAATGGAACGACAAGCAGGAGATTGATATTACCTCCGGCGGGGAGAAGTTGGCTTCTGTTGTTGTTTTACCTCCAAAAGTAGAGGTTGAATAATGGGGCGAGCATTGCAACAAGAAACTGAACTCATCCGGATTACTCCTCAGCCTGGACCGCAGACTCAGTTTCTTGCTTGTGATGCCGATGTCGTCTTTTACGGGGGATCGGCAGGCGGCGGTAAAACATACGCGCTTCTTCTCGATCCCCTTTATCATGTCAACAACCCCCTATTCGGCGCAGTCATATTCCGCAGGACCACCAAACAAATTACCTCAGAAGGTGGATTGTGGGATACTTCTCTTGAACTCTATACCTCCATTGGTGGGATTCCTAAACAATCCCCTTCGTTAATGTGCGAGTTTCCATCCGGCATGAAAGTTTCTTTTGCCCACATGGAATACGAGAAGAACAGGTTCGATTGGCAAGGGTCACAAATACCATGGATAGGATTCGATGAAATCTGCCACTTCACTTGGAAACAGTTTAGTTACATGCTCTCTCGGAATAGAAGCATGTCGGGAGTCACTGGCAAAATTCGCGGGGCATGCAATCCAGACCCGGATAGTTGGGTCAGGAAGTTCATCGACTGGTGGATCGGCCCAGATGGTTATGTCCTCTCAGAAAGGTCTGGCGTTATCCGCTGGTTTATTCTCGTCGGGGATGAGGTTTTCTGGGGCGATACGAAACGGGAGTTGATTGATAGATTCCAGGAAACTTCCAGGGATGAAATCCTCCCCATGAGTTTTACCTTCATCCGCTCTACTTTGGATGATAATCAAATCTTATTGCAGAAAGACCCGGGGTATCGAGCCAAACTAAATGCCCTCCCCCGGGTGGAGCAGGAACAATTAAAGTACGGCAACTGGAATATCAGGCCCACCGCCGGCAGTTATTTCAAGCGAACAGACTTTGAAACCGTCGAAGCAATCCCGGCAGGCGCTCGAAGGGTGCGGGCATGGGATCTTGCAGGCACTGACCGCGACTCTGACGACCGGAAGGCAAAGAAGGAGAAGGATGGCCCCGCCTTCACCGCTGGGGTCAAGATGGCGAAAGTAGGCGGGGTATTTTACATTGAGGATGTTTCCAGATTCCAGACCGATGCCTCGAAAGTATTATCGGGGATAAAGAACATTGCCACCCAGGATGGTAAAAAGGTGGCAATCAGGCTTCCTCAAGATCCCGGCCAGGCCGGCAAGAGCCAGGCAAAGTCCTTTATTAAAGAGTTGGCCGGGTTTGTTATTCGAGCATTGCCGGTTACTGGATCGAAAGAAGTCAGGGCCACACCTCTATCAAGCCAGGCTCAAGCAGGCAATGTAAAGTTGGTACGAGGGCCTTGGAACGAAGCCTTCCTACTGGAGGCCGAGAACTTCCCAGATGGCAAATTCAAGGATCAGATCGATGCGGCCGCAGATGCTTTTGATGAACTGAATACAACAAAAAGAGTAGGGGTTTGGTAAACATGGCAAAGAATCCGGCAGCAATCCATTTATTCCCGGTATATCGATACTTCGAATACGACCATTTATCCCCATCCTTACAGGTGGTGGCAAAACCCATTTCCGAACTTGCTGATAAGATGATGGATGAACTCCCCAATGGCCCGGAAAAGGCCGAGGGGCTTCGCAAGCTGCTGGAAGCGAAAGATTGTTTTGTTCGTGCTGCCCTTAAATGGTCGTAATAAATGAGACGAAATAAGCCAACAAATAAATTGCTATCAGATGCCGAGAAAAGCGAGCAGATCCGCCGGGTTTCCCTTTACCGGGCTTTGACCACCAATCTCATGACCTCCCGGTTGACTTCTGGCAATACTACGACTTTTGATGGCTTGCGGGATGTTGATGTTGCCTTGGGTTATCCTGATCTCGATAAAATCAAATACTCGGACTATTACAAAAGATTCCGCCGGCAGGATATAGCCGCCAAGATCATTGAGAAGCCCGTAGATGCTTCATGGCGAAGACTCCCGATTATCAGGGAAGCAAACGAAAAGAGCGAAACTTTTAAACTTGCCTGGGAAGCATTACAGACACGACTTGGCATTTACAATATCTTGATTCGTGGGGATAAAGTAACCGGCATTGGTAAATATGGGGTTCTCCTTCTGGGGTTCAATGATGGGGCTGAGACTTTTGCGGAACCGGTTACAAAGGCATCCGAACTTCTGTACATCCAACCATTCAGCGAAGATAATTCCCCGATCAAGACTTTTGAAACCGATAAAGCAAGTCCTCGTTTCGGCCTGCCGGTAATGTATGGTCTGAAGATCACCAATACCCCTGGATCAATAGCAACGGCTGAAACCCAAGTCCATCACACCCGGATTATTCATATCGCTGAGGGACTGCTTGAGTCCAATGTATTTGGAATGCCGAGACTCGAACGGGTATTTAATCGACTACTCAATATGGAGTTGATCGTTGGTGGATCTGCTGAAATGTTTTGGCAAGGCGCATTCCCCGGCCTGGCTTTCATGGCTGATCCGGAGGCAAACGTCGAACTGGATAAAGAAGCCCTTGAGGATGAGATTAAAAAATACGTTCATAACTTGGAACGATACCTCAAGCTCCAAGGGATCGATGTTAAGTCCCTTGCCCCGACGATTGCTGATCCTACCGCCCATGCTGATATCCAGTTGAAAATGATTTCCATTGCAACCGGCATCCCCAAAAGAATCTTTGAAGGGAGTGAGCGTGGAGAACTTTCCAGCAGCCAAGACACCGAGGCTTGGGATGATCTTATGGATGGCCGACGTTTGAATTTTAACGAGCCGGTGATCCTTCGCCCCCTGATAGATCGGCTGATTGAATTCGGAGTCCTGCAGGGACCTACAAATGGCTACGATATTGAATGGCCAGACCTTTCCGCCCCAAGCGATAAGGATAAAGCCGAGACCGGTAGGATTCGCGCTGAGGCTTTATCGAAATACTTCACCTCCCCGGATGCTCAGTTGCAGATGCCGTTGAAAGCATTCCTGGCTGAAGTAATGGAACTCCCCGAGCAGAAGGTCGAACGAATGATGTTGATGATCGACGAACTTATGGCCACTATGACGACCCCAGATGGCCAGGGCGATGATGAACTGAATGAAGTTACCGAAACAAATACCTGAGAGGGAAACTAATGCCTGATCCTTACAATACCCCAAATGAAATCATTATCCGGGAAAAGATTCCGGTATTCGCCCCAAAGAAGATCGTGGAGGTTGCGGCATATACTGAGTGGGAACCTTCAGTAGGGGATGTTGCTTTCTTTTCTTCTGCCGATACTACCTTTACGCTTGGTGCCGGCGATTCCGAGGATGTGTATGTAAATTTAATGCAAGGGCAGGTGATGGGAATCCGGGCCGGGCAAACATTTACATTCCCCGAAGCGGTAGTTCTCGCGGTGATGTAATGGATTTGTCGCTGGGTTTAACTATCAGCAGAAGGAATAGCCTTCGATTGCCCCAAGACGGACTGGTTTTTGCGGCTTTTATCAAAAATGATTTGATTGATAGTATCGGCGAATCAAGCATAACCCTGACAACCGGCACTATTGAAGATTTGCCTAATGCAACGTGGGGATTCCCGGTTGATGCCGTTACCACGCAGGCAGATACTGACCTCGGCGGACTGCTGTTTAGTGCTGGTGTGCCAATAGTTCGGTCAGGTGCTGAGTGGTATGCGCTGTTCAATGAAACGCACGTCTGGGTTGGATTCCACCCGACGAGAGGTGGGCTTGTTATTTACACTGGTAGTATGGCAGCCAAAGCGAACCAGCTCCAAAATTATTTAGGGCGGTACACACCGACATTGACCTACTGGCAGCGAGTTGACGGAACAAACATTTTACGAACAGATGGATCACCAATAGAGGTAAACCCATGAAGAGAATTTTTGTAGTAGCGCTATCCATCCTTTTATCTGCTCATGTAGCAATGGGTGCGAGCTGGGAAACAACCGACGATGAAGACACCAGCATTTCAGGCACTGAAAAGGTTTTCCTCGAAAATCCAGATGGCACTGGAAATAATTGGGCAGTGCTGAATACCATTAAAACATGGCTAGAGACTGTTTTTGCGAAGAAAGAAAACATAGCCTTCAACGCCGCCAGCTACGCTGACCTCACCATCTCAGGCGCAACGCAGACCGCAGGAGCGTTTGAAACAGGGGTCACATATGTGATTGCCTCGGTAGGCACCACAGACTTTACCGCAATCGGGGCATCTGCAAATACAATCGGGGTAGAGTTCACCGCATCTGGTGCAGGGTCCGGGACAGGCACAGCTACTCCGCTCAGGCCGATTATCAGCGATACCACCCCGACAGCCGACAAACAAAAAATTGCTCCTACGTATGAGCAGATTGAAGAAGGCTATCAGCCGCTCATTGACACGGAGAACGTAGAAACATCCGGTGCCGTGCAGGGCAAGATGCTGATCAACTCCTACACGGCAGCGCAGACACTGACCTTTGCCGACCACAATGCCTCAATAGTGCAGATGACGACAGCCGACGAGGTGACTATGTGGGATTGCGAGACAGCAGGCGTAGGCGCATTTGTCATGCTGTGGGCGAGGGATGCTGAGAAGATTGAGGTTGTGCCAGCTTCCGGCGATCACTTTAACCTGTTTGCAGGAACGGCATTGACAGCCAACAATAAGTTGGATATGGCGGCAACGGCGGGGACCAAGGTCACGCTGATGTGTACTGCTGATGATACATGGTCGGTCTATTCTGAGACAGCGGCGAGTGTTGATGGAGGGACGGCGAACTGATATGAGAAAATTTATCATTGCACTCTCTATACTGCTCTGTTTTATCTCGTCTCGGGCGTGGGCATTCCCTCCTGGGTTTGTTGCTGGGGTTACGGCGAGTGCTCCTGCAGGTGATTTTTGTGACACACACGCAGGAGCGTTTTTCTGTGAGGATTTTCGAACTGACCAAACTGCATTATGGAATAACGGAACCAATCCTTACGCGTGGGAATCATACGCTAGAGATACCGTTCTCTCAGCCACAGGCTCGCTGAAGCTTGTTGCTGATGCCGAAACAACGGTCAGGGCGTTTACACGCGTAGCTCCTCCAAACTTTGCCCCCAGCACACTCCACAACTACTCATTTGATTGCTATTTACCATGTTCTGGGGGTGTAAGCACGGGGCTTAGAGTGTCGTTCACGCTTCAACAGGTGTACCGCAGCAAACCAACATGTGGCTCATGGGCCACTATATCAGGGCAGTTTACATCAGACAGTTCCAATGATTCTATTGATTTCCAGAATGATTACAACGCGGCTGGCGGAATAATCTACGTGGATAACATTCTAATTGAGGTTGCCCCATGAGATGGTTGTTAATATTATTACTTCTTTTAATATTTTCAATATTTTCATCTGGGGCCCAAGGGACGGGTCTCCCGCTGGATGCAGATGGATGGACAGTTTTCACCCCCTCTGATGATAGTAAGATAATATATATTGCCAGTGATGGCGATAATACCACATGCGTCGCCTATGATGATGACGATGAGGTTATAGGCCCTGACCCTTTTGACCCGGTTGGCCCCATTGTTCCATGCGAGACATACGCAGTAGCGTTCGCAAAAACCCGAGCGAATTTCCCCGACTGGATTTTATTCAAGCGCGGAGAAACCTTTGTGCAGGATATTGGTTCTTCAATTCGCAACGGGCGCGGTTTAACTGAGCCTTTTCTCCTGGGGGCATACGGCTCATCTGGACTATCTCCAGTTATCGAAACCGGAGCCTCAAGTGGGCATACAGCAATACAAAAATGTTGTAGCAACACTCAGTTCTGGGCTGTTTTCGGGTTGTCTTTCTATGCCCCCGCACGTGATCCAGACTCCCCATCGTATGTGAATGAGGATAATGATAGCAACGGGGTAAGTATTTTTGTAGGAGGTGCTTCAACAGGTGGCGGAATATTGATTGAGGGGTGCAGGTTTAGATTTTTTTCCAACAACACCATTCAGGCTGATACAGGAGGAATCCTGACCGGTGTGACCGTTAGGAGGTCAGTATTTCTCGATAACTACAGGGATGGCCAACACGCTCAAGGGTTGTATTTATATAACATTTCTGCGGAAATTGAGGAAAATGTTTTTGATCACAACGGCTGGTACACAGCCGCTCCTGGGACCCCCGGCACAGCCACGGTATACAATCATAATCTATACACCGCCAGTATGTACGATTCAGTTTTTAGTGGAAACATATCGTCGCGACCATCATCCATCCATCACAAATTTTCCGAGAACAACGAGGGGTTATCCTCGCATGATGTAACAGTCGAAAACAATTTATATGTGTACGGAAAGGTCGGACTCTCTATAGGGGGTAATGTTTTTGATGATTTACGGTTTGTAAATTTTGTGCTGAAAAATAACGTGATAACCGAACTCGGCGGGTCCGACTCGACGGGGCAGGATATCGCGTGGGGAATAGACGTGTTTGATTGGGATGGTGGGGAAATAACAGGAAATTTAATGTTGAAAAACTCAGACCCAATTATCACCGACGCCTCTTTTATTACGCTCAACGGCGTGAGTAGAGATGTAAATATTTTGAATAACATTGTTTATGGCGTAGTATATTCTAACGGATTAGAAATTAAAGAAACCAGCGTTACAGATAATACCCAATTTGCAGACAATATTTTATATACAGAAAACAACGCCGGATATCTGATACAGTCTGATAGGTCGCCAGCCGGGATTGAGTTCAGCTGGAATAAATATTACAGTAATCGTGCCGAAAATTCCCTATTTCAGTTATCTGGCGTTGGTGTAAGTTTTGAGACGTGGCAGGCTACGACTGGAGACACCTCTGTTCACGGTCCTACCGGGTTTTTCGACGTCACCAGGTCGATAGAGACATACATGGACAGTATAGGGCAATCTGCTACGATTACTGATTTTATTAATATGGCTAGAGCACAGGACAGATTTTCCTGGGACCAGGAAATTATGGCAGGACCAGTAAATGACTGGATCAGGGAAGGATATTTCGGACCACAACGCTATGGCAACCTCCGCACATCAGGTGCACTCCGCAGTATTCCAGGCAACGGCCGGATACGTGATTGATAAGAAATTACTATCAGTCAAAAATTATACTAAATTTATTTGATAGGCTTATGACCGTAAATACCTACTTCATAGTCAATTCGATTGACCCGACTAAAACAATCACAATACGTAATCGTTTTGTCGCCGAAGTACGTTCGCGTTTCGGTCGCCTTATGGCGGATATAAAGGAAGCGGTTATTGAACTTGATGTATTGGCATTGTCGCAAGAACAACAGCGGCTTTCTCTTAATGCCTCCGGGCTTTCAACGAAGCAATTTGATTTTCCCCGAAGCGACCAGAAGATTGAAGCATTCGTTAAATGGTTGCGGGGAAAATCTGAAGAATATTTGTTATCCAGCAGGAGAAAAAGGACCGGAATCAATATCACTTTCGATAATCTTCTTACCAATCCAACCGAAGCCAGAGACTCTTGGATATCAACTTTCATTGATTCAGCATACCAGCGGGGTATCCGCAGGGCGCGGCAGGAATTGAAATGTAAGGGGATCGAGATAGATGATGGAAGTGAAGGGCTGGAAACCGATCCAATCCAAGTCTCTTTCAATGGTCCAGTCCATGTTGATCGTGTCGGATTGATTTATACCAGGGCCTATACTTCATTGAAAAGTATTACGGCCGAAATGGAGAGTACGGTTTCTGATGTATTGGCCATGGGGATTGCTGACGGGAAGGGGCCGAGGGAGATAGCCCGCTTATTAGATAAAGCAATAACCGGAGATGGAGCCAGCCTTGAGATAATTGATTCCCTTGGGAGGAAGATCCCGGCCAGGAGAAGGGCGGAAATACTTGCCAGGACTGAAGTCATTCGGGCGCATCACTCGGCCAATATCGGGGAGTATAAAGCGGCTGGCCTTATGGGTATCCAGATTCAAGCCGAACATTTAACTGCCGGTGATGATCGGGTTTGTTCAATTTGCGCCCCATTGAACGGAAAGAGATACAGCATCGAAGAGGCTGAATATATAATCCCGGTTCATCCACAATGTCGTTGTGTGGCTTTGCCGTATATACCTGAAGATTAAGAGGAGAAAAATCCAATGACCAAAGAAAGACAGATGATGCTCGCCAAGGCGGTCGCAAACACCTTGAAGCAACAGACCCTTCGCAAGCAGATAGTCGGCAATATTGAATACCAGATTTACCCTTGTGTGATGTTGGTTGAAGGGGTTCATCACGGTATTGGTTCAGACCCGGTTTATTATAATCAAGCAGTACTGGAAAGATCCGCTGCTGCTTGGAATAATATGCCAGTCACCGTCGGTCATCCGGTTCTTTCTGATGGGACGCATGTTCTCTGCAATCACGACGGAACTATCCGTCAGCAATTCCAGATTGGTCATATAGCCAATGTCAGGTTTGAGGATGGAAAGCTGAAGGCCGATATCTGGATTAATACTTCCAGGGCTTCTTCTATTTCTCCAGCCCTGCTCCAATTCATCGAGAATGGGGGAAATCTTGAGGTATCCACCGGCATGATGGCCCTTGATGATGGAACGGCCGGCATTTGGAATAACGAAGAGTTTTCCGCAAGTATAATCGATATGATGCCGGATCATCTGGCCCTACTGCCCAATTCGACTGGGGCATGTTCCTGGAATGATGGTTGCGGGGTTCGTTTTAATACCGCCGTGAAGAATAAAGAATCGCATATCATCCTCATCAATAGCCTCGATCTTATGGCATTGCAGGAGAGAATACGGATTTATATTGACTCCATGGACGTATACGATCGGAACACTGATCAGTCAATAATTATTAATTTCACCCGGGCTATTTACTCGGATCATTTTATTTACAAACAAAGAGTTCGAAGACCGAACCAACCAGAAATTGAAGTTCTATTGAAACAGGAATATGCCGTCGATGACAATGGCGAATTGAGTTTTCCAACTCCGGCCGCAGAGGTCGTTGAGGAAATTACCTATAAACCAAAAGCCAATGAGGGCGCAGTACAACTTGCCAATACCAACACCCTAAAGGAGGGAACAATGGCAGAGACAAAAGGAAAGAAATGCTGTGAGGCAAAAATTAACGCCCTCATCGCAAACGACAAGAATGCTTTCGCGGAGACTGATCGCGAATGGTTGACCAGCCTGAATGATGCGCAGATTGAAAAACTGATCTCCAATGATGAGGTGGCGACGGAGCCTGTGAAAACGGAAGCTCCAGTAGCCGCTCCCGCCGCACCGGTTGATCTGACCGGATTCTTGAATTCGGCACCCCCTGAGATCCGGGCCGTCTTGAATTCTGGCCTGCGGGAACTCGACAATAAGAGGGCGAACCTGATCACCCGCATTATTGCCAATGAACAGAATACCTTCAAGGAAGATGCCCTGAAAGGAATGGATGTTTCCATGTTGGAATCCATCGCTGCCTTGATCCCGGTCAAGCCTACATCTCGGCCGAATTTTTCTGGCCGCAGCCCCGGCGAGACGATAGTCAATGAGGGTGAAGGCCCCGGCGAAGAGGCCTATGTTCCTCGGACTCTTGAGGATATTTTCGCCACGAAGCAGTAAACGACTCGGTCTGACTACGGCCCGATTTAAACAAAAATCCCTTTTGAAAGGAGCAATAAAATGGCTGATACACGTAGAAAAACAATCCCTCTCTTGGGGGATGTTCTTACCAAATTCAAAACCTCAACTGCCGCTGCTATTAAGCCCGGCCATTTGATTGAGGTCATCACTGGCGGAACCGTTCGAGTTCATGCTACTGCTGGCGGAAACGCCGTGAAGATGTTTGCCATGGAAGATGAAGGCCAGGGCAAGACGATTACCGACGCCTATGCAAACAGTTCTCTCATTCGTTGCATCATCCCCCAGCGCGGTGCGGAAATTCTTTGCCGGCTGGCAGATGGGGAATCGGTCGTTGCTGGCGACTTCGTTGAATCAGCAGGTGGCGGTGAGCTTCGCAAACATGATCCAATCCTGAATGCGAATAGCTCCAGCGATACCCCGATTATTTACCCCGAGGCTATTATTGGTCAGGCTGCCGAAGCCTGCGATATGTCTGGCTCTACCGGGGAAGATCCGACTGGGCTTTTTGCAGTCGAAATCATCTAATAATATTCGATTCGATTTTTATCGGTCAAACTTTGAATAGGAGAAAGAAATGAACAAAGGTTATGTACTCGATGCTACCTCCCTCGGTGGTGGCCCGCTTGCGCAAAGATTGCTCAACAGCGGAATGGATGTCAATGTCCTGAAACCGTGGATCGGGACTGATGGATATGCTTACCAGACGATAATTGTAAATGGTAAAGCGGCCGCTATGCGGATCAATACCGCTACTCTTCGTAAGGATGAGTGGATTCAAATGGATACGGCGGTTCTCATGGCCGCACAAGCACGACTCAGCGCCGTTGCCGATCTTTATTCCCGGAATTTGGTTTACCGGATAGGTAATGGCCTGGCCCAGACCGTCCTGCAATACCAGGATATGGGAGAGTTCACCGAGGCGGAGCTGACCATGGATGCCATTTCCAAGACTCAGAAGGATCGCTTGGAATACGGTCTCAACTCCTTGCCTCTGCCGATTGCCCATAAGGACTTCTCCTTCAATAGCCGCTTCCTGGCTGAAGGTCGGAGACTCGGCAATGGAATCGATGTTACTTCTGCTGCTGCCGCCGGTCGAGTTGTCGCTGAGAAAGTTGAGAACATGCTCGTCAACGGCGCCAGTTCATATACCTATGGTGGCGGCACCATTTATGGGTATGTTGATTTCCCGCAGAATAATGATGTGACCCTTGCTGCTCATTGGGATGCCTCCGGCACGACCGGTGAAGATATCCTTGATGATGTTCGCGCCATGAAACAGGCAAACATCGACGCCCATCACTACGGCCCGTATGTCCTGTATGTTCCTCCGAATTACGAAACGGTTCTTGACGATGACTACAAGAGCGAAAGCGACAAGACCATTCGGGAGCGCATCCTTGGTATCAGTAATATCGCCGATGTAAAAGTCCTTGATTACCTGCCGATTGATAAGGTTCTGTTGGTTGAGATGAATCCTGAGACGGTCCGGATGGTTGAAGGCTTGCCGATCAATACGGTCGAATGGCAGGAAGGCGGCGGATTCGTCACCAACTACAAAGTCCTGACAATCATGGTCCCGCAGATTCGGGCTGACCAGAACGGCAACTGCGGCATCTGCCTGTTGTCGTAAGCTGATCGATTAAATGCAAGAACATATCAAGAATGATGAGGGTTTATTCTCATCATTCTTTTGAAACCAATCAGATATGGAGTTAAAAATGAACCAACTTCACAGGTGGAAAAAGAAAGACCGGACCGGAACCCATTCGTTTTGGTACGAAGGGGTGAAATATACCATTACGTCTGGGATGGTAATCCCCGTTCTTGTTCCGGAATCGGCCCTTGGCGGTGCAGCCAGGCATTATGAATGTCTTGATCCTATCGAGAATCCAATTGATGATTCAGGAAATCCTAGACCTGCTTTAGATTCTCCTGATGCTAAAGGACCAATAATCATTCCTCACGGTAAGAGCAAAACCCGGTTTGATATTATCAATCCGGATAATCCCGACAAGCCCTTGAATGATAAGCCGTTGAAAAAAGCAGAAGCACAAGCGGCCCTCGGGAAGTTGGTTGAAGAATCCGACAAACTCGCCTTGACCGTCAAAGAAGAATTGAAAAAAGAACTTGACGGAATGAACTGGGATCAGCTCGTGGAGATGATGGAAAAAAGCGAGATCGAAATACTCGACGAGTACGAAACCGAGGATGATCTCAGGGCCGCAATTATTACCTCCATGACCGAGGAATAATCATGCCACTCTGGACTATCCCCGAGTTATGGCCAGGCTCCACCGTATTTATCATCGGCGGTGGGCCTTCGCTTCTGCAGCAGGATTTGACCCCTATTCATACCCAGCGGGTAATCGGCGTAAATCACGCCTTCTCGCTCGGTCCTTGGGTCGATATCTGCTGGTACGGGGATAAGGAATGGGGTTATACCAATGCTAAGAAACTACGGGAATACGGCGGAATAATCGCCACCTGTTCCGCAGCGACTGAGCAGAATCGATTCCCCAATATCAAATACGTAAATCGATCCAAGCAATACGGGATTGAATATGTCAAACGAACACATGTCGCCTGGAACTCGAACTCCGGGGCCTCAGCAATAAGTTTGGCCTATTGGCTTGGTGCCAAGCGGGTTATTCTTCTTGGGTTTGATATGAAGAATCCAGCCGATGTAAAAGACAATACTCATTGGCATAATGAGTATGAGAAAAGATTCCAGAAGCCGGGCAAGTTGACCGACCCTTATCCCCGCTTTATGAAAGGTTGGCCATATATCGTCAAAGATGCAGCGCGGATTGGCCTTGAAATTATAAACTGTACGCCAGACAGTGCGCTTACAATCATTCCTTATAAACCATTCGAGGAAATATGCAGGGAAATATCAGTGAGCATGTAATCATCGACAAAGGCGTCCAGATTGATCCGACGGCAAAGATTTACCATTTCTGCGTCATTCGGGATAACGTCAAGATCGGAGCCGGAACCGTGATTGGTCATGGCGTCGTGGTTGAGCGGGATACAACTATCGGTAACAACGTGACGATTCAGAGCCAGTGCCATATCACCGGCGAAGCCAAGATCGGCAATAATGTTTTCTTCGGCCCTGGAGTGATTATGACCAACGAAAAGAATATTGCCAATCAGGGGCGGACAATTCCGAATATCCAAGGCCCCATTATTGGTAATGGAGTAAGGATCGGAGCCGGGTCTATTATCTGCCCAGGGGTGAGGATCGGTTCTAACTCCTTTATTTATGCCGGTACATTTGTCCGTAAGGATATCCCCGCCGGCGAGAAGTGGGGGATGGTCGGCGGTAAGCAAACGATGGTTGGTCGGGTTCCGGAGAGTGAATGGTTATGAATCAAATCCCTTCAATAGTTTGTTGTTATCGAACCGGCGGGGTTTATAAAGCCGAGCATATTGCCGCTTTGTATAGTCAAGTCCTGAAAAATACAACTATTGATTGCGAATTTGTTTGTTATACCGATGATCCTGATTCACTTGATCATCTTGATTCCATAACTGTTATTCGGCTTGAAAAAGATTATCCCGGCTGGTGGTCCTGCGTTGAACTTTGGAAACACCAAGGCCCTTCAATTATCGTCGGCCTTGACACCTTATTTCTGGGGAATATTGATCACATTCTGGAGTTTGCTTGCGACGTCAGCCCCAATGAGTTTTTTCTTCTGGCTTCCTTCTGGCATCTTGGCCAGGTAATCAATGGAATGCAGATTTGGAATGGCGATTGGAGCTGGTTGTATAAAAACTTTGATTTTGAAAAAGCTTCAGCTGAATACCGAGGCGATGAAAATTACCAGATCCAGTCCTTATTAAATCGCGGGGTAACAATCGGGACGATTCAGGATAAGGTTCTGGGAGTATATAGTTACAGAGACCATTATCTCAGGGGTAAGGCCCGAGATCCCCGGGTCATGATTTTTTACGGAAAACACAAACCCTGGAACGACAGGAAACTTTGGAGGCTGGCGAATAAATGAAACCGACTTTTGCCTGCGTCCTGAAACTTGGCGGAGATTATAAACCAGAACATGTAACTCTTCTGGCTGCTCAGGTTAAGAAACATACGACAATAGATTATGATTTTGTTTGTTATACCGATTGCCAGGATGAAATGCCAGGGGTCATAAGCATCCCCCTTCTGGAGAATTGGCCAGGCTGGTGGTCGGTTCCGGAAGTCTTTAGAAATGTCGGTCCGACTATTGTAGTTGGGGTCGATACAATGATTATTGGGAATATTGATCCTCTTTTTAAAATTGCAGAGAGGTGTGGTCACGAAGATTTTTGGATGATTCACTCCTGGCGGAAACCGATCAAAACAATTTCCGGGATCATGGTTTATAATCACCACTGGACCTGGCTATATAAAGAATTCGATTACAAAAAAATATCAAAACGATTGCGCGGGGAAGAAGATTATACCCTGTCAAAATTAAAAGAAAGAAATATTCAACCCCGTATTTTGCAGAAAGCCTTTCCCGGTATTTATTCATGGAAACGCCAATGCCAGGAGGGGATTCCGGCAGATTGTAAAGTGCTTGTGTTCCATGGTCACCCACGACCGTTTGAGGTTCCGGAGTTATGGAATAAAGTCAACGAGGAGTACAAATGAAAGATCCCATTTTGATTGTTGGCTGCGCCAGAAGCGGAACCTCCATGACCGCCGGTATTTTTAACATCTGCGGGGCTTTTGGTGGGGATATGTACGGGGCCAATGCCTTTTGCCAGAAGGGGGTTTTCGAAAATATCGAGATCCGTTTAAATATAGTCCGCCCCCATTTAAAGAAGATTGGTTGCGACCCATCGGCACAGAAACCCCTCCCAAATAATCGGCAGGTATTTGAAGTCTCTGCCAATGAAGCCAAAGCTTTTCGGGGTCGGGTTCAACTCGTTATCCAACATCAAGGGTATCGAGATGGAGAATGGTTTTATAAATGCCCAAAGTCCTGCCACCTCTGGTATTTGTGGCATCTTGCATTCCCGGAGGCAAAGTGGGTTATAGTCAAACGGGAACATGCCGGGATTGTAGCAAGTTGTCAAAAAACAAGATTCATGCGGGCCTATAGAGATGCCGCTGGCTGGCAGTCTTGGGTTGATGTTCATGAGCGGCGTTTTGCCGAAATGAAAACCGCAGGATTGAATGTTACGGAATTCTGGCCGTCAGAATTGATCGCCGGCAATTTCGAACCCGCTCAAAAACTGATTGAATCCTTTGGTCTCACCTGGCAAGAAAAACTTTGCCGGGCTTTTATTGATCCGCATTTGTATACAAAGGTTTAAAATGGCAAATCGAGTAACGACAGAAGAAGTCCTTGCGATCATCGATACTTCCTTGACCGATATTACGGTTTTCATCACGACCGCGAATATGCTGGTAACCGCCCATCTTGGATTGGCTGATTTATCTGACGAAGCCTTGAAAGAAATTGAGAGATATGTAGCAGCTCATGTTCTTTCCTTGAGAGATCCCAGGACCAAGTCAACTGGAGTTGATGTTCTATCAGAATCATATCAAGGCCAATGGGGAATGGGCTTGAATGGGACCTCTTATGGTCAGATGGCAATACTACTCGATACAAGCGGGATACTCGGGAAGATCGCCAAGGGCGGATACCCCAGGAAGGCTTCAATCACAGCGATTGGGTACCATGAATGAACCTCGGTAAATTCTTTAATCAAAAAGCCATTTATTGGCCCCCTGACGCACCGGATGGATACGGAGGCTATACTTACCTTACCCCGGTAGAAGTTTCAGTCAGGTGGACGTTAAAGCAGGAAGAGTTCTTGACCTATGGCAAGGGATCTTTGGGGAATGATGCCATGAATGCAATTCAAACTTTACTTTCTAAGGTCGTGGTTTTATCAGAAACCGACTTTGAATATAAAGGAAGAATGACACTTGGCCTTCTTGTTAATTTGGACAGTGATGATACTCCTGATACTATGAAGGCATTGACCATTGAGGGATTTGAAAAGATTCCGACAATCAAGGCAGATCAATTCTTGAGGAAAGCATGGCTGAATTAAAAGGGCTTTCGAATGTCCTCAAAAACCTGAATAAAGAAATAGCCAATATCCAACTCAATACCGTAGAGGGATTGACCGAAGCCTGCTTGGTGGTCAAGTATGACTCTGTTAAAGGAACACCAGTCGATCTGAGTAATCTCCGGGGAAGCGCCTTTATTATGGTAACCGGAAATGATTCAGACAATAATGCCCCAAAATTTAGACAGAAAAAAACGGCAGGTGGGGTTTTAAAAGATGATACTGCAAAGTTAATTAATGGTCATTCTTCAGCTATGTTTCAGGCCAAGGGGATAGTTGGAAGCGATAAATGGCGCTTGGTTGGAATTGTAGGATATACAGCTTTTTATGCCCTTTTTGTTCATGAAATGCCATCACATTATAACTTCAATCAGGGTGGTAATAAGTTTCTCCAAAAGGCTTTACTGAAAAATAAAGACAGAATCCTTAGAATTTTAGTTAAGTGGGCAAAGATAAAGAAATGAAATCTTGCGCTGAAGATATAAAAGATTATCTGGTTGATCTTTCCGGTGATTCCAGTTCATCTTTCCCCATTGATTTGATTTTCGGAACGAACCTTTTTATATCGGTTCTTCCCGAAACGGATAATATAGCTACCGTTTTACTGGATACCCCAGGCAGTCCACCAAACCCGAATAACATTAGAAACCCAACCATTCAACTATTAACAAGAGGAAAAGTCGGCGGATATACCTCAGCATATGATCAAGCCGAGACATTAGCCGATTGCCTTCATGGTTTGGCGAACATAACGATCAACAACACCAAGTATATCCAGCTGTGGATGCTAGGGGATGTTTTTCACATAGGAAACGATTCGAAAGGAAGACCCATGTTTTCCAGTACGCTGCAAATTCAAAGGACATAAGGAGGAAGTTATGAGTGATGCTTTTTCGGGAGTAGGAACAACTTTTAAACGGTCGGATATGACAAGCTCGGCTGCGCTTTTTACCGCGATTGCCGAGATTAATTCCATCACCGGCCCAAACAAAACCAGGGAGACTATCGATGTTACCTCACTGGATTCCGCCGGCGGTTATCGTGAGTTTATTGCTTCTTTCCGAGATGCCGGCACGGTAGAACTGGAAATGAACTTTACCAGGCAGGGATACGAGGATCTGAATGATGACTTCGAGATTGAAACCCTCGTTGATTATCAGATCAATCTGCCGGATGGAACCACCCTGGACTTCTCGGGCCTCGTCGTTGATCTGGGTATGGCCATTCCTATGGATAATAAGGTCACGGCCACCGTATCGATCAAGATTTCCGGTCAGGTAATTCTGTCCACGTAATATTCTGAGATGTTTGTCCGTTTTTATAAACCACCAACCAGCTATAGGAGAAACCACATGACAGTATTGGGTAAGAAAGATATTTTTAGGGCTCCGGCATTGAAGCGTGAATCGATTCCAGTTCCAGAGTGGGGCGGGGATGTTTTGGTTCAGGAGATGGATGCCGAACAACGGGATCTCTTCGACCGCTGGATAGTGCAGCGGGATATGAAAGATGATGATGGCAAATACCAGTACCCGGAACTGAGGGTATTTGGTTTGCGGCTCCGAGTATTTATCGCAACGGTAATCGATGAGGACGGAAAGCTTTTATTTTCCGATCTGGATCTTCCTGATCTCGCCAAGAAATCCGGCAAGGCCGTTGCCTTAGTCACTAATGCCGGAATGAGACTCAGCGGTATGTCGGATGAGTCCAAGGCCGAGATAACAAAAAACTCCGAGCCCGTTTCGAACGAAGATTCGCCTTCCGACTCTGCCTCCAACTTGGAATAGTCCATCCTGATTATTTGCTCAGACAACTCACATCAAGTCAGTTGTCTGAGTGGATGGCATACGCAGAGTTAGAGCCGTTTGGAACGGGATACATTGCCAATTTAATTGGCCGGGTTTGTGCAACAATTGCAAACTTTAGTTTGACAGGAACAAAAGAGAAAGGGAAAAAGAAGTTTTGGTCAGTTTCTGATTTTATTCCCGATCTTCTCTCCCCGCCGAAAAAGGTCGTGGAGAAAAAACAGTCGATGGAAGAGATGAAGGGCGTTTTGAGGGCCATTGCTGCAAAAAGTAATCAAAATCAGTCGCGCCGGACAAACAAGAGAAAAAGGAAAACATGAACGATCTTGGCTCATTATATACCAGAATAGAAGCTGACACTACCGGGCTGAAGAAGGCGGAAACCGACATCTCTTCTTTTGCCAAGCGGGCTGCTGGATATTTTGCCGGGATGCTTTCTGTCGCTACCGTCGCGAACGCTATCAAGACTGTGACTATGGCCACTGCCAGGTATGATACTCTTGGCGTGGTCATGAATAATGTCGGAAAGAATGCTGGGTATTCAGCTCGTGAGATGGCCACGTATGAGAAGCAGGTTCAGAAGACCGGCATCTCAATGACCTCTACCCGGCAGACACTTGTTAAACTTGCTCAGGCTCAAATTGATCTTTCCAAGGCCACCGACCTTGCTCGTATTGCTCAGGATGCGGCTGTAATTGGTAATATCGATTCCTCAGAAGCTTTTGAAAGAATGATTCATGGCCTTCAGGCCGGCGAAGTAGAGATACTCAGAAACATCGGTTTGCAGGTAAATTTCGAGAAAGCCTATGAGGAGGCTGCAGCCACTTTAGGGAAGACTTCAAAAGAACTTACGACATATGAGAAGACTCAAGCAAGGGTATCCGCAGTAGTTAAGGAAGGGGCCAAGATTCAAGGAACCTATGCCGCTTCTATGGAAATGGCGGGGAAAAAGTGGACTTCATTAAATCGCCATGTTTCCAATGCCCAAGTTCTTATGGGCCGATTGTTTCAGCCTGCTTTTGGGACTCTTGTTGACAGAATTACCAAGAGCATTAAAGATTTCAACGACAGCCTTGATGAGAAGACAATCAGGGAATGGGGAAGCAGTCTTGATGTTGCTTTAAAGAATACCCTTTCTTTTGCGGAAGGCGTTCAAAAACTTTCTGATGCATTTAATACCCCAGGGATATTTCAGATTGCTATTGTTGGTGGTATTCTTGCTAAGTTTGGCCCACAAGCGGCTACTGCCGCTGCCGGGGTATTAACGCTTAACAACGCATTAGATGATTTAAAATTAGGGAGTATTCAGCAGGGGGTTTCGGCATATCAAGGGTTTGCTGAAAGCATTGGAAATATTTGGGATGTCGTTATTGGCAAAAGGGATTTCAATACCGGTGAACTTCTTCTTGTTGACGATAGGGTTGGGGCTTCTATCAAGGAAAATTTTGGCGATCCTTGGAGAGATGCGGAAAGAGAGGCAATGCGCTTTGATGGCAGCTTTGCCAAATTAAGGGAAAATTTAAAAAATGACGACGCCGGCCTAGTTGATACTAAAGAATTGCTTGCTGCAGAAAAAGAAAGGCTGGCCATAATCCAAAGGATGAGTCAACTGAAAATTGACTTTATGCCCGATGGATTAGACAAAGAACTTGCTCAGTTCAATCTTGATTATTCTGCGGATATAAAAGATATCGCCGAATCACAAGGGCTTGGTCAGGCAGCTGCGGAGAAATATTATGAATCACTCGGAGGGTCGAAGACTGAAGCGGCCGCAAAGATAACTTCTCAATGGATGTCGCAATACAAGGATTCTGTTAAGGAGCTTTCGGCTTCTTTTGACGCTTTGGATGATACTTCTCTTTCTGAGGTTCAAAAAGGAATTAAGGACATAGAGTCGGGATTTGACGAATGGAGAGATTCAGCAGCCGAAGTAAGCAAAGAATTGTCTGGCAGCACCAAACCTGAAGTTGTAAACCTCGCCAAAGGTGTTCAAGTCCTTATTAACAAGTCCAAGGAGCTTGAACCAGAATTAAAGAAGGCTTTTGAAACTAAAGTACTTACTGACTTTGAAAAAGAACTTAAAGAACTCAATGAGAGTTTTTCTGACGCTAAATTAAGTGAATATGAACAAGAACTGAAAAGTGTAAATAAAGCGTATGATTCCCAGATAGAAAAGGCCAAAGAGTTATGGGGCCAATCAAAGCAGTATTATGTTGAACTCAAAAAGATCGAAGCAGCAAGACAACAGGCTATCCGTGATGATGAAACTCTGGCCAGAACCGGAACCAATATGTGGAACGGTTTTGTTCAGGGAGTAAGAGATGCAGAGAAAGAATTGAAATCGCTTGGTCAACTCGGTCACGAAGTTGCTCGTGACCTTCACTACGCTCTATCTGGTACTCTTGTCAATGTAATGAAGGGCCAGTTTGATGAGATAGGAAACAATTGGAAGGATCTGCTTTCCAGAATGAAGGACAATCTCCTCACTTTCTTAGCAGATAAGGCTTCGAGTAAAATACTCAGTTCCCTTTTTGATGGTTCTAGTTCATTGTTCGGCGGAGTCTTTGGGGATCTGTTTGCAGGAATTGGTGGTGCTACTTATACAAGTGGGGCCATGAATGTTTATGTAACGAATAATGGGGGTCTTGGTTCTGGCGGAGGAATAATATCAGGGCTCGGTGGCACTGCTGCAAAAAGTTGGGTATCAGAAGTGTTCGGGGAGGCTGTGGCTGGATACTTTAGTAAGGCCATGGGTGCTGTGGCCGTAGGGGCAGGGGCCTACGGCATGTATTCCGGTTATAAAAATATGAAGAAAGGCAATACCGGTGCCGGAGCTGTACAAATGGGGCTCGGGGCGGCATCAACGTATCAGGGCGCAGTAACCCTCGGGTTGATAGAAAAAGGCGCGGCAACCGAAGCGGCAAAGTGGGCGGCCGCAAAAATGGGATATACGGCTGCAGGCAAGGCCGCTGCTGGGTATGCAACAAGTTCGTATACCGCCGGATCTGGAGCGACCTCTTATAGCACTTTTCAGGCGGCGTCCACAGCATCTCAGGCTGGTTCTACCGCTGGGGCATCAGCCGGTAGTTATGGGGCATCGGCAGCAGGCGCAGCAGCATACGCGGTACCAATAGCTGCAGCCGTCTTGGTCGCGATGGGAGCGTACAATAAATCCCAGCGACCACAGGCGGAGAACGAAATCGACAAAATGGGAATCACTCCCGGTGACCTCGGTCAGTTTTATGAAGGTTGGCGATCGATCAAAGACACCATCGTTGAGACAATTCCAGGCATTAGTCAATATGAGCAAGCCCTATATGATGCAAATTCCGGACTACTCGTTGCGACATCTGCAACCTCAACGCTGGCATTACAATATGATGCAGCAGCCGAGGCTGGCCATCAATGGGAAATGGTTATGCATGTTGGTGGTGAGGCTGCACGCGAAGCGATTATTGCCGCAGATGAATTTACAAATTCTCTTGGTCAATCAGCTGAGGGTATGGGCAAGGCAGCGGAAATCGCCTATGTCGAGCGAGATGCGATGAATTGGCTGTCTGACACGCTGAATGGTACGGCAGATGCAGCAGGCAACTTATCCGTCGAAGGCGAAGGATTGAGCGCAGCCGCCTTGAATGCAGCTAATTCGACATCGATCATGGCCTCCACTATTCAGGACATGGGGTCAATCTCTCAACAGGCAGCGAATCAGATTTCAGGAGCATGGGCATCAATTGGCGATATTTCTGCCGATGCAAAATCATTCGGCGCCGGGTATGTCGTTGGCCCTGATACCGGCCAAACATTTGCTCATGCTAAAGGTTTCGTTACTCAAAGATCCACTTGGTTTGGTAATCACAATATTGGAGAAGGCGGAACAGAAGCCCTTTTGCCTATCCCTGGTGGTCCAGATTTCTTTTCTAAGCAGGAGAAGAGACTTGATGTAATGGAACAGATGTTGTCAGCAATATTGAGTAATGGAAGGTCTGGGGATACAGTAGTTCAGATTGATGGGAAAGAAGTGTTCAGGGCAACACTTCCATACAATGACGCTCATTTCACTCAGAAGAATATCCGCAATCAAGGAAGTAAGAGGTTGGTTCATGCTTCTCGTTGAAATGAAAATAAACAACGCCTGGCATAAGTTGAGCAACGACCATCATGATCTACCCGAGGGCTTTTATGATGGTTACATTGCTTCACTTGGTCAGCTTAGAATTGCAACGAGAGAAGTCTATGGCGGAATAGCTGAAGCATCTTATGGTCAGCTTGACCTTCTTCCAACCCCGTTTCTTCTTCCAGGAAATTGGCCTCCACCAATAAGTTGTCCAATTAAAATTTCTATTGGTGCGCCAGGGACTTCTTCTGTAGTTTCTTTTCCTGGGAGTAAGCTAACAGATGAGAATGGCGATTTCTTAACGGATGAAAATGGCGATTTCCTTATAGACGATGGTGAGTCTCTTGGGATCATTCAAAATCCTTCCACTATTGAGTTGATTGTAAAAGGAACCGCACACTTGAGAGAACCATCAAGAGACGCTGTAATATATGATATTTATGGCCCTCAGTTTAAGACGAAGGTAACAGATGCGGAGTATACCGGTACTTTACAGGAAGAGTTTGCGGCTGCTTGCGTAACTCTTGGGCTGGCTTTCAACTATACTTATGCTCGCGCAGTTTCTCCTGTTGTCAATTACAAAGCAGAAGGAGAGCGCTTATTGATTGACAATTTGAATGATATGGCGAAGTTTTTTGGCCATAGAGCTGTGCCAGAAGATGGAACAATGTATCTCATTGATTGCTTGAGAGATAATGGACCGGTACTTGAATATACTGAGTTTGATATTTTCCCTTCGGCATATCCAGCTCCAAATCCAATTAAAAGAATTACCGCAAAATATCAGGCTCAAATTAGGGATTTTCGTATTGTATGTACCGGCAATCAGGGGGCGACAGTTTGCGCTATTGCGGAAATTCAACTTCGTACAAAAAAAGATGGGGCTGATATTTCTGGTTCAGCTATGGTCACGGCATCATCTGGGAATAGTTCTGCCGGAAATCTTATTGATAACAGCAATACATCATTGTGGGTTTCCACAGCAGGTCCGTCAAATAGTCTTTATATACAACTTTCCTATGGGGGGACTCGAATCCCAGTCGAACTCGTTCTTCGGGCTCCAGGGGTAAATGCTGATCGAATGATCACAACCTGGAAGTGGCAAGGATATGATCTTGAGACAAGCACCTGGAGAACGATAACTGAGTTTGAAACCGAAGCAGATTGGGAAGTTGGGGAAGAGCGAACATTTGCATTGACTAATCCAGAGTGGGAGGTAATTGTTGCTGGATCTCATTCTTACGGTGAAACAATTGATATTTCCCCGGTTTGCCAAACAACGAGCGCTCTTATTAAGCCGGCATTGACAAATATCAAAAATATCATGGAGAGAATGCAAATCCAGTTATCAAAGCCACTCTCTGGAGTTCCTAAGTTTGGCCAGAGAATAGAACTACTTGACGAAAGCATGCCGGTGGCCTCGAATGTTTGGGGGCGGGTGGCTGAAATCATTTATGACTGGGATCAAGAACAGTGTATTGTTACTGGCGAGGGGGCCATTTCAGCCGCATGATGAAAATTATTTTTGATGATGCAATCACCAGTATAACAGCATCCAGTTCACAATCCGGATTTGGACCAGAAAATCTCCTCAATGAATCGATCAAGAAAGGATGGAAGGCTGCTACTTCTGGAGTTACATATGCTAGTCTCGAAGTTTTCACCAGGGGTTTAACCGGGGGCTTTGGACTGGTCGGTATAGTTGCCGAGTCGGCCACAGTCACAATTGAAAATCCAAGCGGCATTATTTGGCAGAACATTATTTGGCAAAACATTGACTGGCAGGTACCATCAGTGCTTGATCTATCTACAACTACAATATTTATCAAGCACACCGGTGATACTATGGGGCAACTATGGGTTGATTTCCCTCAATTTGAGGCCCCAGTAAAAGTAACAATTGAACTGAGAAAGTCAAATACAAATCCATATCAATTATCAGCAGGAAAACTTGTCTGCGGCAGAGCATTTGAAATTCCTGGCTTACAATACCCAATAAGAGAAAGACCCATCGACCTCCAAATAAAAAGGCAGCTTTCTAACGGCGCAAAATGGCGCGGAGCAGATAGAGGGCGGCTACGGGCATTTGGCGGAACGATAAGATGCAACCGCGATGACTTTTATTTACTCATGAGGGATATAGCATATCAGAGAGGATCTGCCCCCATGATGATAAATTTATCAGACAACGAAAACAATAACTGGGTAATTTATGGATCTATGGAAACTATGCCCGATGGGATTCATGATCATAGTACGCATTCGATTATAAATTTTGAGTTCGAGGAGGTTATCTGATGAGTTATCAGGGTTGGGGATATACGGCGGCAACCGGTGGCTTCGCCGGGGCTCTTGATGCAGAAGATGGCGCCGGTTTGACCGATGGCGCATTTGCAGTAGTTCTTGATGGTAATGTGAAGTTTTTTAAATACAACGCTAATTCCGGCCTTGTAGCGAATGGAACGACCATCATTGCACCTGTGACTAATGCTGGTGATGGAAGATGGATACTTCAGCCGGGAGCAACCGACTACCGGCCAATAGCTGGAACAATTACAGCATTTCTCCCAGGCTATTTTACCAATAATGCAAATGGCGGATATACCTCAACGGTGCTGACGGCTGCAGCAATTAATGCCTTGATCAATCCCGGCAGGGAATATTTCTGCAATGGTGCAGCCTGTAATGTGGCTGGCTCTGACTATTACGATGGCACAGGTCGTTACCTTCCAAATCTTACCGACGATCGCTTCTTCCAAGGGGATACTGTTGCGGGCGTGATTGGTGGTAGTAACACTATGGCTCACACGCATGCCGTTGACATTGCCTCGTTCGATTCAGGAGGAACTGAGCTGACTGCGGCACAAAACGGCCCACATGACCATGTTATACTGTCTAACGGGGATGGTTCTGGAACATATCGCTATACAGGCAATACGAAGTACGATGGAAATGATGTATCAACAGAATCATCAGGGTCAGGCGATCCCCATTCGCACACGGTTAATCCTCCATCGACCACTTCTGGCCCGGCAAGCAATACCGAAAACAGGGCTAAATTCCTATCAGGTTTCTACAAAATACAGGTGTAATAATGGCAAAAGTAAAAGATTTTTACACATTAAAATATCGAGATCCAGGATCATGGTGGCCATTCCCCAGGAAGATAAAAAAGGTCGTCTCTCACTGGCTTGATGATATGGCAAGTAGAGAACAGAGGGATACGCCTGGATATAAATTTGGCCAACCAATATGCTGGGGAATAAAAACTAAAGATGACCGCATAATAACCGTGCCGGTAACGTGGTATTTTGAAAAATGCCCCGATTGGACAGAGTTCAATTTCAGGCAAATGAGTAAAGAAGCTGGACAACAAATACAGAGGGCATAATGAAAAGACTACTTCCATTCTTTCTTATTTTGGCGCTAGCTGGAAATTCTTATGGAGCTGGATCATCATTCAGACTCCATGCTGACAAAAGCCAAAAAACAACGATTGTTGCGAATGATATCTTTTTACTCGAAGATTCCGCTGCATCTTGGGTAACGAAATATGCCAGCTCAGACAATATTGCAACCTATGTATTGAATAAGATTGCGACACAATCTGCATTTGAAAGTTTGCTTTTTCCTCTGCCTGAAGGCGGTACGGGAATCCCAGGCGGATCAGAAGGGCAAGTCCAGGTATATATAGGGGGAGAGTTCGTCGGTGATGCGGGGCTGGTTTATGATCCAGTCACGAATAAGCTGACGATTGGCGGGACCATAGAGTCCCCATCGGTTATCGGAACGGGCGCTGATGGCACTCATTATGGAGATTTCTATAATGGTGTTGCAATAACCGCAACTCCAACTCTTGGGCGATTTTCAGGATACGGCGGCAGATTATATTGGGCCGACGGTACTGACTGGGATGATTATTTTCTGCTCGCTTCCGACATCAATACATTGATACAGCCATGGGACGCTGACCTTGTCATAGCAGCAGGGGCGGGAGCTGCAGCTATCGGCACATGTTACGGGAAAGGGCCAGGAGGTTCGATCGAGTTCTGGTCACCCGGCGGCGGATCTGGAACCGGCATTGATTTTGTGACCTCAGATCCGGTCGGTCCAGATACAAATGACGTCTGGTACAATTCAACCGATCATACACTCAATGTCCGGGAAGCTGGCGGAACTACAAAATTTGAAGGAACATATACTGCTGATTCTGCTCCGAGCGGTCCTGAGTTTGAGTCCGTTGCTGTTGCCGTTGCGGATACGGAGGCATCAACTATTGTCACCGCGACTAATCTTGTGGTTGCATCTGGAAATGCTATCGTTGCATCGGTTGGTGGTTATGCTGAAGGCGGCGCAGATATTACTGGAGTAACTTGCGGATCAAATACCCTTACACTAGGCAAAGCCATTCTTGCCGATGGATCTGCAGCCGGCTACGCATTTGAGGGTTGGTATAAACTGAATGCTTCTGCCTATACCGGGACCTGCACAGCGACTTTTGCGGCAGGATCAGTATATAGAAATTTTGCGGCAGCAGCTTACTCAGGAATCGCCACTTCATCCGCCCTTGATAAATCAACCTGTAATGATGCTGATTGCCTCTATTTGAGTGGGCCGTCAACGAACTTGACAGCGGTTGATACTGAAACCACAGCGGTGGATGCTGAATTATTGGTCTTTTTTGTTCTCCCTTGGGATGCTACACATACCTTCACTGCGCAGCAAGGTTTTACTCGCCGAACTGAACAAGCCGTTCAATCAAGTTTATTTGACAAGGTTGTTTCTGCGACTGGGACTTTCCCTGGGGGAACTGTCGCAACGATTGATTCAGAGGATTCTTATCTTTCAATATTCATGACATTTAAGGCACTGTAATGATATTTCTCCTTGCGATAATTCTCCTGTTTTCTGTCGAGGCTAATGCCGCAACACCAACCGTAACATATGTCGCCGGGACGGTAACCAATGGTCAGACTTTGACCATCTCCGGGGCCAATATGATCAACGAGAATAATACTCTCTGGGATTCAAAATTTCAGAGCATCTCAGCGATGTATGGTTTTGAATCGGCGGTATCGAGTGGTACCGCCCTGCAGACATGGCCAGAAACCGACGGCTATCATCTTGGTCCGAATTCGGCCCCAGCAGGGGAACCAGATGGATCTATTGCAATGGATTGCAAGTTTGAATCTACCGTTAAACTTGCCGGCAACATGGCAATGAATTGTCGAGTCCGGGGCGGGACGAATCCTGGTGAGAATAATGATGGCGGATCAGCAGTGCAAGTTTATCCAGGGTCGACTTCTGGAAATTTTTATTTCCGATATTATACCAGATACCGAACAAATAACGGAAACTACCCGGACAATTATACAAAAATGACGGTTACCCAGCCGGCCGGAAGCGGGGCTATGTGGTACTTGGATCTTGAAGGGGCAATGCCGGGTCAATTACCATCTGCATTGACGACCAAATATGGTTCGATCAGCGGCCCAAGCCCTTCACTGAACCTGCAGAATAATCGGTGGTATTGTATCGAAGGGATATGGCTATCCCCTGGAACATATCAACTTTATGTCGATGGCATACGATTAGTTAATGTATCTCCTGGCGTGGCTATGCCAGATAATGCTTATCCTCAATTCGGCATTATTAACTTCGCTTCGACCTCGGTAGTTGCTGATATTAATCAATGGTTGGATAATCTGGCATTCGGCCATACAGGTAGGATTTATCCATCATCTACCATTGAAATAAGTGGCGACGGCGGGTTGACTTGGAAATGGCAACCCCCTACCTCTTTATCGGAAACATCTATTACGGTAACCGCCGAATTACCTACCTTATCGGTCGGCGCTTATCGACTCCGGGTCAAGAACTATCTACAAGAAGTAAGCGCGGTTTATACCATGTCGGGTGGGTCAGGAGATACGGTTTCTCCCGTAGTGGTAATAAGTGGTGACGACCCATTGAATTTTACCACAACCCCGCAGTTTTTATCAGGGACTGCGCAGGATGCAACCGGAGTAGTAGGTTGCAAAGCCAGGATTAACGCCCAGCCAGATGCAACTTCTGGGGTTGCTTTAACCGGAACTACGGCATGGTCAGGATTTGTTAATTCCTTCCCTTCTGATGGAAGTACTGTTTATGTCGGTTGTTATGATGCCGCTCAAAATTGGGGATATGATAGCATCGTAGCAAACTATACTCTGACTTCTGAGCCAGGGGAAACTTATTTCATTGAGAGTTTTGATAATAATCAATTTGCTGATAGAGACTGGTATGACAATACTAATCACGGAACAATAGTTTCCGGCGGTTACTCTGGTAATTGTTTACAATGGACTTGGACTCAGGGGGAAGCACAGCCAGTTAATGGCGGAAGTATGCGACATCTCTTCCCCGAAACCGATAGTTTATATGTCTCATTCTATGTAAAATTTCAGACCGGGTGGAGAGGAAGTCAACAGACTTATCATCCACATATGATCACGATCCCCTCTAATATTGATGTTGATTATACGCCTTTGGCGAATAATTTTCTGAACACATATATCGAATATAATACCGATCTTAGAGCCCCATATACCACTTATCCGGTTATAGCTATTCAGGATCAACAGCGGGTGAATACAACCTCCGGTTCACTTCCCCTCGATTTATCGGCAACTACGGAGAATAGGAGCGTAACATATTGCAATCAGCCGGCTCCTGCTGGGGCGACTGGAATTTGCTATCCTGATAATCCATATTATTCTGCAAACTCCTGGCGTTCAAATATCCCAATATTGACAAATGATTGGCGTCGCGTTGAGGTATATTTAAAAATGAATACTATCGATGACGGAGTAGGTCAAAGGGATGGGGTTATGAGGGAATGGATTGATGGCGAACTTGTTCTGAATCACCTGGATGTGCAATATCGGACAGGACAAGATGCTACCAAAATGTGGAGTCAATTTGTTTTATCACCATGGATCGGCGACGGAGCCCCTATAACCGAAACGATGTGGCTTGATGAGATTGAAGTCGGAACTGAGGAGCCGTACATTACCCCTGAACCTGGCCCAGAACCCTGGCGAACCAGCATACCTAATTCATTTAGCGGGAGCATGCAATGAAAGACAAGGTCAAAACAATTGCGATTATATCCTTCCTTATCTTTTTTGTTTTCGGTGGATATGTCTTTTTTATGGAGCAATGCTGCGGACCGAAAAAAGTTTCCGCCGCGGTAATGTTACAATCGGCAGAACGTTATCAGGAGTTGTATAAATCAAACCCTAACCAATGAGGTGAAGCATGAATGCAAGTAGTGGATTTTTTCGATGTTCGACTGGTAATATGGACTGGACAAAACTGATCGGCTTTTGTCTGTGGGGGCTGGTTATAATCCTGGCCCTTATCTCTCTCGGCGGGTGCGGGACGTTCTATATTGTTGATGTCGAGAATCATAATGAAGGTAATGGAACACTTATTGCCGCGGCTGACAGCAAGGGGGAACTTGACGGAGAGCAAAACGCAACGATTCCGGTTGGAGACGGCTCCGTCGGCGCTGCAGGTAGTTTGCTTGATCGGATAACCCCGAACGTTCTCAAACCAGTAAAAATTGATAATTCTGACAACTCTGTAGTTAATCCTGAGCCAGTGAAACCTGAGCCTACACCGATAGTTGAGGAAGAACTCGGTGTAGTCGATGAGGTTGACAATGTTGATGATATCCCCGAGGACAATCCGATAGTTGAAGAGGATTAAAATGAAGACGCTCACAAGTTTACTCACCCTGCTCCTTGCTTTTACACTCAGCCAAGCTCAGGCAATTGATCTGCCCGCAACCCGGGGGCAATGCCTGGCCCTTTGTGATCAATATTACCCAGTCGGCCCGGTTGATCCGGTTAAACCTCCACCGAGCACCACAAAAGCATTTCCGCATACCATTACGTTTGAAAAAGACTCGGACCAAGGCAATGGTGCTGCGGCCATCCTATTCCGGGCGAGCCCTGATAACTGGGTCAACTATGTCTCGGTCAATGGAGAGGTTGCACGAAAAGGGGTCTCCTATAAAGGTGCTTCTGTCTTCCTTTTGACCAAATCCGGCGACAAGTATTCTCGCCCGCTGAAGTTCATTATCAAGACGGTTGACGGCGGGGTATATGCTGCTACTTCTGGATCTTCTAGCCCGACCAATCCCACCGGCAGTTACAAAAATAGCGCAGAATATACGAGCTACGGGGAGCGCAACGGAGGCAGGATGACCTGGCGGATACCAAAGAGGGGTGACTCTCTTGGACCCGGTCCGGTGAAATTCACCTTCTCTAATGGCCAGACGTTCATTGTCAAGTCTACTGCTCGAAACTGTCGGGATCGGGAAGATACCTGTAATAGAGATTCTTCCGCTGAGAAAGATGGCTTTGTTTTCAAGCCGGGTAATGGGGTGCCGAACGGTGAAGGCGAGACGAATATCGGCACGGCTCATGGCGGGATCTATCTGCATGCTCCATACGGAAACAAGAGCAAGACCGTAAAGATGGAGTGGTAAGTGATAACCTGTTGGCATAGCGGCCGCAAATATACGGAATCGCATTGCCCCATATGTGGAATGCATAAACCGGCATCCGAGGAGACTATTATGCGCCATATCGAGTATGATAATCTTGAAACCATTTTCCGAAAAGATGGTTGTGAATACGTACTCGATATGGAGTGTCCGAGATGTCTTGATAGTTGGTGTTTTATTGCCAGGAAAGGATGGATTTTAGAAGAAGGCAAATGCGAATGTTTTCGACACTTTTATGATGGATTTAAATGCAAACCCAAGGAGGCAAAGAATGGCAAATGATCCCACGGAATTTGGCGAAATTGTAGATAATCCGACGAAAGTAAAAGAACAGACAATCCTGCAGAATAAGATAGCAGCCTTTCTGGCTGTGCTTATCCCAGCCCTTGTTGCTGCGGGAGTTAAGATCCCGAATGTCCCGAATGAAGTTATCATCTATGTTTCGGGTGTAATCGCTGCAGCATGGATTCTTTTTAATAATCACCGTGCCATAATCACTTCCAGAAAGCTCGGGAGTAAACCAAAATGATTTGTCCTGACTGCAGCAATCGTTTAATCAATGGAGTCTGCCCGGCCTGCGGGTATTCCTGCTGAGAATATATTCCCCGGCTGGATGCCGGAAAGGTTGAAGATAATGGCACCAGAAGTTAATGGAGCGGCGGTGGTCGGGGTACTTATTGGGGGGTTGAGTTTTCTTGGTGGGGTAGCAACATCCCTGATCGGCAAAGGGAAGCGCGATCAGAAAATTGATACCGCCATTGTGCAATTGAAGGGTCTTGAAGGAACGACCGTAAAGCTCGAACAGCATGATAAAAAACTTGATAGCCTTGAAGAAGCAATGAAGACTTTGGCCGCATCATTTATCGTTGATGGCAATCCGAGGTATATCACCGTTTCGGCCTGCAAAGGGGAACAAGGGCATTGCCGGGATGTGGTGACCGAAAAGCTGCTGGCCGGTAATGCAAGATTCGGGGTAGTAGAAGGAAGGATCGAACGCATTGAGATAGATATCAGGGATATTAAAGAGTCACAGGAAACAAACGTCCAAACAATCATTGGCGAAATACGGAAGACCCGGGAATAAGATATCTCAATGAATATAACCAATCGTTTAGAGCAATATCTTGCTGACACCGAGAAGATCCCCTTGAAAGATGCTTCCGGGAAGATTATAACGCCAGCAGGATTTGAAGCAACTATTGAGGCCAGGACAATCCGTCGATGCCTTAGAATTGTAAAAGAGGAAGAAGAGCATCCCCATTAATTAACATGGGATTTCCTTTACAATCGTTCGCCGATTCTTCATCTTGAATTCGAATAATTTATCGGCAACCTCTTGAATATCTTCCCGGCTGGCTCGTTCATCGGCAATCATAATAATTTGCAAGCCAGGCCAATTCCTTTCTGGCCTGGGCCGGCAAATCTCTTTTAACATCGCCAAAGCCCTCTTATTGGCCTCTGCCCCCTTGAGATGCTTGAATGGCTCGTCAAGCCATATACAAGCGCGGTTACGAGGGGATCGCAGGGACCATAGAGCAGGGCGAAGGGCCATGCCGGCAATATCAACCGCTCCGAGGCCAGTATTATCTTTTGGACATATCTGGGCGCCATCACGGACGAACCAGAAATCGACCTCGACTTTTGACCGCTTAATCTCGAATGAAACATCAAATTCGTACGGGTCTTCAAAGACGGATTGAAGGGCAAGTTTCGGAAGTTCCGATAATTGGTATTTCAGTTGATCCTGTGTTTGCTGCGCTGTAATCTGGACGAGGACTTGCGCCCGTTCAGCATTCCGGAGTTCACGGCGGTATTCTCGGCTGGCGCGGTTAGAGGCGGAGATTTCTTTCTGGAGTTTATCTCGCTGGCCTCGGAGCTGCTGGATTTTATCTTTATAGGGTTGTAGGTTCATGATTCTTTATCCTCTTGAAGAAACAAATTATAAACAAGATTCTTGTCTTCTTTCAAAACAATACCAGGATTGATAACGAGGCTGATTGATCCATCCTTATTTACCCAAGCGGCTCCAGCATCATTGCATCTTGTATTCGTTTCTTTATTGAGGATTTTCAATCTATATGTTGGTTTCTTTGCCATAATCAGCTCCGATAGATATATCCATTTATGGCCAAAAATATAAGGGCAAAATATGCAATAATAACAATACCGACTAATATAAGAAGAAAATGAAGGCCAGTATATTTTCTTGCACATCTATTTAGAAATTTTTCGAACTTATTCATGACTCATGACCAATCATAATCGGCTTCCAAGGCCGCAACATCGGCCTCAATCCCGCCGGTGAGTTTCTTGATTTTCCGCTCCTCCTTGGATATCTCGCGTTCGATATCTTCCTGGGTCTCACATCCCTCTTCCTGCATCTGCTTGAGGATCTGCGTCCGCTCGCCCCGGAGTTCAGCCAGTTCAGTTTTCCGGCTGGCGACCTTTTTGATCATATCAGCTATTTTTCGTTCCATTTAAAACCCCCTATCAGAAAAGCCTAGGCATTTTTTAAATTTGAAAAAATCTTTTGTATTAAATTCATGAAAACCCACACGAACTCCGTAAATTATATATGGGCCTGCTGCATCACCAGTACAAAAAGACACCTTATTTCTTTTCTGTTTTGTAACATAAGTCAATAAATGTTTGCATATTTTGCAATTATCATGCATTATCTCAATCCTTCAAAGTAAAGCCAGACTTTATCCTTCACCCCATCGACCACCGCTTCATCCGCACAAGCCGCCTCTAAGTTATCATGGAAATTGATCCCAGAAACAACCTGCTCCCCGAGTTTTTCTACGAAGGCATCTAACCGATTCTCCTTTTCCTTCTTGATATCGATATGCTCCCGGCCGATTACCCCTTCCTCAATCGGCACGAATACCCGCTCGATTGAATTATCTTCCGCATACCACAAAAAGACACTGGGCTTGAAATCAAACTGATCAGCATCATTCCGCATCAAGGAGCCGGGATTGACCAGAACTCGTCCACCTTTTTCTCGGGTGAATGTTTGATGATTATGGCCCGTGACGATAAGATCAAAGTCCGGGAGGAGATCCATAACTTCCTTGGCGGAATAACCATCGCATCCGGGGAATGGCTCGAACTCTTCGTATACCATTGCATGTATGAGGGCAACTTTTTTATATTCTGGAGTATTTTTTAAACTATCTGGAGCATTCATTAATTCTTGCCCCCAAGCAAATCCCTCTAAATAAAAATCTAGTCTTGAAATGCTTTTATCCCAAATGTTATAAACGGAAGATAAAACATCCGCCCCCTCAAGAACCGCCATTGCTGAATTCTGGTAATTATCGATTGATTTGCCAGGAAGATCGTGATTTCCCGGAATGGTATAGAATGGCCGGGGGAGATTCTGAATAGCCCATCCAAGCAACCAATGGCTCGGATTAATCTTGTAGCGTTTATCAAAAAGATCCCCGGCATCAAGAATCGGGCAATCATGCTTCTCAGCCAATCCCCGGAGCCAGGCTATTTTCCTTTCCTGCGCAGACCAATGATCATCGATCCGGCAAGTCGGCTGAAAGGCCCTCAATTCGATATCGGCGGTCAGGATGGCGGTTGCTTTTTTCATATAGTTCTTGCCCAACAATAACCGGCGGCGAGAAAAGCATCCTGCATATTATCATAATTCTTTCCGGCGAAATAAAAAATCCTTTTTACCTTTTCTTTTCTGCTTCCGGAGACTTCAAAAGAAATTTTTGATTCCTCGCCATTGACATAAACTTTATGCGTTTGGCGAAACCATCCCTCTTTCCCGTCCATAAAAACTACGGCTTGACTTTGAAGTAAAGTATCGTTAGTTATTATCATCGTTTCAACTCCGCTCCGCATTCTGAGCATATATTAGGGATCTTTGCCTGCAGGTCTTTCAACTCATCCTCGGCGACTTGTATATCTGCTTCTATTATACGAAATGCTGATGATAATCTTTTCAATTTTTTTACCCGGTCTTCATATTTCCGTAGCTCGACAGAGGCTTCTTTAATCCGCTGGAAGATTGGTTCGATATCTTCGTAATTTTCGCCCTGCAAATCCCCTTCAACCTCGCCAAGGTCATTTTCCAGCCCCCGGAGCTTCGTAATTCGCTTTTGTACCGCCGTAACTTCCTGCTGACGGGCTTTTAAATCCTCAAGGATAGATTCGGCTGCAAGCAACCCCTCCTTCTCAGTAATCGCATCGTCAAGCGTTTTTATGCTACCGCTAAGTTTCTTCAGGATGTTTACTCGGGAGCCGGATTGAATAAGGAGTTTTTGCATATTATCTATCAAGGATACCCGCCGCTCCATTTCCTCGATATCAATAAACTCTTTTAACTCTTTTTCCTTGGTCTTCAGGGTTGCTTTTTCCGTTTTCCAAAGGCCGGTAAGTTTATCAACATCCTTCTTTGCATTGTCCAGGGTGGATTCAATTTCATCAAGGCCGGCAAAGCGGTTCAAGATCCTGCCGCGCTCTCCTGCCGTTTCAAACATAAGGAATGCCCGGTCGACCTGAGTCTGTAGATTTACATCGTCAAGATTTAGAAGAGTCGCAATATTATTGGGAACGGAAGTCCCGGCATTAATTGGGTTATCTTCGTTGAGGATATAAGAGTTTTCAGATTTTCCTTTGATCCTCTTTACAGTAAACTCTGGTTCAATAAATTCCCCGGTAATGATTGAAGTGCCATCCCAGAATAAAGGAAACATCCAGTCCCCACCGGGCTTGTTCTGGATCAGGAGTTTATATGCCCGGAAGATCCCGGACTTCCCTCGGTCGGATTCTCCGATAAAAACATTCAATCCGGGGGAGAATTCAAGGAGATTGTCCTCGTGGCTCTCAAAGTTTTGAACTCGAAGTGATTTGATCATGGCTTTATAATTTCGATCCAATGTGAGTATATTCGGTCTTCAGATATTTCTTCTTTATTCAAAAGGGCTTGAGCCCCAAGATTCGCAATAAAGGCGCTTTGCACCATTGGTTCTTTCCATCTATAGTTCCAGATAAGAACCCATTTGTCTTGGTCGGGCGGCGGGATTCGCTTACTGATTGGAATCCACATCCGTTTGAGGAGTTCGCTTTTGGTCATTGATTCAATTTGCGCGATTAAGGATATTTGCTTCTGTTGTAGTAATTAATGAGGCTTCCGAATGAAAACCTTGATGTCCACCTTCAAGTGAGTACCAATTCATTTTTCCACCCGAGGCAAACTTCATTTGGCCTCTACCGGTTATTACAGATATACCTGTCCTTCCAAGGATAAAAATTCTTTGGCCTATCTCAAATTTAAACTGTGGTTTCTTTTTCATTTTCCCTCTCCTTATTTAGAATAAAACTTCGGTTCAATTCCATATTGTTCAAACAAGGCTTTTAACCTTACCGTTAACTTTCCAGTCTTTGGATACTCTGGGAATTTCGCCTTGCCTGAATATAGCTTGGCTAATTTATTATACGACAATACCTGCAATTTCGGTGGTTTTTCTTTCTCGTTTGGGTGTATAAACGGCTTATGATCTTCCTGCAGGTATTTCGATACCCGGCGCAGGATCATCGGTAAACGCCTGAGGGTTATATTACATCGCCTGCTATTGTTTTCGAGCTTGCCAACGAAGGTATTGCAATTGCGGCAAAGGACGGCCCGAAGCTGACCGGTCCCTTTTATCCGCCGCTTATGTTCATGATCCAGACAGGCTTCCCCCTGCATTATTTCCCGCCGGCAAAGCGGGCAGATGCCCCCTTGCTCATCAAGCAGGGCTTCCCGGAGTTGGGGGATTTCTGAGTGTTTAAGCTGGCGGATCATTTAAAAGAATCCAAATATTGTTTTGCGGTTGAATTAATATCACAGTCAGGATATCCAAATTTAACTTCTGCATCATATCTTGTCTGCGCCGCATCCTTCAATAGTAAAAAAGAACCTAAGTGTTTAGTTTTACCATTTTCCAATGTAATTTGCGAAATCCACTTTTCTATCTTTTTATTAAAATATACTCCAGTTATTCCTGATTTATTATTTCGGCTAAGTTTACAATTTCTCATATTACATGAGACAGATACCTCTCTTAAATTTTCCCAACGATTGTCATCCCTTTTTCTATTTATATGGTCAATGTGGTTTTCAGGGAGATAACCAAGAACATATAGAAATGCTACTCTATGCGCCAAGCATCTTTCCCCATTGATATATATCTCAATATATCCAGCTTTTGTTTTTGAACCGGCAACTATACCAGCAATACCCCGGCTGCTAGTATTTTTCTTCCTGGTGAAAAAGCCGGTTTCTTTATCGTATCTGAATATTCTTTTTAATTCTCTTTGTGTTGTATTCATATTATTTAAACATCATTTCCCATTCATCAGCTTTTTCTGAAAGTTTTGTTAAATTATACAGATCACAGATGGCTTCGAACCCTTCTCGGCTGAATTGATTCTCCCGGATCTCGACCGATTCTGTTTTCGGGAATGGGAGATTCACAAGGATACCATTCTGCTTTCTCATCTTTCTTTTTTCTTCATCAATGATTTGATACGCAATAGTTTCCTTGCCGAGTTTCCCATTCAGGAATTTAATGGCGGTAGCCATACCAACCATGCTTATCCCCTTTATTTTATCGGAGTTGCAGCCAGCCAATGCCTTTGCCAAAGCCCATTCCCGAGGGGGGATTTCGTATTTCTTTCGGAAAGTTGTTTCATTCATCAAGGTTTTTGTCGCAGGAGAATACCAAGTACACTCGTCAACAAGTTGCAAAAGATCCTCATCGGCGGTGATGACAATAAGTTCATGGGGATTATCCCTCACCAGCTTGGCAAGGATATCGTCGGCTTCAATACCAGTCTGCTGATAGATATTGGAGAATCCGATTGTTGGCAGGATGATCTTCCGGATATCGATTATCTGTCTGAAGATTTCCTTCCGATTCTCGGCATCCTTTTCGTCTTTTGGTGGACGATCCTTATAGCCTGGATAAATCTGTTTACGATAGTTTTTACGGGAGTCAAAGGCAAAGAGAGGGGAGTTGATACCGAAGTTCTTGCAATGGAAATAGATGGCAGTCAGGAGCCCATTGATCGCCCCGGTTCCGCTTCCATTATATGACATATCTCCAGTTGCATGAAAACTGCGCCAACAGAAGAAGTTGACGTCGAAGCCGAGGTGCTTTGCGGGTCTGGGGATTCTCATTATAGTATTTTCATCTGCTGGTGGGCCTGAAGCATTTCGTATTCATTGCCTACTTCTTTTGCCTTCTCGGCATTATCGATAGCATCCTTGAGGGCTGCAACCAAGTATTTTGCCTTGATCCCATCGGCTGAAGCAACCGCCATTTTTGTTTTGAGTCGATCAATTTCTTTTTGATACAGGCAGGCAAAAGATATTCTTTTCGACATAATCAATCCTCTTTTTTAATAAAATGCTTTGCATCCGTTTCTTCGTTGCGTATCCAAGTATAATTACATCTTTTCCCATCTGGTAAATAAGTGTGACAATGCCCCGTTGAATTAATATTGCCTGCATTACTTGTCCCGAAATAAGACCCACCGCACTGAGGACAACGAAATTTTAATTTCATTAATCCCTTTGGATCATCTATTGAAATCATTTTAACCCTCTTTCTTCTCAAAAAGAATTGACGGATTTTTTACATCAGCCAATATTCTATAAACGCTCAAAATTTCTTTAACCGGATCGGATGAAAGAACAAATTGTAAAGCAACTCTTTGCCAATCATTTAAAGAAATGGCCCGGCCATCTTTGAATAATTGCAATACAATATGACAATGAGGATATCCACTACTTGACGGGGTTACTTCTTCTTCAATTCCGTCAAAAAGGCAATTATCAATCATATCTAAGAGTTCTTCTTTCCTTCGATAATAATCACTTCTTTGTTCTTCAGTATCGATATCGAGAAATAATTCGTTGCTTTTTGGATATATAACAATTAACCCACGTTCTTTTGCGACCGCCTCGGCTTTTTCTTCGAAGACATAGAGTGCATCATTTATTTTAAGATTGGTATTGGATAGCATCAGTCTCTCCTTTTTGTTTTCCGCTCCCGCTTAAACTGACTCTGGATATTTTCCCACATATCAATAACCGCTTCCCGGAGATCCCCTTCCAGATCATCCCGCTCAATAGTATCTACCGCATCCGAAATGCTATCGTCCCCGGTCCAATATTTGCCTCCTGGGGTAAACTTCTTCAGGTATTGGAGATTGGCCGTAATATCATCTATGCCATAATCAATAACAATCTGTATCTCGGCTGATCCCTTCTGGCCGGAAACCGTATTCTTAATGATCTTGACCTTTGAACAATGACCATATTCAACAAAGACCTTCTTTCCATTGATCGTCTTTTCATCCCGCAACCTCGAAGCCGGTGTGATTTCCAGGCGAAGAGAAGAAGCATGGGGGACCGCATTCCCGCCAGGGGTAATATACTTGGGATCGAAATCCGTCTTGGCTTTTTGGTTATCCCGGATCTGATTGCTGCCGACAATCAACCAATTATTGGCCGTAATTTTTGGGGCAAGTTTCCGCATCCATTGGCTGAACTCTTTTGCCCTAGCAGATCCCCGCTTATCAATCTCTTCATCACCCTTTTCGAGTTCTCCGCAAAGCTGGGCCAGGGAATCAATAAATACGCCATGTATCGGACGATCGTTTAAATCAAAGGCTTCGCAATCATCCTGATTCCCACAATCCCGACATTTCTTTTTACGACGATTATATTGACCGATACATTCAGGCCCATCGGGTTGCCAAGTCATGAGCGGCTTGAAAGCATCCTCTACCTGATTTGGTATTCCGAATTCACAATCATCCACACTGAAGTTAAAAATCTCGGCAAACTTTTTGCTCAAACGGGATTCGGCATCAAGGAATTTTACCTTGCCTTTCTGCCGCTGAATTGCCCCGGCAAGTTCACTCATGAGGACCGTCTTGCCGCCTGAGTTGGGACCATAGACTTCCACGAGGATACCCCCAGGGATTCCACCACCTCGGACTCTCTTCCCCATTATTTCCAGATCAAGAAGAGTAGAGCCCGTCGAGATTACCCGGCTGATATCCCCATCATATTTTTCAGGGGCCTCGACAGGTTCATTGGTATTCTTTTCAATCGCTTCGATGTATGGATTATTACGCCTCATAACGGTGCCTTATCTCCTGAATGATTCTTTCAATGTAGTATGCGCTTATTTTCTTTTGTTCCAGCCAGGTTTTTGCGGCCCGGAGATAAACATCAATCCCGACATTGGCTTCGCAGTAATTAGCTACAAGGCGCTCGGCAATGGCCCGGATGGTTTGGTTTGCATCAACTTGCTCAGTAAGCAAACGACTGAACATATCGCTGCGGGTCGTCTCATTCTTGAGGGCGACGAGATCAAGGAGTTCACGCTGGGATTTAGAAACTGAGGCGCTGATTATTTCTCGTTCGATCTTGAGAGTAGGCGGGGATTGTTTTTGATCTACCATAATTATCCTAACTGATAGTTATTAAAAAAGGGGAGGAAGTTTATTCTCCCACCCCTTTTTATTATACAGTTATGTCAGCAAAAACTGATTATTTTTTTTCCAGTTCTTCCTGCCGATCCATACATTCGTCCCACTTGGGGCAGTCATTGCATTCCTTCTTGGTATCACAGTCGGTGCCGAAAACATAACCAGATGGGCATTCATTGGCATCATCCTTACCAGCGGCCTTGCCTTTTGATTTGCCGGCGGGTTTGTCATCCGCTTTTGTCTGGGCTGCATCATAAGCCTTTCCGCAGGCGTCGAATACCTCACATTTCTCGCATTTACGCTTGGTATCCCAATCATCCCCGAAAACGAATCCGTGCGGGCATTCATCTTTCTTTGGTTTCTCGGGTTCGGGTTCGGGCCTCCGTCGCCTTGAAGAGGTCTTTTCCGGTTCAGGTTCAGGTTCCGGCTCTTTATTGCGGCTCCGCCGGCTGGATTTCTCGGGTTCAGGTTCGGGCTCCGGTTCTGCAGATTTCCGACGGCGGGGACTGGCTGGAGTCTCTTTTTCCTTGGATTCACCACCATTTTCCGCACCATTATCATCGTCATCATCGATCTCAAGGAAGATGTTCTGCAATTCCTTGTATGGCTTGATGACCAGGCATTCATCGAGATTGACGACCTGATCAAGGATATCTTCATCGATATCATCCCGCTCAATAAAGGAGATATTACCGGCAACGAGGAAGTCATTCTTTTCGAAAGATTCTTTCTCCCAGCGGACCCGGATATCAAAGCCACCTTCCAGATCCATGAAGGCCAGATATTCTTCGTTATCAGGATCAAGGAGTTCTTTCTTCAGCGCCTTTTCAAAATTATGGTAGCTGTAGAAGAAGAACATCGGATCAGAAAACTCTTTTGTCTTTGGATCGAGTACCTGGACATTATATAGGACGATATCCTGCGGCTTGGCGCGATTGGCTTCCTTATCCGGAATATTCGGATCAGCCTTAGCTGCCGTGTAGTATTCGAGAATGGGGCAAGGTTTACCAATGGACTTGGGTGAGATATAGGATTTCTTCTCGACCCCGATATTCCGGATACGCTTTGCCGGCCGCTTATACCAGATATCGCCAGCCGGTGCCATCTCACCGTCAGGATGCTTGGGATCAGTTACGACATAGGGAAGCAAGCGCAGGGTTGCTTTGCCCTCTTCCGGCTTATAGAATTGGATACCTTGAGGGATATTAAACATCGTCCCTCCTCCCCCTCCGGGTCCGGCCTGGGCGGCTGCTTGTTTTGCCCGAGCCGCAGCCGAGCCATATTTACGGGTTGTTTTGCTTCTTGCCATTTTTTTGAATCTCCTTTTCGATTGAAATATAAGCCCCATACCGGCCAATGGCCCAGGCAAATGAGGCTGCTCTAACTACGACATGTACCCAGATCGGGAAAAGAATCCAAGCGCAAATCGCAATTATCAAATACCACCCCCAGTTATTCATTCATTTCCCTGTTTCTTCTCGCCCTCCTCTCCTGGCGTTTTTCAACTACGGCGGTCCTGATCATTCTATCTGTTGCTTTCATTTTCTGCTCTTCGATCTTTTGAACGAGTTCCTGCAGCGGCCGGGGAACAAGTGGCGCGGAGAACCAGCCAGCAAGAGAAAGCTTTGTGGCTTCTTCAAGGATCGATTTTCGATTATATGCCCGGCTCTTCTGGCCGACAATCAAATCCCGGATATGGCAAGCCTCAATCAATTCATCCTTGGCGGTAATATGATCCTTGTGGCAGCGATAATATGCCTCAATGGTTGGGCCAGTCGCTTTCTGACCCTTACCAAGACAGCCTTCGGGATCGCTACTGATATCAAGAATCAGTTTGGAGCGGGTCAATTTCACTTTTTCTTCGGCCTTGGTGGCCAGTTTCTCAGCATAGGCAGAGGCCTTGAGATACTTATTGAGAAGATTATCCTGCCGGCCCCATTCAACATCGAGTTGGTCGAAGTTGATTTCCAATTCGTTTGGATCAAGCCCAAACATTTCAGCAATTTCTTTCGTTTCTTCCATAATTATTTCCTTTTGGATATTCTTAACCAAGACCCAAGACCAAGACCAAGACCAAGCTCATTTAAAATCTTCTAACCTATTATACTCGAATGCTCCTAATTTTTTAAAAAGGAACATCATCACTTCTTTCTTCGTTGAAAACCGATTTATAACAAGCAAGGGTCAAACCAGGCGTCCCAATATCATAAAACGGCTGGCTGAACTCATCCATGATGAGGAATGCATTGAAATTATTTCCCTTTAACAGGATCGAGTTGCAATACCCAAGAACCAGCCGGCGGATACCTTCTTCATCCTGATCTTTTAACCCGGTCAATATCCCCGCCACTTTTTTCCAGTTTGGTTTTATGGAAAGAAGTTCCCGGCAAAGTTCTATTCCCTCAGACTGCAACCGCTCTTCTTCATCAACTACTTCCTGCGCTTGCTCTTCAGTCAGGCCGATAACCTTCTCCAGCAGCTTCATTGCATTCCGGGGGTGACCATCGGCTTTTTCGACAATCATTTCGGTCACGGCATCGGATATAACCGTTTTTTCCCGCCTGGCAGTTTTCTTAATGAGGGCGGTCATGGTATCCTCGTCCAATCTGGATACCTCAAGCGTCGTACAACGCCCCCTGACGGTTTTTAAAAGGCGATGAGGGTCGGTGGTACAGAGGATGAAGTAAACGTGGTCAGGAGCGTCCTCAAGCATTTTCAACATTCCGCTTTGCGCCCGATTCTTTTCACTATCTCCACCTTGGCCAATTTGGTGGCATTCGTCGAAAAGCCATACTCGACATTTACTTTCCGGATGACGGGGCTTGAAACGCATTTGATTATGAATTTCCCGAACGGTATCAATCCCATTATATTGTGCACTATCCGTTTCCCGGTAATCATCGCTCTTGGCCCCGAGCATATCGGCAATGATCCGGCCAAGGGTCGTCTTGCCGCACCCAGTCGGTCCGGTAATCAGGATTGCATGGGGAAAGTTTTCCCGGCGTTCAAAAAGGCTTTCAACTGCTGCTTTGGTAGTTTTATTTCCGGCCATTGCCGCCAGGGTTCCGGGGCGGACTCGCGTATCAAGTGACATTCAAATCTCCTTGTGATTTATCTGCTAATCTTATATCAAGTTGTTCTTCGGTTTCAGGATTTACATGCATAGCCTTGATCCCACAAAGATAAAAATATTTCCAGTATTCAGCAATTGATTTTTCTGGACATTTATAGGCGACGATTTCAGCAGCCTGAAGCAAGTGCAAAAACCAATGAACTGGATATGCATCCATACTTCCGCTGGAGCAATCGATAAAGAAATCATCTATCGGTTCTTTATTCAAATCATTCAAAACAAAGGCGCATTCAGCCATAAATGTGCTATTAAGATCAGCATTTTTAAGAAGAGTTGAGCGCATTTTCTTTGTGAAAACTTTGCTCGGGTCATGTTTTGGCAATCCATCACACCCCCGAAATGAGGCAAGAAGAACAGTCTGTTGCTTCCAGGTACAATGTTTGCCGACCCATTCTTTAACTACGGATGTCATTTTCGCTCCTCAATTATCAATAAAAGCACAAAATTTACCCGGCTCGCGCTTCTGACCTAATCCGGGAGAGATACCCTTTATTTTCGGATTCTTTTCCAGCGCACACCAGAAAAGGTCGATCCGACCATTATTCTCCAATCTATCGGCCCATTGCTTCCGCAGAACAATTTCTTTGTCATAAGTGAATTGCCGGAGATCGGTAAACCGCTTGAAGGTCTTCTGTTTACAATTGAAGCAATCCCGGCAATTCATGGACCAGTAGAGTTCTTTCATAGGCCAAAGCCTTTTGTTTTCAATTCACCGCCCCATTGTTCTGCTTTTGCTTTGGCGATATTTGGATAAGTTAATGACCTCATAATTGAGCGATTTTCTCTTGTCATTCCAGTTGCAAAATGAATTCTATTTCTTTCGCTTTTTGGAAGCAATAACATCTGCTCTTTTACATTATTCGTTTCTTCAAGTTTTGGTAAATTCTCTAACCAAAGACAAGTTGCTTTCGTTTCAGGATGACCAAATTGATATGGTTGAATAACTTGCGATGGTCGCCTTTTAATAAGTTTCTGAGCGATCATATGTTGAATTGGATTCTCAATACATTTCTTTGGAATATCACAATCCAACAAATTATTGAAAAATTCAATTGCATACCCCATATCGATTATTCTCCCCTTCCTTTCATAAAGCCATCGAACCCCTGAATTACAAAGATAAGTACAAGGGGGGTATGCGAGAAGTAAATCCCATCCGTCATTTATTATACTGAATATATCCGCTTTTATATGTGGCCCCGGCAAAAGCGAATCCTGAAGATCACAAGAGATGGCATCATGCCCGAGTTTTAAAAATTCATCTCGGACAATTCCGGACATTTCACAAGCAACAAGAACTCTCATAATCAAAATATAAAAAGATGTTTAAACTTTTTCAAATCTTCCTTTGTCGTCACATACTCCGGATCAAAGGCTTTTATCTCGGTCAGGGTTGCGGTTATATTTTTGTTTACCCCTGGAATCTTTTCGCTTGGCGATGACGAGAAAAAGCCTTTTCTTATTTTACTGGATACCTGAGCATTTGCGATTTTTTGAGCAACATTTTCTCCAACCCCATTAATCGAAATGAATGGGGCAAAGAGATTTCCCTTGGCATCACAATTCCATTTTACTGCATCGCTGATACCTATCTTGGGAAGATTGATCTTTAAACCAAGTCGCCTGGCTTCCCTGATGTATTCAATGTTCTTCGTCTTATCCCCAAGGGTCAGGCAGGAGGCAAGGAATTCATTCGGGTAGTATGTCTTTGAATACATATCCCAGTAGGTAATCATGGAATATTCAACAGAATGACTCAAGTTGAATCCGTAACCACCGAACTTGCTCATCATATCCCATAACTGAATAGCCTTCTTTTCAGTTATCAATCCCTGGTTTTTGCATCCCTGCAGGAATTCATTCTTGTATTTGTCAAAGGCCGCATGCCCCATACTCTTGCCGATTACCTTCCGGATCTTATTACAAGTCGGCATCCCGATCCCGGCAAGCTGATTGATGGCCTTCATGACCTGCTCTTGATAAACAATTACCCCAAAAGTTTCTTCAGTGATTTTATCAAAGATGGGATGGATCTTTTCGACCTTGGCTTTCTTATGTTTCCGCCTTTTGTATTCTTCAGTCATTCCGGATTGCATTGGCCCTGGACGCCACAAGGCGGTTACGGCATAGAGCATCTGGAAGTTATTGACCCCGAGATCCTTACAATACTTGGTCAGCCCATTTGAACCAATCTGGAAGGCACCGACCGTATTGCCTTCTGAAATCTCCTTGAATACCCGGGGATCATCAAAGGTAATCGTTTTATAGTTGATATCAATCCCGTGATTCTGCTTAATCATCCGCCGGCATTCATTCAGGATCGTCAGGGCAGAAAGACCAAGGATATCGAGTTTCATCAATCCGCAATATTCAGCATTCCGCATATCCCAGTTGGCGACGATTGTACCGCCTCTGGAAACGAGGTTGCAGTTATGACCTTCCCGGAGATCCTTTTCTGAAATGCAAACTCCAGCAGCATGTTGGCCATGGCCTCGTATCTGCCCTTCAATCGATTTGCAGATTTCAACAACTTCAGGATATTTCCGGCCGAATCTTTTGCACTCATCAACCTCTTTAAATGACTTCGCAATCTCTTCCCCTTCGTCGGCCTCTACCATTGCCTTGGCGGCAAAGTCGACCTCCTGCAAAGGGATATCGAAAACGCGGCTTACATCGCGAAGTACGCCCTTTCCTTTCATGGTCAGGAAATTGGAAAGGCCCGATACATTGAACTCGCCGTATTTATCAGAAAGATATTTCCGGACATCTCCCCGGCGGATATCCTCGAAATCCATATCGATATCTGGTAGATCCGCTCTCGATTCATCGACAAATCGAAAGAACTCCGTCCCGTATTTTAATGGATCGCAGTCGGTAATAAATAAGAGATAGGCGACCAAACTTCCCCCGACTGATCCACGGCCTGGCCCCGTCATGATATTATTTTGTTGACACCATTGGATAAGATCCCAAACAATCAAGAAGTATCGAACGAATTTCTTGGAGATAATCAATTTCATCTCCATTTCAATTCGTTCTTTGTATGGGGTAAGTTCTTCAAAAGATAATCCCCGGAGCCTGCGGCGGAGCCCTTTGAAAATTTGATTTTCAAGAAATATCAGTTCATCTTCCTC